>WBZS01000033.1_pt1 | contig 319382 bp, 279 predicted proteins | sample 5204201 | NCBI WGS metagenome assembly WBZS01 (sample SAMN12344357, study PRJNA552823) | activated sludge metagenome | biome: Activated sludge suspended growth; feature: Nitrification reactor; material: Wastewater; isolation source: activated sludge from nitrification reactor of wastewater... | reverse complement strand
CTCGCTCACTTTTCGTTCGCTCGGCACCCTCTCCCGCAAGGGGAGAGGGAACGCGCGGCGCGGCCGTCATCGTCTTCGGCGGATGTGAATTCCGCGCCGGCGTCGTTCAGGCACTGGACCGCGTTCGACTCGATGATCGGTCGTCCATGCGAGACAAGAGATGCGCGGCACAAGGCGGTGCAACACGGCGGAGAGGCTTTCATCCGCCTTGCCCTCCGCCTCGCCCTCGGGCACGCTGGCGCGACCCGCCATCGCCCTTGAGCCTCCGCGAGCCCTGCCCATGTCCGTTGCCACGACGAGCGCGTCCGCCGCCGCCCCCGAAATCACCCACGCCGATTACATGGCCAACACCCAACGGCCGGCGTTCGACGGCCTGCGCGCCGTCGGCTTCCTGTTCGTCATCACCGCGCATGTGCCGGTGGTGCCGTTCTTCGGCCTGCTGCAGGGCTGGGCGGCGGTGTGGATTTTCCTTGTCATGAGCGGCTATCTCATCGCCATGCTGCTGATGCGCGAGGAGCAGCGCTTCGGGCGCATCGCGTTCGGGCCGTTCATGGTCAAGCGCGTGGCGCGCATCGTGCCGGCCTATTACGCGGCGATCCTGATCTACTTCCTGGCGTGCTGGCTGATCGAGCCGGCGGCCGGCGACTACGTCTCGTTCACGTCGCGCCTGCCGTACTTCCTCGGCTTCCTGCCCGAATACGCCGACAAGGTCGATTTCTCGATCTTCACCCATTCCTGGACGGTCGGCGTCGAGGTCAAATTCTATCTCCTGTTCCCGCCGCTGTTCTTCATGCTGGTCAAGAACGCGAATATCCGCGTCGCCGCCGCCGCGATCGGCGCGGTGCTCTTGACGCTGCAAGGCTCGTTCATCGCGCAGTCCTATTGCGCGCTCTTGTGCGGCGCGCTGCTTGCCTTCGTGATGGAGAGGCCGGACGGCTACGCCTTCGTCGCGCGGGCGACGCGGGTGCCGGTCATCGTGCCGCTCCTGTTCGTCGTCGCGCTGTTGGCGCTGCTCGCCAAGGTCGCGGTGTTTCCGGCGATCGCGTTCGTGGCGACCTACTGGATCGCCTATGCGATCATCCGGGAGGCGAAGGTCGCGCGCGTGCTCACCTGGCAGCCGCTGGTCTATCTCGGCCAGCGCTCCTACGGCGCCTATCTCATGCACTTCCTGGTGATCCGCCTCGGCTATCTCATCTTCGGCGACAGCTCGGCGATCGGCGGCCTGCTGACCGCCGCGTTCTGTCTCGCGGTGACGATACCGGTGGCGGAGCTGATGTATCGCTGGATCGAATTGCCGGCGATCGAATATGGCCGTCGCCTGCTGGCCGGGAAGAAAGCCTGAACCCGCGCCGCGCGCACCCGCGACAAGGCTCCTACGTCGAATGCACGCGCGTGCGCAGCGTCACGCGCCGCGCGCGCCCGATGCGCGAGACGAGCCGGCGTTCGGGGTCGCGCGCCTCGGCCGCGTGGCCGCCGACTTCCTGGTAATGCCGGCGCGAAATGACGAGGCCCTGCTCGGGCCCCGGCACGAGCGCCCGGCCGATCGCGTCGATGAGGCGGGCCGGGTTGAGCGAGAAGCGCTGGACGCGGGAGAACACCGCCGCGACCGGCTCGCCATTGTCCCGTGTCGCGCCGCCTTCGACGAATTCGGCGAGTTCGTCGATCCAGCCGTGCTCCGGGATCGCCCCCGGCGTCAGGAACATGAGCCAATCCGAACGCGCCTCGCGCACGCCGGCCGAAAGCCCCGCGCCGCGCGTGCCGGTCGCCGGCAGCAGCGCGCAGCCGGTGGCGTCGGCGATGCGTTCGAGAAGATCGCTCGGCTCGCGCGCCACAAGCACGACATCGCGCACGACACCGGCGGCGGCGCCGGAAACGAGCGCGGAAAGCGTGGCGGCGACCGCCCGCTCCTCGCCATCGGTCGCGATGACGACGCTTAGCATCGCCGTCCGCCGCTATGATTGAGCTCGCGCATGTGGCGCCGTGTTTAGCATCCGCCACCGGCGAAGGCAGCCGCGCCGCGCGTCGCGTTCTTGCGGAAATTATGGGCAGTTGCGCGATATCGTTCTTGTTTTGTTCGCGTCGACTGCTAGGCTCGCCTCCATGACCCGATTCGCATTGGAAAATGGGAGCCGCTCCCGGCCACTCGCCGCGCCCCCGCCGGCCGCCCGAGAGCTCGGACAAGGCGGCATCGAACCGCCCGCGCCGAATGAGGCCGCCGTGGCGGGCGAGCGGCGGCGCGGTCGCGGCGCGCTGTCCAACGCCAGCGGGCGCTTCGAGGCGCACGCGCGCGCGGCATTCGACGACGGCTGGGAGAGTCTTGAAGCCCTGCCGCCTTTCGCCACCACGGTCGGCATCGACGCCGCGCGCAAGGTGATCACGCGCAACGATTCTCCCGACATCGGCTTCGACCGCTCGATCAATCCCTATCGCGGCTGCGAGCACGGCTGCGTTTATTGCTTCGCGCGCCCGACGCACGCCTATCTCGGCCTGTCGGCGGGACTCGATTTCGAGTCCAACCTGTTCATGAAGCCGGACGCGCCCGCGCTTCTGGAGAAGGAGCTCTCCGCGCCCGGCTACTCGCCGAAGATGATCGCCATCGGCACCAATACCGATCCGTATCAGCCGATCGAGCGCAAATACGCGATCATGCGCGGCATTCTCGAAGTGCTCGAACGCGCCGGCCATCCCGTCGGCATCGTCACCAAGTCGGCGCTGGTCGCGCGCGACATCGACATCCTTTCGCGCATGGCGCGTCGCCATCTCGTCAAGGTCGCGATTTCGGTGACGACGCTCGACGCCGGGCTCGCGCGGGTGATGGAGCCCCGCGCCACGACGCCGGCGCGGCGGCTCGAGGCGCTGCGGCGATTGTCGGAGGCCGGCATTCCCACCTCGGTGATGGTCGCGCCGGTGATCCCCGCGCTCAACGACAGCGAGATCGAGCGCATTCTCGACGCCGCCGCCCATGCCGGCGTGAAGGAGGCGGGCTACATTCTCCTGCGCCTGCCGCTCGAAGTGCGCGACCTGTTCCGCGAATGGCTGGTCGCGAATTTCCCCGACCGCTACCGTCACGTCTTCGGTCTGGTGCGCGACATGCGGGCGGGGCGCGATTACGACTCGCGGTGGGGCTTGCGCATGAAGGGCGTCGGGCCGCTGGCCTGGATGATCGGCCGGCGTTTCGAGGTCGCCTGCGAAAAGCTCGGCCTCAACCGGAAGAAGGCGAGGCTGACGTGCGATGATTTTTCGCCGCCGCTTCGATCCGGCGAGCAATTGCGCTTGTTCTGACGCGGCTGACGCGGCCGAGGTGGCGATCCGGGCGCGCGATCGGCAAGTGTGGAAACCGGTCGCGCGTTCGGTCGCGCTCCGGCCGGTTGAACCCGCGCGCGATCTTTTCGGCGAAGCGATCCGGCTTCGGCCGATCATACGCGATTGAATTGGGGGAGAGGTGATGAACGCGGAGCACGCGATCATAGGACTGGAGCGCCGCGCGCTTGAGCGTTGGTGCAAGGGCGATCCCTCCGGCTTTCTGGAGATCTCGGCGCCGGATGTGGTCTATTTCGATCCGTTCCTGCCGGGGCGGGTGAATGGATGGGAGAGCCTGAGCGCCTATTACGAATCCCTGCGCGGCAAGGTGAGCGCCAGTCGTATCGCGTTGATCGATCCGAAGGTCCAGGAGGGAGCCGACATGGCCGTGCTCACCTTCAATTTCGTTTCATGGGGCGATAATGGCGGCGAATTCCGCTGGAACTGCACGGAGGTTTACCGCCGATCGGAGGCGGGATGGCGGATCATCCAGACGCATTGGTCGCTGACCCAGCCGAAGATCGAATCCGTCGGCTGAATAGGGCGGGAGCCGTGGCCGGCTGGCGAGGCGAATTCGGTCGACGTTGCGGTCGCCAATTCGATCGCGGCTTCGATCCGTGATTTGATCGCGGCTTCGACCATCTTCTTGAATTCGTCGGCGGGAGGCTTGGGGGCTCGATCTCGGAAAAGCCAAGCTTTCGGCCGACCACATCGCCCCGCCGCGCGGGGAGCGCCGGACGACCCGGCCAGCCGAGAGCGCGGCGATCGCCAGGAGAAATCCGCGTGAAGTGTCATTTGCCGGTGGATGATCGGCGCCATGGCCTTGCTTCGAACGATCGGACGCGATGAAACCCGAACCGGCAATCGAGCTATTTTCGGGGGTGGACGTGGCGGCGAAAGGCGCGGCGCCGACGAGCACGCCGACATTCCGGCGCGAGCGCGCGCTGCTCAAGCGCGAGGTCTGGCCGGTCGCCGGCTGCGACGAGGCGGGCCGCGGTCCGCTCGCCGGGCCCGTGGTGGCGGCCGCCGTCATCCTCGATCCGCGCCGCGTGCCGCGCGGCCTCAATGATTCCAAATGTCTCGCGCCGGACGAGCGCGAGACGCTGTTCGCGAAAATCTGCGCCACCGCCTCCGTCGCGGTCGCCCTCGCGCCGCCGGAGCGGATCGACCGCGACAACATCCTGCGCGCGTCCTTATGGGCGATGGCGCAAGCCGTGCGCGCGCTGCCCGAGGCGCCGCGCCACGTTTTCGTCGACGGCCGCGATCCGATCGAAGCCGACTGCGATTGCGAGGCGATCATCCGCGGCGACGCGCGCGTGGCCTCGATCGCGGCCGCTTCCATCGTCGCCAAGGTGACGCGCGACCGCCTGATGGTCGCCCTCGGGTCGGAATTCCCCGGCTACGGATTCGAATCCCACATGGGCTACGCGGTTCCCGCGCATCTGGAGGCGCTAAGGCGCCTTGGCCCCTGCGTCCATCACCGCCGATCCTTTGCGCCGGTCGCCGCGCTTCTGGCCGGCGATCCGCTCGATCCACGGTGAATTTCGCCGAGGGTCGTGGGCGCGCGCCACATTTTGGCCGGCCGCTTCATCGACCTTGACGCGGCGGCCACGTTGCGCTGGCCGCGCCCGCGCACTATCAACGAAAGCGCCGGCGGCCCGCCGGTCCTCGCCTGTTCCTGGACCTCGATGCGCTTTACCTCGCTCGCCGTTGAAATGATCCGCGCCCGGCCGGTGCTCATCGCCTGGGCGATCATTCTCGCGCTCGCGGGATTGTGGTTCGTGATGCCGACGCTTTTTTATTCGAGCCCCCCGGGCGATGTCGCGGGCATTCTGGCGACGGGGCGGGAATATCGGCTCGGCACGAGCGCCGGGCCGCCGCTGGCGCCGTGGCTCGCCGATCTCGCCTTTCGTCTCGCCGGCGGCAATGTCTGGGGCGTCTATCTGCTCGCCCAGATCTGCTTCGTCGTGGCGATGGGCGCGGTGTTCGCGGTCGGGCGGATGATCGTCGGCGCGCGACAGGCGGCGCTCGCGATCATTCTGACGGTGACGATCGCCGCGTTCGGCATCGCCGGCGTTGAATTCGGTCCGGCGGTGCTCGCGCGCCCGCTCTGGGCGCTCGTTCTGCTGCATTACTGGCGGGCGGTCGGCCTCGGGCGGCGCACGGCCTGGTTCGCGCTGTCGATCGAGGCGGGGCTGCTGCTGCTGACGACTTATGCCGCGGCGATGCTGCTCGCCCTTCTGGGCATCTTCACGCTTTCGACCGAACGCGGCCGCCGCGCCGCGTTCACGCTCGACTCCCTATTCGCCCTGATCGTGGTCTTCGTGCTCGTCGTGCCGCATTTGATCTGGGTCGTGCGCGGCGGACCGACGATGCCCGCGCTCGGCGTCGAGGCGATGATGGCGGCGGTCGCCAATATTTCGCTTCTGCCGGCGATCGCGGGGGGGCTTGCGCTCGCGCTTGCCGGCACCGTGCTGCTGGTGATCGCCAATTCGCGCTTGCTTGATCGCAAGGAAACCGACGCGCCGACGATTCTGCGTCAGCCGGTCGATCCCCTGGCGCGCACGTTCGTCTATTTCGTCGCCATCGCGCCCGCGCTCGCCGCCATCTTGATCGCGATCGCGACCGGCAGCGACCACGTCGCGCCGGACGCGGGCGTGCTGCTTCTGCCGGTGGGCCTCGCGATCATCGTGGCCGGCGGCGACATCGTTCGCCTGCGCCGGCAGCGCGCGCTGCGCACGCTATGGGCCGCGATCGTCATCGCGCCCGCGCTGTTTGTGCTCGCGCTGAGCTTCCTGTGGCCCTGGTTCGGCGGCTCGGAAGCGCGCACGTCGCTGCCGGCCGACGCCATCGGGCGGTTCTTCGCCGAGAGCTACGAGCGGCGCACCGGGCAGCCGCTGCCGGCGGTCGCCGGCGATCCGCATCTGGCCGCGATCGTGGCCATGACCGCCCCAGGCAGGCCGCATCTGCTCGTCGACGCCACGCCGGACCTTTCCCCCTGGATCACGCGTCGGCAATTCCAGGACGGCGGCGGCATCATCGTCTGGCGCGCGCACGACACCGCCGGCGCGCCGCCGGAAGACATCCGGCGGCGGTTTCCCGAGATCGCGCCGGAAGTTCCGCGCGCGTTCGAACGCCGGATGCAGGGCCGCCAGTCGCTGTTGCGCGTCGGCTGGGCGATCGTGCGCCCGTCGCGCGCTGCCGCCAATGGCAACGCCAACGGCCAGCCGCGCTGAACGCGCCGTCCGTTCCGCTTTTCACCCGTTCCGCTTTTCACCCGCCCGCTTTTTCCCGCGTCGCGCTTTCGTCGAGCGCGCGGCGGATCATCCGCAGGTCGTGCCAGGCCTGGCGTTTCGAGCCCGGCGAGCGCAGCAGATAAGCGGGATGGAAGGTCGGCAGAGCGCGTATCTTGCGCGTTCCGGTGTCGTAGTCATACCAGCGCCCGCGCGTGCGGGCGATTCCTTCGCGGGTTTCCAGCAGCGCCTGCGTCGCCGGATTGCCGAGAGAAACGAGAATGTCGGGATCGACCAGCTCGATCTGCCGGCGGATGAAGGGCAGGCAGATCTGCGTCTCCTGCGGCGTCGGCGTGCGGTTGCCGGGCGGGCGCCACGGCACGATGTTGGCGATGTAGACGTTGGGGCGGTCGAGCCCGATCGCAGCCAGCATGCGGTCGAGCAGCTTGCCCGAGCGGCCGACGAAGGGAAGGCCCTCGATGTCCTCGTCGCGTCCGGGCGCCTCGCCGACCAGCATGACGCGGGCGCGCGGATTGCCGTCGGCGAAGACGAGGCGGCTGGCGGTCGCCTTGAGCGGGCAGCCGTCGAAGCGATCGAGCAAGCCGCGCAGCTCATCGAGCGTGCGTGCCGAGCGGGCGAGTTCGCGCGCGTTCGCCGCCGCCGCGTCGGGAGAGGGCGGCGCCGAGCCCGCGGCGTGGGGAGAAGGTCCCGCGCGTTCGGCCGCGGTTCGCGCGGCGGGTTCGGGATCGCGGGCGGGCGTGCGCGGCCGCGCCTCCACCGGCGGATGCGGATCGGCCAGGCGGTTGACCGGCTCCTCGCCGAGCGCGCAATCGACTCCGGCCTCCAACTGGAAGGCAAGAAGGTCTCGCGCGGTCGCGGGGGTGAGGGCCATGCGCCTTGATGCGAATTGTTCGAGAAAGGAACGCGGTCGCGTCAGTCTAGTGCATGACGCCGAAAAGCGCGATGCGGTTTTCGGACGACGCCATGCTCTAACCTGTTGGAATCGATCACGTTCATGAAATGGGGTCGATACGATCCGGTAACATCGCGATCACTGCGGGAACCGGGCGCGCCGAAATCGCGGACGTGGCGATTTCGGCGGTTGCTCCGCCGCGCCGATCCATAGGATAAGATGGACGCGGATCCGAGCGGTGCGAGGTCGCGTGCGAACGGACCGAAGGCCGGTCTTGTCCTTCGCCGATCGCATGCGGGTAACGTGTGGGAGCGAGAATGAGCAGCGAGGAACTACCCCCGCGCGAGTCGATGGATTTCGACGTGGTGATCGTGGGAGCCGGGCCGTCCGGGCTGAGCGCGGCGATCCGGCTGAAACAGCTTAACGCGGACCTCTCGGTCGTCGTCGTCGAAAAAGGCTCGGAGGCGGGCGCCCATATTCTTTCCGGCGCGGTGATCGATCCGATCGGGCTCGACCGGCTTCTGCCGAATTGGCGCGAGGACCCCGATCGTCCGCTCACGACCGAGGTCAAGCAGGATCGCTTCTACTGGATGACCGGGTCGTCGGTGATCCGCCTGCCCAATTTCCTCATGCCTCCCCTGATGAGCAATCACGGGTGCTTTGTCGGTTCGCTCGGCAACGTCTGTCGCTGGCTCGCGACGCGGGCCGAGGCGATCGGCGTCGAGATCTATCCGGGCTTCGCTGCGGCCGAGGTTCTGTTCGGCGAACGCGGCGAGGTCGTCGGCGTCGCCACCGGCGACATGGGCGTCGGCCGCGACGGCAAGCCGAAGGATTCCTTCACCCGCGGCATGGAGCTGCGCGGCAAATACACGCTGTTCGCCGAAGGCGCGCGCGGCCACCTCTCCAAGCAGCTCATCGCCCGCTACAAGCTCGACGCCGGCCGCGAGCCGGCGAAATTCGGCATCGGCCTGAAGGAAGTCTGGCAGGTCGAAAAGGCCAAGCATCAACCCGGTCTCATCGAGCATTCGTTCGGCTGGCCGCTCGGCAACTGGGCCGGCGGCGGTTCGTTTCTCTACCACTATGGCGAGGACCTGGTCGCGGTCGGCTTCGTCGTGCATCTCAATTACAAGAACCCGTATCTGTCGCCGTTCGAGGAGTTCCAGCGCTTCAAGCTGCACCCGCATGTGCGCGGCGTGTTCGAGGGCGCCAAGCGGCTGAGCTACGGCGCGCGCGCCTTGACCGAAGGCGGCTGGCAATCCGTGCCGCGCCTGTCGTTTCCCGGCGGCGCGTTGATCGGCTGCGCGGCGGGTTTCATGAACGTGCCGCGCATCAAGGGCTCGCACAACGCGATCGGCTCCGGCGTGCTCGCGGCCGAGCATGTCGCCGCGGCGCTCGCGGCCGGACGTTCGGGCGACGAGCCGGCGGCCTATGAGGAAACGTGGCGCGATTCCGACATCGGGCGCGACCTGAAGAAGGTCCGCAACGTCAAGCCGCTCTGGTCGCGGCTCGGAACCGTGATCGGCGTCGGCCTCGGCGGCTTCGACATGTGGACGAACACGCTGTTCGGCGTTTCGCTGTTCGGCACGCTCGGCCACGGCAAGTCCGACGCCCAGTCGCTGGAGCCGGCCAGCGCGCACCAGCCAATCGCCTACCCCAAGCCCGACGGCAAGATCACCTTCGACCGGCTGTCGTCGGTGTATCTGTCCAATACGAATCACGAGGAGGATCAGCCGGTGCATCTGCGGCTCGCCGATCCGGCGCTGCAGAAATCATCCGAGCTCGGTGTCTTCGCCGGACCATCGGGCCGCTATTGCCCGGCCGGCGTCTACGAATGGGTGCGGGAGGGCGATGAGACGCGCTACGTCATCAACGCGCAGAACTGCGTCCACTGCAAGACGTGCGACATCAAGGACCCGAATGGCAACATCACCTGGGTCACGCCGGAAGGCGGAGGCGGGCCGACTTACACCGCGATGTAGCCGGTCCGCGCGGGACGCGCGGCCCGCCACGATGCCGACACAGTGCTTCGACCTTAAGTACTTCGAACTCAAGGACTTGGCGCTTAAGGACTTGGCGCTTAAGGACTTGGCGCTTAAGGGCTTGGCCCTCAAGGACTTGATCCTCATGGACTTGGCCCTTCGGTGCTTGGTCCATAAGTAATTGGATCCGAGGTACTTGGCGCCGGAGTGATTGGACGCGTATCGCGGGAGCGCGGCGGTCTTGAGGTCGCCCGCCCGGGAGTACCGGCGTGACGCCCCGGACCGGCCGCGCGGGCGGGGTGCCGCCAGGGCCGTCGCGCGCGGAGCGACTGCGGGCCGCGGCGATCGCCGGCGTCTCGCGGTCGCGGGCGGAGGCGGAACGGGGTATAGGGTGGCAAGGCCCGTCGAATCGCGGGATTGGCCGGATCGACCGGAGCGGCGGCGATGCCGGCCGGCAATTGGAGCAGGTCACGTCGTGATGGGTTTTGATCATCGAGTTCGTTTGCTTGCGTGGGGCTGCGCAGCGGTCCTTCTCGCCTCGTCGGCGCCCGTTTCCGCCGGGGATCCGGCGACTTCGCCAATGGCGTCGCGGCTCGCGCAATCGGCCGACCCGGTCCAGGCCAACGACGCGCCCCTGCCGCGCATGCATCCGCGCATCCGTTCCCGCGTTTCGGTTTCCGGCAATTACCTCGCCGCTCGCCACGCCACCGTCGAGCGCGACGCGTCCTCGGCCGCCGCCTTCTATCGCGCGGCGCTGACGTCGGACCCGAACAACACCGATCTCCTCGACCGCGCCTTCATCGCCTCGATCGCGGAAGGCAATATCGACGAGGCCGTCAAACTCGCCGAACGCATTCTGGCGAAGGACAAGACCAACCGCGTCGCCCGCCTCGTGGTCGGCGTGAAGGCGCTGGCGCAGAAGCAATATCAGGCCGCGCGTATCAACATCAACCAGTCGGTGCGCGGGCCGATCACCGATCTCGTCGCCACGCTGCTTTCGGGCTGGGCGAGCTTCGGCGCCGGCGATTCGCGCGGCGCGCTCGCCGCGATCGACAAGCTTTCCGGTCCCGACTGGTACTCGATCTTCAAGGATCTCCATTCGGGCATGATCGCCGATCTCGCCGACAAGCGCGGCGAGGCCGGTACGCGGCTCGAACGCGCCTACAAGGTCGACACCTCGGCGCTGCGCTCCGCCGAGGCCTATGGGCGGTTTCTCTCGCGCGGGAAATCGCCGGAGGAGGCCGTCAAGATCTACGAGACCCTGGAAAAGGCCTCGCCGCGTCATCCGCTGGTCCAGGAAGGACTGCGCGAGACGCGGGCGGGAAGGAAGCTGCCGCCGCTCGCGGAGACCCCGCGGGAAGGCGCCGCGGAGGCGCTCTACGGCATCGCCGCCACGCTGAATCGCCGCGGCGGCGAGGACCTCGCGCTCATCTATCTCCGGCTCGCGCTCTACCTCGCCCCAGACCACTCCCTGGCGTTGCTGACGCTCGCCGACCTGTTCGAGACGGTCAAGAAGCCGCTTCAGGCGATACCGATCTACGAGCGCGTTCCGGACAACTCGCCGCTCAAGCGCAACGCGCGGATCCAGCTCGCCACCAGCCTCGACGCGGTCGAACGCACCGAGGAGTCAATCGCGATCCTTACCGCCCTGGTCGGCGACAATCCGCGCGACCTCGAAGCCATCATGGCGCTCGGCAATGTGCAGCGCGAGCGCAAGAAGTTCGCCGAATGCGCGCAAACCTACTCCTCGGGCATCGACATGCTGCCCGCCGAGGACAAGAAGGCGTGGGTGTTCTACTATTTCCGCGGCATCTGCCACGAGCGCTCCAAGCAATGGCCGAAATCGGAAGCCGACCTGAAACAGGCGCTGACGATGCAGCCCGAGCAGCCGCTGGTGCTCAATTATCTCGGCTATTCCTGGATCGACCAGGGCGTCAATCTCGACGAGGGCATGAAGATGATCCGCCGCGCCGTCGAGCAGCGCCCGGATGACGGCTACATCGTCGACTCCCTCGGCTGGGCCTATTACCGCATCGGCAATTACGAGGAAGCGGCCAAGAATCTCGAACGCGCGATCGAGCTCAAGCCGGACGATCCGACCATCAACGATCATCTCGGCGACGCCTATTGGCGGATCGGCCGGACGCTGGAGGCCCGCTTCCAGTGGGCGCACGCGCGCGATCTCAAGCCGGATCCGGATGAACTGCCGAAGATCCTCGCGAAAATCGCCAACGGCCTGCCGGACGACAATGCCCCGGCGGTGGCGGTCGACAAGGACAAGAAGGACGGCAAGAACGGCGGCTGACCGGTGATGGCCATTCTCGCCGAACGCGCCCGCGCCAAGATCAATCTCACGCTCATCGTGCGCGGCCGGCGCGAGGACGGCTATCACGAACTCGACAGTCTCGTGGCGTTCGCCGATCGCGGCGATCGCTTGACGCTCGCGACGGGACCGGCGCTGGCGCTGCGAACGAGCGGGTCGATGGCCGCCGCATTGGGCGCGGCCGACGACAACCTCGTCATCCGCGCGGCGAAGCTGCTGGCCGCGCGCGTGCCCGGCCTCGTGATCGGCGAATTCACGCTCGACAAGCGCCTGCCGGTCGCCTCCGGCATCGGCGGCGGTTCGGCGGACGCCGCCGCCGCGCTGCGTCTTCTCGCGCGCGCCAATGGCCTCAAGCTCGACGATCCGCGCCTCGTCGAAGCCGCGCGCGAGACCGGCGCCGACGTGCCCGTCTGTCTCGCCTCGATCTCTTGCGTCATGCGCGGGCGCGGCGAGCGGCTTGAGCCGGTGGCGCTGGCGCGCATGGGGTGCGTGCTGGTCAATCCCGGCGACGCACTGTCGACGCGCGAGGTGTTTGCCGCGCTCGGATTAACGCCAGGGGAAACGCGCGTTGAAGGAGCGGAGAAAAGCTGGCCCGGAAAGGATGCCTCGCAAGAGACGTGGCTTTCCGCCATCGCTTCCGGGCGCAACGATCTGCAGGGCGCGGCGACGCGGCTGCGACCGGCGATCGGCGCCGTGATCGAGGCGCTCGAAAATACGGCGGACTGCAAGGTCGCGCGCATGTCGGGGTCGGGGGCGACGTGCTTCGGTCTGTTCGAGAATGGCCATGCGGCGCGCGCGGCGGCGCGCGAACTTTCCCGCGATCATCCCGCATGGTGGACGCGCGCGGCGATCATCGGCGAGCGATAGCCGCGCGGGCGATCGTCGCCGAGGTCGACTTGGCGGGTCAATGCGAGCGTGCGACGCAAAAAGCGACGACCTGTTCCAGCGCCGTCTTCATCGTCGAGGCCTGAAACAGGCCGAGCGCGTCGATCGCCATCGCGCCGTAATGCTGGGCGCGGCTGATGGTGTCGTCCAGCGTGCGGTGCTTGATCATCAGGCCGATGGCGTGGTCGAGATCGCCGTCATTGATCTCGCCTTTTTCCAGCGTGCGGGTCCAGAACGCGCGCTCGGCGGTGTTGCCGCGCCGGAAGGCGAGCACCACCGGCAGGGTGATCTTGCCCTCGCGGAAATCGTCGCCGACATTCTTGCCGAGCTTGGCGGCCTTGCCGCCATAATCGAGCGCGTCGTCGACGAGCTGGAAGGCGATGCCGAGATTCATGCCGTAGGACCGGCAGGCGGCCTGTTCGGCCTTGGGCCGTTGGGCGATCACCGGGCCGACCTCGCAGGCGGCGGCGAACAGTTCGGCCGTCTTGCCGCGCACGACGGCGAGATATTCGTCCTCGGTGGTGGCGGTGTTCTTGGCGGCGGCAAGCTGCATCACCTCGCCCTCGGCGATGGTGCAGGCCGCAGCCGAAAGGATGTCGAGCGCGCGCATGGAGCCGACCTCGACCATCATGCGGAAGGCTTGGCCGAGCAGGAAATCGCCCACCAGCACGCTCGCCTCGTTGCCCCAGAGCATGCGCGCGGCCAGCTTGCCCCGCCGCATGTCGCTTTCGTCGACGACGTCGTCGTGCAGGAGGGTCGCCGTGTGCATGAATTCGACGGCGGTGGCGAGCTTGATATGGCCGTCGCCGGCGTAGCCCGACAGGCCCGCCATCGCCAGCGTCAGCATCGGCCGCAGCCGCTTGCCGCCGGAGGAGATCAGGTGGTTGGCCACCTCCGGGATCATCGTGACTTCCGAGCCGGTCCGGGCCAGGATGGCGCCGTTGACGCGCTCCATGTCGCCGGCCACCAGCCCGATCAGGCTTTCGATCGACGCGGCAGGGCTCTCAAACGGGACGACGACCGCCACGGGCTTTTCTCCGGCTTCCTTGGCTCCGACAATAGAAACACCGGGGCGGGGCGGCAAGTCGCCGCGGCCTTGAAATCTTGGGAAGGTCGATGAGAGAACTCCTGCGAACCAACGATCCGGTGCTCGTTTCGGTGGTGGGGGCGCTGCTGGGGGGCGCCGCCATCAGGCATGTGGTGTTGGACCAGAACATGAGCGTCTTGGAAGGATCGATCGGCATCCTGCCGCGCCGGATCCTTGTGGACGACGAGCGGGCGGCCGAGGCGCGGCTCCTGCTCGTCGAGGCGGGCCTTTCCAAGGAACTCGGGCCCGACGACCCGACATGAGCGCGCCCCATCCGGACGGCTTCAGCGACGACGCCTTTCTCGGCGGGCGGGTGCGGCTGCGTCAGCCGCTAACGGGGCATCGGGTAGGGCACGACGCGGTGCTGCTCGGCGCGGCGACCGCGGCCGAGCCGGGCGACCTCGTGGTCGAATTCGGCGCGGGCGTCGGCGCGGCGGCGCTGGTCGTGGCCGCGCGCGTCGCCCGCGTCGACCTCGTCCTCGTCGAGATCGATTCGGTGCTCGCGGACCTCGCGGCCGAGAACGCCAGGGCCAACGGGGCCTCGGCCGCCAGGGTGGAAACGCTCGATGTCGCCGCGTCGCCGAAGGCGTTCGCCGTCGCGGGGCTCGGCCCGGCAAGCGCCGACGTGGTGATGATGAACCCGCCCTTCAATGATCCGGTCCGGCATCGCGCCTCGCCGGACGCGCGTCGCGGCCGGGCGCATGTCGCGCGCGCCGGAACACTCGAGACCTGGATTCACGCCGCGCGGCGTATCCTGCGGCCGGGCGGCACGCTGACGATGATCTGGCGCGCGGACGGGCTCGCCGATGTGCTCGGCGCGCTCGCGCGCGGCTTCGGCGGGGTGTCGGTGATGCCGGTATTCGCCAAGCCCGGCGCGGCGGCGATTCGCATGCTGGTGCGCGCGACCAAGGGATCGCGGGCGCCGCTTGCGTATTATCCGGGCATCACGCTCGCCGATGAGGCAGGCACGCCGAGCAAGGAGTTCGCGCGCGTCGCGCGCGGGGAGGGTGCGCTTTCGTTCGGGACACCCGAGCGGACGCCCAAATCGGCCCCCGGCGAGGTCGATAAAGGCTAGACCGCGCCCGATTCTTCTTTCGATACGGGCTGTTGGGAGAAATAGGTCGCCGCGAGAAGAAGCGCGATCAAGCTGATAAGCAGATAGATTTTCATGGGCCTACAGCTTTCCTTGCTACGACCGGAACACCACATCCGATATCAGGCAAATTCCTTGCCAACGGTTAACAGAACGTTTCTGGACGCGAGGAATTCGAGAAGGTGAGCGCATCCTCATGACGACACCAGACACAAGCCCGTCATCGCGATCACGATTGAATGAGATGTTGTCGCCGCTGCGGCGGCTCCCGTTCATTCCCGCGCGCTGGAAGCTCGGCGTCGCGGTCGTGCCCGTGCTGCGGATCGGCGGGACGATCGGCGCGGTCACGCCGCTGCGGCCGGGCGTCACGCTCGCCGCGCTTTCCCGTTCGCTCGACCGGGCCTTTGAGTTTCCCCGCGCGTCGGCGGTCGCGCTCGTCATCAACTCGCCGGGCGGATCGGCGGTTCAGTCGCACGCGATCCACCAGCGCATCCGCCAACTCGCCGCGGAAAAGAACCTGCCGGTGCTGGCTTTCGTGGAGGACGTCGCGGCCTCCGGCGGCTACATGATCGCCTGCGCCGGCGACGAGATCGTCGTCGATCCCTCCTCGATCGTGGGCTCCATCGGCGTCGTCGGCGGATCGTTCGGTTTCGCCGAGCTGCTGCGCAAGATCGGGGTGGAGCGGCGCATATACACGTCGGGCGAACACAAGGCGATGCTCGATCCGTTTCTGCCCGAGAATCCCGACGATGTGGAACGGCTGAAGGCCATTCAGCGCCAGATCCACGACCATTTCATCACCCTGGTGCGGGCGCGGCGCGGCGAGCGGCTCAAGGCGGGCGACGAGGACCTGTTTTCCGGCGCCTATTGGGTCGGCGAGCGGGCGATCGCGCTGGGGCTTGCCGACGCGGTCGGCGACTTGCGCGCGAGCCTGCGGGCGCGCTTCGGCGAGGATGTGCTGATGCCGCTGATTTCGCCCTCTTCGGGCTTCTTTCAAGGGTTTTTCGGGCGCCGGGGCGCCGGAATGGCGCTGCCCTCGGCGGAAGAACTGATCTCGGCGGTCGAAGCCCGCGCCATTTGGTCGCGGTTCGGTTTCTGAAATATGTCGCCGAATTGTCGGAATCGCGGGCTTGGTTCGGCCTTGTTCGCGAGCGGAGCCCGAATTACGGTCTCCCGCGACGGTTGAAGGAGAAGGCAATGCCTCCGGTCATTCTTTGGGCGCTGGGAGCGGTCGGCGGTTTTGCCGTCGTGCGCTGGCTCGCGCGCGAAGGCCGCCGCATCAATGAAGAGCTTGAGAAGGCCCGCACGGCCCATGTCGCCGAAGGCGCGGCCGGCGAGCGGATTCCGACGCTCAGGCGCGATCCAGTCACGGGAACCTATCGGCCGGACTGAGCCGAGGCCGGCCCGTCTTCTTTTTTCTGCCCGCGTTTTTCCGAGATTGATCTGCCTCGCCCTCAACGAGGTTTGCCGGCCGTGGACGGGGCATCGTCCACGGCCGGGCTCGCAAACCTGGAGGCAGGTCTGGTCAAATGAGGGAAGGCGGGTCAGGAATTACGAAAGCCGGCATCCGAACCGACCATCGCGGCGAGCGACAAGGTGATGAGGATGGCCCCAATGATTTCGAACGCGAGCATTTGAATTCTCCCTGCCTGTATTGATCATCTGTCGCCACGGGGCCGCCGTGGGTTCAGACGCTACAGGACATTTTTTCGCGGCGGTGGCTCCGCCGTCAGGCTTGATGACGCGGATCCAGCCCGGTCCGCGTGTTTGACGCGGGCGTGGTTCTAACCGCTCAATCCCTAACAAAATCCGACATTTGGCCACCTCCTTGCCGTACCGGTTAGCGGACGGTTACGGTTTCGCGCGGCATTGGCCGGATCCGCCGCGCCGAGGATGGCTGGCGCGGCCGAAGGCCCCGGCCTGACAGCGTTGCAGCCAGCCCCGCCGCCCGCGCGACGAACCCGGTTTTCGGGCGATAACGCCCTGCGCCGCGCGCCTCGGGCCGATTTGACTCAAGGCGACAATACGCTAGGTTCCGCGCGCTTTTTTCCTTCAAACACCGCGAGATGATGGAAACAGTGCCGCCCCATATGCGTCCCGAACGCTCGTTTCAGGGGCTCATCCTGACGCTGCAGCGTTATTGGGCCGATTACGGCTGCGTCATCCTGCAGCCCTACGACATGGAAGTGGGCGCGGGCACCTTTCATCCGGCGACGACGTTGCGGGCGCTGGGCCCCAGGCGTTGGAACGCCGCCTATGTGCAGCCTTCGCGGCGGCCCAAGGACGGCCGCTACGGCGAGAATCCCAACCGGCTGCAGCACTACTACCAGTTTCAGGTCATTCTGAAGCCGTCGCCGGCCGACATTCAGGACCTCTACCTCAAGTCGCTCGCCGCCATCGGCATCGACGCCAGTCTCCACGACATCCGCTTCGTCGAGGACGATTGGGAAAGCCCGACGCTGGGCGCCTGGGGCCTGGGGTGGGAGTGCTGGTGCGACGGCATGGAGGTCTCGCAGTTCACCTACTTCCAGCAGGTCGCGGGCTTCGAATGCGCGCCGGTCGCGGGCGAGCTCACCTACGGGCTCGAGCGCCTGGCGATGTATGTGCAAGGCGTCGAGAACGTCTACGACCTCAACTTCAACGGCCGCGACGGCGCCGACAAGGTGACCTATGGCGACGTCTTCCTGCAGGCCGAGCGGGAATATTCGCGGCACAATTTCGAGCACGCCGACACCGCGATGCTGTTCGAGCAGTTCAAGATGGCGGAAGGCGCGTGCCGGAAATATCTCGACGCCGGCTGGAAGGGCGAGGGCGCGGCGCGCGCTCACCTGATGGCGCTGCCGGCCTATGACCAGTGCATCAAGGCAAGTCACGTCTTCAATTTGCTCGACGCGCGCGGCGTGATCTCCGTCACCGAGCGGCAGAGCTACATCCTGCGCGTGCGCGAGCTCGCCAAGGCGTGCGGCGAGGCGTGGAAAGCAACCGAAGCGGGAGGAAACGCGGAATGAGTGAGAAAGCAGTGATCGCCGGCAAGGCGCCGATCGCCGTCGAGGTCGAGGCCGGCAAGGATTATTATTGGTGCACCTGCGGCAAGTCGGCCAAGCAGCCGCTGTGCGACGGCAGCCACAAGGGGTCGTCGTTCACGCCGATGAAATGGACCGCACCGGAAACGAAGGCGGCCTATTTCTGCACCTGCAAGCAGACCAAGAACGCGCCCTTGTGCGACGGCGCGCATAAGGCGCTGGGGTGAGGACCGAATAACGCCATCGCCCCGCCGCGACGCGCGTCGTCGGTCGCCCCCCTCAAGGTGAGGGTTGGGATCACGAGCGCGCTGAAAGAAAAACGATGCCCGATCTTCTGCTTGAGCTGTTCTCCGAGGAAATCCCCGCGCGGATGCAGGCCCGCGCGGCGGAGGATTTGCGCAAGCTCGTCACCGATCGGCTGGTGGAGGCCGGGCTCGTCTATGAGGGCGCGAAGGCCTTCGCCACGCCGCGCCGTCTGGCGCTGACCGTTCAGGGCATCCCCTCGCGCCAGCCCGACCTCAAGGATGAGAAGAAGGGGCCGCGCGTCGGCGCGCCCGAAGGCGCGATCGCGGGGTTCCTGAAAGCGGCGGGACTTGCCTCGCTCGACGAGGCCACCGTCCAGAAGGATCCGAAAAAGGGCGACTTCTATGTCGCGCTGATCGAGAAGCCCGGCCGGCCCGCGCTCGACGTGCTGGCCGAAATCCTTCCAGTCATCGTTCGTACCTTCCCGTGGCCGAAATCGATGCGATGGGGCGAGCGCTCGGCGCGTCCGGGCGCTCTTTCCTGGGTGCGCCCGCTGCACGCGATCGTCGCGACCTTTGCCGTCGAGGGCGAGACGCCGGAGATCGTGCCGTTCGAGGTTGGCGGCATCGCCGCCGGCAACACGACTTACGGCCACCGCTTCATGGCGCGGCAAGCGATTGAGGTTCGCCGCTTCGACGATTACGTGGCCGCGCTCGACAAGGCCATGGTCGTGCTCGACCCGGCGCGGCGCAAGGACATCATCCTGCACGATGCCAAGGACCTCGCCTTCGCGCGGGGGCTGGAGCTGGTCGAGGATCAGGGCCTCGCCGACGAGGTCGCCGGCCTCGTCGAATGGCCGGTCGCGCTGATGGGATCGTTCGACCAAGCGTTTCTCGCCATTCCCGACGAGGTGATCCGCGCGACCATCCGCGCCAACCAGAAATGTTTCGTGCTGCGCGATCCGGATTCATCCAAGCTCGCCAACAAATTCATTCTGGTCTCGAACATCGAGGCGAGCGACGGCGGCAAGGCGATTATCGCCGGCAACGAGCGCGTCATCCGCGCGCGGCTGTCCGACGCCAAGTTCTTCTACGAGACGGACCTGAAGAACTGGAAGGAAAAATCGGTCGACGAGCGCCTGGAGCGTTTCAAGGGCGTGACCTTCCACGCCAAGCTCGGCTCGCAATATGAGCGGATCGAACGCATCGAGCGGCTCGCCGGTGAACTCGCGCCGCTAGTCGGGGCCGATGTGGAGAAGGCCAAACGCGCGGCGCGGCTCGCCAAGCTCGATCTCGCGACGGAAGTCGTCGGCGAGTTTCCCGAATTGCAGGGCCTGATGGGCCGCTATTACGCCGAGGCGCTCGGCGAGGACGAGGCGGTCGCGCATGCGATCGAGGATCATTATAAGCCGCAGGGACCGAACGATCTGGTTCCGGCCGATCCGGTGAGCATCGCGGTCGCGCTCGCCGACAAGATCGACACGCTGGTCGGCTTCTGGGCGATCGACGAAAAGCCGACCGGCTCGAAGGACCCCTATGCGCTGCGCCGCGCGGCGCTGGGGGTGATTAGGCTGGTGCTGGAGAATGGGCTGCGGCTTCAGTTGGTTTCGCTATTCGAAGCAAGTTGGGAAAAGTTCGAATTCCCTGACATCGTGAAGTCTGAGTTGATGGGCAGTAATCGGGAGGAAGCGCTCAATCTCCTCTCCTTCTTCGCCGATCGCCTGAAGGTCCAACTCCGCGAGCAGGGCGCGCGGCACGATCTGGTCGATGCGGTGCTTGCGCTCGGCTCCCTTCTCCCCTCGCGGGAGAAGGTGTCGCCGAAGGCGACGGATGAGGGGACGAAAGCTCACCCCTCACCCGGCCTCGCCGCGCTCGGCCACCCTCTCCCGCAAGGGGAGAGGGAAGCAGCGCCGGTGCTCGACGATCTCCTGCTCATCGTCCGCCGCGTCGAGGCGCTGGGCAAGTTCCTCGACACCGACGATGGCAAGAACCTTCTCGCCGGAACCAAGCGCGCCGCCAACATCCTGCGCATCGAGGAAAAGAAGGATGGCCGCGCCTATGGCGGCGCTCCGGACGCCAAGCTGTTCGCGCTGCCGGAAGAAAAGGCGCTCGCCGCCGCGATCGAGGCCGCCAAGCGCGATGCGTCGGCCGCCGTCGCCAAGGAAGACTTTACCGCGGCGATGGCCGCGCTCGCCAAACTGCGCCCCGCGGTCGATGCCTTCTTCGACAAGGTGACGGTCAACGCCGACGACAAGGCCTTGCGCGAGAACCGCCTGAAACTCCTCAACGAAATTCGTGACGCCACCCGCGCGGTCGCCGATTTCTCCAAGATCGAGGGGTAAGGCGCGGGGCTTGCCTTAAGGGCCGGCGCGGCACTCGCGAGGCGTGGACCCGCGCGCGAACACCGTTCGCCGTCGAGCATCGGTTGAGTCTCGTCGTTGGGCTGTGCAAGCCGCTATTGTCCAGAGCTATTTCGGTTGATCGCGGTCTTGCGCGCAACCATCAAAGGGTGTTTCTAACGACGAAATCCGTCCGTTCATCGGAAGTGACGTCATGGCCAAATTGACCTCAAGGAATTCCTCGAAACGCGGTTCAGCCAAATCCACCGCGCGATCTTCGGCGAAGCTTGCGTCGAAATCCGCGAAGCCCCCTTCCAAGGGGGCCGTCAAGGTCGCGGCCAAATCGGCGACCAAGACGGTGGCCAAGCCCGCTTCCAAACTGGTGTCGAAGTCCGCTTCGAAGCCCACGGCCGTGCGTCCGGGGAAGTGGGTCTTCACCTTCGGCGATGGCAAGGCCGAAGGCCGCTCGGGGATGCGCGATCTGCTCGGCGGCAAGGGCGCAAACCTTGCCGAGATGTGTAACCTTGGACTGCCGGTGCCGCCCGGCTTCACCATACCGACCTCGGTCTGCACTTATTTCTACGCCAACGACAAGACCTACCCCAAGGAGCTCAAGGCGCAGGTCGAGCAGGCGCTCGACCAGGTCGGACGCGCCACCGGCAAGCGTTTCGGCGATCCGGTCAATCCGCTGCTCGTGTCGGTGCGCTCGGGCGCGCGCGCCTCGATGCCGGGCATGATGGACACGGTCCTCAACCTCGGCCTCAACGACGCGACCGTCGAGGCGCTGGCGAAGAAGTCGGGCGACCGGCGCTTCGCCTATGACAGCTACCGCCGCTTCATCACCATGTATTCCGACGTGGTGCTCGGCTTCGACCACCATCACTTCGAGGAAATCCTCGACACCCACAAGGATCGCAAAGGCTACACGCTCGACACCGATCTGACCGCCGACGATTGGGTGGAGATGGTCAAGCAGTACAAGGAAGCCGTCGGCCGCGAGACCGGCGCGGACTTCCCGCAGGATCCGCACGATCAATTGTGGGGCGCGGTCGGCGCGGTGTTCTCGTCCTGGATGAACGCGCGCGCGGTCACCTACCGCAAACTCCACGACATCCCGGAATCCTGGGGCACCGCCGTCAACATCCAGGCCATGGTGTTCGGCAACATGGGCGAGAGCTCGGCGACGGGCGTCGCCTTCACCCGCAATCCCTCGACCGGCGAAAAGCAGCTTTATGGCGAGTTCCTGATCAACGCGCAGGGCGAGGACGTGGTCGCCGGCATCCGCACGCCGCAGGAAATCACCGAGGCGGCGCGGCGCGAATCCGGCTCCGACAAGCCTTCGCTCGAAGGCGCGATGCCGGCGGTGTTCAAGGAGCTGTCGCGCATCTACCTGCTGCTGGAAAAGCACTACCGCGACATGCAGGACCTCGAATTCACGGTCGAGCAGGGCAAGCTGTGGATGCTGCAGACGCGCAACGGCAAGCGCACGGCGCGGGCGGCGCTGCGGCTCGCGGTCGATTTCGCCAATGAAGGGCTGATCACGCGCGAGGAGGCGGTGACGCGCGTCGATCCGGCCTCGCTCGACCAGCTGCTGCATCCGACCATCGATCCGGACGCGCCGCGCGACATCATCGCGACCGGCCTGCCGGCCTCGCCCGGCGCGGCCTCCGGCGAAATCGTGTTCTCCGCCGACGAGGCGGCCAAGCTTCAGGCCGACGGCCACCGCGTCATCTTGGTGCGCATCGAGACCAGCCCGGAGGACATCCACGGCATGCATGCCGCGCAGGGCATTCTGACCACGCGCGGCGGCATGACCTCGCACGCCGCGGTCGTCGCGCGCGGCATGGGCAAGCCCTGCGTTTCCGGCGCCGGCACGGTGCGCGTCGATTACCAGCGCGGAACCATGGCGGTCGGCAACCGCACCTTCAAGGCCGGCGACATCATCACCATCGACGGTTCGGCGGGACAAGTGCTCGCCGGCAAGATGCCGATGATCGAGCCGGAACTCTCCGGCGAATTCGGCACGCTGATGGGATGGGCCGACGCGGTGCGCCGGCTCGGCGTGCGCACCAACGCCGACACGCCGGCCGACGCGCGCGTGGCCATCAAGTTCGGCGCGCAGGGCATCGGCCTTTGCCGCACCGAGCACATGTTCTTCGAGGAGGCCCGCATCCGCACGGTGCGGGAAATGATCCTGGCCGGCGACGAGCAGGCCCGGCGCGTCGCGCTGGCGAAGCTGTTGCCGATGCAGCGCGCCGATTTCGTCGAGCTGTTCGAGATCATGAAGGGCCTGCCGGTGACGATCCGCCTGCTCGATCCGCCGCTGCACGAGTTCTTGCCGCACGGCCAGAGCGAAATCGAGGAAGTGGCGCGGGCGATGAACGCCGATCCGCGCAAGCTCGCCGACCGCGCGCGCGAACTTTCCGAGTTCAACCCGATGCTCGGTTTCCGCGGCTGCCGCCTCGCGGTCGCCTATCCGGAAATCGCGGAGATGCAGGCGCGCGCGATCTTCGAGGCCGCCATCGAGGCCGGCAAGCGCACCGGCCGCCACGTCGTGCCCGAGGTCATGGTGCCGCTGATCGCGACCAAGGCCGAGTTCGACCTGATCAAGGCGCGCATCGACGCCACCGCCAACGCCGTCATGCGCGAGGCGGGCGCGCGCATCACCTACCTCGTCGGCACCATGATCGAATTGCCGCGCGCCGCGCTGAAGGCCGGCGAAATCGCCAAGGCGGCCGATTTCTTCTCCTTCGGCACCAACGACCTGACGCAGACGACCTTCGGCATCAGCCGCGACGACGCGGGAAGTTTCCTGGGCACCTATGTCGGCAAGGGCATCTTCGCCGTCGATCCGTTCGTCTCGCTCGACCAGGAAGGCGTCGGCGAATTGGTGAAGATCGGCGTCGAGCGCGGGCGCAAGACCAAGCGGGATCTCAAGGTCGGCATCTGCGGCGAGCACGGCGGCGATCCGGCCTCGATCGCCTTCTGTCATGACGCGGGGCTCGACTACGTTTCCTGCTCGCCCTACCGCGTGCCGATCGCGCGCCTGGCCGCGGCGCAATCCGCGCTCGGCGCCAAGGCCGCGAGCCAGGCGTGAGCCTGGCGACGGCCGCGCGCGTGGGATGAACCGCGTGCCGCCGCTCCGTCCCGATCCGCGCGCCCGGCGCGAGGCGCGATCGCCTTCGCCGGCGCGGCCCTTGATGTCGCCGCGGCTCGTCTGGTGGTACGGACTGATGGGTCTCGCCGGTTTCGGCTTCGGCCTGATCGCGCCGCGTCGTCCCTTCGGCGAGGATATTCTCGCTCATCCCTTGATCGTGTTCGGCGCGGCGACCGGCGTCGCGCTGCTTGTCTTGCGCGTCGTCCTGCGGCGGCCGGTGCCCGAACTCATTCCCGATCGCGCGCTGTTGTTTGGCATCGGCGGGGGCGTGGCGATGTTTCTCGCCGGCAATTTCGTCGCCGTCTATCTCGGCCGTATGTGACGCGAGCGTCGTTCCAATTCGATCGTGGCGAAATTCGGATCACGGGCGTGGCGCGGCCGCCCGCGAATGAGCGCATTGTCGTCGATCGAAGGGCATTCTTTCGTCGCGATCGCGCGCGCAGATTCGACTTTATGATGATGCGGGGGCGATGCCGTCGACATGGTTGACGCGCGTTTACCACGTGGGACAACGCGTCGTTTACCAGTCTTCGCCACCGCGCGTTTACCAGGTTGGCGGATGTGAAGGCGATATTCGCGCGATTTGCTTGCGTGTGACGGCGTCGCCGCGGCGATTAAGTCTCCCGCAACGTTAATCGGATACGAACCACGACGTTCAAATCGTGCCGAACGCGCGGTGGTCGTGTCTTTTTGTTGCGTGAGCGTACCCGAATGGATGTTCTGCGTAACCGGGTCAAGAACGCGAAGCTGGGCTGGTTCGGCTTCGGCCTTTGCGCGTTTGGTTTGATGCCAAACGAAATCGGCTATCAGGACATCGCCGCGCTGCTGGCGCGCCAGCCGGGCGTGGCCGAGCGCTATCAGAAGAGCCTGATCGCCTCGCCGTTCGGCACCATCCACGCCGCCACATTCTCATTCTCCAGGCCGATCGGCACCGCCGCGCGCGAGACGGCGAACTACCGGCTCGCCAGCCTTGACTCGCGCGGCATCGACGTGACCGGATCGATCGCGACGAATCCGCTCGGCCAGCCCGTCGGCCGCGCGCCGGAGCGCAGGTTTCCCGAGGTCAACCGTGCCGCCAAGGGCGACCGGCTGGCCCCGGCGATGCCGGCCACTTCCCCGGTCGTCGACGCGCCGCCCGTTGACGCGATGGCAACCGGCGCGCCAGGCGGCGCGGCTCCGGCGAGGGACGAAGCGGTCGTCGCCGCCAAGACCGCCGCGTTGCAGGCCCCGCTCGATCCCGAGCTCGAAGCGGCGTTGAAAGCGCCGCCGGTTCCGCGTCAGGACGGCGCTCTCGGATCGCCGGAGGAGGACGCGGAGACTTCGGAGACGGAGTCCTTCGAGGGCTTCTCGATAACGACGGCGCGGCTGTTCCTCGGCGCCTCGCTCGGCCCGCCGACCGACCGGCTGGAGCGATGGCTGCCGGGCGAGGAGCCGATCATCGTCATGCCGGACGCGGGGATCGATCCCGACATGAAAGCGACGGCGTCGCTGCCGGCCGCGCCGGGCGGACTCAACGACGCGGGCGAGTCGGTCGCCGGCAAGGGCGAGGTCACCGGCGAGGGTCAGCGTCCGCGCACGCCGGCCGAACGTTTCGCGCTCGATGGCGCCGAACGCGCCAAGGCGGAGAAGTGTCTGGCCGAGGCGATCTACTACGAGGCGCGCGGGGAGCCCGTGCGCGGACAGATCGCGGTCGCGCAGGTCGTGCTCAACCGCGCCTTCTCCGGTTACTATCCCACCACCGTCTGCGGTGTCGTCTATCAGAACAAGCATCGCTGGCTGGCATGCCAGTTCTCGTTCGCCTGCGACGGTTCGATGCGTAAGGGCATTCGCGAGCGCGATCTGTGGGAGCGCGCCAGGAAGATCGCCAAGGAGATTCTCGACGGACGGCTGTGGTTGCCCGAGGTCGGCAAGTCGACGCACTACCACGCCTATTGGGTCAGGCCGTCATGGGTGCGCGAGATGCGTCGGCTCTACAAGTTCGGCGTCCACACCTTCTATCGGCCGCGAGCCTGGGGCGACGGCGGCGAGGCGCCGGCCTGGGGCGATCCGCAAACGACGGCGACGGTGTCGGCGAAATTGTGATCGCGGGCGCCGGGCCTCACGCTCCGGTCTCGATGTCGAGCGCGACATCGAAGTTCGGCGCCGAATGCGTCAAGGCGCCGGAAGAGGCGTAATCGACGCCAGTCGCGGCGATGGCGGCGAGTGTCGCCTCGGTCACGCCGCCGGAAGCCTCGAGCGTCAGCAGGCCGGCGTTGATATGCGCGGCCTGGCGCAGCGTCTCCACATCCATGTTGTCGAGCAGCACCGCGTCCGCGAGCCCCGTGGCGAGCACCTCGCGCAATTGCGCCAGCGTGTCGACCTCGATCTCGATCTTGACGAGATGGCCGACGACCCGCCGCGCGCGTTCGAGCGCGGGCCGCACGCCGCCGGCGACCGCGATGTGGTTGTCCTTGATCAGCACCGCGTCGTCGAGGCCGAAGCGGTGGTTGAAGCCGCCGCCGCAGCGCACGGCGTATTTTTCCAGCGCCCGCAGGCCCGGCGTCGTCTTGCGCGTGCAGCAGACGCGCAGTTTCGTGCCCGCGGCCGCGCGCACATAGCGCGCCGTCAGCGTCGCCACGCCGGAAAGCCGGCCGACGAAATTGAGCGCGGCCCGTTCGCCGGAAAGGATCGCGCGCGCCGGCCCCGAGACGACCAGAAGCGTCGCGCCCTTGTCGACGGCGTCGCCATCGCGCGCCTTCGCATCGATCTCGATGGCGGGAGAGAGCGCGCGGAAGCAGGCGACCGCGAGCGGGAGGCCGGCGATGACGCCCGCCTGCCGCGCCACCATGACCGCCCGCGCGGTGGTCTTCGCCGGAATGACCGCCGTCGAGGTCACGTCGCCGGCGCGGCCGAGATCCTCGGCGAGCGCGAGGCGCGCGGCCTCGTCGACGGCGAGCGGCGACAGGAACGCGTCGGCAAGCGCGAGGTCGGCGGGCGCGACGGTCATCGGCGGGAACCGGCGGTCCGGCTGGTCGCGACGTCGCCGCGAACCTCTTGCGATTCCGCCGCGATCGCGCGCACCTCGTCGAGCGTCAGCATCACGCGGCGCGCCAGCGCCGGATTCTCGGCCGGGTAGTCGGACCGGAAATGCGCGCCGCGGCTTTCGCGCCGCCGCCATGCCGCGGTCGCGACGAACAGCGCGGTCGTGGCCATGTTGCGCAGGGTGATGTTGGCGGCTTCCCGTTCGAGGCGGGCGATCGTGCCGATCGCCTCGGCCAGATGCGCGCCGTCGCGGACGACGCCGACATGGGAGGCCATCAAGGCGCGCAGGCCGTTCTCGGTCGCCGCCGGCAGCGGCAGATTGGCGGTGGTCGCGACATCGGGCAGGTCGGCGGGCGAGGGCGAGAAATCGTGCCCGTCGATATCCTCGGCGATGCGCGCGCCGTAAACGACGGCTTCGAGCAGCGAGTTGGAGGCGAGGCGGTTGGCGCCATGCGCGCCTGTCGAGGAGACCTCGCCGCCGGCCCACAGGCCCTCGATCGAGGAGCGTCCGCGCATGTCCACGGCGACGCCGCCCATGTGGTAATGCGCCGCCGGCGCGACCGGGATGAGCTGATGGACGGGATCGATGCCGGCTTCCCGGCAGCTCGCATGGACCGTCGGGAATGCTTCCGCGAACCGCGCGCCGACCGCCACGCGCGCGTCGAGATAGGCGCCGCGCCCGGCCGCGATTTCCGCGAACACGCCGCGCGCGACGATATCGCGGGGCGCGAGATCGGCGAGCGGATGAATGCGCGCCATGAAGCGTTCGCCGTTCCCGTTGACGAGGATCGCGCCTTCGCCGCGCAGCGCCTCGGTGGCGAGCGGGGCGGGATCGCGCCCGGCGACGATGGCGGTCGGATGAAACTGCACGAATTCGGAATCGGCGATCACGGCGCCGGCGCGCGCGGCGATCGCCAGGCCATGGCCGCAGGCCTCGCGCGGATTGGTCGTAACCTGATAGAGATGGCCGATGCCGCCGGTGGCGAGCACGACGGCGCGCGACTTTAGCGCCACCGGCCGGGCGGCAGGATCGGCGACCTTGCGGATGCGCAGCCCGCGCACGGCGTTGTCTTCCGCGATCAGCGTCTCGGCGGCGTAGCCTTCGAGCACGTGGATCGAGGGCGTGCGCCTGACGGATTCGACCAGCGCCATGATGATCGCGCGGCCGGCCATGTCGCCGCGCACATGGATGACGCGGCGCGCCGAATGCGCGGCCTCGCGCGAAACCGCGAGGTGGCCTTCCAGGTCGCGATCGAACGGCACGCCGTAGCGCAACAGATCGTCGACGCGCGCGCGCGCCTCGCTCGCGAGCGCGTGGGCGATCGCCTCGTCGACGAGGCCGGCGCCGGCGGCGATGGTATCGCGGGCGTGGGCTTCGGCCGAATCGCCTTCGGCGACCGCGGCCGCGATGCCGCCCTGCGCCCATGCGGTGGAAGCGCCCTGGCCGAGCGGGGCCGCCGAAATGACGGTGACCGGGCGCGGCGCGAGCTTGAGCGCGCAGAACAGGCCCGCCAGTCCGCCGCCGACGATCAGCACGTCGTCGACGCGGGGCGGGGCGATTGAGGGACCGGACTTGCGGGTCATGGTTCGCGGGCCTCCGGCCGGATCGGGATCTAGTTCTTGAGATTGACCATGCGCTCGACCGAGCGGCGCGCGCGGGCGGCGATCTCCGGATCGATCACGATCTCCTCGCGCATGTGGACGAGGCTATCGAGGATCTTCGGCAGCGTGATCCGCTTCATGTGCGGGCAGAGATTGCACGGCCGCACGAACTCCACGTCCGGCAGCTCGGCCTGCACGTTGTCGGCCATCGAGCATTCGGTGACCATGACGACGCGCTTGGGATGCTTGCCGCGCACCCAGTTGATCATCTGCGAGGTCGAGCCGGTGAAGTCGGCCTCGGCGAGCACCTCCGGCGGGCATTCGGGATGCGCGATGATCTGGATCGCCGGGTCGGCGTCGCGATAGGCGCGCAGTTCCTCGGCGGTGAAGCGCTCGTGCACCTCGCAGGCGCCGTGCCAGGCGATCACCTTCTTCTTCGTCTGGGTGGCGACGTATTTGGCCAGATACTGGTCGGGCAGGAAGATGACGCTGTCGCCCTCGAGGCTCTCGACCACCTTCACCGCGTTCGACGAGGTGCAGCAGATGTCGACCTCCGCCTTCACCTCGGCCGAGGTGTTGACATAGGCCACCACCGGCACGCCGGGAAAGCGCTGGCGCAACAGGCGCACGTCCTCGCCGGTGATGGATTCGGCGAGCGAGCAGCCGGCGCGTGAATCGGGGATCAGCACCGTCTTGGCCGGATTGAGGATCTTCGATGTCTCGGCCATGAAATGCACGCCGCACTGGACGATGACGCTGGCGTCGACCTTGGTCGCCTCGCGCGCGAGCTGAAGCGAGTCGCCGACGAAATCGGCGACGCAATTGTAGATCTCGGGCGTCTGGTAGTTGTGGGCGAGGATGACCGCGTTGCGGACCTTCTTCAGGTCGTTGATCGCCTTGACGTAGGGCGCCATGAACGGCCATTCGACCGGCGGAATGACCGCCTTGACCTTGTCGTAAAGATGCGCGGTGGCGCGCTCGACCTCGGCGTTCCAGGTCAAGGGCGGAGCCGGAAGCGGCGGAAAGCGCCGCGTCGAGGGCGGCGGCGTCGCGACGCGCGGCTTGGTGCCGAGGGACTCGACAATCTGGGTCAGTGGCATTCTTCAATCCCCCAACGCATGTTCAGCTTCAGCGAAGTTCGGTTCAGCGAAGCTCGGACGGGCCCGTGGATCCTATTTTGCTCAATTTGAGCAAATAAGGTCGACGAGAAATCCGGCCGTCAGGCCGGGTACCAAAGCATTCAACCAGCACTGTGCCGAAGCGTTCCGCGCTTCCCCGCCACCTGCTCGCCTCGTGGGCGATCATTCGCGGCGCATATTTGGTCGCCATCGTTTCCCCTTCCGGGGATCGATACCTTCGCCCGAGGAGGGCTGCCATACGGTCGACGGCTATTATCCTCATAACGAGCACAACACATATACCACTTTTGCGGGGGCATTTCCAGATCGCCCGTCAATTCTACTAGGCGTAAATTTGCGAACAGGGCGCAAATTTGCATGCCAGAGCTGCCGCCTCTCGCGCGAGTTTTGGATTAGGCCGGCGCGTCGCCCGTGCAAGAATTCCAAATGCGCGGATTCGCGAGCGTCGATGCGTCCGCCACTCTTCCTCGTTTCAACTCATAAGGCGATGGCGCTCCGGAGCGCTCCCGCTGGAGGCGGCGGCGCTCGCGTCTTCGTTTCGTTGGCCGCATGGAGACCGCGTGACACGATCAACTTCGACCTCCGGCTGGGCTTCCGGCACCGCCAATTGGCGCACGCCGATGGTCGTCATCGCCTGCGGCTGTCTGATCGGCGCGCTCACCTTCGGGCCGCGCTCGACCTTCGGCCTGTTTCTGCAGCCGATGAGCCAGGCCTTCGCGTGGGGGCGCGACGTGTTCGCCTTCGCCTTCGCCATCCAGAACCTGCTATGGGGCATGGGCCAGCCGATTTTCGGCGCGGTCGCCGATCGCTACGGCACCACGCCGGTCCTGATGGGAGGCGCGATCCTCTATGCGACGGGGCTCGCGCTGATGCGCTGGTCATCGACGCCGCTCGCCATCGAGCTCACGCTCGGCCTGCTGGTCGGCGTCGGCCTGTCGGCCTGCTCCTTCAACGTCGTCGTCTCGGCCTTCGGCAAGATCATTCCGGGTGAATGGCGCGCGCTCGCGCTGGGCGCGGCGACGGCGGCCGGTTCCTTCGGCCAATTCCTGTTCGCGCCGACGAGCGTCGGCCTGATGGACGCCATCGGCTGGCAAAACACGCTGACCGTTTTTGCGGTCGTCGTCTTGATCGCGGTTCCCGCCGCGATGGCGATCCATACGCCGCCGGCCACGCCCGCGGGCGAGGGCGATGACGCGCGCGCCAATCAGTCGATCCGGGCGGCGCTGAAGGAAGCCTTGGGCCACCGTTCCTATGTGCTGCTGGTGCTCGGCTTCTTCACCTGCGGGTTCCAGCTTGCTTTCGTCACCGCGCATCTGCCCTCCTATCTCGTCGATCGCGGCCTGTCGGCGGAGGTCGGCGGCTGGGTGATCGCCATCATCGGCATGTTCAACATCGCCGGCGCGCTCGGTGTCGGCTGGATCGGCAACCGCGTTCCCAGCCGCTACATCCTGTCCGTGATCTATCTCATCCGCGCGCTGTCGATCGTCGCTCTGATCTACCTGCCGATGACCACCACGACGGCGATCCTTTTCGGGATGGTCACCGGACTGATGTGGCTTTCGACCGTGCCCCCGACGTCGGGCCTGGTGGCGTTGATGTTCGGCACGCGCTGGCTCGCGACGCTGTTCGGCATTGCGTTCTTCAGCCATCAGGTCGGCGGCTTCCTCGGCGTTTGGCTGGGCGGCGTCATGTTCGAGCGCACCGGCTCCTACGACACGGTCTGGTGGCTCTCGATCCTGTTCGGTATTCTGTCGGCGGCGATCAATCTGCCGATCGTGGAAAAGCCGGTCGACCAGTTGCGGCCGCGATCCGCGTGAGCGGGCGCTCGCCGGATGTTCAATGGCGGGCTTGAACGGCAAGCAAAGGGGGCGGGCGTTGGGTACATTCAAGGCGATCCGGATCGAGAAGGCGGAAAAGGGCACCACGGCCTCGCTGTCGACATTCGACGACGGCGAACTGATGGACGGCGACGTCACCGTGCGCGTCGAATGGTCGACGCTGAACTACAAGGACGGGCTCGCGCTGACCGGCCGCGCGCCGGTGGTGCGGCGTTTCCCCATGATCGCCGGAATTGATCTGGCGGGCACCGTCGAGCAGTCGACCAACCCGGAATGGAAGCCCGGCGACAAGGTGATCCTCAACGGCTGGGGTCTCGGCGAGACGCATCTGGGCGCTTATGCGGAACGGGCGCGGGTCAAGGGCGACTGGCTGGTGCGCATGCCCGAGGGTCTGTCGGCGCGCGAGACGATGGCGATCGGCACGGCGGGCTACACCGCGATGCTGTGCGTCATGGCGCTCGAGCGTCACGGGCTGACGCCGCAAGCGGGGCCGGTCCTGGTGACCGGCGCGGCCGGCGGGGTCGGTTCGGTCGCGATCGCGATCCTGTCGCGGCTCGGCTTCAAGGTCATCGCGTCGACCGGCCGGCCGGAGGAGGCAGACTATCTGCGCGACCTCGGCGCCTCCGAGATCATCAACCGCGCCGACCTCTCCGGCTCGCCCAAGCCCTTGGACAAGGAACGATGGGCGGGCGCGGTCGACAGCGTCGGCTCGACGACGCTCGCCAACGCCATCGCCATGACCAAGTCGGAGGGAGCGGTGGCGGCCTGCGGGCTCGCCGGCGGCATGGACCTGCCGACCACGGTCGCACCCTTCATTTTGCGGGGAGTGTGCCTTTTGGGCATCAATTCTGTCACAGCCCCGCGCAAATTGCGCGTCGAGGCCTGGGACCGCCTTTCCCGCGACCTCGATCGTGGCAAACTTGCTGAAATGACGAAGGAAATCTCGCTCGCGGAGGTGCTTCCGCTGGGCGCGGCCATCCTTGACGGCAAGGTCAGGGGCCGGATCGTGGTTAAAATTGGCTGAGCCGTTCAGACTTTGTCGACGAAACTGCGCCAAGGTTACGCCACTTGTTATGGTAAGCAGGCGGTAAACCACGCGCGGGGCCAGTTGTTCCTCGCGCCTAGGCTGGACAGCCAAGGTCCGCCGGGCCGCGCATCTGTCGGAGTACAGTCGATGATCTCACGGTTCGAGGGGGTTGCGTCCAAAGTCGCGTTCGCCATGGCGTTCGGGGCGGCGCTGGCGGCGTTTTCGGCCAAGCCGGCGGTCGCGGGCGAGACGATGACCGCCGATGAGGCGCGCCGCTTCGTGGCGGGCAAGCATTTCGCCTTCAACTGCTTCGACGGCACGCGCGGGGCCGGGCGCATCTTCAACGACGGCTCGGCCGTCGGCACCGTCCAGATCGGCGGTTCGGGCCCGCTGCGCCATGCGCGTCTTCCCGCCGGCACGTTGCTGGTCAAGGGCAACGCCGTCTGCGCCTCGATCAAGGGCTTGTATTTCGAGCCCTGCTTCAACCTGACCAAACAGGACGAATACCGCTTCCGCGGCGCGGTCTCCGGGATGGGCTTTGCCTATTGCGATTTCACCCGCCGGGGCGGCCGCATCCAGATGGCGAGCGCGGCCCGCGCGCGTCTCGGTAAGCCGGTCGATCTCAACCGTCCGGGCGAATTGCGGCCGGCCGCCGCGCGCATCGAAACCAAGCCGGTCGAAGCGCGCCCGCTGGAAGCCAAGCCCGCCGAATCGAAGCCCGCTGAATCGAAAGCCGCCGAGACTGCGAGCATCGAGCCGGCCTCGGTCAAGCTGCGCCCGACCTCGGACTGAGCGAGCCGAGCCCAATTCGGTCGAAGGAACCCGCGATCAGCTCCGGCCGCGCACGCGCAGGCCGGGCGCGGGACGTTCGCGCAGCACCTCGCGACGGAACCTGAACATCGCCGCGGGCCGGCCTCCGGTCATCGTCGACATTTCGCCGGTCGGCTCGACCAGCGCGCCCGATTCCACGAGGCGACGGAAGTTCTGCTTGTGCAGGTGCCGGCCCGAGATCGCCTCGACGGTACGTTGCAGGGCGGTCAGCGTGAACTCCGGCGGCAGCAATTCGAACACCACGGGACGGTATTTGAGCTTGGCGCGCAGGCGCGCGATCGCGGTCGCCAGAATCCGGCGGTGGTCGTGGCGCATGGGCTGGCCGAGCACGGGCAGCGTCTTACGCGCGAGCGCCGCGGCGCGGCCGTCGCGTCGCGCTTCCTCGACGAGGCCGGCCTCGTAGAGGAGCTCGTAGCGGTCGAGCGCGCGTTCCTCGTCCCAATGTCCGCCCTCGACACCGAAGCACAGGCGCACGCGCTCGTGGCGGCTGGGCGCGGCGGCCGAGCCCGGGCCCGCCTTTTCGTCGGCCCAGCGCAGCAGTTCCGGCATGATGACGCCGTCGAGGATCGCCGGCCGTGCCGTGCGCCAGTCTTCCCAGGGAAAATAGCGGTACCAGGGTTCGAACGCGGCGCTGGCCACGCGTGGGTGGTTGGCGTTGTCCGCGGTGCGGATGAGCGCGAGATAGCCGATCGAAACCACATGCGGGCTCGCGTCGCCGCTGTCGGTATGACGGCCGCGATCGCCGAATGTGTAGAGCTGCTCGACATAGCCGACCTGAAGCCCGGTCTGCTCGGTGACCCAGGCGCGCAGTCCGATTTCGAAAGTGCGATGGGCGAGCGGATCGAACGGTCCCGACGGCAGGCCCGCGCGCGGCGTTTCCGGGTCGCCGCTGGAGGCGACGAGGATGCAGGGCTCGTCGGCCTCGATCGCGACGATCGCGGCGGTCAGCCCGATCTCGATGCGCGGGGCGGACTTGTCCGCCATCGCCGCGGGTCCCTTCTCCGCCATCAGTCGATCTCGATGCGAAACGGATCGCCCTCGATGGCGAGCGCGGAGGGATGCATCGCCGCGAGCGCGTCGAGCATGCGGCCGTCGCGTCCGAGCAGCTCGTCGGCGAGTTCCACGATCAGGCGATTGGGCGCCGCGGTCGGCGAGGCCTCGCGCATGCGCCGCGCGATCTCGATCTCGCTGCGATGCGGGCTGAGCGCGCAGGCGGCCACGAACGCGCTCGCCGTCGAGCGGCTGATGCCGGCGAAGCAATGGATGACCATCGGCGCGGCGCGGTCCCAGCGCAGGGCGAACTCGATGATGCGGCCGACCTGTTCGGAACGCGGCGCGGCGAAGCCTTCCGCCGGGGCGGTGATGTCGTCCATCGCGATACGCAGGTGATTGTCCGGCGAGATCGAGGGCGGACGCGTGACGCGGTCGAGCTTGCCCATGACGGTCATGACATGGCGGGCGCCGGATTTCTCGACCGTCGCATGCAGATGGGAAAGGGAGCAGACGTAGATCATCGCGGTTCCGGCGCCATCGAAAGTCCGTATATACGGCGCGCGGGGGCCGGGCGAAAGGGTCAGGGTGCGCTTAAGGCCTTGAAACGGGCGAGAAATCGTCTCTCCGCCTTGCCGGCGGGCCAGGGCGTGAGGTAGTCGCGCTCGATCGTGGGCGCGAGCTTGGGACGGGGACCGAAGAAGCGCCGCGCTTCGGCCTCGGCGAAGCCGGCAAGATGCGTCGCTTCGAGATGGGCCGCGCCCCGGTCGGCCGCCTTGATGAGGTCGGTCATTTCCGGCGCCAGCGTCGGCGGTAGGCCGAAGCGGATATGGATCGCGGCCAGCAGGCGTTTTTCCACCGCCTTGTACGATCCGCCGATGACGGCCTTGAACGGCGAGATCATGTCGCCGATGACGTATTCCGGCGCGTCATGCATCAGCACCGCGAGACGCGCGCGATGATCGATGCGCGGCGCGCGCGCGCGCAGAACCGCCTCGACCAGCAGCGTATGCTGCGCCACCGAAAAGATGTGCGCGCCGTGGGTCTGCCCGTTCCAGCGCGCGACGCGGGCGAGTCCATGCGCGATGTCCTCGATCTCGATGTCGAGTGGGGAGGGGTCGAGCAGGTCGAGCCGGCGTCCCGACAGCATCCGCTGCCAGGCGCGCGAGGCGGGTTCCGGCTTGGTCCGCGATTTCGACGGCGATCCTGTCATGATGGGCGGGGCGCCGGATTTGCCAACGCCGCGCAAGCCGCGTGGCGATGGCAGGCGACAAGATGGTCGTTGACCATCCCGACCGCCTGCATGAAGGCGTAGACGATCGTCGGACCGCAGAACTTGAAGCCGCGCGCGGCGAGTTCTTTCGACATCGCGCGGGAGATCGCGGTCTCGGCGGGGACCCTGGCGAGCGCACGGAAGCGGTTGATCTTCGGCGCGCCGTCGACGAAATCCCACAGCAGCCGCGCGAAACCGGGGCCGGCCTCCATCACGGCGAGAAAGGCGCGCGCGCTCGCGACCGCGCCTTCGATCTTGGCGCGGTTGCGGACGATGCCGGCATCGTTCATCAGCGCGGCGATCTTGGCCGGTCCATAGCGGGCGATCGTCTCGGGGGCGAAGCCGTCGAAGGCGCGCCGGAAATTCTCGCGCTTGCGCAGGATGGTGATCCAGGAAAGCCCGGCCTGGAATCCGTCGAGCACAAGCTTTTCGAACAGCGCGCGGTCGTCGAACTCCGGCACGCCCCATTCGGTGTCGTGATAGGCGAGATACAGCGGATCGTCGCCCGGCCAGGGGCAGCGGACGAGGCCGTCCTCATGCGGGCGCGGCGAGCGGGAGCGGGCGGGTTCGGTCATGCCGGCATGATAGGCGGCGCGCGGGACGCGATCCAGCGCGATGCGCGTGAGGTGAGATCGGAAGTCGCCGCACCCGCGCGGCGTCGAGCACCCAAGCGTCGAGTTCCGGCCATTGAACCGGCGCGAGCCACTCCGTATCGTGCGCGGGGAGTGAGTCGATGGCGAAGGTCCTTATTCCGCTGCCGTCCTTGGATTTCGATCCGACCGAGGCGGCGGTGAGCTGGGACATGCTGACGCGCGCGGGACACGAGGTGTCCTTCGCCACGCCCGACGCGCGTCCGGCCGAGGGCGATCCTCTGATGCTGACCGGCGAGGGGCTCGATCCCTGGGGCCGCGTGCCGGGACTTTCCAGGCTGAAGCTGGCCGGCCTTCTCCTGCGCGCCGACGCGCGGGGGCGTGACGCCTATCGGCGGATGGCGACCGCGCGCGCCTTTCGCGCGCCGCGGGCGTGGGAGGATATCGACATCGCGGCCTATGACGGCCTGCTGTTGCCCGGCGGCCATCGCGCGCGCGGGATGCGGACCTATCTCGAAAGTCCGGTGTTGCAAGGTTACGTCGTCGAGGCCTTCCGGCGCGCCATGCCGGTCGCCGCGATCTGTCACGGCGTGGTGCTTGCCGCGCGCGCCATCGATCCGGCGACCGACCGCTCGGCGCTCCACGGTCATGCGACGACGGCGCTGACGTGGTCGCTCGAAAGCGCGGCCGCGCGGCTGGCGCGCGTCACGCGTTTCTGGGATCCGACCTATTATCGCACCTATGTCGAGGCGCCAGGCGAGCCGCCCGGCTTTCGCGGCGTGGAAGCCGAGGTGACGCGCGCGCTGGCGACGCCCGACGATTTCCGCGACGTCGATCCGACCGATCCGGATTCCCTCCGCAAGACGAGCGGTCTATTCCGCGACTCGCCGGACGACGCGCGGCCGGCCTTCGTCGTCTGCGACCGCAATTACGTCTCGGCCCGCTGGCCGGGCGACGCCCACACTTTCGCGCGCGCATTCGCGACGCTGCTCGATTAGCATGCGCGCGCATCGGAACCCTGGCCTACCGAAATAGAGGAGCGCAGATGCCGGCTTATGTGATTTTCGACGTCGATATTCGCGACATGGCGAAATACCAGCAATTCATGGCCGGCGTGAAGCCCGCCTTGGAAAAGGCGGGGGCCAAATATCTCGCGCGCGGCGGCGCGCATGAAGTCCACGAAGGTGATTGGTCGCCGCGCCGGATTGTCTTGCTGGAATTTCCCTCGCGCGAGGCGTGGGACGCCTTCTATCACGGTCCCGTCTATACCGGCCTCAGGGCGGTCCGCGACGCGTGCAGCTCGGCCCGGTTGGTGAGTGTCGAGGGCTTATAGCGTCGCGGCCGAGACCCGCGGCGCTCAACCGGCGCGCTTGGCCGCGGCCTTGTCGATTTCCGGCGATTCGAGGCGTAGCGCGATTCCACCCGCACTCAGCGCGATTCCGGCGGCGGCCGCGTCCGCCACGCGATCGACGCGGACAAGCGCGAGCCCGTCGCGCCCTTCGGCCGAGCCCATGACGCCGACGGACAGCTCGCCCGCCATGATGGGCTCGCCCGGCGCGGGCGCCGGCCCGTCGAGGTGGACGCGCGCGACGCGGTTGCGCGCGGTGCCGCGATGCTCCATGCGCGAGACGACTTCCTGCCCGACATAGCAGCCCTTGCCGAAATCGACGCCGTGCAGCCGGTCCATCATCGCGTCATGCGGGAAGGCGTCGCTGTAGATGAAATCGACGCCGCCTTTCGGTACGCCGCACGCGATGCGATGGGCCTCATAGGCTTCGTTGCCGACGAGCGTCGCGCCGAGAAGGGCGGCGGCCTTGTCGGTGAGTTCCGCCGGCACCAGCGCGCGCCAGCCGAGCCGGGCGTCGCGCGGGTCGGGAAAGGCAAGGTCGATGAGGACCGGATCGCTCATATCCCATGCCGCGAGCACGCCGAGATGCGTCGACAGGTCCTCGACCTGGACCTTGGCGCGAAGCTTGTAGAAAGTCAGCCGCTCGACGAGCCAGGGCGCGAGCGCGCGCGGGCAGTCGAGCAGGTATCCGCCGCCCTGGCCGGACGGCATCTCGGTGATGAGAAAGTCGACCGTGATCTTGCCCTGCGGCGTCAACAGGGCGCCGAACCGGGCGGCGCCGGGCGCGATCGCGGCGACATCGGTCGTCACCAGGCCGTTGAGATAGGTCCGCGCGTCCTCGCCCGCGACCTTGACGATGCCGCGATCGGCGAGAAATGTCGCCTTGGCCGATCCCGCCGTCATGCGCGTCTCCTTCGTCAACCGGCCCGCCCGCAAGGAAATTCAGCCTGGCCGGGATTTCACCTGATTCGAATTCCACTTCGGCGAAGCTTGCGCTAGGAACTTATGGCGCGCCCGCGGTTCGGACAAGTCGCGTGGGCGCGCATTGCCTGAGCGACACGCATGGCAGCAATTCGGCGAGTTGACATGACCGCGACCTACGACCTCATTCTGAAGTCCGGCATCGTCGTCAATCATGACGGGGAGGGCGAGCGCGACGTGGCCGTGCGCGATGGACGCATCGCCGCGATCGGGGCGCTCGGCTCGGCGGCCGCGGCCGAGATCGTCGATTGTCGCGGTCTGCACGTGCTCCCGGGCGTGATCGACACCCAGGTCCATTTCCGCGAGCCGGGGCTCGCGCACAAGGAAGACCTCGAAAGCGGATCGCGCGGCGCGGTGCTGGGCGGCGTCACCGCCGTCTTCGAGATGCCCAACACCAACCCCGCCACCGTCACCGCCGAGGCGCTGGGCGACAAACTCACCCGCGCCCGCCATCGCATGCATTGCGACTTCGCCTTCTATGTCGGGGGCACGCGCGAAAACGCCGACACGCTCGCCGCGCTCGAACGCATGCCGGGCTGCGCGGGCGTCAAGGTCTTCATCGGCTCGTCGACCGGCTCGCTCCTGGTCGAGGACGACGCGAGCCTGCGGCACATTCTCACGACCATCCGCCGGCGCGCGGCGTTTCACGCCGAGGACGAGTACCGGCTGCGCGAGCGGCGCGACCGGCGCGTGGAGGGCGATCCTTCCTCGCATCCGACATGGCGCGACGCGGAGGCGGCGTTGTTGGCGACGCGGCGGCTCATCGGCCTTGCCCGGGAGACCGGGGCGCGTGTGCATGTCCTGCACGTGTCGACGAAGGAGGAGATCGACTTCCTGCGCGCGCACAAGGACGTGGCGTCGGTGGAGACGACGCCGCATCATCTCACGCTCGCCGCGCCCGAATGCTACGCCCGGCTCGGCACGCTGGCGCAGATGAATCCGCCGGTGCGCGACGAGAGTCATCGCGCCGGCATCTGGGCCGGCGTCGTCGACGGCGTCGTCGACGTGCTCGGCTCCGACCACGCGCCCCATACGCTGGAGGAAAAGGCCAAGCCCTATCCGGCCAGTCCGTCGGGCATGACCGGCGTGCAGACGCTGGTGCCGATCATGCTCGATCACGTCAATGCCGGGCGGCTGACTTTGTCACGTTTCGTCGACCTGATGTGCGCGGGGCCGGCGCGCCTGTTCCAGATCGCCGGCAAGGGCCGGATCGCGGCGGGCTGCGACGCCGATTTCACCGTCGTCGACATGAAGCGCGCGGAGACTATCACCAATCGCTGGATCGCCTCGCGCGTCGGCTGGACGCCTTATGACGGCGTGAAGGTGAAGGGTTGGCCGGTCGGCGCGTTCGTGCGCGGACGCAAGGTGATGTGGCGGGGCGAACTCGTCACGCCCGCGACCGGCGAGGCGATCCGTTTCATGGAAACCCTGGCGGGTTCGAGCCGGGCTTGATTGAATAAGGCTTGATTGAAAGCGCCGCGCGCGTTCGCGCGGTTCGTCGTTACTGCCGCGAACGATCGATCGAGAACTCGCCGTTGCGGACGCGCGCCGGCAGGCCTTCGACGAGCTTGGCGACGGGCTCCTCGCCATAGGTGGTAACGAGCTCGGCGAAGGCGGCGAACAGGCTCGCCTGCGCCATGCAGTCACCGTCGATGCCATCGAGGCGGGCCTCGGCCCAGGCCTCGTTGAGATAGCCGAGGGCAGCCTGCTTCTGCTCGTGGTCGGGGAGCGGATCGCGCTGTGCTTGAATTGCCGGCATTGCACTCATTCTAATGTCGTCGGCTCCCGCCCAATTTCCCAAACGGGAATGCGGGACCCGTCCCGCCGCTGAAGTCGGTGGAACCTCTAGCACGCCGACGGCGCCTGCCGAGCGAGTTCTTGAGGAAGGGTTAATCGGCGCGCCGCGAGTTGAAGCATCCGGCCGGCGGTTTCCCTTGAACGGGGCTAATTCGCATAGCGCGCGGTGAGATCGCGCGAGACCTTCGCGCCCTCGTCGAGATAGCGGCGGATCGCGAGGGAAGCGGCCGGCGTGCAGGTGCGATAGGTTTGTTGGAAGCCGTGATAGCCGCGGTTGAAGCCCGCGATCATGCGCGCCCGTCGCTCGCCGCTCGGCGTTTCCGCGTCGATCAGCGCCTGTGTCTCGACGCGCCATTTCTGGCCCTCGTTGCTGCCGCACAGGCCGCGCAGATAATGGAGCGTGCCGAGAATTTCCGCGAGGCGCTGAAGGCTGGGGTCGAACGGGGCGGCGGCCTGCTCGTCGGCCGCGCGCGCCGGCGTCGCGACATTGGCAAGTCCGAGCGCGACGGCAAGGACCGCGGCCGCGAGGCGGCGTCCATGTCGATTGTCGTGCCGTTCGGGACGGGCCATCGATCACCTGGATGGGGATCACCGGGGAGCGGGTCGCCCCCGATATCATGAACGTGCTTGATTCCAAAAGGTTAGGACGTGATGTCCGCCGCGAGCCGTCTCGCGCTTCGTGGGGCGCCGATGCGCGGATTTTCGACGCTGATATGCCCAGGAATGACCGCTTGCGCAAGGCGAAGGAACCGGGGCCGCCGTCGGCGATGCCGCGGCTAGGACGCCTCCCCGGCGACGAGACGCCGCGCTTGCGCGACGATGTCGGAAAGGCCCTCCGTGGTGGCAAGGCCGCCGATCGCTTCGGGCTCGACCCAGCGGAATTCGCTGTGCTCGGCGTCGAGCACCGGCTCCCCCGCGATCCAGCGCGCCGCGAAGGCGATGATGACGAAATGACGCCGCGCGGCGCCATTCTCGTCGCAACGGATCGCCTCGTGGTATCCGGCTGTGCCGACGAGTTCGACGGTCAGAGCGGTCTCCTCCCGCACCTCGCGCAGAACCGCCTCGGCGAGCCGCTCGCCGTGCTCCACGCGCCCGCCGGGCAAGGTGAACAGGCCATGCGCGGGCTCGCGCGCCCGGCGCGCCAGCAAGACCTTTCCGTCGCGAAAGATGGCCGCGCTCACCGCCAATTCCGGCCGGTCGCGTGTGTCGATGGCGTTGTCGACGGCGCTCATGTTCTCGCCATGCCGCGCCCGCGCGTCAATGCGTCATGATGTAATCGACGTCGGCCTGCGGCGCGTCGACGTCGTCGTCGGTGTCCGGTGTGCCGTTGATCACCGCGCCGGCATGGACGACGAGGGGCTTGAGCCAGTTGGCGGCCTCCTCGGCGAGTCGCGTGCGGGTTTCGTCGTGCTTGACGGCGGCCATGGCATCGCGGGTCGCGATGAGGATCGCGGTCATCCTGTCGGTATAGCGGTCGAGCCGGTCGCGGATGGCGGCGTCGGCCGATTCATAGGCGGCGATGGCGAGGTCGCGCGAGCGGAAATTGGAGGCCTCGAAATGCTCGCGGTAGGTCAGCGGTCGCCAGTCGGCGAGTTCGGCCGCGCATTCGGGCATGGCCGGGATCATCTCCAGGAGCATGATCGCTTCGTTGAAATGATTGAGAAAGTCCGTCGCCAGCCGCGTTCGCGGGTTGATATTGGCGGCCACCAATTCGGCGTGCGTGGGCTCGGACATCTTTCCCGTTTCCCGCCCCTGGTGCGTCAAGGCAATGGCCGCGCGTCGGTCCGCGATGGTAATCCTTCCACTGTGGCCATTTGTGGTTAACAGCGTCTAAACATCTGTGGCGATCCCGGTGGGTAACGCTAGCGCATTTGTGTCGAGAGATGGATGGGTCGCGCCGAAATGAACCGCTCCAGATTCAAGGCTTTGAGTAATTGCCGGTCGCGGACGCGGTTTCCGCTTTCGCGGGATTGGTTCTGAGAGGTTCGGCTAGATGTGCGGACGCTATGTCATAACCTCGCCGCCGGAAGCGCTGCGCCGGATCTTCGCCTATGCCGAGCAGCCGAATTTCCCGCCGCGCTACAACATCGCGCCGACACAGCCGATCCCCGTCGTTACGCTGGAAAACGGCGCCCGCCATTTTCGCCTGATGCGCTGGGGCCTGATCCCGTCCTGGGTGAAGGACCCGAAGACCTTCTCGCTCCTGATCAACGCGCGCGCGGAAACGGTGACGACCAAGCCCGCCTTTCGCGCCGCCATCCGCCGGCGGCGCTGCCTCGTTCCCGCCGACGGGTTCTACGAATGGCGGGGGATGGCCGGCGCCAAGCGTCCGTTCTTCATCCATCCGCGCGCGGGCGGGCCGATCGCCTTCGCCGGGCTCCACGAGACTTGGGTCGGACCGAACGGCGAGGAACTCGACACCGTCGCCATCATCACGACCGCCTCGACGCCCGATCTCGCCGCGCTGCATGACCGCATGCCGGTCGTAATCCCGGCGGAGGCCTTCGATCTATGGCTCGACGTCGCTCACGTCGACGCGGCTGCGGCGGCGGCGATGCTGGCGCCGCCGCGTCGCGGGTTCTTCGACTTCCACGAGGTCTCGCCCGCGGTCAACCGCGCGGCGAACGACGACGCCTCCCTGATCGCGCCCGTCGCGGGCGCGTGAGGGCTTCACGCGTCAGATCACCTTGCCCGGATTGAGGATGTTGTTCGGATCGAGCGCGCGCTTGAGTTCGCGCATCAGCTCCATCGCCACCGGGTCTTTCACCTTGGGCAGCAGATCGCGCTTGAGCACGCCGATGCCGTGCTCGGCCGAGATCGAGCCGCCGAGCGCGGCGACGATGTCGAACACGACGGCGTTGACCTCGTCCCAGCGCGCCAGAAACGCGGCGGTGTCGGCGCCCTCGGGCTGGCTGACGTTGAGATGCATGTTGCCGTCGCCGAGATGGCCGAACGGGCAGGGGCGGCAGCCGGGAATGAGGCGGGTGAGCGCCTCGCTCGTCCGCGCGATCAGCTCGGGCACCGCGGCCACCGGCACGGACACGTCGTGCTTGATCGAGCCGCCTTCCTGCTTCTGCGCCGACGGGATCGCCTCGCGCAACCGCCAGAACGCGGCGCGCTGCTCCAGGCTCGCGGCGAGCGCGGCGTCGTCGACGACCTTCCTGGCCATCGCCGCGGCGAGGATCTCCTCGAGCAGCTCGCGCGCGTTGGCGTTGGGCGTCGAAAGCTCGATCAGCACGTGCCAGGGGTGGGAGCCCGAAAGCGGCGCGCGCGCGCGCGAGTTGTGACGCAGCGCGAATTCGAACGCGGTCGGCCCGATCAGTTCGAAGGTGGTCACCGCGCCGCCGGCCTCGGCGAGCGCGAGTTCAAGAAAGGCGAGCGCGGCCTCCGGCGTGGCAAGCCCGGCGAAGGCCGTTTCCACCGCGCGCGGTCGCGGCAGCATCTTCAGCACCGCGGCGGTGATGATGCCGAGCGTTCCCTCCGCGCCGATGAAGAGGTTCTTCAGGTCGTAACCGGTATTGTCCTTCTTCAGCTTCGACAGCGCGTTGAGAACGCGGCCGTCGGCCAGCACCACCTCGACGCCGAGAACGAGATCGCGGGCGACGCCATAGGCGAGCGCCGCGTTGCCGCCGGCATTGGTCGACAGGTTGCCGCCGATGGTGCAACTGTCCTCCGCCGCGAGCGAAAGCGGAAACAGGCGATCGGCTTCGTCGGCGCGCCGCTGCGCGGCCGAAAGCACCACGCCGGCCTCGCAGGTCATGGTGTTCGAAGCCGGGTCGACCTCGCGGATGCGATCGAGGCGGTGGGTGAGCACGACCACTTCGCCGGCATGCGGCGTCTGGCCGCCGACCAGGCCGGTATTGCCGCCCTGCGGCACCAGCGCGGTGCGCGTTTCATTGGCGAGCTTGCAGATCGCGGCGACTTCCGCGGTCGATCCCGGACGCAGCACGAGCCGCGAGCGGCCGCGATAAAGGCCGCGCTCCTCGGTCAGATACGGCGCGATGATTTCGGGGTCGGTCAGCGCGTGCGCGGCGCCGACGATCTCGGAAAACCGCGCGAGCAGAGCCTCGGCGATGGGCGGCGGGGACGATGCGGTCATGCGCGGCCTTCCCGTGGAGCGGCCGCGCGGCGCAGCCGGTCGTTGATCGCTTCTCCGAGTCCCTCCGTCGGGATCGGCATGACGGCGATTCTCGTCGCTCCGGCGCCGTCCAGCGCCCGCAAATGGCCGAACAGGTTGGCCGCCGCCTCGACGAGGTCGCCGCGCGGCGAGAGATTGAGAACGCGCGCGGCGCTTTCGGCTCCCTGCGGCAGATTCGCGCCAAAGGCAAGCAGGGCCTCGCCGTCTTCCACCTCACGCGCGTCAAGCCGTACCGCCGCGCGCGGCGCGTAATGGGAGGCGAGCATGCCGGGAGCCGGCACCGCGCCCTCCGGCGCGCGCGGCGCTTCGGCGAGCGCATCGCCGAGCACGCGCTCGATCGCTTCGCGCGCGATGGCGCCGGGGCGCAGCAGCGCGGGTCGGCCGGTGCAGTCGACGATGGTCGATTCAAGGCCCAATTCGGTCGCGCCGCCGTCGACGACGAGGTCGACGCGGCCGGCGAGATCGGCCGTCACATGCGCGGCCGAGGTGGGCGAGACATGGCCCGACAGGTTGGCCGAGGGCGCGACGATCGGCCGGCCGAACGCCAGCAGGATTGCCCGCGTCACGGGATGGGCCGGCACCCGCAACGCCACGGTGTCGAGCCCGGCGGTCGCAAGCTCGGCGATCCCGCATCCCGGCCGTTTGGGCAGGACGAGGGTGAGCGGCCCCGGCCAGAAGGCTGACGCAAGGCGCTCGGCCGCCTCGCTGAACAGCGCCAAAGCGCGGGCGGCGGCGACATCCGGCAGGTGGACGATCAGCGGGTTGAAGGCCGGGCGGCCCTTGGCGGCGTAAAGGCGAGCGATCGCGTCGCCATTGGCGGCGTCGGCGCCGAGCCCGTAGACGGTTTCGGTGGGAAACGCGACGAGACCCCCGCCTGCAAGTCGGCGCGCGGCCTCGGCCGCCGCGTCCGGTCCGGCGGCGATCAGGCGTGTTTCAGGGACAGCGGTCATTTCCCGTTTCCCGTTCTTGCGGCCCCGGCAAGGCAGGGCTATAAGACCCGGCCTTTCATCGGAGTGTGGCTCAGCCTGGTAGAGCACCTCGTTCGGGACGAGGGGGTCGCAGGTTCAAATCCTGCCACTCCGACCAGATTTCCCGGTTCGTTTTCCAAGAAGATCCGCCTTCGGCGGGCATTGGCCGGCGGCGCGCGGCCGCCCGCCGATGCGTTTTCCGGCTGGCGTTCCGCTCTCATCTATCGTATTGCCCGGCCAACGGAAATTGAAAAATAGTCCCGTCGCGGCCGGTGGCTTCGGCGCGGATTTCGCGCCTGGTGGCGGAGCCGGGCCGGCGAGCGGATAGGGCGGGGCGGGACCTGCCTTGCGGCCGGACCGAGAGACAAGCGGCCAGCAAGGTGCTGGGGACGCGCGGCGGAAGATGGCGATGGGCGAGCTGATAATCCCGGTGATCATGTGCGGCGGCGCCGGCACGCGCCTCTGGCCCCTGTCGCGCGAAAGCCTCGCCAAGCAGTTCGTGCCTCTCCTGGGCTCGCTTTCGACCTTCCAGCAGACCCTCGCCCGGGTCGCCGCGCCCGATCTCTTCGCGCGCCCGATCGTGATCACCGCCGCCGACAGCCGCTTCATCGTCGCCGAGCAGGCCCGCGCGATGAACGCGCAAGCCGACATCGTGCTGGAGCCGATGCGCCGGGATTCGGCCGCCGCCGTCGCGGTCGCCGCCGAGCTCGCCGCGCGCCGCGCGCCGGACGCGGTGCTGCTCGTTCTCGCCGCCGATCACGTCATCGCGCCGGTCGATGCGTTTCACCAGGCCTGCCGCGCCGCGCTGCCGGCCGCCCGCGCCGGCCGGCTGGTGACTTTCGGCGTCGTGCCGGAGGGGCCGGCCACGAGCTACGGCTATATCCGCCCGGGCGCCACCTTGGCCGACGGCGCCGCGCGCGCGGTCGAGGCCTTCGTCGAAAAGCCCGATGCCGCGACCGCCGCGCGATATGTCGCCGACGGCTATCTCTGGAACAGCGGCAATTTCATCTTCCGCGCCGACGTCATGAACGAGGAGATCGCGCGGTTCGCGCCCGACATCGCCGAGGCCGCGCGCGAGGCGGTTTCGGCCATGGGCGTCGATCTCGATTTCCTGCGCCTCGCGGAGGCGCCGTTCGCCCGCGCGCCGAAGACCTCGATCGACTACGCGGTGATGGAGCGCACCACGCGCGCCGCGGTCGTGCCGGCCGCCTTCGGCTGGTCCGATGTCGGAAGCTGGGAGGCGGTGTGGAAGATTTCCCATCGCGACGACGCCAGCAACGCGCTCTCCGGTCAGGTCGAGGTGATGGACACCGAGAACTGCCTGGTGCGTTCCGAGGATTCGATCCTGACCGCGGTCGTCGGCTGCCGCGACCTCGTCGTCGTGGTCACCGCCGACGCGGTGCTGGTGACGACGCGCGAGCGGGCCGAGCAGGTCAAGACATTGGTCGAGCGTCTGCGCGCGAGGAACGTCGCCGCCGCCGTCGCGCATCGCCGCATCTATCGGCCATGGGGCTATTACCAGGGCGTCGACGCGGCCGACCGCTATCAGGTCAAGCGCATCGTGGTCAAACCGGGCTCGATGCTCTCGTTGCAGAAGCATCTACACCGCAGCGAGCATTGGGTCGTGGTCAAGGGGTCGGCCGAGGTTACCGTCGACGGCAAGGTCGCCACCGTCAACGAGAATGAATCGGTCTACATCCCGATCGGCGGCGTTCACCGTCTCGCCAATCGCGGCAAGATTCCGCTTGAACTGATCGAGGTTCAGGTTGGAAGTTACCTGGGCGAGGACGATATCGTTCGCCTGGAAGACGTCTATCGCCGTCCGTGAAACCACTTGCCGCGCGTGGATGCCCCCCCGCGCGAAGTTCCGAGAGCGTAGCCAGCATGGTCAATCCGATCACCGATGTCCTGAAAGCCTTCGCCGCCGGCGAGATCATCGTCGTCACCGACGACGACGACCGCGAGGGCGAGGGCGACCTCATCATCGCGGCCTCGATGTGCACGCCGGAGAAGATGGCGTTCATCGTCCGCCACACTTCGGGCATCGTCTGCGCGCCGATCACGATGGAGGAAGCGCGCCGGTTGCGGCTCGATCCGATGGTCGCGCACAATGATTCCGCGCACGAGACCGCGTTCACCGTGTCGATCGACTACAAGCCGGGTATGACCACCGGCATCTCGGCGGAGGAACGCACCGCCACCTGCCGGGCGCTCGCCAATCCCAATGTCGGCGCGGCGGATTTCGCCCGGCCGGGGCATGTCTTTCCGCTCGTGGCCAAGGACGGCGGCGTGTTGTTTCGCGCCGGTCACACCGAGGCCGCCGTCGATCTGTGCCGGCTCGCCGGCCTGCCGCATGTCGGCGTGATCAGCGAGTTGATGAACGACGACGGCACGGTGATGAAGGGCGAGCAGGTCGCGCGGTTCGCCCGCGAGCACAAATTCATGCACATGACCATCGCCGAGCTGATCGCCTATCGCCAGGAGCGCGAGAAGCTGATCGAGCGGGTCTCGACCTTTTCCTGCGACAGTCCGATCGGGCCGCTGCAGGGCTACGCCTATCGCTCGCCGTTCGATCCGATCTATCACATCGCGCTCGTCTATCGCAGCGTTGGCGACGGTCGCAACGTGCTCACGCGGTTTCACAAGCCCAATTTGATCCAGGACATGTTCAGCGGCTCGCCGCGGGTGCGCCAGGCGCTGGAGCGCTTCCAGAAGGAGGGCGGCGGCGTCCTGATCTACCTGCGCGATGGCGCGGCCGGCGTTCCCGTCACGCCCCTCGACGAGGAGCCGGCGAGCGCGGAAGCCGACCGGCGCCGGCAATGGCGCGAAGTCGGCGTCGGCGCGCAGATCCTGCGCGACCTCGGCGTCACCTCGATCCGCCACCTCACCTCGCGCGTGCACGATTTCAAGGGCCTGTCCGGTTTCGGCATCGAGATCGTCGGGCGCGAGCCGTTCGACTGAGGTGGGGCGCGGGGCCATGAGCGACGACGACATTCCGTTCAATCGCGATTTCCCGTTGCCGACGGCGACGGTCGACCACGTCGCGCCCGGTATCCGCCGCATCGTCGCGGCCAATCCGGGGCCGTTCACCTTCACCGGCACGGTGAGCTACATCATCGGCTCGGGCAAGGTCGCGATCATCGATCCCGGTCCGCTGAACGAGGCCCACCGCGACGCGCTGCTCGACGCCGTGCGCGGCGAAACCGTCACGCACATTTTCGTCACGCACACCCACCGCGATCACTCGCCGGGGGCTGCCGCGATCAAGGCCGCGACCGGCGCCACCGTGTTCGCCGAGGGGCCGCACCGGGCCGCGCGCGCCTCGCATGAAAATGAAAAGCCCGTGCTCGAAGCCGGCATCGACCGCGACTTCCGTCCCGATGTCGCGATTGAGGACGGCGCGGTGGTCGAGGGCGATGGCTGGGCGCTGGAGGCGATCGCCGTTCCCGGCCATACCGCCAATCACATGGTGTTCGCCTGGCCGGGCCGGGGGCTCATTTTCGTCGGCGACCACATCATGGGCTGGTCGACCAGCGTGGTCGCGCCGCCCGACGGCGCGATGGCCGACTACATGGCCTCGCTCGGCAAGATCGCCGCGCGCGAGGAGGATGTCTATTTCCCGGCCCATGGGCCGCATATCTCGGAGGCGCGCCGCTACGCGCGCCACTACATCCGCCACCGCCAGGCGCGCGAGGCCTCGATCCTGCATCGCCTGACCAAGGGCGCGGCCGACATTCCCACGCTGGTGCGCGCGATCTATATCGGCATCGATCCGCGGCTGGTGCCGGCGGCGGGCCTCTCGGTGCTCGCGCATCTCGAGGATCTGGTCGAGCGTGAGGTGGTCAAGACCGATGGCGCGCCGGCACTCGAGGGTTCCTATCGCCTGGCGGGCGCCTTGCCGGGCTGACCCTTACGCGCCGGCTCCGGCTTCTTCTGCACCTTCTCGGCCGCATCGACGGCGTTGTTGATGTCCTCGATCAGGCTCGCCAGGCGCGCGGCATTGGCCCCGAGGTCGTGCTTGAAATAGCGCGAGGCCGAGCGCAGGTCGATACGCGCGCCGTCGCCATCGGGCGTCACCCGCACCGCGACGTCGTCGCGAAATCCCATGAACAGCGTGCGCGCCACCGCCTCGATTTGGCCCTCGCGGTTCGGCGGCCGCGGCGGCCGGTTGTTGACGACGCGCCAGCGTCGCCGGTTGATGAGCGCGAGCACCGTATCGTAGGCGACCTGCGGGCTCGTCTCCACGGTGACCGGTTCGATCGCGGGATAGGCCTCGCGCTGCAGCTCGGCCGAATAGAGCCCCGCATAGGCCGCGCCGTTGGCGCCCTGGCCGGCGCGCAGAATGGCGAGCGCCTCGAATTTCGGCGGGTCGATGGCGTCGGTGGTGATGTCGTGAATGGGCGGCAGCAGGCGATACTGCGCGGCGAGATAGGCCGGATAGACGAGAATCATCACGTCGATGAGAAGCGCGAGCGCGATGCGCCCGAGGCCGCGCGCCCCGCTGCGCCAGATCGCGGCGAAGCCGGCGAGCGCGAGCAGGATCGATAGCGCCGCGCAGGCGAGCGCGCCGAAAAACATCATCAGCGCCGGACGGATTTCGAGAATGCCGAAGCGCGCGATGACGATCGAAAGCACGGTCGCCACGAGCGCGAACAGGGCGATGTGCCGCGACCACGTCGCCAGCGTCGAAACCGGCTCGGCCCTGTAAAACGCGGAAAGCCTCCGGGCCATCGTGCGTCCATCCCTCGCGAAGCGCGCGCCGTCCCAGGGCGCGCGACCGGCCCGTCGTCGCGGAAGTGACGCGGCGCGCTTGATCCCTTAAGCTAGGCTCACGCGGTCGGCAAGACGTGATCCTTGAACTGCTCGCGCAGCGTGAGCTTGCGGATCTTGCCGGTGGCGGTGTGCGGGATCTCGGCGATGAAGACCACGTCGTCGGGCATCCACCATTTCGCGATCTTGCCGTCCATATAGGCGAGGATTTCCTCGCGCGTGGCGGTCTGTCCCGGCTTGAGGACGATGACCAGGAGCGGCCGTTCGTCCCATTTGGGATGGCGCACGCCGATGACCGCGGCCTCGGCGACCTTGGGATGGCCGACCGCGAGGTTTTCGAGCTCGATCGAGGAAATCCATTCGCCGCCCGACTTGATCACGTCCTTGGAGCGGTCGGTGATGCGCATGTAGCCGGCCGCGTCGATGGTGGCAACGTCGCCGGTATCGAAAAATCCATCCTCGTCGAGAATCGGATCGTCCTCGTGGAAATAGGCCGCCGAAATCGCCGGGCCGCGCACCTTGAGCCGGCCGAAGGTCTTGCCGTCCCATGGCAGCTTGCGTCCGTCGTCGTCGGTGATCTCCATCTCGACCATGAACGGCACGCGGCCCTGCGAGGTCTTGACGTCGAATTTCGCCGCGCCGGTCAGATGCGCGTTTTCCCCGGTCATGGCGCAGACGGTGCCGAGCGGGCTCATCTCGGTCATGCCCCAGGCGTGGCGCACCTCGACGCCGTATTTCGTTTCGAACGCCTCGATCATCGAGCGCGGCGCGGCCGAGCCGCCGATCACCAGGCGCTTCAGGTCGGGCAGTTTCGCGCCGGTGGATTCCATGTGCTGCAACAGCATCAGCCACACCGTCGGCACGCCGGCGGTGCAGGTCACCTTTTCGGCCGCGAGCAGTTCGTGGACGGAGGCGCCGTCGAGCTTGGCGCCGGGCATGACCATTTTCGCGCCCGCCATCGGCGCGGAAAAGACGAGGCCCCAGCTATTGGCGTGGAACATCGGCACCACCGGCATGATCGCGTCGGCCGCCGAGCAGCCGAGCGTGTCCGGCGTATTGGCGAGCATGCCGTGGAGAACGTTGGAGCGGTGCGAATAGAGCACGCCCTTGGGATTGCCGGTGGTGCCGGAGGTGTAGCACATGCCGCAGGCGGTGTTCTCGTCGAACTGGCGCCAGGCGAAATCGCCGTCGACGGCGCCGATCCAGTCCTCATAGGCGATCGCATTGCGCAGCGATGTCGCGGGCATCGAGGCCGCGTCCGTGAAAATCACGTAGCGCTCGACGCTCGGAAGGTGAGGGGCTAGCTTCTCCACCAGGGGCAGGAAGGTCAGGTCGAGCATCAGGACCCGGTCCGCGGCATGATTGATGATCCAGGCGATCTGGTCCGGAAACAGGCGCGGATTGACGGTATGACAGATCGCGCCGATGCCCATGATGCCGTACCAGGCCTCGACGTGGCGCCAGGTGTTCCACGCCAGCGTGCCGATGCGGTCGCCGAGACGGATTCCCTCGCGGTCGAGTCGCTGGGCGACCTTCAACGCGCGGGCGCGGACCTCGGCATAGGTGATGCGATGGATCGGCCCCTCGACCGAGCGCGTGACGATTTCGCGCGAGCCGTGATTGGTGGCGGCGTGATCGATAATGCGTTGGCACAGCATCGGCCAATCCTGCATCAGTCCGTGCATGAAAGGGTCCTTTCCCACGAGAACGTCGCCGGTATTCGCGGCCGGCGGCAAACTAGCGCGCTGGTGGCGGGGATGAAAGACGGCCGCGCCAAGATGCACCACGAAACCTGCGCTGAAAGGGCACGATACGCAATCGGCCGGACAGCCGGTTTGCTGCTCATTGGATTTGTTATGTTCGCCGAAGCGATCGCGGCCGCCGCCCCGCCGCTGCCGCGCCCGCGACCGGCCGATGCGCCGCGCGTGGATGCTTCGCCCTCCCTCGCCCCGCCGCGGAGCAAGGAAGATGGGCGCGTGCCCGCCGGAACGCCGGCCGGAGAGGCCTCGCCCAGCGCATGCCGGCGCGCGCTGACCGAGGAGATCGCCATCGCCCCGTCGATCCCCGCGATCAGCGGGCCCGGCGACTGCGGCGGCACCGATCTCGTCCGTCTCGAGGCGGTCGTGCTTTCCGACCGGAGCCGTGTCGCATTCAAGCCGCCCGCGATCCTGCGCTGTACGATGGCCGCGGCGCTGGCCGAGTGGGTCAGGACCGATCTCGACACCTTCATGCGCGCGCAAGGCGCTCGTCCGCGCGAGATCGATAATTTCGATTCCTACGGGTGCCGGGGTCGCAACCGCGTCACCGGCGCGCGCCTGTCGGAACACGGCAAGGCCAACGCGATCGACATCAGGGGCATTCGGATGGAGGGCGACGCCGCGTTCGGCCTCACCGATCGCGGCGCGCCGCCATCCGCGCGGGAGGCGTTGCGTGCGTCCGTCTGCGCGCGGTTCACGACGGTGCTCGGTCCGGGGTCGGACTGGCACCACGAGGATCACGTTCACCTCGACCTGGCCGAGCGGCGTGGCGGCTTCAGGATTTGCCAGTGGGATATTTTCGAGCCGCCGCCGGCCGACCCGCCGATGCCGCAGGAGCGTCCGGTCGAGGCCCCCGCGCGCGGATCGTCGCCGTCGTCCGAAGGCATGGTGGACGCCGATTAGAGCATTTGGCGCGCGCGAACGGGGCGCGAACCGGGACGCGCGCGGCGCACGATGATTTGACTGGAACAAGAAGCGCCGACCGCGCGGCGTCCGCCGAGCATCATTCAGCGAAAAGGCGCCGATCGCTCGGCGCCTCGTGAATTCTCATCGCGTTCGTTGGTTCGGCGCGCCTACAGCGCCGCGCCGCCCGACAGCGCGATCTGCGAATTGACCGGCGAGTCGCCTTCCTTGCGATCGAGCACGACGACGATCGTGCCGAGCTTGACCCGGCTATAGAGGTCGATCACGTCCTCATTCGTCATGCGGATGCAGCCCGATGAAATCGACGCGCCGATATATTCGGGCTGATTGGTGCCGTGAATGCGGAACAGCGTGTCGCGGCTGCCCTGATAGAGATAGAGCGCGCGCGCGCCGAGCGGGTTATCCGGCCCGCCCTTCACTTCGGAGGGAAGACCGGCGATGCGCTTATGAATGTCGGCGGTCGGAATCCAGCGCGGCCATTCCTGCATCGAGCCGACGCGCGCGATGCCGGAGAAGGAGAGCGCCTCCTCGCCCACGGTCACGCCGTAGCGGATCGCCCTGCCTTCGGCGAGCACGTAATAAAGGAAGTGGTTGTCGGAATCGATGACGATGGAGCCGGGCGCTTCCTTGCGGTGGTAGCCGACGATCGCGCGCTTGAACGGCGCGGGCACCTCGACCTTGGCGTATTGCGCCTTGGAGAGCAGCTCGCGGTCGCGCGGCTTGAGATTGGCGTCGGATGCCGCCTCGAAGGTGGTCTGCATGCAGCCAGCGAGCATCAGCCCCGAGACGAGGAGGGTGGCGAGTTTGGCGAAGCGCGAGGTCAATTCAGCCATTTCCAGTCCGTTTCCAGTTACGCCCGATGTTCTTGATTGGCCCGGCGAAGCCGAAATACCCACGCCCGCCGCCCCCGTGGCGGACGCAAGCTAGTCATCGACTCCCATATGGCGTTCATTATCCCGAAAGAGGTCCAAAAAGCCAGCCGGGCGGCTGGCTTTCCTGAATCCGGCGGCGACTTGTTGCATTTGTGCCGCAGATGGGGATCCTCCGCGATGGGCGCCAAGCCATTCAGCCCATGACGTTTTCTCGATACGCCGGGCGAGGCGAACGCGTTGTTTTGGGGCGAAAAGGTGCCGCTTGTCCGAATCGGGCCGATCGGCACCATGGCTCGGAGCTTGCGCGTCCGTATTGTCGGCCAGCAGGAATGTCGGCGTCGCCGTCACTGGGCCGGACAAGGTCTCTGGTTGGCGACGGGGCCTTCGAATACGGCCTTTTCGCGTTGCAACGAACGGGGCCCCGCGCGGGTCTTGGAGGCATCGATGCTCACCATCTATCGCCCGGCCGGCAATGCCTTGCAGGCCGAGATCGTCGGCCCCGGCGAGGCGGTGCCGTCCGACACGATCTGGATCGACCTCGTTAACCCTGTGCTCGCGGAGGAGCGCGCGGTCGAGCAATTGACCGGCCTCGACATTCCCACCCGCGAGGAAATGCAGGAAATCGAGATTTCGAGCCGCCTCTATGTCGAAAACAGCGCGCTCTACACCACGGCAACGCTGATGTGCGCGACCGACACGCCGAACCCGAGGTCGGCGGCGGTGACATTCATCGTCATCAACCGCCGCCTCGTGACTGTGCGTTATGACGAACCGCGCGCCTTCGCGCTGGTCGCCGCCAGGCTCTGCCGCGCGGCGCCGGGCGCGTCCGGCGGGGAAGGCGTCTTCCTCGAACTGCTCGACACCGTGATCGATCGTCTGGCCGACGTGCTCGAACGGGCGGCCGCCGACGCCGACCAGGTCTCGCGCGAAATCTTCGAGCCCCAGCCCACGCGCGCGGCCGGGCGCGACCGCTACGGCCAAATTCTCATCACCATCGGCGCGAAAGGCGACCTCACCTCGAAGATCCGCGAAAGCCTGGTTTCGATCGGGCGGCTGGTCCTGTTCCTGTCGGCCGAAACCGACGGCATCCATTGGGACAAGGAGGGGCGGGCGCGGCTCAAGACCATGCATCGCGACGTGCAATCGCTGTCCGACCACGCCTCGTATCTTTCCAACAAGATGACGTTCGTGCTCGACGCCATGCTCGGCGTCGTCAATCTCGAGCAGAACAACATCATCAAGCTGTTTTCGGTGATGGCGGTGATCCTGATGCCGCCGACGCTGGTGGCCTCGATCTACGGCATGAACTTCCGCCACATGCCCGAGCTCGAATGGACGGTCGGCTATCCGCTGGCGCTGATCGTGATGCTCGCCGCCGCCGTGCTGCCCTATCTCTGGTTCAAGCGGAAGGGGTGGTTGTAGGGCGGGGCGCATGGTCGACACCTTGACCAAGGCCGAGCGCGGCAAGCGAATGAGCTTGGTCCGAGGCAAGCACACCAAGCCCGAAACGCGAGTCCGCGACCTTCTCCGCGCGATGGGATTTCGGTTCGGCTTGCACGCGCGCGATCTTCCCGGTCACCCCGACATCGTCTTCAGATCGCGCAAGAAGGTCGTCTTCGTGCATGGATGCTATTGGCATCGCCATGCCGCCAAGACTTGCAGGCTCGCGCGATTACCGAAGTCGCGGCTCGAATTCTGGCTGCCGAAACTGGAATCAAATCGGTTGCGCGATCGACGGAATCAACGTGCATTGCGAAGCGCCGGATGGCGGTTTTTTGTTGTTTGGGAATGCCAGTTGAGGCATAAAGAACAATTAGAGAACAGACTAAGGCGCTTCCTGGAGGCTTGAATGCGCGCGATTGAACTGTTCGCGGGGGCCGGTGGGCTCGGCATCGGAATTAGCCAGGCTGGCTTCAAGCCAGCCCTCGTCGCCGAATGGGACCGCTGGTGCTGCGATACCATCCGGCGGAATCGCGCCCGGCGGGTCGCGCCTCTCGGCAAATGGCCCGAGCCGTTGGAAGGCGATGTACGGGATATCGATTTCTCCGCGTTCGAAAGCACGATTGAACTCGTTTCGGGTGGGCCGCCATGCCAGCCGTTTTCGCTCGGCGGGCGTCACCGGGGGCATTCCGACGGCCGCGACATGTGGCCCGAGGCGGTCAGGGTTGTTCGCCAAATCAGGCCGAAGGCCTTCATCTTCGAGAACGTGAAGGGTCTCACGCGCTCGGCGTTCGCGACGTATTTCAGTTACATCTATCATCAGCTTTCGTACCCGAGCATCCCACGCGGCGCCGATCAATCATGGTCCGATCACCTCGCGCGCCTGCAGCGACATCACACCGGACGGCCGCCGAATTCGGAGGAGTACCGGGTCGTCTGCGCGGTCTTGAACGCGGCCGATTACGGCGTTCCGCAGAAACGCGAGCGCGTGGTGTTCGTGGGATTTCGCGCCGACCTCGGCGTCGAATGGTCGTTTCCCAAACCGACACATGATCTCGATAGTCTGCTGTGGGATCAATGTCGCGGCGGCGAGTATTGGGAGCGACATCGGATTCCGAGATCGCGCCGGACGCTCGACGCGAAGCTCCACGCGCGAGGCATGTCTCTCCTAATCAGACCCGCCGCGTCGCCGTGGAAGACGACGCGCGACGCGATCGGCGATCTGCCCGACCCCGAATCGAGCAAATCCGCAGCGGCCAAATATCTCAACCATGGCTTCCAGCCCGGCGCGCGCGCCTATCCTGGGCACACGGGTAGCCAATTGGACGAACCCGCGAAGACCTTGAAGGCGGGCGTTCATGGCGTGCCTGGCGGCGAGAATATGCTTGTTCGGGAGGATGGTCGTGTGCGCTATTTCACCGTGAGGGAGAGCGCTCGCCTTCAGACATTCCCCGACAACTTCGCGATCAGCGGATCATGGTCGGAGGCGATGCGGCAGTTGGGCAACGCGGTTCCGGTCGGTCTCGCGCGGGTTCTGGCCAAGGACATCGCGCGGCATTTGAAGCCGAAGCGATGAGCCAGGCGCCCTACAATCCGCTCGACAAGGTCAACCTCGCGCGAAGCATCGAGAGCGAGTTATTGGCGCGCGAACCCTCGCCGTTGGCGGAGGCGGATCGGATCTCGGGGGCCGGCGTCTACGCGATCTACTACACCGGCGATTTCGCGCCATACGCGCCCATTTCCAATCCGCGATTTACAACGCCGATCTATGTTGGCAAGGCGATCCCGAAAGGGGGTCGCAAGGGCGGTCTATCGATGGACGCCGCCAGCGGCCGCGCGCTCGCCGATCGCTTTCGTCAGCACGCCGCGTCGATCGATGAATCGACCAATCTCAAGCTCGCGGATTTCTTTGCCCGGTATTTGGTTGTCGATGATATTTGGATTCCGCTAGGGGAAAATATCCTGATCGATTCCTTCAAGCCGATCTGGAATCGCGCCGTCGACGGATTTGGAAACAAGGATCCCGGCGTCAGGCGCGCGGGGCAATTCAAATCGCCTTGGGACGTGCTGCATCCGGGTCGCCAATTCGCGGACAAACTTGCCGACGGCGGCTTGACGAGGGAGTTCATGCTCGAACGGGTCGGCGATTACCTCGCGGGTCGGACGTTGAAGCGTTTCCCCAGGACGGTGCTTCGCGATCTGGAAGCGGCCGACATCGACGACACCTGACGGGCCGCTGCGTCCTTCCGCGTGCCTTCGCCGCGCGCCTCACGGATAGAGCCGCGTTTTCGTCCAGGGCGCGCGCGGGTCGGCGCGTTCGAAGCGCACGCGGTCGTGCAGGCGGAAGGGGCGGTCGTGCCAGAACTCGATCGCCAGTGGAACGACGCGAAAGCCGCTCCAGCCCTCCGGCCGCGGCACCTGGCCGACGAGAAACTTCGCCGCGTATTTCGCGATCGCCTGTTCGAAGGCGAAGCGGCTTTCGAGCGGCCGCGACTGGCGGCTCGCCCACGCTCCGATCTGCGATTGGCGCGGGCGGGTGGCGAAATACTCGTCCGCCTCCGCCTCGCTCACCCGCTCGACCGGCCCGCGCACGCGCACCTGGCGGCGCAGCGACTTCCAGTGAAACACCAGCGCCGCCTTGGGCTGGCCTTCGAGCTCGCGGCCCTTGGCGCTGGCAAGGTGCGTGTAGAACACGAAGCCCGCGGCGTCGAAACCCTTGAGCAGGACCATGCGCGCGTCCGGCATGCCGCCGTCGTCGACGGTGGCGAGCGTCATGGCGTTGGCGTCGTTCTGCTCGCTCTTACCGGCGTCTTCGAACCATATCGAAAACAGGCGTAGCGGGTCGTCGGCCTCGGTGAAATCACCACTCGTTAACCAGCTCGGGTGTTTGATGGGAGTGGTGTCGTTCATGCTCGGAGTACCCACTTGCAGGCATTTGGCTCAGGATCGGCGCGGCGCGAGGCCGTCCCCCGGGCAGGCCGCGCCTGTTATAGCGGAGCGAGCGGCAAGCGCCTACCGCGCGCAGCCGGTCGCGCCCTGGTCGCCGCGTGCCTGATCGTCGCCGCGCCCGGCCTCGGCGGATGCGCTTACCGGCTTGATTCGCTGTTCCGCGCGAGTTCGGATGATGGGCGGGAGACGACCGGCTCGATCCCGCAAGTGGTCAAGGCGACGCCCGTCGCCGAGCCGAGCGGCGATCCGGAGGCCGATTCCGATCTCGCCTATGCGCGCGCGGCCGCCGCCACCCAGATGGGCGACAGCGCCAAGGGCGGGGCCCAGCCCTGGGAAAATCCGCGTACCGGCGCGCGCGGCATGGTCACCGCGCTCGCCGCGCCTTATGACGATCACGGCCAGAAATGCCGGAGTTTCCTAGCAAGCTATGTGCGCGGGCGCGCCGAGACCTGGCTGCAGGGCGAGGCCTGCGAATTCTCCGAAGGCAAGTGGGAGGTTCGCACCATGAGGCCGTGGAAACGGTCGTGATCCCTCGCCGGTCACCGAATTGGCCGTTGCAAAAATACCACCCACCCCCCAGATGATAAGAGAACGCGCCGCCTGATTTGCCGCGAGGAACGCGGCGGCGGCGGATCAGCGGTCATTCAAGCGGGGCCGGCTCCGCCGGGAGGAGTGATTTCGACCATGCGTGACCCCTATGAGGTGCTGGGGGTGCAGCGGAGCGCGAGCGCCGCCGACATCAAGGGCGCCTTCCGCAAGCTCGCCAAGAAACTGCATCCCGACGCCAACGCGAACGATCCGAAGGCGGCGGCGCGGTTCGCCGAGCTCAATTCGGCCTATGAGATCGTCGGCGACGAGGCCAAGCGCAAGCAGTTCGATCGCGGCGAGATCGACGCGGAGGGCAAGCCCCGTTTCCAGGGTTTCGAGGGGTTCGGCGGCGGGCGCGGCGGCCATGCGCGCGACGGCTTCGAGACCTTCACCTTCCGTTCCGGCGGCGGCCCGCGCGGCGGCGCCGGCTTCCAGGGCTTCGGCGGTATCGACGATATTCTCAAGGGCGTGTTCGGCGGCGGTCGCGGCGGCGCGCAGCAATTCGAATTCGAGGCGAGCCCTTTCGCTACGCAGACGCTGGACATTTCCGCGACGCTCGCCGTGACGCTGGAGGAAGCGGCCAAGGGCGCGGAAAAACGCGTTCGCCTGCCGACGGGCAAGGAACTCAAGGTCCGCATCCCGGTCGGCGTCGCCTCCGGCCAGCAGATTCGGCTGAAGGGGCAGGGGCAGGAAGTTCCCGGACATCGCCCCGGCGACGCGCTGATCACGGTGACGGTCGCGCCGCACCGCTTCTTTCGCGTCGAGGGCAACGATCTGCGCATCGACCTGCCGATCACGCTGGACGAGGCCGTGCTCGGGGCCAAGGTGCGCGTGCCGACGCTCGACGGCGCGGTCGAACTGTCGATCCCGAAGAACACGTCGAGCGGACGAACCTTCCGCCTCAAGGGCAAGGGCATCGGCAAGGACAAGGCCACCACCGGCGATCTTCTGGCCACGGTCCGCATCGCGCTGCCGGATGGCGCCGACGCCGAGCTCGAGGCGCTGATGGAGCGCTGGCGCGCGGCCAAGCACTATCATCCGCGCCACGAGATGGAGTGAGGCGAGTGGCGTGACGCGCGCCGCCGACGCGCGGCGTTTCAGCGTTCGATCTGGTCGTGGATGAGCCCGGCCACTTGTTGCAACTGCTCGCGCCGGCCCGATCCGCTCACCACATAGCCGACGCCGTTGTCGACCCAGAACAGCGCGCCCTCCCGCGCCTCGGCAGCGTAACGCATCCGCGTGTTGGCGGTCGCCGTGCGCGCGCTGTAGAGCGTCACGCGCTCGCCCGCCTGCGTCTCGTACATCAGGAACGCGGCCGGCACGCCGGGGCCGGGCAGCAGTCGCCCGCCGACGAGCTTCAGCCCGAGCGCGTCGAGGTCGGGCGCGCGCACCTCGTAGCCGAGCCGCTTGGACAGCCACTGCACCAGATGCGCGCGTTCGGCGGCTGGCACCTCGACCGGATGACGCGCCTCGACCACGTAGAGGCGGTGGGCGCCGAGCGCCTCGCTGGTGAATACGCGCTCGCCTTGCGCCATGCCCGCGACGCCATGGGCGATCCATCCCGCCGCGCCGCCGATGATGAAGGCCAGCGCCGCCGCGATCGCCGCCATGCGCCAGCGCGCGGGCGCGGCGAGGTGGGAAAGCATCAGCCGCGCGGGCACCGGCTCGTCGATCACGCCGCCGAAGCGCGCGCGCGCGGCCCGCGCTTGCGCGCGCCATGCGGCGACCTTGTCGGCATCGCCGGGATGGGCGGCCAGCCAAGCCTCCACCGCCGCGCGACGTTCGTCGGGCAATTCGCCATCGACGAAGGCGTGCAGCTCGTCCTCGGTCACCGGCATATTCGGTTCGCTCATTTCACGTCGTCCTTCGCCTTGCTCGGTCTCTCACTTCACCTGACGAAGCCGAGGCCGCTCGCCGTCGAGAAAGTCCTTCACCTGCGCGCGCGCCCGCGCGATGCGCGACATTACCGTGCCGATCGGAACGCCCTGGACGTCGGCCACGTCGCGATAGGAAAGGCCCTCCAGCACCACGAGCAGCAAGGCCTCCCGCTGTTGCTCGTCGAGCAGGGAAAGCGCCCGCGCGATGTCGCGCCCCTCGGCGGCGGTACCATGATCGCCGCCCGCGGTATCCTCGACCGGCACGAGCACCGGCCGGCGGGCCGCCGCGCGCCGGCGGTTGCGGTCGAGATTGGTCAGGATGGTGTAGAGCCAGTTGCGCAGGCTGCCGCCATGGAAAAGATGTTCCGAGCGCAGCGCGCGCACCAGCGTATCCTGCACCAGATCGTCGGCGCTCTCGCGCTCGCGCGTCAACGCGCGGGCGTAGCGGCGAAGCGCCGGCACCAGTTCCTCAAGATCGCGCCGGAACGCCGCGCTTCTCATCGCTCCTCCAAGGCCGCTCCTCCAAGGCTGCTCATCCAAGGCCGGTCCTCCAAGGCCGGCCCTTCCAGAGCCGGTCGGGTCCGCGCGATCCGCCGCCGCGTCGCATGCGTTTCGCGGGGGCGCGGCCGATACCGCTCCACGCAATATGATCAACACCGCCGCCGCGCCTTCTATTCCGCGAGGCGCTGCCCGGGGACACGCGCGCGAGGGCCGGGGCCTCCTTGAAGCAGGCCAGCCCCTATGCCATTAGAGGCGTTCGCCGCGTTTTCCGCAACATCGCGCGGAGGGCGCCGAGACGACCGATTGGGTGAATTAGACTACTGATTCAACGATATTTTTGAGACCCGCGGCGATGGTGGAAGGCGCGACCGGACGACTTCGCGCGCGGGCGAATGAGGGGCTGTGATGACGCGGGAAACGGGGCTGATGCGCGGCAAGCGTGGCATCATCTTTGGCCTGGCGAATGCGCGCTCGATCGCGTGGGGCATCGCCAAGGCCCTTCACGCGCAAGGCGCCGAGATCGCCCTGACCTGGCAAGGCGACGCGCTGAAGAAGCGGGTCGAGCCGCTCGCGGCCGAGATCGACGCGCTGATGCTCACCCATTGCGACGTGTCCGACCCGGCCACGATCGACGCCGCTTTCGAGGTCGCGCGGGCGAAATGGGGCACGATCGATTTCGTCGTTCATGCCATCGCCTTTTCGGACAAGGATGAACTCGACGGCCGTTATGTCGATACCACCCAGGCGAATTTCTCCAGCACCATGGTCATCAGCTGCTATTCGCTGACCGCGATCGCGCAGCGCGCCGAGAAGATGATGCCGAACGGCGGTTCGATCGTGACGCTGACCTATTACGGCGCGGAGAAGTGGATGCCGCATTACAACGTCATGGGCGTGGCCAAGGCCGCGCTCGAGGCGTCGGTGCGCTATCTCGCCGCCGATCTCGGCGAAAAGAATATCCGCGTCAACGCGATCTCGGCCGGGCCGATCAAGACGCTGGCGGCCTCCGGCGTCGGCGACTTCCGCTACATCCTCAAATGGAACGAGTACAACGCGCCGCTGCGGCGCACGGTCAGCATCGAGGAAGTCGGCGAGAGCGCGCTCTATCTGCTGTCCGATTTCGCGCGCGGCGTCACCGGCGAAATTCTCCATGTCGACGCGGGCTACCACATCGTCGGCATGAAGCACCCCGACGCGCCCGATATCGGCAAGGTGCGGGAGTAACGCGCGATCCGCGCGGGCCGACTTTCCGCCCGCGCGCGCTCATTCTCGCTCAACCTTGCGGCCAGAATCGCCTTCACTTGCTCGGAGGCTTCTTGACCACGGGGATCACGATCTCCTGGTTCTTCTTGGCTTCGGCGTCCTTTTTCGCCTGAATCTCCTTCTTCTTTTCCTTGGCCCATTCTTGTTGCTTCCGGAGCCGCTCCTCGGCTTCCTGCTGCTCCTTTTGGGCTTTCTTCATCCCGGAATATTCCTTGATCGCCGTCCCGAGCTTGGTGCCGGCGTCCCATGCTTCGTTGATCATGGGAGGCAGATTTTCCTTGGTCGTATTCGTCTTGGTGGAACTCGCCTTGCCGGTTGATGGGGATTGCGCGTGAACGGCCGCCAAGCCGCCGAACCCGATTCCGACGACACCGACAAACGTCACCAGTTTCGAGCCGATCGTCTTATATTTGCGATGATGACCGCTTTCACGAGACAGGTGCTGCTGGCGCATCGCTACGTCTCCTCTTTGTTGAATCCCGCATGCGATATGCGGAATTTGACTTGTTGGATCACTCATCGTCGCAGCTATGCGTTGACGCGCATCAGTGCAAGAGAAGCGCCGAAGCGTCATTCTTATCGATGACATTCCGCGCGCGATTGCTGGAAAATAGCGATGTTGCTTTGACGCGCGCCATGGAGGAAGACGCGATGAGTGGATCGTTGAAGAAAGGCATTGGTGCGTTGATCGCGATCATGATCGCGAGCGCGGCGTTGGCAGCTGTCTCGGCGACGCGCGCCAGCGCGGCCGATTGCTTGCGGATGACCGTTTCGGCCGAGGGCGCGACGGTGATGTGGAACAAGCTCGATGAAGGCAAGGCATCGGCCATTTCCGCTTGGGAAGCCGAGGCGCTCAAGCGCGCTGGCGCCGCCTACGCCTCCTGGTCGCGGGCGCAGTCGACGAATGTGAGCTGCAATCTCGTGACCAAGGGAACGTCGCGCTGCAAGGCGGTCGGAACGCCATGCAAATAGGGCGAACGAGGCGGTTGCCCGCGCGCGTCGCCGCGCTTGTTGTCCTGATCGGGTGCGCGATGCTGGCGGCGTCGCTGATGGCGGCGCCGAACGCCCACGCGCGCATGAATCGGATCGAGTACGGCGAATGCACCTATGCGTGCGACGCGATGCGCCGGCGCTGCTTTGAGAAATCCGTCAAGCTCGACGGGGCGGCCGCGTGCGATATCGAACACCGGAATTGCCGGGACCGATGCGAACGCGAGCGCGACAAGGACGGCAAGCCGGAAAAGCCATTCCCACCCCAGAAGCCTCCGATCAGATAGATCGGATCGCGCGGCTGGCTTGATCTGGCGTCGGCGTGCGTCGCGCGGGCGCTTGGGCTGACACCGATTCGCGGTCCGTCCTCCGGATCGGCCGGCGGTCGGGACGCGCAAGCCGCCTGGACCGCCGACCAGCCGAGGGATCGCGCCGGCCCCCGCGCGCATTCGCCATTTGACCCCCACGGCGCGGCTTGTTACTTCCAGGCGAGAGCGGTCACATGTCGCACAATACATTCGGGCATCTCTTTCGCGTCACGACCTTCGGCGAAAGCCATGGGCCGGCGATCGGCTGCGTCGTCGACGGCTGCCCGCCGCGCATTCCGCTCACCGTCGCGGACATTCAGCGAGATCTCGATCGCCGCCGGCCGGGCCAGTCGCGTTTCACCACCCAGCGCCAGGAAGCCGACGCGGTGAAAATCCTTTCCGGCGTGATGGACACCGCCGCCGGGCAGGTCACGACCGGCGCGCCGATCGCGCTTCTGATCGAAAACACCGATCAGCGCTCCAAGGATTACTCCGAAATCAGCGAGAAATTTCGCCCCGGCCACGCCGATTTCACCTACGAGGCCAAATATGGCCTGCGCGATTTTCGCGGCGGCGGGCGTTCCTCCGCACGCGAGACCGCGACGCGGGTCGCCGCTGGCGCGATCGCCCGCAAGATCGTGCCGTCGCTGCGGGTACGCGGCGCGTTGGTGCAGATGGGTCCGCACATGATCGACCGCGAGAAATGGGACTGGGACGAGGTCGAGCGCAATTCGCTGTTCTGTCCCGATCACGACAAGGTGGCCGTGTTCGCCGATTATCTCGAGGGCATCCGCAAGAATGGTTCGTCCATCGGCGCGGTGATCGAGGTGGTGGCCGAAGGAGTTCCGGCCGGTCTCGGCGCGCCGGTCTATGGCAAGCTCGACGGCGATCTCGCCGGCGCGCTGATGAGTATCAACGCCGTCAAGGGCGTTGAAATCGGCGCCGGCTTCATGGCCGCGCAATTGACCGGCGAGGACAACGCCGACGAAATGCGCATGGGCAAGAACGGGCCCGAGTTTCTTTCCAACCACGCCGGCGGCATTCTCGGCGGCATCTCCACCGGCCAGCCGGTGGTCGTCCGTTTCGCGGTCAAGCCGACCTCGTCGATCCTGACGCCGCGCCGCACCGTCACGCGCGCCGGCCACGATACCGAGATCGTGACCAAGGGTCGCCACGACCCTTGCGTCGGCATCCGCGCGGTGCCGGTCGGCGAGGCGATGGTCGCCTGCGTCATCGCCGATCATTTCCTGCGCCATCGCGGGCAAGTCGGCGGCTGAACCTGGCCGGCGCGGCGCGAGCGGTAACGCGGCACTCCTTGACCGGAATGTGATTGGCTGGCGCGCGCGGGCGCTTTCGCGGCGGCCGCGCTCATGCGAGCCTAGGTGCGTTCCTCACGCGGGTTCGGAGCCGGCAATCGGATGCGCGTCATCGGATATCTCGGGCTTGCGGTCGCGCTCCTCGCGCTGGCGTCGGGCGATGACGCCGGCAACGCGGCCGGGCGTGTCGGCGCGAGGCTCGCCGACAGTCGCCCGGAAGCCGTCCGGGTCGATGTCGAGCTCGTGCTGGCGGTCGACGTCTCCTATTCGATGGATATGGATGAGCTCGCTCTGCAGCGCGAGGGCTATGCCGACGCGCTCGTTTCGAGCGAATTCCTGCGCGCGCTGCGCGGCGGCAAGCACGGCAAGATCGCCATCACCTATTTCGAATGGGCCTCGGCCTATGATCAGAAGATCATCGTCCCCTGGCGCGTGGTGGATGGGCCGGAAAGCGCCGACGCGGTGGCGTGGGAAATCCGCGCCGCGCCGGTCCGCCGCGCCGCGCGCACCTCGATTTCCGGCGCGATCGCCTTCGCCATGCCGCTGTTCGACAACAGCGGCTATCGAGGCGATCGTCGCGTCATCGACATTTCCGGCGACGGGCCGAACAACAACGGCATGCCGGTGTCGGTGGCGCGCGACGAGGCGGTATCGCGCGGCTTCACCGTCAACGGCCTGCCGCTGATGATCCGTCCCGCGTCGGCGGGGATGATGGATATCGAGAACCTCGATTACTACTACGAGGATTGCGTCATCGGCGGCGCCGGCGCGTTCGTCGTTCCGGTCAAGGGCCGCGAGCATTTCAAGCAGGCGATCCGCACCAAGCTGATGATGGAGGTCGCCGGATTGACGCCCGCGCCGCGCGCGATCCAGGTCGCGACGCGAGCTCCGCGCACGGATTGCATGATCGGCGAGCGGTTGTGGCAGCGCCGGTTCGTCGATCCCTGATCAAGCCGGCCGCCTCGACGGAAGCTCGAATCAGCGCGACAGACGCGCGACGAGCTCGGTGTGCGGCGTGTGCCGGAACTGGTCGATCGGCGTCACCTCGTCGAGCCGGTAGCCGCCGCGGACGAGCAGCGCCGCGTCGCGGGCGAAGGTCGACGCGTTGCACGACACCGCGACGATGAGCGGCACCGCGCTCGCGGCGAGCTGTCGCGCCTGCGCCTCCGCGCCCTGACGCGGCGGATCGAAGATCACCGCGTCGAACGCGCTCAGCTCGCTCGCCACCAGCGGTCGGCGGAACAGATCGCGCGCCTCGGCCGTGATCGGCTTGAGGCGCTCGGCGGATTGCGCGGCCTTGCGCAGCGCCTCGATCGCGGCCGCGTCGGCGTCGAAGGCGGAGACCGTCGCGGTTTTCGCGAGCCTGAGCGCGAACGGGCCGACGCCGCAAAACAGGTCGGCGACGCGGCGCGCCTTGCCGCATGACGCGAGCGCGCGTTCGGCGAGCGATGCCTCGCCCGCCTCGGTCGCCTGGAGAAAGGCGCCCGGCGGCAGCGGCACGCGCGCCGGACCCATGGTGACGATCGGTTGCGCGTAGAGCGCGATCAACTCGCCGTGCCGCGTCAGGCGGGCGAGGCGGTGGCGCTCGGCGAGCCGGGCGAGTTCCGCCATTCGGAGCGGCGGGAGCCGACCCGATCCACGCGCGTCGATGTCGAGACCGGTTTCGGTGGCGGTGACCTGGATGTCGAGCGGCTTGTCGGCGGGCTTGAGGACTTCGGCGATCGCCCACGCCGCGTCGAACGCGCCGTTGAGTTCGGGGACGAGCACGGGACAATGATCGATCGCCACGATCCGGTGCGAGTTCAGGCTGGCGAATCCGACCTGAAGAATGTCGTGCGTGCCGCGTCGGGCGTGCAGCACCATGCGCCGCCGTCCTCGTCCATGCGCGTCGACGAGGTCGCCGACCGGCGCGTCGAGCCCGGCGGCCGCGAGCGTGGCGACGACCTGGGCGCGTTTCCAGTCGCGATAGCGGTCCTCGCGCCAATGCTGGATGGCGCAGCCGCCGCAGACGCCGAAATGCGGACAGACCGGCGCGATCCGCTCCGGGCTCGCGCGCTCGACGCGCAGGAGATGGCGGCGGTCGGGATGGCCGTGCACGGGTTCGACCTCGACGATCTCGCCGGGGAGCGTGTAGGGAACATAGATGGTGTCGTCGCCCGCGCGCGCGACGCCGTCGCCGCGATGGGCGAGCGTGTCGATGATCACGCGCTCAACCACGGCGCGCTCCGATCAAGAATTCGCGGTTGCCGTCGCCGCCCTCGATCGGCGAGGGCACCAGGCCGACGACCTCCCAGCCGAGCGCGGCGATGGTGGCGGCGATGTCGTCGCATGCCGCGGCCTGGACTTGCGTATCGCGCACGATGCCCTTCTTCAGATGCGCGCGGCCGGCTTCGAATTGCGGCTTGATCAGCGCGACGAGACGGGCGGTCGGCGCGGCGAGCGCGAGCGCCGGCGGCAGGACCAGCTTCAGCGAAATGAAACTCGTGTCGACGACGATGAAGTCCAAACGCTCGCGCGGGAGGCGGGTGTCCGCCGCGCGGATGTCGCATTCCTCGAGCGACACGACGGCGGGATGCGCGCGCAGTCGCGGATGCAATTGAGCGCGCCCGACATCGACGGCGAAAACCTGACGCGCGCCGCGGCGGAGCAGCACCTCGGTAAATCCGCCGGTCGAGGCGCCGACATCGAGACAGACGCGGTCGGCCGGGTCGAACTTGAAACAGTCGAGCGCGGCGTCGAGCTTGACGCCGCCGCGCGACACCCAGGGATGCGCGGGCCGGGCTCGCAGCTCGGCATCGATCGCGATTTGGTCGGACGCCTTGCGTATCGTCTCGCCGTCCACGCTCACCAGCCCCGCGGCGATCGCGGCCTGGGCCCGCGCGCGGCTTTCGAACAGACCGCGATCGACCAGCACGCGGTCGGCGCGTTGACGGGCGGTCATCGCGTTCACGCCAGCCGGATCGCTCCGGCGGCGAAGTCCCGGCCGAGCGCCTCGAATGCCTTGGCGACGATGGCGCGCGCGTCGAGTCCGGCGGTCGCGTACATCGCCGCCGGCGCGTCGTGTTCGAGATAGAGGTCGGGCAGCGTCATCGCGCGCACGCGCAGCCCCGCGTCGAGCGCGCCGTGATCGGCGAGTGCTTGCAGCACATGGGAACCGAAGCCGCCGACCGCGCCTTCCTCGATGGTGATGAGGACTTCGTGCTCGCGCGCGAGCCGCAGCACAAGATCGGTGTCGAGCGGCTTGAGGAAGCGCGCGTCGGCGACCGTCGTGGAAAGTCCGAGCGCGGCGAGTTCCTCGGCCGCCTTCAGACATTCGCCGAGCCGCGCGCCGAAGGAGAGGAGGGCGACCTTGCCGCCCTCGCGCAGAACGCGGCCCTTGCCGATCTCGAGCGGCACGCCCCGCGCCGGCATCTCGACGCCGCGTCCCTCGCCGCGCGGATAGCGGAACGCGGACGGGCGGTCATCGATCGCGGCCGCGGTCGCGATCATGTGCACCAGCTCGCTTTCGTCGGCGGCGGCCATCAGCACGATGCCGGGCAGGCATCCGAGATAGGCGTTGTCGAACGCGCCGGCATGGGTCGGCCCGTCGGCGCCGACGAGCCCGGCGCGGTCGATGGCGAAGCGTACCGGCAGCGATTGCAACGCCACGTCGTGCACGATCTGGTCGTAGGCGCGCTGCAGGAAGGTCGAGTAGATGGCGACGAACGGCTTGTAGCCCTCGCAGGCGAGGCCGGCGGCGAAGGTGACCGCGTGTTGCTCGGCGATGCCCACGTCGAAGGTCCGTTCGGGGAAGACCTGGCCGAACAGATCGAGGCCGGTCCCCGACGGCATCGCCGCCGTGATCGCGACGATCTTGTCGTCCGTCATCGCCTCCTTGATCAGGCTTTCGCCGAATACGGTGGTGTAGCTCGGCGCGTTGGACTTGGCCTTGGCCTGCGCGCCGGTCGCGATGTCGAACTTGACGACGCCGTGATACTTGTCCTCCGAATTCTCGGCCGGGGCGTAACCCTTGCCCTTCTGCGTCACCACGTGAACCAGGATCGGACCGAATTCGGCGTCGCGGACGTTGCGAAGCACGGGCAGCAGGTGGTCGAGATTGTGGCCGTCGATCGGGCCGACGTAATAGAACCCCATCTCCTCGAACAGCGTGCCGCCGGTGACGTAGCCGCGCGCGTGCTCCACGGCGCGGGTGATGGCGCTGTCGAGCCGCTTGGGAAGCTGGGCGGTGAGTTGTTTGCCGATGTCGCGCAGCCGCAGATAGGTGCGCCCCGAGCCGAGCCGGGCGAGATAGGCCGACAGCGCGCCGACCGGCGGGGCGATCGACATGTCGTTGTCGTTGAGGATGACGATGAGGCGTGAATGCGTCGCCCCGGCGTTGTTCATGGCCTCGAAGGCCATGCCCGCCGACATCGCGCCGTCGCCGATCACGGCGATGACGTGGCTGTCGCGGCCGGCGAGATCCCGCGCCGTCGCCATGCCGAGGCCGGCCGAGATCGAGGTCGAGGAATGGCCGGCGCCGAAGGGATCGTATTCGCTTTCCGCGCGCCGGGTGAAGCCCGACAGGCCTTTGCCCTGGCGCAGCGAGCGGATGCGCGCGCGCCGGCCGGTCAGAATCTTGTGCGGATAGGCCTGATGGCCGACATCCCAGATCAGCCGGTCCGCGGGCGTTTCGAATACATAATGAAGCGCGACCGTGAGTTCGACGACGCCAAGGCCCGCGCCGAGGTGCCCGCCGGTGACGGCGACCGCATCGATCGTCTCTTGGCGCAACTCGTCGGCGAGCTGGTGGAGCTGCTCGGGATCGAGCCGGCGCAGATCATCCGGCGTCCGGACGAGGTCCAACAGGGGCGTCTTTGACGTTTCTGGCAAAGCGGTCCGCCCCCCGTGTTTGCGGCTGTCGGCGAAAAAGAAACCGTGAGGTTGCAGAAAGGCTTACACCAATGCGCCGCGCGCGCCAATGCGACCAATGTCACTTTTTAGACAGGTGCGGCGATCCGCGCGGGGCGGGTCCAACGCGCCTCCTTGAGCGACTCTGCATCCCGATGCCGACCATCCGGCGGCGGCATGGCCGGCGCGGGCCATATCACTGGACAAGAACGCGAATTACGAACGCCGATAGTGCGCCGCCCGTCCGCCTGATAGCATCGCCGAGGCGACGGCGCGCGAACCGGCGCGCGACCGTCCGAACAATTCAACCTTTCGGGACCCACGTGGTGGACCTTCGCCGCTATCGGTCGAAACGCGACTTCGGCGCGACAAGCGAGCCGGCCGGCGAAACCAAGCGCGCGCGGGGATGGCGCTACGTCGTCCAGAAACACGCCGCGCGCAGCCTGCATTACGATCTGCGGCTCGAACTCGGCGGGGTCATGAAAAGCTGGGCGGTGACGCGCGGCCCGAGCCTCGTCCCGGGGGAGAAGCGGCTTGCGATCGAGGTGGAGGATCACCCCGTCGCTTACGCCGATTTCGAGGGCACGATCCCGCCCGGCGAATATGGCGCGGGCACGGTGATGATCTGGGATCGCGGCAGTTGGCGTCCGCTCGACGATCCGGCGAGCGGCTTTCGGCGCGGCCGGCTCGATTTCGAATTGCGGGGCGAGCGTCTGTCCGGGCGCTGGCATCTCGTGCGCATGGCGGCGAAAGACGGCGGCCGGAGCAAGAACTGGTTGCTCATCAAGGGAGACGACGCGGCCGCGCGGGACGCGGGCGAGCCGGACATTCTCGCGACGCGCACGCGTTCAGCGAAGTCGGGGCGGACGATGGCCGAGATCGCGGGGGGCGATCCGAAGAAGCCGGCCCGGCGCGGGTCGCCGAAAAAGGCGACGAAGAAATCAAGGCCGTTGAAGGCGGCGAAGAAATCAAAGACGGCGGGCAAGCCGAAGGCGAGCAAGAAGAGGGCGTCGACGGCGACGAAGAAGCGTTCGGCGAAGCGGACGCGGGCTCTGCCCGCCATGCGCAAGGCCGCGCGGCGCACGACCCGCGTGGGTGCGAAAGCAATACGCGCGGCGGGAACAATGGCGACGACGCGTGCCTCGCGTAGGACCGCGCTGCCGCGCTTCATCAAGCCGGAACTTGCGACGCTGCGCCCGGCGGCGCCGGAGGGCAACGACTATCTGCACGAGGTCAAGTTCGACGGCTATCGCCTCCAGGCGCGGCTCGATCGCGGCAAGGTGACGCTGCGCACGCGCAAGGGGCTCGACTGGACCAAGACCTTTCCATCGATCGCGGCGGCCGTCGCGCGCCTTCCCGCCGCGTCCGCGATCTTCGACGGCGAGGTGGTGGTCCGCGATCGCCGGGGCGTGTCGGATTTCGCGCTGCTTCAGGCCGCGCTCAAGTCCGATCAAACCGGCAGGGTGCTCTATTTCATTTTCGATCTTCTCTTTCTCGATGGCCGCGACCTGCGCGCGGAGCCGCTGGCGACGCGCAAGGCGCTGCTTGCCGACCTGCTCGGACGCAAGCAGGGCGGCGCGTGCCTGCGCTACAGCCGCCACGCCGTCGGCGACGGGCGCGCGCGGCTCAAGCGGGCCTGCCGGCGCAAGCTTGAAGGCATCGTGTCGAAGCCCATTCGGTCGCGGTATCGCTCGGGACGCGTCGGCGAGTGGATCAAGGCGAAATGCGCCGACCGCCAGGAGCTGGTCGTCGCCGGCGTCGTGCCGTCCTCCGTGCGGGGGCGGCGCATTCGCTCGCTCGTCGTCGCGGTCCACGAGCGCGGCGAGCTGGTATATGCCGGGCGCGTCGGCACGGGATTTTCCGAGGCCGTGATGCGCGAGTTGTGGGACCGGCTGTCGCCGCTTATCACCGCGCGCTGTCCTTTCGGCGACGTGCCGGGCGACGAGCGAGGCGAGAAGGTGCACTGGCTGCGCCCAAGAACGGTGATCGAGGTCGCCTTTCACGGCTGGACGGGCAACGGTCTCGTCCGTCAGGCGGCGTTCAAGGGCGTGCGCACGGACAAGCCCGCCCGCGAGGTCGTGCGCGAATAGGCGCGCGGGAGCCGGCGCGGAAAACAGGAGGAGCGACGTGCCGGCGCGAAAGACATCCTCCGAGAATGGCGGCGCGATCCGCTTCACCCATCCGGACCGCGTCTACTGGCCCGACCTCGGCGTCACCAAGCAGGACCTCGCCGGTTATTATCGCGAGATCTGGCCGTGGATGGCGCCGCATGTCGTCAGCCGGCCGATCAGCCTGTTGCGCTGTCCCGACGGAATAACGGGCGAATGCTTCGTGCAGAAACACGCGCGCGACACGTTCCCCGGCGGACATGTCGCGCGCGCCGGGCGCGGCAAGGCGGAGATGCTGTCGATCGCGGGGCTGCGCGGCGCGCTTGAACTGGTTCAGGCCGGCGCGCTCGAAATCCATGTATGTGGCGCGAAGCTCGTCGACGTCGCCCATTGCGACCGGATGGTGCTCGATCTCGACCCGGGCGCGGACGTGAGCTGGGCCGCGGTCGCGGCCGCGGCGCGGGAGGCGCGCGACCGGCTCGATCGCGCCGGGCTGACCTCGTTCGTCAAGACATCGGGCGGGCGCGGCGCGCACATCGTCGTTCCGCTGCGTCCGACGGAATGGGAGGAGACGCGCGCCTTCGCGCGCGCGCTGGCGACGGCGATGGCCGCGGACGCGCCCAAACTCTATACGGCCAAGATGGGCGAGGGCGCACGTCACGGCCGCGTCTTCATCGATTATCTGCGCAACAGTCGCGGCGCGACATCGGTCGCGCCTTATTCGCCGCGCGCGCGGGCCGGCGCGCCGGTGTCGACGCCGGTGGCGTGGGACGAACTCGGCGGGTTGAAATCATCGGCGCGTTTTACGCTCGCCAATCTCGCGCGGCGGCTTTCGGGCCTCGCCGTGGATCCGTGGCGCGCCGTGACGCGAATGCGGCAGGCGCTGCCGGATGTGGACAAGCTCAGGCGGGATTAGGCGGCGCCGGACCTCGGGCGGCGCGGGTCGACTTCGGCGCGTCAATCCTGCCGCACGTCGAGGGGCTCGGTTCCGGTGACGCGGCCGGCCGCGTCGGTCGTGATCTTGTCGACGCGGGCTTCCGCCTGACCGAGCAGCTCCTCGCAGCGCCGTTTGAGCGCCTGACCGCGCTCATAGATGACGACGGATTCCTCCAGCGGCACCTTGCCTTCCTCCAGCCGCTTGACGATCGATTCAAGCTCCTCGATCGCGCGCTCGAAAGACAGGCGTTTGACGTCGGCGTGCGTGTTGTCTGCCATGATTGCCTTCCCGTTCGATGGCGAGCTGGTCGAACTCTAGACGCGCAATTGGCGCGCAATGTGGCGGAACTCAGCCCCGCATCAGCGCGATCATGTGGGCGGCGACCGATCGGCTGAGCGCGGCGAGGTCGTAGCCGCCTTCCAGCACTGAAATAATCCGGCCGTCCGCCGTCGAATCGGCGACATCCATCAACGCCCGCGTGATCCAGCCGTAATCGCGCTCGTCCAGTTTCAGGTTGGCGAGCGGATCGCGATAATGGGCGTCAAATCCCGCCGAAATCACGATCAATTCGGGCCGGAATTCGCGCAGCCGCGGCAATATCGCGAGGTCGACGGCCTCGCGGAATTCGACGCTGCCGTCGCCGGCCGACAGCGGCACGTTGACGATATTGTTATGCTCGCCCCGTTCGCCCGCATCGCCGGTGCCCGGATAGAGCGGCATCTGGTGGGTGGAGCAATACATCACGCTGGGATCGGCCCAGAAAATCTCCTGCGTGCCGTTGCCGTGGTGGACGTCGAAGTCGACGATGGCGACTCGGCCGATGCCGTATTTGCGCTGCGCGTAGCGCGCCGCGATGGCGGCGTTATTGAAGAGACAGAAGCCCATCGGCCGCGCCGATTCGGCGTGATGGCCGGGAGGGCGCGTCGCCACGAACGCGTTGGCCGCGGTCTTGGTCAGCACCGCGTCGACGGCCGCGATCGCGCCGCCCGCGGAGCGGAAGCTCGCCTCGAGGCTGCCGGGCGACATCGAGGTGTCGCCGTCGATATAGATGATGCCCTCGTTCGGCGAGGCGTCGCGGATCTGCTCGATATGTTCGGGCGGATGGCACAGCGCGATCACGTCGGGATCGGCCTGCGGGGCCTGGTCGCGCCCGAGCATCTGGAACCGCTCGTCGGCGAGCGTTTCCTCGATGATCCGCAAGCGGTCGGCGTTTTCGGGATGCCCGTCGGGGGTTGTGTGCGAGAGGCACGAGGGATGCGTGAACAGGACCGTCGACATGATCGAATTGGCGTTTCCCGATTTATTCGGATCAACCTAGACCTTACGCGGCATGAGGGGAAGGGCGGCTTTGGTCGGGCGACGAGAAATCGCGCGCCGGGTCGAACAAGCCATCCGCCGCCACTACCGCTTGCGCGACAGAAAGCTGGTGAACGCGGCGATTGCCTCGGGCGATCGCAGCCTTTCGCCGAAAATCCGCGCTTCCTCGTCGATGCGCCGCACCACCTCCTCGGGATCGGGCCGAAGCAGCCGACGCGAAATCGCCACGGCCTCAGGCGGCAGCGCGGCGATCTCTTGCGCCGCCTTCTGTGCCACCGCGTCAGTCGTGCCGGGTTCGGCGACGGTGGCGACGAAACCGGCCGCCTGGGCCTCGGTCGCGGAAACCGGCCGGCCCATGATCAGCATGGAGAACGCACGATGCTGGCCCATCGCGCGCGGCACCATGAGGCTCGACCCGCCCTCGGGGACGAGGGCGAGGCGGATGAAGGGTGTGGTGAAGACCGCCGCCGAGGACGCCACCACGTGATCGCAGTGAAACAACATGGTGGTGCCGATGCCGACCGCGAGCCCGTCGACCGAGGCGACCAGGGGCTTGGCGCAGCCGGCGATCGCGCGCAGGAAGTCGAGCGCGGCCGTGACGCGCGGCCCGGTCGACTGGCTCGCCTTGAGGAATTCCTCAAGATCGCTGCCGGCACTGAAAACTCCCGGCGTGCCCTTGATCAGGATGCAACGAACGCCGGCGTCGGTTTGCGCGGAATTGATCGCGTCGATCATCGCCACATACATCGCCTGCGTCAGCGCGTTTTTCTTCTCGGGGCGGTTCATCGCGACGACGAGCACCGCGCCGTCCTTGTCCACGTTCACTTGGGTCGACATGGTAGCGCGCTCCTTCAAGATGCCAGCACGGTTTCGGCGTCGCGAAGCGACTGGCCGCCTTCGACGATGGCTCGCTCCAGCGCGCCCGCCTGCACCACGATGGTCTCGGCGAAGAACCGCGCCAGCGCGGTCGCGCGCGGAGCAAGGTAAGCAAGATCGGGAGACGAACCGGCGGCCAGCGCCTGCTCGGCGAGCATGACGCCGCCGACCGTCGTGCCGCACAGGCGCAGATAGGATGTCGCGCCGGCGAGCGCGTCGTCGGGCGCCGCGCCAAATTGCGCGATGAGCCAGCGGCTGGCGCGGTCGAGCGAGGCCAGCGCTTCGCGCAGCCGCGTCGCCGTCGCGCCGAACGCCGGATCCGCCGAGGCCTCGACGCGCGCGACGACCGCCTCCATCTCCTTCATCAGGGCGAAGGCGGTCGCGCCGTTGCCGGGCGCAAGCTTGCGCGTGAGCAGGTCGATCGCCTGAATGCCGTTGGTGCCCTCGTAGATCGCCGCGATGCGCGCGTCGCGATAATATTGCGCCGCCCCCGTCTCCTCGATGAACCCCATGCCGCCATGGACCTGGATTCCGAGCGAGGCCGCCTCGATGCCGATATCGGTGGAATAGGCCTTCGCGATCGGGGTGAGGAACGCGGCGCGCGCTTCGGCCGCCGCGCGCGCGGTGGCATCCCCGGCGCGGCGGGAGACGTCGATCGCCACGGCGGTCGCGTAACAGATCGCGCGCGCCGCCATCGCCGTCGACCGCATCGTCATCAGCATGCGCCGGACGTCGGGATGGGCGATGATGACGTCGGGCTCGTTCGACTTCGAGCCGGCGGCGCGGCCCTGGCGGCGCTCCCGGGCGTAGGCGAGCGCGTGCTGATAGGCCCGCTCGGCGATGCCGACGCCCTCGATGCCGACATTGAGGCGGGCTTGGTTCATCATCGTGAACATGCATGACATGCCGCGGTTCTTCTCGCCGACGAGATAACCGACCGCGCCGCCCTGGTCGCCCATCACCATGGTGCAGGTGGGCGAGGCGTGGATGCCGAGCTTGTGCTCGATGCCGCTGGCGCGAATGTCGTTGCGCGCGCCGAGCGAGCCGTCCGGATTGACGAGGAATTTGGGGACGAGGAAGAGCGAGATGCCGCGCGTTCCGGCGGGCGCGTCGGGCAGGCGCGCGAGCGCGAGATGAATGATGTTCTCGGCGAGATCATGCTCGCCATAGGTGATGAAGATCTTGCCGCCGGTCAGGCGATAGCTGCCGTCGTCCATGGGCACGGCCCGCGCGCGCAGGGCGCCGACGTCGGAGCCGGCCTGCGGCTCGGTCAGCATCATCGTTCCCGACCATTCGCCGGTGATCAATTTCGGCAGATAGAGGCGCTTGAGCTCGTCGCTGCCGTGCGCCTCGATCGCCTCGACCGCGCCGGCGGTCAGCATCGGACAGAGGGCGAAGGCAAGATTGGCCGACTTCCACATTTCGCCGCAGGACGCGGCGACCGCGATCGGCAAGCCCTGGCCGCCGAATTCCTCGAGCGCGGAGATCGAGCTCCAGCCGGCATCGACCCAATTCTTGTAGGCGGCCTTCCAGCCCGGCGGCGTCGCGACCGCGCCGTCCGCGAATTTCGAGCCGACCTTGTCGCCATCGCGGTTGATCGGCGCGAGAATGTCCTCGGCGAAACGGCCGGCCTCCTCGAGCACCGGGCGAAGCATGTCGGGATCAAAATCGCCCATGTTTCCGTCGGCCAAGGCGCGCGCGAATCCGGCGCCGTGGTTGAGAGCCAGAATGATGTCGTCGATCGGGGCGCGGTAGGTCATGGGGAGCGATCTCCCTGGTGCGCGATGCGCGGAAGCCAGCTTCGCTTCGCCGACGACATCGTGCCCTGGTTTGCGAAAATCGATTGTGGCGCTGGATTTGGGCGGGTTCGATCCAAATTCCTCGCCGTTCGACGCGGGTGCGGCCAAATTCGCGCGGCGCGGCCGCTTTGTCATGTGGAATTTGGTTGAATGGGGAAAGCCGCGCGGCGTGCAATGAGAAGTCGTTTAATAACAATAGCTTGTGGCACGATGCCGGGGCCGCCGCCGCCCGTCACGACCATTGCAAGGACGGGGTCGCGCCGCTATCGTCCGCCCGCGTTTCGGCGCCTGAATCGCGTCTTGCCGAGCCGTCCGCGGTATCAAGGCAAGGGCGACGGCCGGTGCACCCGGGCGGACCCGCCCGGTTTTCACCGAAACGCGCAAGTCGCCATCGCGGTGGTGGGGCGTCGCCAAGTGGTAAGGCAGCGGATTTTGATTCCGCCATGCGGAGGTTCGAATCCTCCCGCCCCAGCCAGGCCGGCGGTCTCTTGTTTTTTCGCGCTGCAATGCTCTAGAAGGCCTGCAAATACGGGGCTTTCTGCACGCCTATGACCTGATCCCCTTCTTTCATCCAGGTGAAGGTAGAGCCGGAACATCATTTTGAACCGCCCCCAGAATCTCGGCCAATTGGCGCTGGAATTTTCCAGGCCAAAGCTCATGGCGGCAGGGTTGCCGGTGAGCTGTTGATCAGCGCAATCGGCGGTATGTTGCCGATTGCGCTGTGTGGTCGAACTTCGTTGTAGTCTCTACGCCAATCCTCCATCTTCCGCTTTGCGTCGTCAAGATTCATGAACCAGTGTGCGTTCAGGCATTCAGATCGCAGCTTGCCGTTGAACGACTCGATGAAGCTGTTGTCAGTCGGCTTACCGGGTCGTGAGAAGTCGAGAATGACGCCCTTCTGGTAAGCCCAGATATCGAGATCGCGCGAGACAAATTCCGAGCCCTGATCAACGCGGATGCTCTTTGGATAACCGACAGATTTGCACACACGCTCGAGCGTCAGCACGACATCCTCGCCCTTGTAAGAGTACCGCGGATCGACCGCCGGCGAGAACCGCGAGAAGGTATCGGCGATCGTCAGAACACGAATCTTCCGGCCGGTGGCGAGTTGATCGTGAACGAAATCCATGGCCCAGGTCTCGTTGATCTGGCGTGCCTCTGTTCGGCCCTCGCGCAGCTTGGCCTTCACACGGCGTTTCGGCGTTTTGTTGCGCAGTTGCAGGCCTAACTCACGATAAAGCCGATAGATGCGCTTGACGTTGACAGCCCAACCGTCTCGCTGCAGGAGGACATGCACACGGCGGTAGCCATAGCGTATCCGCGTCTGGCAGATATCCCTGATGCGATGCTTCAGATGGGCCTGGTCGCCGCGCTTCGACTTGTAGACATAAAGCGACCGGTCAATCCGCAGTGTCGCGCAGGCTCGCCTGACCGACACCTTCCAGTCGCCTCGTATCTTGTCGACAAGGTCCCGCTTGCGGCCAGGCTTCAGAGCTTTTTGAGAGAACGTCCTGAAGCATGGCTTTGTCGAGCGACAGATCCGCCACAATCCGCTTCAGCTTGGCGTTCTCTTCTTCAAGCTGGCGCAGCCGCTTCATCTCCGACGGCGTCAGACCCGCATACTTCTTGCGCCAGTTGTAAAACGTCGCCTCGCTGATTCCGGCCTTGCGACACACTTCGCCAACCGCCGTACCGTCCTCGGCCTGCTTCAAAACAAAGGCAATCTGCGCCTCGGAAAACTTCGATGCTTTCATGGAATATCCCTCCTCCCCAATGGGGATCATAAAAGGAAAATTCCAGTTCCAAATGGCCGTATTTGGCGGGGGCAGGTCAAAGCCGGGATCGCGGGGGGGCTCTCATCGTCCGCCGCGATTGTGCCCGAAACTTCAGCGCTCATGCACAAATCTTGTCCGCGACAATTGTCGAGGGGCGGGTCATGATTCCAATCGAAGAACAATCCTGACTCAAGAACCAATGGTTGTTTGACTTCAATGCCGGCGCGGGGAGGCGCATGAGGGGGTCGGATCGGAGCGATCGAGATGACTCGTCACATGGCGCCTGAAGCGACCCCGCGCGCCGAGCAGCTTGCAACCGCGCAAGTGCAGCTCAGCGAAATCGCCCTGACGGGCGTGTATGAGATATCGAAAATCCTGACGACGCCGAACCGGCTCGAGGCGACGCTCTCCAGCGTCGTCAATGTCTTGTCGTCGTTCATGCAAATGCAACATGGCGTGATCGCCTTGTTGGCGGACGACGGCGTGCCTGAAATCGTCGTCGGCGTCGGCTGGAGCGAGGAGGCGGACAACCGGCTTCGCGCCGGTCTGCCGCAACGCGCGATCGACCAGATTGTCGCAACCGCGATGCCCTTGGTCGTTCAAAACGTCGAGTCTCATCCGGCATTTGATCACGAGGATCTTTCCGTATTGGGCTCCGGTCAAGGCTCGACGGTTTCCTTCATCGGCGTCCCCATTCGGTCCGAAGGCAAGGTCATCGGCACGTTGAGCATCGACCGGGTCTGGGACGGCCGGTCGATCTTTCGTTTCGACGCGGATGTTCGCTTCCTGTCGATGATCTCCAATCTGATCGGCCAAACCGTCCAGCTCCAGCGGGTTGTCTCGCGCGATCGGGACCGCCTCATCCAGGAAAGCCATCGTCTGCAGAAGCAGATTTCCGAACTCAAGTCCGGCAAGGAAAAGAAGGGGCTCAATCTCACCGGCATCGTCGGCAACAGCGTCGCGATCCGGGCGGTTATCGACAAGATCGGAGTCGTCGCGCGGTCGCAATCGCCGGTGCTGTTGCGCGGGGAATCGGGCACCGGCAAGGAGCTCTTCGCGAAGGCCATCCACGAGCTTTCGCCGCGCGCCAATGGACCGTTCATCAAATTGAACTGCGCGGCCTTGCCGGAGACGGTCCTTGAATCCGAACTGTTCGGCCATGAGCGGGGCGCCTTCACCGGCGCGATCAGCCTGCGCAAGGGGCGCTTCGAATTGGCGGACAAGGGAACGCTGTTTCTCGACGAGATCGGGGAAATTTCGCCCGCCTTTCAGGCGAAGCTCTTGCGCGTCCTCCAGGAACAGGAATTCGAGCGCGTCGGCGGCAATCGCACCATCAAGGTGGACGTACGCATCGTCGCCGCGACCAACCGTGATCTTGAAGATGCGGTCGCGCGCAACCAGTTCCGCGCGGACCTCTATTTCCGGATCAACGTCGTGCCGATCATGCTGCCGCCGCTCCGCGACCGCCGCGACGACATTCCGTTGCTGGCGCGCGTGTTCCTGGAGCGCTTCAACAAGGAAAACGACAGGCGGCTGACGCTGTCGGACCCCGCGTTCGAGGTGCTGTCATCCTGCTATTTTCCCGGCAATGTCCGCGAACTGGAGAACTGCATCCGTCGGACGGCGACCTTGGCGGCGGGGCCGGTGATCTCGCTTTCCGATTTCGCGTGCCGGTCGAGCGAGTGCCTGTCGGCGGTTCTTTGGAAAAGCCATTCCGCGCCTTTGCGGCCGGCGGTGGTCGCGACTGAAAATGCCGGCGATGAAAGGCGCGCGCCTGACGCGGTTGGTGGCGGCTTCAACGGCGCGTCGCGCGACGCGCCGACCGTTGACGGCGGCGGAGCGGGGCGGGGCGAGGCGGTCGCCGCGAGCGAGCGCGACCACCTGATCGACGCCATGGAGAGGTCCGGCTGGGTTCAGGCCAAAGCCGGCCGTCTGCTCGGGTTGACGCCGCGGCAGATCGGTTACGCCCTCAAGAAGCACAACATCGCGATCAAGCAACTCTAGCGTCGCGGTGTTTGTCGGAAATCCGACACGATGTTCGTCGGGCGCGCGGGCCTAGGGGCGGCGCGGACGATAAAGGCCCATGATTTCAAGGGGGCGCGGACTGGCACGGCGCTTGAAAGGCATCTTCGGCGGGACACTCGTGCTGGAGATGTGCGATGGCGGGCTTCGTACCGTTCGATCATTTGGAACGCGCACCAAGCGTGAGCGACATGCGCGCGTCGCTGCGTTCGCAAGGATGCGGCGCCAGCGCGTGCGGTTCGGACGAGACGGCCGGCGACCTGCCGCCGGAAGTCTGGAACCGGATCAAGGATCATCCCTGCTATTCGGAAGAAGCGCACCACTATTTCGCGCGAATGCACGTCGCGGTGGCGCCCGCCTGCAACATCCAGTGCAACTACTGCAACCGCAAATACGACTGCGCCAACGAAAGTCGGCCGGGTGTCGTCTCCGAGCGGCTGACGCCGGAGGAGGCGCTGCGCAAGGTCATCGCGGTCGCCAACGATGTTCCGCAGCTTTCGGTGCTCGGTATCGCCGGGCCGGGCGATGCCTGCCACGACTGGAAGAGGACACGGGCGACGTTCGATCTCGTGCGGGCGGCGATACCCGATATCAAGCTCTGCATCTCGACCAACGGTCTCGCCCTGCCGGAGCGCGTGGACGAACTGGTCGAGATGAATGTCGACCACGTCACCATCACCATCAATATGGTCGATCCCGAAATCGGCGCGAAGATCTATCCCTGGATCGCGATCGACCGGCGGCGCTACACCGGCGTTGAGGCCTCCCGCCTGCTGCACGAACGGCAGATGCTCGGGCTGGAAATGCTGATCGCGCGCGGAATTCTCGTGAAGGTCAATTCGGTGATGATTCCGGGCATCAACGACGAGCACCTCGAAATCGTCAATGCCGAAGTCAAGAAGCGCGGCGCGTTCCTGCACAACATCATGCCGCTAATCTCCGACCCGGCGCACGGCACACATTTCGGTCTCGTCGGACAGCGCGGGCCGACCCCGGCGGAACTGATGCGGCTGCAGGGCGCGTGCGAAAGCGGCACCAAGCTGATGCGCCACTGCCGCCAGTGCCGGGCCGACGCCGTCGGCCTGCTCGGCGAAGATCGTGGTCAGGAGTTCACGCGCGCGTCTCTGCCGGCGACGGTCGCGTATGAGCCGTCGAAGCGCGAGGACTATCGCCAGCTTGTGGCCAGCGAGCGCGGCGCCTACGCCGACGCCAAGGCGCGGGCCGATCGCGATCTTGACGCGTCGCTGAATTCCGAATCGATCCTTGTCGCGGTCGCGACCAAGGGCGGAGGGCGGATCAACGAGCACTTCGGCCATGCCCGGGAGTTCCTTGTCTACGAGGCGTGCGGGAACGGAATCCGATTCGTCGGCCATCGGCGGTCGAGCGACGCCTATTGTCGGGGCGGGCTTGGCGACGACGCATCGCTCGAGGGAACGATCGCGGCGCTCAAGGGAGTTGAGGCCGTGTTGTGCGCCAAGATCGGCCAATGTCCTCGCGACACGCTGGCAAAGGCCGGTATCGACGTCAGCGACGAATGGGCCTTCGACTATATCGAGACGGCGATCGCGGAATTCGCCACGCGCCGATTGCGCGCGCCGATGGCCGCGAAGCGCGCTTGAACGACGGCTATCTTCAACTGGAGCGACATCAAATGGCCTACAAGATCATCGTTTCACAATGCACCGTCTGCGGTGTGTGCGAGTTCGATTGTCCGAACGCGGCCATTCGCATGAAGGGCGAGACCTACATCATCGACCCGAAGAAGTGCACGAATTGCGAGGGCCATTATGAAAAGCCGAAATGCGTCACCCTGTGCCCGGTTCCCAACACCTGCGTGCCGGCCTGATTGACTTGAGGAGACAGACGATGGGTCTGGCGCGCGAGGAAGTCGTGGAGATCCTCGACCAGCCGATCTTCCGGCCGGGGGAGAAGGTTCGCGCGCGCAAGCACGTCAAGAACGACGGCACCTATCCGCGACGGGAAATCGGCGAAATTCTGGTGCGCAAGGGCGACGTCGGCTACGTGCGCGACATCGGAACCTTTTTGCAGCGGTTCTATGTCTATGCCGTCGAATTCGTCGATCGCCAGGCGATCGTCGGCATGCGCGGCCGGGAATTGACGAGCCTGGACCGCGACGCGGCGGTGCCCGGCGGAATTGCCGTGGGAGAGGACCGATGAAGGTGATGATCCGCCGGACCGACAAGGGACTCTCGGTCTATGCGCCCAAGAAGGACCTCGAGGAGCCCGTCGTCGCGCGGGAGAAGGAAGAGGTCTGGGGCGGGTGGATCAGGTTGAAGAACGGCTGGATTCTCGGCTTGCCGGAGATGCCCGCCGACACGCGCCTGCCGGTCACGATCGAAGCCAAGAGGATCGACAAGGCCTGACACGCGGCGATGACTTCACCGCTTGGTGACTTTCGCCGGCGCGTCGGGCGGGAGCGGTTTGCCCGCGCGTTGCGCGGCGATCCATTTGCCGAGTTCGGCGACATGCTCGGTTTCCTCGGCGACGAACTCCCCGGCAAGCGCGAGTATTTCCGGATCGTCGGTCGTATCGAAGACGCGCTGGTAGAAGGCGAGGCCGGCGGTCTCGGCCTCGAGCGCGACGCGGAGCGCCTCGTCGCGGCCGATCATCGGATCGGCGCTCCAGATCGCGGCCGCTTCGGGGCTTTCGAGATTGGGCCAGATGAATTCATCGATCGCGAGCGCCGGAATCTCGCGAAAGCCGGCGCGTGCGCGGGCTTCGGCCAGATGCATGGTCGAATAGTCGGACAGGCGACGAAAAAGCTTGCCGACCTCGTGATTGCCGAAAGCCTCCATGGCGTCGGCGAGCTCGCCGAAGCGTAGCGCCGCTTCCTGTTCAAGCTGAATGGCGTAAGCGAGAAATTCCTCGACGTTCTTCATTTGCCGTCTGTCCCGATCAAGGGTGGTCGGACGCGCGGAGCGGACGTCAACTCGCGCCGCCGGGCGTGCCACTGAATTTGACCAGGATGTCCTGGTCACGAATGATGGTTTGGCAGGCCAGGCGATAGCGCGGCATCACGTCGTTGTTCTCGGCCGCGTGAAGCTCCTCGTTGGTGATCCGGCCAAGCGACTTCAACAAGCCCTTCTCCTTGTCGGTCAGCATCGATCCCATCGTCTTGCCGGTCAGTGTCACGATCTCGACAAGACAGGAGCCGCATTCGCCGTCCTTGCATTCGAATGGAATTGGAATCTTGTGCGCCAGCGCCACTGAAAGAATGGTGCCGCGATCGCCGGCGACGGCATAGATCGTGATGTCCTTGTGGTTCAGCGGCGATGAGAATGTGACGTTTGGCATCCATATTCCCCAATGCATGTGACGATAGCGATCGCGGAAGAGATGGAGCAAGAAGCATACCAGCGGCGCGAATGGCGACCTCGGCCATGACGAAACGACGCGCGAGCAATTTTCGGCGGTTGCGTGGATGGAATCGGTCGGCTGGCGCGTGCGATCGATCCGGAGCGGGAATGTTCGCCACGGTGGCTTTGTCGGTCATTGTCGCATTTCGCACAATGCGCGCGGGAGGGTGAGCGCGCGCCGTGGGTTCCCCGCGTCATCCAAACAACTGAAATCACGTTGCTTTGCTTGCGTCGGCGAATGACCGCGCCGAGTTGGCACGGCCGTTGCTCTTCCAATGCCGTGGCGCCGACGGGCATCGCCCGTCCGTTAAACGGATTCAGAAGAGGACTACCATGGGCAAGCTTCGTCAAATCGCCTTCTACGGCAAGGGCGGCATCGGCAAGTCGACGACCTCGCAGAATACTCTCGCCGCGCTGGTTGAGCTTGGACAACGGATTCTGATCGTCGGATGCGATCCGAAGGCCGACTCCACCCGCCTGATCCTCAACGCCAAGATGCAGGACACGGTGTTGCATCTCGCGGCCGAGGCCGGTTCGGTCGAGGACCTCGAGATCGAGGAAGTCGTCAAGCTCGGCTACAAGGGCATCAAGTGCACCGAGTCCGGCGGGCCCGAGCCCGGCGTCGGCTGCGCCGGCCGGGGCGTGATCACCGCCATCAACTTCCTCGAGGAAAATGGCGCCTATGACGATGTCGACTACGTCTCCTACGACGTTCTCGGCGACGTGGTGTGCGGCGGCTTCGCGATGCCGATCCGCGAGAACAAGGCGCAGGAAATCTACATCGTCATGTCCGGCGAGATGATGGCGCTCTACGCCGCCAACAATATCGCCAAGGGCATTCTCAAATACGCGCATTCCGGCGGCGTCCGGCTCGGCGGCCTCATCTGCAACGAGCGCAAGACCGACAAGGAACTCGAGCTCGCCGAAGCGCTGGCGGCGCGCCTGGGCTGCAAGCTGATCCACTTCGTCCCGCGCGACAACATCGTCCAGCATGCCGAGCTGCGCCGGCAGACGGTGCTGCAATACGCGCCGGAGTCCGCGCAGGCGAACGAATACCGGGAGCTGGCGCGCAAGATCCACGAGAACTCCGGCAGGGGCGTCGTTCCCACCCCGATCTCGATGGACGAACTCGAGCAGATGCTGCTCGACTTCGGCATCATGAAGACCGAGGAGCAGCAGCTCGCCGAATTGCAGGCCAAGGAGGCCGCGCTCGCATCCTGACGCAAGAGACGGATCCGACGCCTGGTCGTCGGGTTCGTTCCGCTCGGACACGTCAATGAAGGAACCTAGGTCATGGGAAGCGACTACAACAACGACGCCGAGTTTCACGAAAATCTGATCGCGGAGGTGCTGAGCGCCTATCCCGACAAATTCGCCAAGCGCCGGCGCAAGCATCTCGCGATCGCCAAGCCCAATTCCGAGGCGGAGAGCGAGCCCGGCGAGGGCGGGTCGACCGAGTGCGACGTCAAGTCGAACATCAAGTCGATCCCGGGCGTGATGACCATTCGCGGCTGCGCCTATGCCGGCTCGAAGGGCGTGGTGTGGGGTCCGGTCAAGGACATGGTCCACATCAGCCACGGGCCGGTCGGCTGCGGGCATTATTCGTGGTCGCAGCGACGCAACTACTACATCGGCTCGACCGGCGTCGACTCATTCGTCACCATGCAGATCACCTCCGACTTCCAGGAAAAGGACGTCGTCTTCGGCGGCGACAAGAAGCTGGAGCGCATCATCGACGAGATCAACGTGCTGTTCCCGCTCGCGGCCGGGATCACCGTCCAGTCGGAATGCCCGATCGGGCTGATCGGCGACGACATCGAGGCGGTCTCGAAGAAGAAGACGAAGGAGCACGGCAAGACCATTGTGCCGGTGCGCTGCGAGGGATTCCGCGGCGTATCGCAGTCGCTCGGCCACCACATCGCGAACGACGCGGTGCGCGACTGGGTGTTCGACAACAAGGGCGGCGCCGAGGTCGTCGAAAGGGAATTCACGACCACGCCCTACGATGTCAACGTCATCGGCGATTACAACATCGGCGGCGACGCCTGGGCCTCGCGCATCCTGCTCGAGGAAATCGGCCTGCGCGTGATCGGCAATTGGTCGGGCGACGCTACGCTCGGGGAGATCGAACGTGCGCCCAAGGCCAAGCTGAATCTCATCCATTGCTACCGGTCGATGAACTACATCTGCCGGCACATGGAGGAGAAATACGGCGTCGCCTGGCTGGAATACAACTTCTTCGGTCCCTCGCAGATCGCCGCGTCGCTGCGCAAGATCGCGAAGCATTTCGGGCCCGAGATCGAGGAGAAGGCCGAGGCGGTGATCGCCAAGTACCAACCCCTGGTCGACGCGATCCTCGCCAAGTACCGGCCTCGGCTCGAGGGCAAGAAAGTCATGCTCTATGTCGGCGGTCTGAGGCCGCGCCACGTGATCACCGCCTATGAGGATTTGGGCATGGAGATCAGCGGTACCGGGTACGAGTTCGGACACAACGACGACTATCAGCGCACCGGCCATTACGTGAAGGACGGCACGCTGATCTACGACGATGTGACCGGCTACGAACTCGAGAAGTTCGTCGAGAAGATCCGGCCCGATCTCGTCGGTTCCGGCATCAAGGAAAAGTACCCGGTCCAGAAGATGGGCATTCCGTTCCGCCAGATGCACTCGTGGGACTATTCGGGTCCGTATCACGGCTATGACGGCTTCGCGATTTTCGCTCGCGATATGGACCTCGCGATCAACAATCCGGTCTGGGGCCTGTTCGATCCGCCCTGGAAGAAGGACGACACGCGGCTGCTGCAGGCGGCGGAATAGGCCGCGCGGCCGAGTCAGCAAGAAACTCAGGAGAGATCGCGATGCCTCAATCCGCAGAACGTGTGCTCGATCACGTACCGCTGTTCCAGGAGCCGGAATACCGCGAGATGCTCGCTCGCAAGCGCGAGCAGTTCGAATGCCACGTGCCCGAGGGCAAGGTGGCCGAGCAGGCCGAATTCACCAAGGGGTGGGAATATCGCGAAAAGAACTTCGCGCGCCAATCCTTGGTGGTCAATCCGGCCAAAGCCTGCCAGCCGCTCGGCGCCGTGTTCGCGGCCGCCGGCTTCGAGAAGACGATGTCGTTCGTGCACGGCAGTCAGGGTTGCGTCGCCTACTACCGGTCGCATCTGTCGCGTCATTTCAAGGAGCCTGCCTCGGCCGTGTCGTCCTCGATGACCGAGGACGCGGCCGTCTTCGGCGGCCTCAACAACATGGTCGACGGTCTCGCCAACACCCATGCGCTGTACGAGCCGGCCATGATCGCGGTGTCGACGACCTGCATGGCCGAGGTCATCGGCGACGATCTTCACGCCTTCATCCAGACGGCGAAGGAGAAAGGGTCGGTTCCGAAGGAATTCGACGTTCCCTTCGCGCACACGCCGGCGTTCGTCGGCAGTCACGTCGACGGCTACGACAACATGATCAAGGGCGTGCTGGAGCATTTCTGGAAGGACAAGGCCCGCGCGCCGAACGCCTCCATCAATGTCATTCCGGGGTTCGACGGATTCTGCGTCGGCAACAACCGGGAGCTCAAGCGCATGCTCGATCTCATGGGCATCGCGCACACGATCCTGTCGGATGCGTCGGACCAATTCGACACGCCATCCGACGGCAAGTTCCGCATGTACGCCGGCGGGACCTCGTTGCGGGATCTCGCCGGCGCGCTGAACGCCAAGGCCACGATTTCGCTTCAGAACTGGTGCACGCGAAAATCGCTCGAATTCGCCGCGGAAATGGGGCAGCAGGTCGCCTCGTTTCACTACCCGCTTGGCGTGGGCGCGACCGACGAGCTCTTGCTCAAGCTGTCGGAATTGAGCGGCGCGGAGGTTCCCGACGCGTTGACGCTCGAGCGCGGCCGGCTCGTCGACGCCATGGCCGACAGCCAAGCCTATATGCACGGCAAGAAATACGCGATCTTCGGCGACCCGGATTTCGTTCACGCGATGGCGCGCTTCGTCATGGAGACCGGCGGCGAACCGACGCATTGTCTCGCCACCAACGGCACCAAGGCCTGGGACGAGGAAATGCGGGCGTTGCTGGCCTCCTCGCCGTTCGGCCGTGACGGAAAGGTATGGGCGGGCAAGGACCTCTGGCACCTGCGCTCGTTGTTGTTCACCGAGCCGGTCGATTTCCTGATCGGCAGCTCCTACGGCAAATACCTCGAGCGGGACACGGGCACGCCGTTGATCCGGCTGACCTTCCCGATCTTCGATCGGCATCATCATCACCGCTTCCCGCTATGGGGCTATCAGGGCGGACTTCGTTTGCTGACGACGATCCTCGACAAGATCTTCGACAAGCTCGACGCGGAGGCCAGCGCGATCGCCAAGACCGACTACTCATTCGAACTGACGCGCTAGAAGCACCGAGTCCAACCATGTGATCGCCGCGGGCGGAGACAACGATGTTGAAGGAGAAGATCCAGCACGTCTTCGAGGAGCCCGCCTGCGGCATCAACCAGGCCAAGTCGACCAAGGAGCGGCGTCAGGGGTGTTCGAAACCCCTCACGCCGGGCGCGGCCGCCGGCGGGTGCGCGTTCGACGGCGCCAAGATCGCGCTTCAGCCGGTCACCGACGTCGCCCATCTGATCCATGGGCCGCTCGCATGCGAGGGCAACTCGTGGGACAATCGCGGTTCGGCGTCGTCGGGGCCGCTGCTGTGGCGGACGAGCTTCACGACCGACCTTTCCGAGCTCGATATCGTGATGGGGAAGGGGGAGCGCCGGCTCTACCAGGCGATCCGGGAGGTCGCGACCAAACACGCTCCGGCGGCGATCTTCGTCTATTCGACCTGTGTCACCGCGCTTGTGGGCGATGACATCAACGCGGTTTGCAAGCACGCGGCGGAGAAGTGCGGCCTGCCGGTCATTCCCGTCAACGCGCCCGGCTTCGTGGGTTCGAAGAATCTCGGCAACAAGCTCGCGGGCGAAGCGCTGTTCGATCACGTCATCGGCACCGCGACGCCCGACGACGCCTGCCCCATGGACATCAACGTGCTCGGCGAATTCAACCTGTCGGGCGAGTTCTGGCAGGTGAAGCCTTTGTTCGAGCATCTCGGCGTGCGCGTTCGGGCGAGCATACCCGGAGACGCGCGGTACCGAGACATCGCGGCGGCGCACACGGCGCGCGTCAACATGGTCGTATGCTCGACCGCGCTCGTAACCCTGGCGCGCAAGATGAGCGAGCGTTGGGGCATCCCCTATTTCGAGGGGTCCTTCTACGGAATCGGCGATACGTCGGACGCGCTCCGGCAAGTCGCGCGCCTGCTGGTCGCGCGCGGCGCCGATTCCGCGCTGGTCGATCGTGCCGAGGAACTGATCGCGACGGAGGAAGACCGCGCGTGGCGGCGGCTGGCGCCGTTCAGAGAGCGATTGCGCGGAAAGCGCGTGCTCCTGAATACGGGCGGCGTGAAATCCTGGTCCGTGGTGTCGGCGCTGATGGAAATCGGCATGGAGATCGTCGGCACATCGGTCAAGAAATCGACGCCCGAGGACAAGGAGAAGATCAAGCGGCTAATGAAGGACGATCCGCACATGTTCGAATCGCTCGCGCCGCGCGACATCTACCGCATGCTCTCGGACGGCGAGGCGGACATCATGCTGTCCGGCGGGCGAACGCAGTTCATCGCGTTGAAGGCGCGCGTGCCCTGGCTCGATATCAACCAGGAGCGTCACCTTCCTTACGCCGGTTACGAGGGCATGGTGACGCTCGTCGAGCAGATCGACCGGGCGCTTCACAATCCCGTCTGGAAGGCGGTTCGGTCGCCCCCGCCATGGCGGCGCGATGGACAATTGTCCCCGGCGACGCCTAACGAAATCGGCGATGCTGGCTTCGTCGCGCGGTCGCGCCGAAAGTTCGCCGGAACGGACGTCAATGACATGGTGGAGTGCTAGGCGCCATGGCGACGCTTGCTCCCAGCCACAAGGCCTGCGCGGTCAATCCGCTGAAATCGTCGCAGCCCCTCGGCGCAGCGTTTGCCTTTCTCGGCGTCGAGGGCGCGATGCCGCTGTTTCACGGCAGCCAGGGGTGCACGTCCTTCGCGCTTGTTCTTCTCGTTCGCCATTTCAAGGAGTCGATACCGCTGCAGACGACGGCGATGGACGAAATCGCCACGATACTTGGCGGCGCCGACCATCTGGAGGAAGCGCTTGTCAACCTCAAGAAGCGAACCGATCCGAAGCTGATCGGGATCTGCACCACGGCCCTGGTCGAAACCCGCGGCGAGGATTTTGTCGGCGATCTCGAGCAAATTCGCGACAGGCGGGCCTCGGACTTCATGGGCACCGAAATCGTGCTGACGCAGACGCCCGATTTCGACGGATCGATCGAGGAGGGCTGGGCGAAGGCCGTATTGGCGATGATCGAGGGAATCGCGGCGCGTGGTTGCCCGGGAGCGCGCTGTCGCGAGCGGATCAATATCCTCGCCGGCATCCACCAGACCGTCGGTGATCTCGAATATTTGCGCGAGACGATCGAGGCGTTCGGCCTTAGGCCCGTGATTCTTCCCGATATCTCGGGCGCACTGGATGGAACGATACCGGAGAGCTGGATTCCGACGACCTATGGCGGCACGTCGATCGAGGACATCCGGACGATGGCGCGATCCGCGTGCACGATTGCCATCGGTGAGCACATGCGCCCGGCCGCCCTGCGGCTCGGCGAGATCGGCGGAGCGCCGGTTCACGTCTTGCCGACGCTGACGGGGTTGAGCGCGGCCGATCAATTCATCGGACTGCTCGCCGAGACGTCCGGCCGAGACGTTCCGACCGGCATCCGCCGCAAGCGAAGTCAATTGCTGGACGCCATGCTCGACGGCCATTTCTTTTTTGGCGGCAAGAAAATCGCGATCGCGGCCGAGCCCGATCTGCTGTTTACCTACGCGTCGCTGTTCGATGGTCTCGGAGCCGGCGTCGATGTCGCGGTGGCGGCGACCGGCCATTCGCCTATTCTTTCGCGAGTTCCCGCGCGCGAGGTTCTCGTCGGCGATCTGATGGACTTCGAGGAGCGATCGATCGGATGCGACCTGCTTGTGACGCACAGCCACGGCCGTCAAGCCTCCGAGCGGCTGGGAATACCGCTGCTGCGCGTGGGCTTTCCGATCTTCGACCGGCTTGGTTCGCAGCACCGGCGGACGATCGGATATGAGGGCACGCGCGACGTCATTTTCGAGGTCGCCAATCTCATTCAGGCGGCGCCCCATTCGCCGACACCCGAGGCGCTAAATCCATTTCGAGACCGGGAGGACGCTCATGAGCGCCGTTCGCCGTTTACGCGTCATTGACGTGGGAGAGGAAAGCCCGAGCACCACGGAGGCGCTGCGCGTCGCCATCGCGACCGACGACATGCGGTCGCTGAACGCGCATTTCGGTTCGGCCCGCAAGTTCGCCATCTATCACGTGACGCGGGACGGATGGTCGCTGGTCGAGAGCGTCGCCTTCGATGTCGTTTCCGATGGGTCGGGAACGCACGCCAGGGAAGGCGAGGACCGGATCACGGCGAAAGTGGAGGCCTTGAGCGGGTGCCACCTGCTTTTCTGCCTCGCGATTGGCGGGCCGTCGGCGGCGAAAGTGATCGCCGCGCGAATTCATCCGATCAAGGTCGCCGGTCCTCAGCCGATCGACGATGTGCTCGATCGGGCGAGGACCATGTTGCGCGGTACCCCGCCGCCTTGGCTGCGCAAGATCCTGATGAGGGATAAGCGCGCCGATCCCGCCGAATTCGCCGACGAATGATGAGTATCGGATCCCATGAACCTCGCGGCCACGCCAACACCGCCGGATGCGCAAGCGCTTGAGACGCCGTTTCTAAAGACGCTTGTGCGGCTCGTTCGGGCGCAGGACGCTTACGGCGTCTGGGAGACGATCGGCGACGCGAAACTGCTCGACGCATACGTGATGAGCAAGGAAAAGCGCCGTTCGATCCCGATCCTGGGAGATCCGGATCCCGAGGTGGTCGGGCGCGTCGAGCGGTTCTACGCCGCGATCGGCCTCACGATCGAACAGGAGGTTGGCCACGTCGCCAGCCCTCTCATCAAGCTGAGCCACGAGGGGTTCGGGCGCGTCATCCTGACCGTCGGAAAGCTGGTGGTGCTGTCGCGCCATCTTCGGGACGTGCATCGGTTCGGGTTCGACAGCCTCGCGGCATTGGCCGAGGACGGCGCCAAGCACGTCGCGGCAGCCGTTGCCACCATCCGCCGGTTCCCCGAGGTCGCGGATGATTGAGCGAGCGACCGGAGGGACCATGACGGGCGTCGCCGGACGAGGCGGGGCCATCAAGAAAGTGTCAGCCCGCGCGACAGGCGGAATCCGAACGACCGGAATTCCGATGGACGCCTTCCGATAACCTGACCGGAGAAATTGTCATGGGCATATTCGCCTCGCGAGACGGCCAACCCTGGGAACCGGAATACCTCACCGCCATCGACGGCGATGTCTGCATCGGCTGCGGGCGCTGTTTCAAGGTGTGCTCGCGGGAGGTCATGCACCTCATGGGTGTCGATGAGAACGGAAAACTTGTCGCGTGCTCGCTCGACGACGACGAGGACGACGAGGAGGAGTTCGTTCGCAAGGTCATGGTTCTCGACAACGCGGGCGGTTGCATCGGTTGCGGGGCTTGCGGTCGCGTTTGTCCGAAAAACTGTCAGACCCATGAGAAGGCCAGTACGCTGGCGGCTTGAAAGAGGAACGTCGGATGTTGATGACCGGCGACAATCGATCCGCGGTTATGGCGTCGGACCGGGCCGTCGCGCGACCCGCAATGAGCCTGGTTTCGCGTTGCAACGCCGCCGACATCTACCGGTTCTTGACGGATCAGCATCCAAACGACGCGGGCATCGACACGGACGCGGCATTCGACCGGCATGTGCTGGCGGCGATTCTTTCGGTCGCCGTGGCGGAAGCCGACGACGGCAACTGCGCGGAGCGCGTGGGGCTTAACGCGTTCGATCTCGTGGCGCTGTTGACCAAATGGTTTCCTCATGCCCGCGCGCTGGCTTCGATCGCCGATCAGTTTCGCCGCGACAACGACGAATGCGAGATGGTGCGCCGCCTTCTGGAGGACAATCGCGCCCGACCGGGCGCCGATGGGCGTTGGCTCGCGGCCATGGTCGCGCGTCGGGCGATGGAACCCAATCATTTGTGGGAAGATCTGGGCTTGCGCGATCGGGATGAGTTGACGCGATTATTGCAGCGTCACTTCACGCGGCTCGCCGAACGCAATGTCAACAACATGCGATGGAAGCGCTTCTTCTACCGGACATTGTGCGAGGCCGAAGGAGCCGTGTTGTGCAGGACGCCGTCGTGCGCGGCCTGCTGCGATTTCGACAGTTGCTTCGGCGAGGAGACCGGCGAAAGCCGGCTGGCCCGCGCGCGTCTCAACCTGGGCGATGCCAGGTAGGACCGGCGCGGCAGGCGCGGCTCCGAACACGGGGACGTCCGCGACAATCGACGGCCGCCTTGTCGGGTTTGCGACAAAGCACGGGGCCGCGAGACCTCCAATAGGCCGATGAGATATGGTCCGGCGCGCTTGGCACGGCGGTTGCTTGACTACCTCGCAGGAGAAGTTGGCAAGGAGACTGGGTGTGATTGCTCTTTCCCCCGAGGCGGCCATGGCGATCAAGTCCGCGATCGTTCGGCGCGGGCTCGAATCCGCCGGCTTGCGCATCATGATCGAATCCGGCGGTTGCGCCGGGCACAAATATCTCGTCGGTTTGGAGACCACGCCGCAACCCGACGATGCCGTGGTGGAATGCGAGGGCGTGACGATCTTCGTCGACCCGCTGTCGCGCCCCCTTGTGCAGGGCCTGCGCGTCGAGTTCGTCGAAAGCCTGGAAGGCGCCGGCTTCACTTTCAGCAATCCAAATGCCCGAGCGACTTGTTCATGCGGCAAGTCATTTGGTTGACGCTCGTTGGCGGGAGGAAGTCATGTTCAATTCGGCGGACGCCACGATCGCGGACACGGCGCGCGACAGCGACGTCTCCGCGCCATCGACCGATCTCGAGGACGCGACGAAGCGCGTCGTCGAAAGGACGATCGACGACATGCGGCCGCGATTCCAGCGCGATGGCGGGAACATCGAGCTTATCAAGATCGAGAAGGCGACGGTCTACGTGCGGATGACCGGCGCGTGTTCCGGGTGCCAGCTCGTATCGCTGTCGGTCGCCGGCGTGCAGTCCCGACTGACGGACGCGCTGCAAAGGCCGGTGCGCGTCGTTCCTGTTCCAACGGGGCATTGAGCGCGGTCATGCCACCCATCTACCTTGACAATAACGCGACGACGCGGCCCGATCCGGAGGTGATCGCGGCGGTGATGCCTTTCCTGACCGGCCGATACGGCAATCCATCCGCGGCGCATCGCTTCGGCGCTCAAGCCGCCACCGCGCTCCGCGACGCGCGAGTGGCCGTGTCCGAACTTATTGGCGCGCGCCTTGACCACGAGATCGTGTTCACGTCCGGCGGAACCGAGTCCAACAACACCGCGCTCCGCTCGGCGCTCGTCACCCATGCGGGGCGTCGCGCCATCGTCGTTGGCGCGACCGAGCATCCGTCGGTGCTCGCGCTGTGCGACGAGCTGGCGACGCGGGAAGGGGCGGCCATACGGCGCATTCCGGTCGATCGCGACGGCCGGATCGATGTGGAATCCTATCAGGCCGCCTTGGACGACGACGTGGCGATCGTCTCCGTCATGTGGGCGAACAACGAAACGGGGACATTGAACCCGATCGCCGAGCTCGCCGCGCGCGCGAAGGCGGTCGGCGCGCTTTTTCACACCGACGCGGTTCAGGCGACGGGAAGGATAGCCATCGATCTTGCCGAGACGGCGATCGACATGCTGTCGCTGTCGGCGCACAAGATTCACGGACTGCCGGGCGCCGGCGCGCTCTATGTTCGCGCGGGTTCGCCGTTCCATGCGTTGATGTGGGGTGGTCGACAAGAGCGACGGCGGCGAGCGGGAAGCGAAAACGTTCTCGGCATCGTCGCGCTCGGCAAGGCCGCCGAATTGGCGCGTCGACGAATGGCGAGCGACGGCCGGACTCAAGCGCTTCTCCGGGATCGGCTGGAAAACGGGATTCTCCGACGGGCGCAAGGCGCGGTCGTATTCGCTGCCGGCGCGTCCCGTCTTCCCAATACGAGCTTGATCGGCATCGCCGGCCTCGATGGCGAGGAGATCGTCCACCGGCTCGACCGTCAGGGCATCGCGGTGTCGACGGGCGCGGCTTGCGCGGCGGGCGCGAGCGAACCGTCGCATGTATTGCAAGCGATGGGCGTGCCGGCGGCCTTGAGCCGCGCAGCCGTGAGGTTCTCGCTGTCCCGCGAAACCACCGAAGCGGAGATCGATCGCGTGCTCGATACCTTCTCGGACGTTATCAGCCGCTCGCGAATGCCGGCGGACGCAAGGGGGGAGGCTGGTCGAACGCCTCACGTGGCTCATGCTTGATCATCGACCGAGGCCCGTCGTCCTGAACGACACGACGCTTCGCGACGGCGAGCAGGCGCCGGGCGTGGCGTTTTCCCTGAAGGAAAAGGTCGCGATCGCCCGCGCGCTCGCGGGCGCTGGCGTGAGTGAGATCGAGGTCGGCACGCCCGCAATGGGATCGGAGGAGGTGTCGGCGATAAGGGCGGTCGTCGATGCGAACCTGCCGGCCACGATCATCGCGTGGTGCCGCATGCGCCGGGCCGACGTTGACGCCGCGGCGGCGACCGGCGCGCGCATGGTGAATGTATCCCTTCCCGTCTCCGATATTCAGATCGAGGCGAAGCTGCGCCGCGGCCGGGCCGACGCGATCGGAATGCTGCGCGATGTCGTCGGATACGCGCGCTGGCGCGGATTCGAAGTCGCGGTCGGCGGCGAGGATTCGTCCCGGGCCGATCCGAGGTTTCTGATCGATGTCATGGCGGCGGCGAAAGAGGCGGGCGCGCGGCGCTTTCGCATCGCCGATACGCTCGGCGTGCTCGATCCGTTCGCGACCCACGCGCTGGTGACCGAACTTCGCGCCGCGACCAGCCTCGAGCTCGAAATCCACGCGCATGACGACATGGGTTTGGCGACGGCCAATACGCTCGCCGCTATCCGCGCCGGCGCGAACCATGCGTCGGTCACGGTGGTTGGGCTTGGCGAGCGAGCCGGCAACGCGCCGCTGGAGGAAGTGGCGGTCGCGCTGCGTCAGTTGCACCAGGTCGATTGCGGGATCGATCTCGCGCGCCTCCGGAACGTCGCCGGACTCGTCACCAGCGCCGCCGGTCGGGCGATCCCCGAGGCCAAGGCGATTGTCGGCGCGCATGTGTTCACGCACGAATCCGGCATTCATGTCGACGGCCTGATGAAGGACCGGCGAACCTATGAGGCGATTGATCCGTCGCTGCTCGGCCGAACGCATCGCCTGATCATCGGCAAGCATTCGGGCGTGGCGGCGGTGCGGGCGGCGCTCGCGCATCTCGGGCTCGACGCGACACCGGCGGAGATCGCGGCGATCGCGGCTTGCGTGCGCGAGGAGGCGGCCCGGGTCAAGGGCGGCATCGCGCCGTCGTCGCTTGTCGCGTTCTGGGCCGGCGTTCGCGGCCAAGACTTGCGCGAAGGGGAGCGACCGGCATGACCATTTCCTCGAACCAAGTCGATGGCGCCGCGCCGCGAGGCGTCCTTGAACGTATCGAGCGCGCGCCATCGGCGGAAGCGATCTTCGACCTTCTCGAACTTGCCTATGATCCTCGGGTCCTGAATGTCGCGCGGTTGCACATTCTTCGCCGCCTCGGCGAATACGTTCGCCGCGAGGATTTCTCGGGACTCACGGAAGAGCGCCAACGCGCCAGGTGCCGCGAGCTCCTCGCGCGCGCCTACGACGAATTCGTGACGTCGTCGCCGCTCGATCGGCGCGTGTTCAAGGTTCTCAAGCAGGCGGTGGCGCCGGGGCGAAAGGGCAACTTCGTCGCGTTCGATGAATTGTTGAAGTGAGCGCGTGATGTCGCGTTTGCAACATCGGCATGCGACACCGCGCCGGTTCCACGGTCGCGGCCGCAAGAGCCCAGGTCGCGGCGGTTCGACAAACGCTTGACGAAGCGAACGATTCGATTTGGCGCGGAGTTGGTATGGAGCTTGCAATGCCAGATCGTACCGGCTCGGCGAGGGAGCGCTGACATGCATATCGCGGTTTGCATCAAGCAGGTGCCCGACTCGGCGCAGATCCGGGTTCACCCGGTGACCAACACGATCATGCGCCAGGGCGTGCCGACGATCATCAATCCGTACGATCTGTTCGCGCTGGAAGAAGCGCTGCGCTTGCGCGATCGCTTCGGCGGCGAAGTCACGGTGCTGACCATGGGGCCGCCAATGGCCGAGGACAGTCTGCGCAAGGCGATGACCTTCGGCGCGGACCGCGGCGTGCTGCTCACCGATCGCTTTTTCGCCGGCTCCGATACCCTGGCGACCAGCTACGCATTGGCGTCGGCGGTGCGAAAGATCGACGATCTGTTTGGCGGGGTCGACGTCGTATTCACCGGCAAGCAGACCATCGACGGCGACACGGCGCAGGTCGGCCCCGGCATCGCCAAACGGCTGGACCTGCGGCAACTTACCTATGTCGGCAAGATCCGGACGGTCGATCTGGACGCGCGCGAAATCGAAGTCGAGCGCCGGGCGGAAGGCGGCGTGCAGGTGCTGCGGACGCGGCTGCCGTGCCTTGTCACCATGCTCGAGGGGTCGAACGAACTTCGGCGGGGCACGATGGACAACGCGCTGCGCGCCGCGCGCGCCGAAATCATCAAATGGTCGGCCAGCGACGCCGGCGTCGACGACATCGCCAAATGCGGCTTGCGCGGCTCGCCGACCGTGGTCAAGCGCGTCTTCGCGCCAACGGCGCGCGCCGAAAAGGCGTTCATGGTCGATCCAGGAAACGGATCGGCGTCGGAAGCGCTGATCGCGGAGATATTCAAGCGCCAGCCGACGCTGGAAGCCGATCTTATCGCGCTCGCGCGCGGGTTCTAGCGGCGGGAGAGCGACGAATGTCGGAGCAGCAACGATCGAGCGTTCCCGCTGGCGGCCGCGCCGCCGCGACCAAGGAACTGCCGGAGCATTTCAAGGACTACAAGCACGTCTGGGTATTCGTCGAGCAGGAACGCGGATCGGTGCATCCGGTGTCGTGGGAGCTGATGGGGGAGGGGCGCAAGCTGGCCGACTCGCTCGGCGTGAACCTCGCCGCCGTGGTCCTCGGGCCGAACAATTCCTTCACCGACCAGATCGTCGCCGAGGCCTTTTGCCATGGCGCCGATCTCGCTTACCGCGTGGCCGATCCTCTGCTGGCCGATTATCGCAACGAGCCCTACAGCAAGGCGCTGACCGATCTCGTCAATAACCATAAGCCCGAGATCCTGCTGCTGGGGGCGACGACGCTGGGGCGCGACCTCGCCGGCTCCGTCGCCACCATGCTGCGCACGGGGCTGACCGCCGACTGCACCGAACTCGCTGTCGACGCCGATGGTTCGCTCGCCGCGACGCGGCCGACTTTCGGCGGCTCGTTGCTCTGCACCATCTACACGCTCAACTTCCGGCCGCAAATGGCGACGGTGCGTCCCCGCGTGATGCGCATGCCGGCGCGCGTGGCGCGGCCGGTCGGCCGGGTCATCGACCATTCGCTCGGGATGGTGGAAGGGGACATCGTCACGAAGATTCTGTCGTTCATTCCCGACCGCGACTCGGCGAAATCGAACCTCGCTTACGCCGATGTCGTCGTCGCCGGCGGCATGGGCCTCGGGTCGCAGGAGAACTTCCAGCTCGTCAAGCAACTGGCGTCGGTGCTCGGCGCCGAGCTTGGTTGCTCGCGCCCCATGGTGCAGAAGGGATGGGTCGGCGCCGATCGCCAGATTGGGCAAACCGGCAAGACGATCCGGCCGAAGCTCTATTTCGCGGCCGGCATCTCCGGCGCCATCCAGCACCGCGTCGGCGTCGAAGGCGCCGATCTGATCGTCGCCATCAACACCGACCGCAACGCGCCGATCTTCGACTTCGCGCATGTCGGCATCGTCGCGGACGCGGTTCGCCTTTTGCCCGCGCTGACGGAGGCGTTCCGCAAGCGGCTCTCTCCCCATTCGCGCGATCGCATCGCCGGCTGAAGGAGGCTTCGATGATCAACGAACGGTTCGACGCGATCGTGGTCGGGGCCGGCATGGCCGGGAACGCCGCGGCGCTGACCATGGCCAGGCGCGGCCTGAAGGTGCTTCAAATCGAACGCGGCGAATATCCGGGCTCGAAGAACGTGCAGGGCGCCATTCTCTACGCCAACATGCTCGAGACGCTGCTGCCCGATTTCCGCGAGGAGGCCCCGCTCGAGCGCCATCTCGTCGAACAGCGGTTCTGGATGGCCGACGACAAGTCGCATGTCGGGTTGCATTACCGTTCGGACGACTTCAACGAGGACAAGCCCAACCGCTACACCATCATCCGCGCGCAGTTCGACAAATGGTTCGCGCGGCAGGCGCAAGCGGCTGGATCGCTGTTGCTTTGCGAGACGACCGTGACGGAACTGGTGCAGGACGCCTATGGCCGCGTGATCGGGGTCAAGACCGATCGCGGCGGCGGACAGGTCCATGCCGACGTGGTCGTCCTGGCCGAGGGCGTGAACGGGCTGCTCGGCACGCGGGCCGGTCTTCGCCAGATCCCGCCGCCCGACAAGGTCGCGCTCGCCGTCAAGGAAATGCATTTCCTGCCGCGCGAGGTCATCGAGGCGCGGTTCAATCTCAGGGGAGACGAGGGCGCGGTCATCGAGGTCGCCGGCACGATCTCGAAAGGGATGACGGGAATGGGCTTCATCTACACCAACAAGGAATGCCTGTCGCTCGGCATCGGTTGTCTGGTGTCCGATTTCGAACGGACCGGCGAGACGCCCTACGGCCTGCTCGAACAGTTCAAGCGCCACCCGTCGGTCGCGCCGCTGATCGCGGGCTCGGAGGTGAAGGAATATGCCGCCCATCTCATCCCGGAAGGCGGCTATCGGGCGATCCCGCGATTGTTCGGCGAGGGCTGGGTCGTCGTCGGGGACGCGGCGCAGCTCAACAACGCCATCCACCGCGAGGGATCGAATCTGGCGATGACGTCCGGCCGTATCGCGGGCGAGGCGATCTTTCAGGTCAAGTCGCGCCGCGATCCGATGACGGCGGAGAACCTGTCGATCTACAAGACCATGCTCGACGGCTCCTTCGTGATCAAGGACCTGAAGAAATACAGAAAGATGCCCGCGCTGCTGCATACCAAGGCGCAAAGCTATTTCCTCACCTATCCGCAACTCGTATCGAAGGCGATGCAGGATTTCATCCGCGTCGACGGCATGCCGAAAGTGGAGAAGGAAAAGCAGTCGTTGAAATCGTTCGTGGCGGCGCGGTCATGGCGCGGGCTGATCGGCGACGCGTTCGGATTCGCGCGGGCGTGGCGTTGACCGGCCGGGAATCGCGGCCGTCCGGCCGCAACAGCAGGGGAGTGCGATGACAACCGAAGTCATGCGTATCGAGGACAAGCTCTTTCAGAACCGCTATCTGGTCGACGCGGGAAAGCCCCATATCAAGGTGCGACCTCACGGCAAGCCGTCGGCGGCGCTCCTGGCGTTGACGACCGCGTGTCCGGCCGGCTGCTATGAGTTGAGCGCCAAGGGGCAGGTCGAGATCACGCCGGATGGCTGCATGGAATGCGGCACCTGCCGCGTCATCGGCGAGCCGTCCGGCGATATCGAATGGGACTACCCTCGGGGCGGCTTCGGCGTGCTCTTCAAATTTGGATAGTTTGCGAGGGGGCGCGCTCGGGAGAACGGAAAGCGGAATGGAAAGTCGGCGCGCACTGGACGCGCCGGGATTTTCCGTCGTCGCGGAAGGATGCCGCCGCCGGCCGACGCGCGGTCGGGGATTGGGCGCCAAGCTGGTTTCCCACGGGTCTTGTGATGGTTGAGGCGCGCACGAGCCAAACACATCCCCTTCAGATCGCCGCCGTGCGCGCAAGCCCATCGCACGGGCGGATCGGAATTACGTTCTGTCCCGGCAAGCATGACAGCGTCGCCAGCACCGGGTCGTGGAAGCGCGATCTGTCGACGGACCTCGACGCCATCGTCGCGTGGGGCGCGAGCCTGGTGTTGACGTTGGTCGAGCCGTCCGAACTCACGGCGCTGAAAGTGCCTCATCTCGGCACCGAGGTCGGCCAGCGGGGAATGGAGTGGCTTCACCTCCCTATCGCCGACTACTCGGTGCCGAACGGCGATTTCGAAAATCGATGGAAGCTGCATGGCCGCGAAATTCGCGCGTTGTTGAGAGACGGCGGCAATATGGTCGCGCACTGCAAGGGCGGCCTCGGTCGCGCGGGCATGATCGCCGCGCGGCTTCTGGTCGAATTGGGTGTCGATTCCGAGAAGGCGATCGAGGATGTGCGCCGCGCGCGCAAGGGGGCGATCGAGACACCCGGGCAACTGGCGCTGGTTCGGCGCGCGAAATCGATGATCGGCCGCGATGATATCATCGTCGATACGACGACGATGCTGAAGATCGGCCATGGCAAGGGAAGCAATCCGGGGGGCGTCTATCGGGATCGCGATGGCGCGCGATACTATGTCAAATCGCTGGAGTCGCCCGCGCATGCGCGCAACGAATACCTCGCGGCGAAGCTCTATCAACTGGCGGGGGCGCCGACGCTGGATTACGTGAGCGCGAAGGAGCCGAACCAGGTCGCGACCGAATTCATTGATCTTGAAGAGCGCGTTGTCGCTCACCTCGGCGATGACGAACGCAGGCAAGCGCGGCGCTGGCTTGGCGTGCACGCATGGACCGCCAATTGGGACGCGGCTGGATTCGACGGCGACAATCAGGGAGTCGTTCGCGGGGTGGTTACCACGCTCGATGTCGGAGGGGCTCTCGAATTCCGGGCGCAAGGATATCCGAAGGGCAGGGCGTTCGGCACCAGCGTCGGCGAGATCGACATGCTGCGCGGCGACGCGGACAATCCGCATGCGGTCAGGCTTTTCGGAGGAATGAGTCCCGCCGAGATCAATGAAGCCATCGCGGTCGTGGTGGGAATTCCCGACGCCTCAATTCGGAAACTCGTTGTCGGGAACGGCGGAACGAGCGAACTCGCCGAAAAGATGATCGCCCGCAAGGCCGACATGGCGCGGCGCATGACCTGAGGCGGGAGGCGGGCAAGGATTCACGATATTTGGTCGCGGACGGCTGGCGAAATCGCCAGAAGTCGCGGTACCTGCGCGGCGATCTCGCGCGCGGCGCCACGATCGAGCCTCGCGCGCCAATTCGCCGGGATCGCGTCGAGTCCGTAGGTAGCGCCGGCCAGCATGCCGGCGATCGCGCCGGTGGTGTCGGCGTCGCCGCCTTGATTGACGGTGCGAACCACGCAGTCGGCGAACGAGTTCGCGCCGAGATAGTGATGCAGGACCGTCACCACGGTATCGACGATGAAGGCCGTGCTCTGCCCCGGATAGGGTTCGTAGCGGAACTCCCGATGCTTGCGCGCCAACTCGTCGGCCTCCTTGCGTACGGCTTCCTTCCCCCGACCGCGCAGGAGGCCGTGCGTCATGCGCGCCAAAGCGAGGCAGGCATCGTCCGAAAGCGGATGGTGGTGCGTAGTGCGCGCCTGCGCGAGAGTCCACGCCTCGGTCTTGTCGGATTCGCCGATCGTCGCGAGCGCCACCGGCAGAACGCGCATGGCGGCGCCGTTGCCGGCGTCGCCTTCCGAGAAATCGCCCTGCGTGGTGCCATCGGTGATGAAGCGTCGAATACCGCGCCGGCAAGTGTTGCCAACGTCGACCGGCCTGGACTTGAGCCACGCCGCGAACTCCTCGCAGACATCGCGAGTATCGAGCTCGTTCCTTCGAATGATGGAGCGGCCGAGCGCGAGCGACATCTCCGTGTCGTCGGTTACCCGGCCCGGCTTGAGTTTCAGCCAACCGCCACCGACGATCTCGCGATGCACGCCGTATCGCGCCGCGATCTCTCCCTTGGTCATGAACTCGACGGTGGCGCCGAGCGCATCGCCGATCGCGAACCCGAGGTAGGCCGCGAGCGCGCGGTTTTCCAAGCTCGGCGCGTTCGCTTCGGTGTCAGACATATTCGACCCTCACCCGGAATTCGCCGCCGACGGCGAGGAACTCGCGCTCTCCCCTCGGCAAATGCGACGGCAGAAGGTCGGTGAAAAACAGAATTTTGCAAACCGGGACGCGCGCGGTCAGGATCTTGTCGCCGAAGCAGTCTGCGACCTCGCGATCGGACGAAAACGAGACGAGATTGTTAAGTCGGATCACCGCTTCCCGTTTGCCTGTCCGCTCCACGATCCAGTGTTCGTCGAAGTCGTTGATGCCGCGGAACAGTGTCAAATGTGTTTCGCCAGGGAAGGCGAAGCGCTTGATCGCCCATTGACAGAACTCGAATAGAAGGTCGAGTTGCACCCAGATCGCGTTGTTGTGGAAGCGACTCGACATTTTTTCCTGCACATAGGCGGCCCAGGCGTGGCTCGAAACGTGCTCGATGATTTGTTTGTGAAACGAGGGGCAGATGCCGAAGCGGCTCTCGACCCACCCTTTCAGCACCGCGCCCTCCGCGCCGTTGCTGTCAAAGCTCCAACCCTGGATCAGCCGCAAAAACGACGAGCGATAGCGTCGCTTGCCGTCGGCGTCGGCGAGACGTTGCTCGGGATCTAGTCCGAACATCGCCTTCATGTAGTTATAGAACGCGTCCCCCGCTTCTTGCAGGCTGACGGCATCCTTCAGCATTTCGAAAAGGCTGGGGTTCATTTCGTACACGCCCCAGATATGCAGCGGAACCGGCGCGTCATTGAACGCGCAACTCGCCAGCCAATCCGTGGGCCGCCCGACGAGGTTGGTCGAGTGTCCGATACTGCGACGGCCGTGATGCTCCGTGCGTTCCATGGCGCGCATGATGAAGCGTCGCGAACCAAGAGGAAAGCCGGGCGTCCGATTGTTCGCTAGGCAATCGGTTCGGCGGTCTTCGCCGCCGTGCGCATGCCTGAAGAAGTGGCCGATTTCCGGAAGCCTCGCCCGAAAAATGAGCAGGCGCCGCGAAAGTCTTGAGCATGAGTTCGCGCGTCGGCGCGCGGCCGAGGGAACGGCGCTTGAGCGGGGCGGCGAGTGATCACGCCGAGCCGCCGCCCGCGGGAAGATCAGGGCAGATTGCGCGGGTTCGGAGCATAAGGACCCGAAATCGGATTCGGGCCATAGAAGCGCGAATACTCGTACCGATTCGGAATGATGCCGTAATAGCTGTCTTCGCTCGGCATGTTCAGCGCGCTGGTATCGGAAATCTTCGGCTGGCTGGCGATGATCGTGCTTTGACGCATCACCTGGCTCAGAACGGGGTCGACGCAAGCGCCGTCGCGCGTGCGGCCCTCGGGGCAGGCCGTCTGGGCCTGAGCGACCGCGGCCGCCATCGACATCGCGAGGGCAAGAACGATCCGTGTCATGCGCATGGCCGACCTCATAATTGCACCGTGCCGCCGAGCGAGAACTGCCAGCCGCGCGTCGTCAGTTCGGGCGCAGGGTTTGCAATATTCAATATTTCGCTCGTCTTGCCGGTCAGATATTGGACACGGGCGGTCAACGAACCGCTGTTGGTCACTTGATAACGTCCCACGCCGCCGAAGGTCCACAGGCTCTTGGCCGGCACGAACAGGTCGGCGGTCGGGTCCCATCCGTTGCGGGCGCGATACATGTAGCCGATGCTGGGGCCGACGGCATAGGCGCCGTTGCGGTAGGTGGTGTCGAACACGACGTTGACGACGTCGTTGTTCGAATTGAACGGCTCGATCCCAATCGCGCCGAATGGCGGCGGGTTATGCGCCACGTTCTTGTTGAAGTGCGAGTAGGAAACCGTGACGCGCGACGACCACATCTCGGTCCACGCATAGCCCGCCGCGACCGCCACCTGAATGCGGTCGCCGGCCCTGAAGAAGGCGACGCCGTCGAGCGTCGTCATCGTCTCCCAGGAATAGCCGAACTGCGCCATGAGCGAGAGCGGGCCGGAGCGGTAACCGATCTGCGCGGTCGCGGTCGTCACGTCGCCCGGGTTGAGCACCGATGTCGGATTGCCGAAGTCGCCGGCGCGCGTGAACTGGCCACGGATCGTATGACCGACGCCGAGGGCGAGGATCGTATTGGCGTTGATCGGAATGTTGACGCCGACGGTCGGGCCGATATTCGTGCCTTCGCCGAATCCCTTGGTCTGCGTGACGTCGGGATCGGGAACGGCGTTGATCTTCGTTGTCGTGAGCAGCGACGTTCCCGTCGGCAGGTTCGCGTTGATCGAGACGTATGGCTGGAACCCGTCGAAACCATAATAGGTCGTGGTCGCCGAGACGGTCGTATCGGTGAAGCCGGAAAAGCGGCTGTCGAAGGTTTCATTGCGCTGACGGCTGTCGATATAGCCGCCGCGCAAGCCCAATTCGAGTTTCCAAAGATCGTTCGGTCTGCCCACGATCGCCATGCCGAAGGGCAGTTGCAGAACATTGCCGTGGACGGTTCCGCCGGTAAGACTGGGGCGTCCGATGATATCCGTCAGCGAATATTTGATTTCGGAGTCGAATTTCACCATCCAGCGGCTATCGGTCGATTGCACGGCCGCCGATGCGCCGGCGGGAACGGGCAACTGCCGCGTGGTCTGTTCCTGTGCCAGGGCGGGTGCGCCGACGACCAATGCCGTGGCGAGAAAAAACGAAATCCGCTTCAGCCTCTTCATTCCAACCCCTCGCGCCGTCACGGCGCTCAGCCTCAAGCCCAGGCCGAAGCACATCAGATTCTCGCGTGCATGACCGCCGCGCCCGACGTCCTTCCGCCCAATCGTGTCGGTCGCGATCCCCGCGGCGACCGCAATCGGGAGCGCGCCTGACGCAACCACGCAAGATATTGCTCGAATGAAAGGTGGCGTCTCAAGAGCGCCGGCCGCAAATCGCCAAATCAAAATGTGAAAATTGATTTACTGTGCTTTATTTATCACATGCGACCAATATGCAAGTAATTCGTTGAAAAATATAGTATTTTTCTTTGAAACCCAGGGTTTCGCTGTGTTTTGGCAAAACGACGACGATACGCCTATTCTGGACGGGTTCATGGGTGGCATTTGCATGCTCCGGCCAATCGGGGACTTCCTCAGTCGCCGTCTCATCGCATGTGGTGGCGGGCCATTTCGTCGACGGTCTTTTTCGCCGCGGCGTATCGCCCAACGAAGCGTGGCCATCGGCCTTTCGCTGCTGCTCGCCTTTTCTCCGCTCAGCCCGTTGATGCTGGTAAAGCCGCTCGCGCCCGTCGCTCCGGCGCAGGCGAGCGCGACCGATGACCTCGTCAACTGCCTCAATATCGCGAACGCGGCCGTGGGCGCGGCATCCGACATCGCGAGCGCGATCGCCAATCCCGAATACACGGCCTGCATCGCGGAAGCCGCCTCCGGCAACGTCCTGACCATCGGCATGATGGCCGCGGTCACGGCCTTGTGGGCGACCAACACCAGCGCCTTCAACAATCCGGGCGAATGCAATCAGTTCATCACCAGCTCGCTTCTTGGCTACGTCGCCAAGGGCATCATGGCGCTGTTGGGCGGCGGCGAGGGCGTGTTGGGCGATCTGCTCAAGTCCATCATCGGCGAGGACGGCATCAATCTCATCAAGGATCTGGCCAATTATGCCGGCGTCGATTTCGACAGTGAAATCGCCAATGCCAAGGACGCCGCCGCCAAGGAAGCGGCGGAACAGGCCAAGAAGCTCTACAAGCAGCTGACCGAAACCTTCAGCGAAATCGCGACGCCGCTGATGCATTCCCTGTCATGTGGCTGCGCCGCGGCCGGTACCGTCGCGATCGTCAAGAATGCCGGCGAGGGCGTGGCCAAGTCCGCCGGTGCCTGCTGGGATGTGCTCACCGACCCGGCCGCGCTGTTCAGCGCGATCCTCGACGACCCCGGCGCGGTCGCCAAGGCGGTCGTCGGCGCGGCATGCGACGCCGTCAAGGAAGCGGTCGACGTCTGCGGCTTCGCGTCGGATGTCTACGACACGCTCAAGCAGGCTTGCGACATTCCGGGCATCGATTACGCCTGCGAGGGCGTCGGCAAGGTCGGGCACGCCGTTTATTGCGTGTTCTTCGACTGCGACGAGAGCAAGCCCTATGACCCGCTCGCGGGAGCCAATTCGGCCACCTGCGCGCTTGGCCAATTCGATTCGGACAGCGAATGGTTCCATGGCTGCAAGTGCCCGCAGCCATACGGCAAGAAGGCGGACGTCCAATACGAATGCGGCAGTCTCGACTACAACACCCAAACCGGCACCTGCAAAGCGACCGCGAAGAACGGCGCGACCTGCCAGGTGTGCGACGCCAACGAAGGCACGCAAGTGGCGTCGAACGGCGACAGTTACTGCGTGAAATGCGCGCTCGGCATGACTTCGCGCAATCCCGACGGTTCGCTGACGGCCGACGGCTCATGCAGCGCCAAGCTCGAATGCGCCGACGACGAACGTCTCAATGTCAAGCTAAATACGTGTTTCAAGTGCGGCCCCGGCACGCACTTCAGCCCCGACGGCCAGTCGTGTTGGCCGGATTGCAAGGCGCCGCTCGTCAACAATACCGATCCGAACAGCACGCATGGCTGCGCCTGTCCGCCCGGCGCGAATGGGGAATATCAGGAACTCACGGGGGCCAACCTGGATGTCTGCGCGGCGCCGGCGAGTTGTCCGTGGTACGCGCCGCGCAACCCCAAGACCAACAGGTGCGAGCCCGTCTGCACGGATACCAGCCAGGTTCTCGTCAAGGAGGGCGAGTTTGAGCGATGCGAGACATGCCTGGATGGCAAGGTCGCCGTGAACAATCAATGCAAATATCTCTCCGGCACGGCCGCGGTCGCGCAATGCGGTCCGGAGCAGATCCACGCCAACGGCGTCTGCGAGGATTGCCCCTACGGCACGCAGAAAGGCGAGGGCAACACCTGCGCCCCGGTGTGTCCGTCCGGTTCGCAGCCCAAGGCGCAGGCGGCAAAGCCCACGGTGGGTCAGGCCTTGAAGGCGTCCGCCGCGACTCTGCCGGGCGCATTCGGCAAACAGGGCGCCGAATTCTCGTCGAAGGACATGCAGGCCGCCCAAAACGCCAAGCTCATGCAGCCGCGGAACGCGGGCGATACCAAAGGTCAGCCCTCGCTCGCCGACCAGATTTGCGTCAAATGCGCCGAGAACGAACAGAGCGTGACGCTCACGAGCTATGGCAATGGCTATAGCGTTTCCGAGCAGGCTTGCATGAAATGCCCCGACGGCGAGGTGTCGTCGCCGGGCGGCAAGTGCCACAAGCCGTACGACTTCAGCATCAGCGTCCTCACCCCGCGGCATGAACGCGATCCGGGCAAGCGCAAGGACGACCGCCGGCCACCGCGCGAAAAGGACAAGCCGCGCACATCGAAGGCCGATCCAAAGGGTCAACCGAAGATCGACGGCACGGTGGTGTTGCCGAAGGGCAGCGACGCGCAAACGCCCAAGCCAAAGCCCAAATGCCCACCGGGCCAAATTCCGTCAGACGGCGGCTGCCATGTGCCGCGGGCGAAGGGAACGCCGACCGCGCCGGAACTCGACATGCCTTCCTTCGGCGGCGGATCGAGCGCGCCGGGCCTCTCGGGTCCGCCAGGCCGTGGCTCGGGCGGCTTCCGAACGACGCCGACGCCGCCGCCATCGTCGGCCACCAACCCGAAGCCGTTCTAGGTAGCTTTCGTGATCAAGTATTTTTGCGACGACGAATGTTCGAGGTCGAAGATGTTCAAGAAGACGAGCCAGCGCATTCTTCTGACCGGCGCAACCGCCGCCGGCATCCTCGGCATGGTCGCCGCGGCGCCGTCGTGGTTCGCATACCGGTTGTCGCCCCAGGCGGATCGCGACACGGTGCAATTCGGCGCGCGATTTGACCCGTTGACCGGACGGCTCAACCTGCGCTCCCTGGAAATCAAGCACACCGATGGCGTCATTCGCGTCGGGCAACTTTCCATCGGCACCGGTTATGGCCTGATCGGCGCGGCGTTCGCCGCCGAGAACGTTGTGCTCAAGGATTTCACGGTGACGACGGAACAGATGACGTTCCGCGCGCCCGCGATCGAGATCGCGAACTCCTCTCTTGGTCTTAAGGAATTTTCCGCGCTCATCGACAAGACGAGCGCCAAACCGCTGCCGGAAGCGCTGGCGTCGTTCGCCGCATCGGGCGCCTCCATCCCCGAGCTCACCGTCGAACGCAAGGTCGGACTCGGCCGTCAGACCTATGTCATCCGCAAATTCGCGTTGCGCGACATCGCCGGCGGCAAGGCGGCGTCGTTCGGCGCCGAAGGCGGCACGATCGCTGGACCGGCGCCGGAACAGGGGAGCTTTGGCGCCGTCGCGGGCAAGGCCATCGATCTCGCGCAGCTCGCGCGCGTGCTCGGACCCGATCCGGCGACGCCGGACGCGGAATCGAAGGCGCTCTTGGAGGCGGCGACCATCGACAAGCTTCAGCTCAGGACGGGTTCGGGCAGCGTTGCGTTCGGCCGGCTGGCCTTGAACGACGCGCGGGTCCAGCTCGGTCGGCTGTCGGGACGTTTTTCGCCCATCCAGGGCGCGGTCACCGTGAGCGATGCGAAGTTCATCGTCGGCGGCGCGATGCCGACGAAGCCGCCGGTCGAATGGACGGTCAAGACCCTCGCGCTGACTCTGGAAGCCCCGCGCGACATGATCCCGACCAAATTCTACGCCGCGATCGAGGGTTTGACGATTCCGGTTCCCGCCAATTCGCCCGATCCGAATTTCAAGAACCTCGCCGATCTCGGCTACACCGCGGTGGTCGCGTCGGTTATAGCCGACGCGTCTTGGGATCCGCGGAGCAGCGATCTCGAAATCAGGCAGCTTTCCGTGAACGGCGCCGATTTCGGCGCGATCACGCTCGCCGGCGTCCTCGGCAATGTCACCAAGGAGGCCTTTGCCACCGACAAGGCGGTCTCGCTCGCGGCGTTCAAAAAGGCCACGGCGAAGACCTGGTCGCTGGTGGTCGAGAACAAGGGACTCTACGAACACGTCGTCGCGCGCGAGGCCAAGAAGCGCGGCAAATCGCTCGAGGAAACCCGGCGCGATCTGAGCGTGGCGTCCTCGATCACTTTCGCGACGATGACGCGCGACGCGCCGGCCGGAAGCGTTGTCGCCGCCGCGATCGGCAAATTCGTCGCCAAGCCGGGCAAGCTGCGCATCAACGGAAAATCGAAGGACCCGGCGGGCGTCGTGCTGTCGAGCTTTTCCGACGCGGCGAGCGCCAAGTCGATCGGCGACAAGATCGACGTGACGGCGATCGCGGAATGAGGCGCTCGACGGCGTTGCCCCTGCGATGGTCGAGAAGCGCGCGCGGCGCGGGCCCATGGTTGGCCGCGTGCGGATTGATGTTGGGTCTCGCCGCGCCGGCGCGCGGTCAGGATTTGCACGCCGAAATCGAAAACGTGGTCCGTGACTATATCCGCCGCAATCCGCAGGAGGTGCAGCGGATCATCCGCGATTATCTGGCGTCCAATCCGGATGTTCTTCAGGAGATCATCGCCGACGCGATCCGCAAGCAGCGCGCCGGCGCGCCCGCCGACCGCCAGGCCGCGATCGCCGCGAAAGCGGCCGCCATCAAGGAAAACGCCGCGCGCATTTTTTCCTCGCCCCATCAGGTCACGCTCGGCAACCCTCAAGGCGACGTGACGCTGGTGGAGTTCTTCGACTACAGTTGCGGGTTCTGCAAGCGGGCGCTGGCCGACAAGCTCGAGCTGCTCAAGGGCGACGCCAAGCTGAAATTGGTGCTGAAGGAATTTCCGATCCTCGGGCCCGGCTCGGTTGACGCGGCGCGCGTGGGGATCGCCGTGCGGATGCAGGATCACGGCGGCGAGCGCTATCTCGAATACCACAAGCGCCTGCTGAGCGACCGGTCGCCGCCGACGCGCGAGCGGGCGCTGAAAGTCGCCGAGGATGTCGGCCTTGACGTCGCGCGGGTCGAAAAGGACGCGGCGAGCGACGAGGTGCGCGCGACGATCGAGGAGAGCATTGCCCTGGCGCGGCTGCTCGGCATCAACGGCACGCCGGCCTATGTCGTCGGCGAATCGGTATTCGTCGGCGCCGTCGGCTTGAACGCGCTGCTGCCGCGGATCAAGGCCGTTCGCGCCGCGAAGGCGAATTGAGCGCGGACAGGTCGGCGAATTTGGCGATTGTCGCCGCGCGCGCAACCTTCGGACTTCGAGCGGAGATACGGGGGGCTCCTCGCGTCCATTCGGCGACCGCATCGAAATCCAATTCTATACATCGCAGACGCGCCGAATAGCTCGTTCAATCACGGCGGAGCTGCCAGCGCAAACAGGTGGCAGGTTTGAGAACCCCAATCTCTGGCAGTCCAATCCTCAGCATCAGAGGACCGCAAGCAAAATCAAATGAGGCCACGATCAACATTTCGATAGCAAGCGATAATCGTGGACCATACGAAGTTCGGCTTCGAGTTCGGTGGCATGGAAGGCTGAGGATCAAGCCGAAAGTATAGCGAACTCCATCACATCCTTCGGACCTTCTCCATCAATGGATCAACGGACATATTGGGGCCATTGATGATAGCGAGTGCATCCGCGCTACGCGATCGGTACGGAATGAGTATGGTTCGCCGGTCTAGAAAAATGTCCTGGGCAAAGGCCTCTGTCTTGATATGGGCAATAATCGGATCAACATATTTGACCAGACTGTTAGGTAGCCCGCGGCGCAACGCACTGTATTGTCTGCCTGTACCACGTTGCATGAAAAGCTTGCGCAAGATTGTCAGCAGCACTTTGACAGGATCAGCTAGTGCTGACCGCAATACTGCGTCGTTTGTCGGAGTAAAGGCCGCGTAATTCTCAACCGAAGTGGATCCGCTTAGAACGCCGTCAGGAATGTCGTTCTTAGATACAGCCCCTTCAATGCATTCGATGACGCAATCGTGGAAGTTCGGATACCTCTGCGGGTCCGTCGTTATCATAGAGCGACCGAGTTCAATCGTTCGAATGATGCATTGTGAGAAGGTAATTGCCGAGAAATCCAATCCAGATTCGACCACTATCTTCTCGAAATTGGCGTCCAGTATGGTTAATTGAGCGCCTTTGTAGTCTGCTTGCCCATCAACAAGGATTGCCATCAGATCTTCTGAGGTAGTGGCGAGTTTCGCATAAGGGCCCGACTGATTTAGCGCAATTGAGATCTTGGCACTAAGATCGTTGACTGGCACGGTCGCGGACGCCATCGACCTTCCCAACTCGCTCAGCGTTGCCGAGATATGCTCCAAGTGTGTTCTTTCTGCAAAGGGGTCTTTAATGAAACGACCTAGATCACCGCTTGCAGCAGCATCAGCGAAGTCTGCATCGATGAATTCACGCGCGCTAGGTCGCCCGGGGACAGAACCGAGGCCCGGCAACCGACGTGTTAGGAGATTGGCTGGCGCGTCCGCGTCACGACCGAACACTCGGCGAAAAACACTTTGCAGGTCGCTATCCTCAAGCCCTCGACCATTTTGTGATTTTCGCGCGCAGGTCGCGAGCCCCTCGATGAATAGACGCAGATCACTAGGCTCGAAGCCGACACCCCATACTTGGCTAACTTCACGTTCGCAAACCCGGTGAATAATCTGATCCCAGCCAATAGCAGGATCGAGTGACAATGGCTGATCCGGACCCTTGAGCAGGCCGGCATTCGCTAGATAGCCAAGCAAGAGTGGCCGAGTTGGTAGCCACGAAGGCAGCTGTGTTTTCTTCGCCTTAAGAAAGCGCCTGATATCGGTATCGGTGAAACCCGCAAGGTCAAAAACTTGCGTGGTGGCGTCGTAGCCTAGCGCATTCTGAGCTTCTTCTCGGCTGTCAAAATAGCTCTCGCGCCCTGCGATAATGATGGGCGCACACTGTGGAGTTTGCGCAACAAACCGCTTGACAATTTCGACTGCAAGACGGCGCGCTTGTCGCAAATTGCTGACTGATGATGCAAATTGAGGGGGCGTCAGTTCATCAAATCCGTCGAGAAATAGTGTAATAAAGCCGGCCCTCCAGGCGGCAATAAGGCTATGAGGATTAGAAAAGCCAATTTTGTCTGTGTGCCGATACAGTGCTTCGTCAGGCTCGGTTTGCGCGATATGTTCCCGAAGGTTAAGGTAAATTGGGCAACGGAGCGACTTGCCGGACACGAATTGGTCTCTTGCTTTGAAATATATATCCCGTAGAGTCATGCTTTTCCCGGATCCATAATCTCCATAGATTACGTACCTTCCACCACCGGCCAGCCTGTCAGCCAATTCAGAGGCCTTAATTGACTCACCTGTACTTTCACGACTTAGCGCCGTTGCAATGTAATCCGATGGCGGAACCATGTGGTTAGCTTCATTCGCAGGGTCTCTGACGCTGCCGAACGAATGATCGCTGCGCACTCTGATATAGTGGCGGGCGTCGAATAGACGCGAAAAAAGAGTAGTGAATGAGATTACCTCTTTGGGGCAACCGGCCTTAACCGATTTTACATGAGCATTTTGATCCGCTGTGGGATCGTTTGACGTTACTATCATAATTCGGAAGTTGTATTCGGAATATTGAGGTGATCGTCTGAGTTGTTTTACTAAATCGACACTTTTTGCAAGGTCGACCCGAATTTTATCGAGCTTTCTCGATTGCGTGGCTTCCACAACAATTAGCTCGGTGCCAGTATCGATGATCTCGTCACGCTCGCGGCCTTCAAGCGTGGTGGAGCCTGCGGATTTGGCCTGCGAATAAAGCTGGCGGGCGACCTGCCGGACAGAGGCTTCAAACTCTGCGCCATTTAGGTTGTCGGTTACAAAGTCAGGCATGCGTTCGCCCTCATTTTCTCGAGAGATCATGAACCACTCTCAAGCTGATTGCAATGTTGGTCTGCTTCGACTTGGCGTTCGAGCGGTGCAACTTGGGCGACACAAGAGGTGGGTTGCGGGGAAACACTTCGCCCGGTGTCGTGAAGCGCTTTCGTGGGATTAGGCTGGCACCTTTCCAAAGGGCATGATGTCCCGCTTTTGGAAGTATTCCTCCGAGGTGGGGCGGACTTGATATATGGGCGAAAGATGGCCGCAGCTCCCGCTATGGCCCATTGTCACTCGCCGTGCGGATGCAGGATCACGGCGGCGAGCGCTATCTCGAATACCACAAGCGCCTGCTGAGCGACCGGTCGCCGCCGACGCGCGAGCGGGCGCTGAAAGTCGCCGAGGATGTCGGCCTTGACGTCGCGCGGGTCGAAAAGGACGCGGCGAGCGACGAGGTGCGCGCGACGATCGAGGAGAGCATTGCCCTGGCGCGGCTGCTCGGCATCAACGGCACGCCGGCCTATGTCGTCGGCGAATCGGTATTCGTCGGCGCCGTCGGCTTGAACGCGCTGCTGCCGCGGATCAAGGCCGTTCGCGCCGCGAAGGCGAATTGAGCGCGGACAGGTCGGCGAATTTGGCGATTGTCGCCGCGCGCGCAACCTTCGGACTTCGAGCGGAGAGGCGTAGGGGCTCGCGGCGCGCGTTGGTGAATTGGGCCGGATCCACGGATCTCCTGACGAGCACGCGGGTCGTGGCCGCCGCGTCGATGCGCGAAGGCTGGTTCCTATCGGCTTGCAATGCCTCTGCCGACCGGAAAATCACCATGCGTCGATGAGTTTCCTCACCCGTCGCGTCTTCGGGCGCGCGCGTCGCCGCGGCGCGATCCCGCCATCCTCGACTGGCGCTCGCCATCCGCGACATGCCCGCCGGCGGCGTGACAAATGAAGAAGGCTAAACTAATCATGCGGCGAGGCGCGGCGGCCGGAACGGCCGGTCCATCGGACGGGTCGGAAGGTGACCGCGCGCATCGGCCGCGCGCATTGGTGGTGCATGCATGAACGCAGCGTTCCGTCGATTTCTTTTTCTTGGGGTCGCCGCCATCGTCATCCTGGGCATGGCGTTCCTGCCTCGCGCGCGCAATGACGGAACGGAGACGAGCGCGACCCTCAATATTTTCGGCACGCTCGTTGAAATCATCATTCGCGATGTGAGCGAAGCGACCGCGCGCCGCGCGATCGCTGCGCTGTCGTCCGACTTCCAGGACATGCACCGGAATTGGCATGCCTGGGAAGCGGGAGGCGAACTGGGCGACCTCAACAAGGCCATCGCCGAGGGCCGTGATATGGCGGTGAGTCCGCGGCTGTCGCGCCTGATCGAAGGAGCGAAGAAATATTCCCGACTGAGCGATGGGCTTTTCAATCCGGCCATCGGCGCCCTTATCGCGGAATGGGGATTCCACGCCGACTTGCCGCCGGCCGGCGACATTCCATCCGCGACGGCGATCCAGCGGCTGGTCGCGCAAAGGCCTTCGATGGACGACCTGATCATTGAGGGCGGGCGGGTTTCCTCGCGCAATCGATCCGTTCGGCTTGATTTCGGCGGTGTCGCCAAGGGCGCGGCATTGGACCTCGCCGTGACGCGTCTTAAGTCGCTCGGGATTCACAACGCGGTTGTGAATGCCGGCGGCGATCTCAACGTGATGGGTGACCACGGCGACCGGCGCTGGCGCGCCGGCATCCGGCATCCGCTGCATTGGGGGGTTATCGCCTCCGTTCCGCTGGACGCCGGGGAGGGGATACATACGTCCGGCAATTACGAGCGGTACCGCGAATACGAGGGTCGGCGTTATACCCACATCATCGATCCGCGTACCGGCATGCCGATCGAGCGGATCGCTTCGGCGAGCGTCATCCACACCGACGGCGCGCTCGCGGACGCGGCGGCGACCGCCTTGTGCGTCGCCGGTCCGACCGAGTGGATCCGCGTCGCCCGTCGCATGGACATCAAATTCGCGATGCTGGTGGACATGGACGGCACCGTCTATCTCACGCCGGAAATGAATGCCCGGATACGTTTTGAAGGTGATCCGCCGCCCAAGGTGATCATCGAGTCCCTGTCCGAGGCGGGCGGTTAACGTCGAGCGGCGCGTACCGTCGCGTCAAATGACCGTCGCGCACGAAACCATCGCGCAAGATTCCGCACCGCCGAGATCATCGGTCGCCGCGACGCGGTAGCGCCATTTTCTTCAAGCACCCGAGCCGTTTCCCGCGCTTCGCGTCGCGCCCGCCGCACCCAATTTACATCACGGCAATGGATGTCGCCGCTATTGGGCTACCGCAGTCGGGTCGAATCCGTGCGCAAAAGGCGACCATCATTGGAAGGTTGCGGTGCAGCAGGATTCTGGCATTTCATTCGGATTCAGCGTAGTTCTTTGATTGCGAATTTGTGTCGACAGGTTGGGGGGCCTGATCAACATGAACAAAAACATCACGCGCCGTCGCGCGCTCAAAGTCGGAGCCGGTTCGCTAGCGGCAGCGGGCTTCCTCGGCTTGGGAAGCAAATTTTCCTGGGCATCGCACCATGTCGTCGTCGTCGGAGGAGGCGTGGGCGGCGGGACCACCGCGATTGCGCTCAAGCAACGCGATCCACGTATTCGGATCACCTTGATCGAACGCGATCCGACCTTGTTGGCGCCGCATGCGAATAGACCCGATATCGCGGACGACGCGCGGCGCGTCCTATATCAGGATCTGCGGGCAGCGGATGTGCGTCTCGCGATCGACGATGTCGTCGGCGTCGATTGGACCGCGCGACGGGCGATCGCGCTGAGCGGACGCGCCTTTGAATTCGACCAGCTCGTCGTCGCTCCGGGAATTGCGCCGCGCGGCGAGGATATCGAAGGCTACGACGCGGTGGCGGCGTACGAATTCCCCCACGCCTGGACCAGCGGGCGCGAGGCCTATCGGCTGCACGCGCAAATCCAGGCGATGGCCGACGGCGGCGTCATGATCATCCGTGTCCCGGCGGGGCCGCAGCGCTATCCGCGGGGTCCGTACGAACGGGCGGAGCGTGTCGCCCGGTATCTGATGCGCGAAAAGCCTCGCTCAAAGATCATCATTCTCGATGCCAAGGACGAACTTCCGCGCGAACTGACGTCGGAGCGCGGTTGGGCCGACGACATTCCGAACGGCATGATCGAATGGGTTCCGGCGCGCGCGGGCGGCAATGTCACCGCCGTCGATGTGCCGGGCAAACGGCTCGCGGCGGGCTTTGGCTGGATCGCCGGCGACGTCATCAATTTCATCCCCGCTCAGCAGGCCGGCGCGATCGCGCGGCTTGGCGGATTGGTCGACGAGACTGGTTGGTGCCCGGTCGCCCCCGACAGCATGCGCTCGCGTCTGCGACCGGCGGCCTGGGTTCTTGGTGATGCCAATGATGTCGAGGCCGGCGGTAAGTCGGCGGATGCCGCGCGACAACAGGCATATGTCTGCGCGGCGGAAATGCCGGTCGCCGGGTAGCGTCCGACGACGTGTGATTCTTGCGACTGGCGAGCGAACCTTATGGGTACGGTTGATCTACCGCTGATCAGTGGCGCCGCCGCCTTCATGACGGTGCTGGGGATCCTTTTGGCCGGCGCGCTGGCTTTCGCCAACAAGCTGCTTTGGGTGTACGAGGATCCCCGCATTCATGAAGTCGAAGGGCTTCTGCCCTCGACCAATTGCGGCGCCTGTGGTCTCGCTGGCTGCCACACCTTCGCCGAGGCCGTGGTCGCCGGCACGGTCGCCCCGTCGCAATGCACCGTCTCTTCACCCAGCGCGGTCGAGGAAATAGCCGACTATCTCGGCGTGGATGCCGGCGAGACCGAAAAGCGCGTGGCGTATCTCGCCTGCGCCGGCGGCAGCCATGTCGCCCGCATGCGCGCCTATTATGTCGGCATGGGAAGTTGCCGCGCCTCGGCGCAGGTCGCCGGCGGTCCGAAAGCCTGCGCCTGGGGTTGCCTGGGACTGGGCGACTGCGCCGTCGTCTGCGAATTCAACGCGATCACCATGGACCGGAACGGACTTCCGGTCGTCAGCGCGCAGTTATGCACGGCCTGCGGCGATTGCGTCGATGTATGCCCCAAGCATCTCTTCTCTCTCCATCCGATAAGTCACAAGCTCTGGGTGGCTTGCGCCAATCGTTTGCATGGCGACACGGCCGAACTCGCCTGCGACGTGGCATGCACGGCCTGTGAACGCTGCGTCAAGGACGCGCCCGAGGGGTTGATCGACATTCGCGACAACCTGGCGGTGATCGACTACGAGAGGAACGAACTGGCCTCGCACGCCATCATCGAGCGATGCCCGACCGGCGCGATCGTATGGCGCGATGTGGACACCGGCCTTCGCAAGGGCAAGGGCGCCAAGACGATCATCCGCACTGAATCCTTGCCGCACCGACAAATCTAGGAAGCGATAAGAAAATCGAATTTAGGATACCCGCGATGCTTAAGAAAAATCTTGAGAATAGTCTGAAATATCCTGGCATTCCCATGGCGCTCGACGGCAACACCGCCGTCATCATGTGCGAGCGGGAGGCCTCCGATGCCGCGGGCGCCTATCCCATCACCCCGTCGACCCAGATGGGGGAATACTGGGCCGAGGAAACGGCGAAAGGGCACGTCAACATTTCCGGCAAGGCGCTCGTGTTCATCGAGCCGGAATCGGAGCATGCCGCCGCCGCCGTGACCGCCGGCATGTCCATGTCCGGCCTGCGCGCCACCAACTTCTCCTCGGCGCAGGGCATCGCCTTCATGCATGAATCGCTCTACGCCGCGGCGGGCAAGCGGCTGCCCTATGTTCTCAATATCGGCTGCCGGGCGATCACCAAGGCCTCGCTCAACGTGCATTGCGGCCATGACGATTTCCACTGCATCGACGACACCGGCTTTTTTCAGGTGTTCGCCTGCGACGTCCAGGGAGCCGCGGACCTCAATCTGATCGCCCGCAAGGTGGCCGAGCTGTCGTTGACGCCGGCCGCGGTCGGGCAGGACGGATTTCTGACCACCCATGTGATCGAACCGCTGATGGTGCCCGAGCGGGAGCTCATCGCGGAGTTTCTCGGCCGGCCCGACGACATGATCGAATGCCCGACGCCGGCGCAGAAGATGATCTACGGCGAGCGCCGCAGGCGGGTGCCGGCGATCTGGGACGTGGACAGCCCGATGATGTCGGGGACGGTCCAGAATCAGGATTCCTTCATGCAGACGGTGGCCGCCCAGCGGCCCTATTTCTATGACCACATCCGGACCATCACCGACCAGGTCATGGCGGAGTTCGAAGGCCTGACCGGGCGGCGCTATCGCCGCATCGGCGACTACAAGTTGGACAAGGCCGATTATGTCATCGTCGGGATGGGATCGCTGATCCCCCAAGCCCGCGCCGTCGCGGACTATCTGCACGAGACCCGCAAGCTCAACGTCGGCGTTCTTGACGTGACCATGTATCGTCCGTTCCCGGGTGATCTGGTCAGCACGGCGCTATTGGGCAAGAAGGGCGTCGCGGTTCTCGAGCGCACCGACCAGCCGCTCGCGGAAGACCTTCCGCTGATCCGCGAGGTTCGCGCCTCGATCCTCAAGAGCGTCGAGAATGGCGCGGCTCCCGCCGGAACCAGGCCTTATCCGGACCACGGCGTCTGCCGCAATCTCAAGGACGCGCCGCCGCTCTATTCGGGAATCTACGGTCTCGGCAGCCGGGACCTGCAGCCCGAAGGCATCATCGCCGCCGTCGAGAACATGCTGCCGAAGGGGGCCGGCCGGAAACTGTTCTATCTCGGCATCGATTTCGTGCCGGCGACCGCCGCCACGCCCAAGCAGGAAATCCATCGGGAAAAGCTGCTCGAGAGCTATCCGGGCGTCGAAAAGCTGGCGCTGCACGGGTCCGAGAATCCGAACCTGCTGCCCAAGGATGCGATCACCGTGCGGATGCATTCGATCGGGGGTTGGGGGGCCATCACGACCGGCAAGAACCTGGCGATGACCCTCTATGACCTGCTCGGGTACAACATCAAGGCCAACCCGAAATACGGCTCGGAAAAGAAGGGGCAGCCGACGACCTATTACATGTCGGCCGCGCGCGATCCGATCCCGGTGAACTGCGAGTACCATTTCGTGGATGTCGTGCTCTCGCCCGACCCCAACGTCTTCAGCCATTCCAATCCGGTCGCCGGCCTGAAGAAGAACGGCACCCTGATCATCCAATCCTCTTGTGACGATCCCGACACGCTTTGGAACAGTTTCCCGAGCCACGCGCGGAACTACATCGTCAAGAACGACATTCGCGTCTTCTATATCGACGGATTCAAGATCGCGCGGGACGAGGCATCCTCGGCGGATCTCCAACTGCGCATGCAGGGCAACGCGTTCCAGGGCGCCTTCTTCGCCGCGTCTCCGCTGATGGAGAAGGCCGGATTGGACGAAAGGAAGCTGTTCGCCGCGATCACCGATCAGTTGCTCGACAAGTTCGGCGCCAAGGGCAAACGCATCGTCGAGGACAATATGCGGGTCGTGCACCGCGGCTTCAACGAGGTCAAGGAGATCGTCGACAAGCCGCTCGGCGATCGGTCGCCGGCGGAGGTGAAGAAGAAAAGCAACCTGCCGATCATGCTGAAGCGGATTCCGACCGCCGAAAGCGGCGCGGCCGACATTCACCGCTTCTGGGAACAGACCGGCAGCGCCTATGCCACCGGCAAAGGCTCCGATGTCGCCGCCGATCCTTTCCAGGCTCTCTCGCTGATCCCCGCGTCGACCGGCGTGTTCCGCGACATGACGCAGATTCGGTTCAGCTATCCCGAATTCCTGGCGGACAAATGCACCGCCTGCGGCGAATGCTACACGGTCTGCCCGGACTCGGCCTGCCCGGGATTGGTGAACACCGTCCAGGAGGTGTTCGATACCGCGATTTCGATCGCCGAGAAGAAGATCGGCCCGACCGAATATTTGCGCCGCGAAAGCCGGGCGCTGGAGAAAGCGCTGCGGCCGTTGCTGGGCGATGGCGGCGGGGAGACCAATTTCCGTGCTCTCGTGGCGGGGCTCCTCGACGAGACATTCCGCAAGTCGGAATTGGCGGGCGAGAGCCGGGATAAGTTGGAGCGGGAAATCTCCCAATTCAAGCAGGCGCTCGCCGAGTTCAGGTTCGCGATCACCAAGCCCTATTGGAGCAACAGGGAGAAGAAGGAAAAGGGTTCGGGCGGCCTGTTCTCGATCACCGTCAATCCATACACATGCAAGGGCTGCATGCTTTGCGTGGAAGTCTGCGACGACAAAGCGCTGGTCGAGCTCGCGCAGGACGACAAGGCGATCCAGCGGATGCGCGACGAATGGGATTTCTGGCTGCGACTGCCGACGACCGGCCGGCAGTTCAGCCGCATCGAGGACCTCGATGACAAGATCGGCGCGCTGCAGACGCTGCTGCTCGACAAGCGTGCCTATAATTCCATGGTCTGCGGCGACGGCGCGTGCCTCGGCTGCGGCGAGAAGACGGTCATTCACCTATTCACGGCCACCGTCACGTCGCTGATGCAGCCGCGCATCAAGAAGCATGTCGAGGAACTGGGCGACCTGATCAAGCGGCTGGAAGTTCACATCCGGCTGAAGCTTTCCGAAGGTCTCGACCTTTCCAATGTCGGGGTGATCGACAGCATCGTCGCCGGCAAGGCCGAAGGCGACCTGACCTTGTCCGATCTGTCCAGCCGGCTCGACAGCGACCGCGAGACGACGGTTCTGGATCGGCAATGGCTCAAATGGGCGACCGGCCTGCTGGACACGTTGCGCGACCTGAAGTGGCGATATGAAGAAGGCCCGACCGCGCGCGGACGCGCCGATCTGGGATTCATCAACGCGACGGGCTGCACGTCGGTTTGGGGGTCGACCTATCCGTTCAACCCGTATCCGTTCCCCTGGACCAGCCATCTGTTCCAGGACAGCCCGTCCATCGCGATGGGCGTATTCGAAGGCCACATGGCGAAAATGGCGGAGGGCTTCAAGGCCATCCGCTCGGCCGAGCTGCTCCTGCGCGGCGAATACAGCAAGCTCGAACACGAGGCCCGGTTCCAGCATTTCGGCTGGAAGGACTTCAGCGACGAGGAATGGCATTTGTGTCCGCCGGTGGTTTCCGTCGGCGGCGACGGGGCCATGTACGACATCGGCTTCCAGAACCTGTCGCGCGCGTTGGTCTCCGGGATGCCGATCAAGGTGCTGGTGCTCGATACCCAGGTCTATTCCAACACCGGCGGCCAGGCCTGCACCTCGGGCTTCATCTCGCAGGTGGCCGACATGAGTCCCTTCGGTCCGGCTTGGAAGGGCAAGCAGGAGGTGCGCAAGGAGATCTCGCTCATCGGCATGGCCCATCGCACCAGCTACGTGTTGCAGGGCTCGATGAGCAACATCACGCATCTGCTGGAGGGCTTCATCGACGGCCTCAACAGCCGTCGTCCGGCGTTGTTCAACGTCTATGCCGCCTGTCCGCCCGAGCACGGCATCGGCGACGACATGGCGCGCCAGCAATCGAAACTGGCGGTTGAATCCCGCGCCTATCCGCTATTCAAGTTCAATCCCGATGTCGGCGAGACCATCGCCGAATGCATGGACCTCGAGGGCAATCCCGCGATCGACGCGGACTGGCCGGATTACAGCATCAGCTTCGTCGACGAGAGCGGCGGAACGGGCAAGTTGGCGACGCCGATGACGTTCGCCGATTTCGCGGCGACCGAAGGACGCTTCGGCAAGCAGTTCAAGAAGGTGCCGCCCGATAGCTGGAACGACGACATGGTTCCCTTCCATGAGTTCCTCGATCTCGACGAGGACGATCGCGAGGGCAAACATCCGTTCATCTGGGGCGTCGACGAACGGAACCGGGCGATCCGCATCGTCTGCTCGGCGGAAATCGTCGCGTCGGCGGAAGAGCGGCGCGGCTTCTGGCGTCAGCTCAAGGGCATCGCCGGGTTGTCGAACGTCGTCGACGTGGAGGCGCTGGTCAGGCAGACCAAGGCCGAGATGGCGCAGAAGCTGACGTCGGCGCTGCTCGGTCTCTCGGCGTCGGGGAACGCCGGGTTCTTGCTCGACAGCGCGCCGTCCGCGGGCGGCGCCGGAACCGCGAAGGCGGGCGGAGCTTCGCCGGGGAACGGCGGCGGCCTCGCGGCCGACTACGAAGCGGTCTGGGTCGAGACACCGGAATGCACGGCCTGTGACGAGTGCATCGCCATCGCTCCCGGCGTCTTCCAGTACAACAACGACGGTAAGGTCATCATCGTCGATCCTCGGGGGGCGCCCTATCGAGACATCGTCAAATCGGCGGAGAAATGCACCGCCGAATGCATCCATCCGGGAACGCCTTGGAACATGGGCGAGAAGGATGTCGCCAAACTGATGAAACGCGCCGAGAAGTTCAGGTAGGGGCGGGGCGATGGGCTTCCTTCCATCCCTGTCGAGACTGGGATTTGGCCACGGCGTTCATCCGCCGCAGCACAAGGCCCATACGGCCTCGATTCCCATTCGCCGGCTTGCCTTCCCGCCGCGACTGATCGTCCACCTCGATCAGTTCATCGGCGCGCCCGCCATCGCGATTGTCGCCAAGGGGCAGGAAGTCGTGCGCGGCGAGCCGATCGCCAAGCCGGGCGGCGCGGTCTCCGTTCCGATGCACGCGCCCGCGACCGGCGTCGTCAGCGGCATCGAGCCGATGCCGACGATACGGGGAACCGTATCGCCGGCCATCATCATCGACGTGCAGGCGGGGGCCACGCAGGAAATCCTGTATTCGGTTCCACCTCGACTTGACGGGATCGCCCGCGAGGAACTGCTCGCGCTGATCCAGGAAACCGGGCTGGTGGGGCTGGGCGGGGGCGCGTTTCCGACGCATGTGAAATTCGCCGCTCCGCCCGGCGATGCGCACCATGTCGATACGCTCATCGTCAATGGCGCGGAGTGCGAGCCGTTCCTGACCGCCGATGACCGGGTCATGATCGAGCAGCCCGAGGACCTGGTTCGGGGAATCCGCTACGTCATGCGCGCGATCCCGGTCGACCGGGCGATCATCGGCATCGAGTCCAACAAGCCGACCGCCATCGATGTTCTCCAGCGGCATCTGGCGAAGGAGGCGATCCAGGACATTCAGGTGCGGGTCGTCGAGACGATCTATCCGCAAGGCGCGGAAAAGATCCTGATCAAGTCGCTGCTCGGGCGCACGGTTCAGCCGGGTCAGTTGCCCAGGACCGTCGGCGCCGTGGTCAGCAATGTGGGGACGATCGCGCAGCTCGGCCATCTGCTGCCGCGCGGCGAAGGCATGGTCGAGCGCGTCGTGACCGTCGTCGGCGCCGGCGTGCGGCGGCCGGGGAACTATCGCGTTCCCATCGGCACACCGCTGGGATTCGTCCTCAAGGAGGTCGGCTGCGACGCCGGCGTGACCAAGATCGTCCTGGGCGGACCGATGATGGGCATGGCGGTTTCCGACATCGACACGCCGGTGACCAAGGGCGTGTCGGGCATTCTGGTGCTCCGCGATACGCCGCTCGACGACAATGCGAGCCGGCAATGGCCGTGCATCCGCTGCGCCCGCTGCGTCGACGCCTGTCCGATGTACCTCAACCCGTCGATGCTCGGACAGCTCGCGGCCAATCGCCGGTATGAAGAGATGGCGGAGAAATACAATCTGGCGAACTGCTTCGAATGTGGATGTTGTTCCTATGTCTGCCCGTCGAATATCCCTTTGGTCCATTATTTCCGGGTCGCCAAGGTGGTCATGCACCAAAAGAAGGCCGTCTAGGCGATGAAGAAAAGGCTGCGGGTCCAGCTCGGAACATCGCCACATATTCATAGTGGCGCGGACGTCGCCGACATCATGGCCAATGTCGTCTACGCGCTCGTCCCGCTGGTGCTCTATATGGTTTGGCAGTTCGGCGTGAGCGCCTTGGCGTTCCTGGTCGCCATCGTCGCCGCGTGCCTGGCCACCGAGCGCCTGTTCTGCTGGCTGAACAACGAGCGTAGCTCGTTGAACGACTACAGCGCCGTCATCACCGGAATCCTGCTGGCGCTGACGCTTCCTCCGAGCATGCCGATGTGGATGGGCGCCGTTTCCGGGCTGGTCGCCATCGGCCTTGGCAAGGTCATCTTCGGGGGGCTCGGCTTCAACATGTTCAACCCGGCCCTCGTCGGACGGGCGTTCGTGCAGGCCGCCTTTCCGGTGGCCGTCAACACGTGGCCGCCGCCGTTTTTTGAAGGTCGGTTTCACACCTTCATCCCCTCGACCTTCACCCCGCCGATGTTGTCTCCTCCCAACATCGTCGAATGGGGCCACGGCGTTTCCGATTTCTACTCCGGAGCCACGCCCCTGGCGTTGCAGAAATTCGAGGGCACCCAGGTCTCGACGATTGAGCTGTTCATGGGGCTGAAGCCGGGATTTTCAACCGGCGCGCCGGCGGCGCTCATCCTGCTCTGCGGCCTGTATCTCGCGTTCCGCCGGATGTTGGACGTGCGCATCCCGATTTCCGTCATGGCGGGCGCGGCGGCGCTCTCGGGCGCTCTCTATCTCATCGATCCCAAGGTCTATCCGGATCCGTTGTTCGTCTTGTTTTCCGGCGGCCTGATGTTGGGCGCATGGTTCATGGCGACCGACATGGTGGGCTCGCCGGTCACGCCGTTGGGCTCGGTGATCTACGGCGTGCTGATCGGGGTCATCACGGTGCTTATCCGTCTTTTCGGCGGCATGGCCGAGGGCGTGATGTATGCGATCCTTCTCGGCAACGCCGCGACGCCATTGATCGAGCATCTGACCCAGCCGCGACCGCTCGGACAGAAGCGCGGGAAGCCGAAATCGGGTCCGGACTGAGACGATGGCCGAAACGGGCGAGAACCACGAATTGCCGAAGACGCCCGCCGTCGCCATGCTGGTGACGCTGGGCGGTATCTCCATGCTGTCGGGCTTGTTGATCGTCACGGCCTATCAACTGACCAAACCGATCATCGAGGAGAACCAGCGGATCGCGATCGAGGCGACGATCGCGCAGGTCATTCCCGGCGCGGCGAGGCAACGACGATTCATCGTCAGGGACAAGAACGTTTTTCCGGCTGAGGAAGGCGGCGCGGGCGTGGTCGTCCATGCCGGATACGACAAGGACGGCAAGCTGATCGGAATCGCATCCCAGGCCTCCGCGCAGGGCTACGCCGACGTCATCACGCTGCTGTTCGGCTATGAGCCCGAGTGCAAATGCATTCGTGGCATGAAGGTTCTCAAGAACGCCGAGACGCCAGGGCTCGGCGACAAGATCAAATTCGACAAGTCGTTTCTGGAGAATTTCGTCAAGCTGAATGCAAGCCTCAACGCGGATGGAACGGCCCTCGAAAACCCGATCATCACGGTCAAGCACGGCGCGAAAAAGAACGATTGGGAAATCGACGCCATTTCCGGCGCGACCATTTCATCCCGCGCCGTAGGCGCGGCGCTCAACAAGGCGGCGCAGGCGCTGTTGCCGCAGCTCGTTCCCCATCTGGAGACGTTGCGCAAAGGCTATCCGGATTCCCCGGCGCCCCAATAATCCCAACGCGGAAATGACGGCATGAAACACAAGGCCGACGAAACGATCACCTGGAGCGTGTTCACCGAAGGATTGTGGCGGGAGAATCCCGTTTTCGTCATGCTCCTCGGCATGTGCCCAACGCTGGCCGTCAGCAACACCGCGATCAACGCGCTCTCAATGGGACTGGCGACGACATTCGTTCTGATTTCTTCCGGCGCGCTGGTTTCGCTGTTACGCAACGTCATCCCCGGACCGGTGCGGATCGCCACCTATATCATTATCATCGCGACCTTCGTGACCATCGTCGACTACCTGATCCAGGCCATTTCCCGCGATCTCTACAACGCGCTGGGCGCCTTCATTCAGCTCATCGTCGTGAACTGCATTATTCTCGGGCGCGCGGAGGCGTTCGCGTCGAAACACCGGGCCGTCAAGACCATGGTCAATGCCGCCGGCATGGGCCTCGGCTTCACCCTTGCATTATCGTGTCTTGGCATCGTTCGCGAGATTCTCGGCGCCGGGTCGCTGTTCGGCTTCGAGTTGTTCGGACCGCGTTTCGAGCCGTGGGTGGTGATGATACTTCCGCCCGGCGGTTTCATCGTCCTCAGCCTTTGGCTGGTGCTGTTCAACTGGTTCAAGGAACGCGCCGCGTCGCGCAAGACGCGGGTCGGAGAGCCCCATGCAGTCTGAAAGCCTGACCTTCATCTTTCTCAACGCCACTTTGATGAACAACTTCGTGCTGGCGATGTTCCTGGGGCTGTGTCCGTTCCTGGGCGTTTCGGCCAAGCTCGAAACCGCGTTGCCGATGGGGCTGGCCACCTCATTCGTCCAGCTCATCAGCGCCGTATGCGCTTATTGGATCAACCGCCTGCTGGTCGCCTTCGATATCGAGTTCCTGAGATTGATCGCGTACATCGCGGTCATCGCCTCGGTGGTTCAACTGGTCGAGATGGTTCTGAAGAAATCCTTTCCGGTGCTATTCAGGGCTCTCGGAATCTATCTTCCGCTCATCACCACCAACTGCGCCGTTCTCGGACTGGCGCTGTTTCAGACGGCCAAGCAATATGATTTTGCCCAATCGCTGATTTACGCGCTCGGCGCGGGAGCAGGGTTCACGCTCGCGATCGTGCTGATGGCCGGCCTGCGCGAGCGGTTCGCGCTGATCAAGATTCCGAACGTCGTGCAGGGGGCTTCCTTGAGTCTGATGGTCGGAGGCTTGCTGTCGCTGTCCTTCATGGGCTTTGCCGGGCTCGGCGGCGGTCATTGACGAGGCGTCGAGATTGGAGGCGTAACCGATGGCGAATTATCTGATAGCGATCCTCGGCATCGCCGCGCTTCTATCCGGCTGGATTTGGGTTCAGCGGATCACCCTTCGCTTCGCGCTGGCGCATCCGGAATTCGGGCCGCCGAGGGAAGAAGGGAAGGGCGGCTGCGGCGGCTGCTCATGCGGGTCGTCAAGTCAGTGCGAGCGCTCCCGCTGAGCGGCGCGACCGGCGGACGGAACGCCATCGATCGGTGTCGGTCCCATCTTCATCCCATGGGAGCGACGATGCGCCGGTGATCCGCCGGCTTTCGATTGTCGGGCTTCGTCACTCCGGCGGTGACGGAAGACGCGTCGAAGCGGGGCCGTCGCATTTCGCCAGTTGTCCGAGGATGCGATCGGCCTCGATTCTCCAATTGATCGCGCGGGCGAATTCAGCATCGCCACGGGAACCGAAGGTTCCGCCATCGGCCAGTCCGGCGGCCCATTCCTGGCGCTCGGCGGTGCCTTCGGCCGACCACGGATCGAGGCCGACTTCGCGCACCGTCCGCGCGACCTCGCGCATTTCCTCGCCGCGCCGGCGACCATGTTCGATCACGCGCTGGAAGAAATACGTCGCGAGTTTCTCCCAATCCATGCCGGGAAAGGTCTCGTGAAGCGACGCGATCACCGCGTCCTCGACGCCGTGGGCTCGCGCCGTGGTGAAGCTCTCGATCACCATCGCCTCAAATCCCTTGACCATCACGCTTCGGCACATCTTGATGGCCGAGGCGACGCCAAGGCGCGCATCGGCGATCTTCGCCGAAAATCCGAGCGCCGCGAGCGCGTGAGCAAGCTCGCCCGCGTCGGGCCCGCCGAGCAGCAGCGGCACGGAAATCCGATAGGGTGGCACCGATGTCATGACCGCGCCCTCGACGAAGCGCCCGCCGGCGCCGTTGATCACGGCGGCCGTCTCGATTTTCGCTCCCGGAGAGGCGGAGTTGAAGTCGAGGTACCGGATGCCTTGACGCAGCCCGCGCGCGCATGCCTTCGCCGCGCCGACGGTTTGACTTGCCGTCACCGCCGAAATGACGAGATCGGCGCGCGCGGCAAGGTCGGCATGATCGCGAGCTAGGTCGACGCCAAACGCCGACGCATGCGCGCGTAGCGGCGCTTCCTCCGGTCCGCCGAGCTTGATGTCGTAGGCGATCAGCGACGCGCACCGTCCGCGCAAATCCTCGGCGAGAATGCGGCCGACCTCGCCATAGCCGAGGAGGCCGATTCTCCACGATGCCGGGTCGAATGCACGCGCCACGGCTTTCAATCCACGTACCTGAGGCCCGCCTTGGCCAATGCCTCGCGCATGGCATACATGTCGAGCCCGAGCTCGCCGGCGGCAAGACGCTGGCGTTTGGCCTGTTCGTTCGTCTCGCGCGCCGCGGCCGCTTCCGCCACTTGTGCCGCGATCGCCGCAGGAACGACGACGACGCCATCGTCGTCGCCGATGACGACATCGCCGGGATTGACCATCGCGCCGGCGCAGATCACCGCAATGTTCACCGACCCGAGCGTTGCCTTGATCGTTCCCTTGGCGCTGATCGCCTTGGAGAAGACCGGAAAATTCATCTGCGTGAGATCGCGCACGTCGCGCACGCCCGCGTCGATTATCAGTCCGACCGCCCCGCGCGCCCGAAATGAGGTCGCGAGCAATTCGCCGAAATAGCCGTCCGAACATTCCGCCGTGATCGCGGCGACCACGACATCGCCCGGCGCGATCTGTTCGACCGCCACATGCAGCATCCAATTGTCGCCGGGATGGAGCAGCACCGTCACCGCCGGGCCGCACAGCCGCGCGCCAGGATAGATCGGGCGCATGTAGGGGTGCATCAACCCAACCCGTCCCATCGCCTCGTGAATCGTGGCGACGCCAAAGCCCGCCAAGCTCGCGACCGCCGGCTTCGCCGCGCGATCGATGTTGCGCCGGACAATACCAAGGTTGTTCATGGCCTCGTTCATCTCCCCTTGGCTTTCAGGGCGGCGTCGAGCCGCGGATAGACGCGCCGCGCGTTGCCTTCGTAGACCTTGAACCGGTCGGCGGCCGACAGGTTCGCCGTCGCCCCGATATAGCGCTTGGTGTCGTCGTAATGGTGCCCGGTCTCGGGATCGATGCCGCGAACGGCGCCGATCATTTCCGACGCGAACAGGATGTTGTCGACGGGAATGACCTTGGTCAACAGGTCGATGCCCGGCTGGTGATAGACGCAGGTGTCGAAATAGATGTTGTTGAGCAGATGCTCGCGCAAACGCGGCTTCTTCAGTTCCTGCGCCAGTCCGCGGAATCGACCCCAATGATAGGGCACCGCGCCGCCGCCATGCGGGATGACGAATTTCAGAGTCGGGAAGTCCTTGAACAGATCGGACGTCAGGCACTGCATGAACGCCGTCGTGTCGGCATTGAGATAATGCGCCCCGGTGGTGTGGAAGCACGCGTTGCACGAGGTCGAGACATGGATCATCGCGGGCAATTCATGCGCGACCATGGCCTCGTAGATCGGATACCAATGGCGATCGGACAGCGGCGGCGATGTCCAGTGGCCTCCCGATGGATCGGGATTGAGATTGATCGCGACGAATCCGTAATCGGAAACGCATTTCTCGATTTCGGCGACGCAAGTCCCGGGATCGACGCCGGGCGACTGCGGCAGCATCGCCGCGCCGATGAAATTGTCGGGATAAAGTCGCGCGACGCGCGCGCATAGTTCGTTGCAGATGCCCGCCCAGGCGGCGCTGACCTGAAAGTCGCCGATATGATGCGCCATGAAGCTCGCGCGCGGCGAGAACACGGTGAGATCGATGCCGCGCTCGCGCATCTTGGCGAGTTGATTGGATTCGATGGTGTCGCGGATTTCGTCGTCGCTGATCTTGAGATCCGACGCGCGTGGCCGCCGCGCCGGATCGGCCAAGGCGGCGATCTGCCGATCGCGCCAAGCCTCGAGCGCTTTCGGCGCGGTGGTGTAGTGGCCGTGAATGTCGATGATCATCGTCGCTGATCTCGCCTCAAATCGCGGCGCCCCTCAAGCCGGCTTGTCCCAATCGAGCTTGCGTCGCCCTTCCTTGCCCGCCACCGAATAGAGCGCGTTCGGCGCGTTGCGCGTCGCCCGGAACCGCTCGATGGTTTCGCCGCGCATGGCGGCGTAGATGTGAAGGTTGGAAACGCCGACCACGGCGCCAAGCTTCTCAAGCATGAAGAAGATCACGCCATAGCGGATCATGCCGTCCCAATCGCGGCGGCGGACCAGATCCTTTTCTTCCTCGGTGAGCTGGGCCGCGGCGAAGGCCTCCTCCGGCGCGTCGAGGAAACGGCGTCGATGCGCGGGATCAATCATGCGATGAAGAAATTTGTTCAGGCGGTAGGCCTTGACGCTGACGGCGTGGGTGAATGGATGCGTGCCGGTGAGGCGCTCCGCGCCGGCAAGTTGATGGTTGATCCGCTCCCGCTGCTCCGCGCGCTTGTCGATCGGCAGCGGCTGATCGAGGTTTTCATAGATGGCGGTCGCGATGCCGGTCATCGACGGCAGATAATACGACTGGTGCGTCTTCTTGATGCTGGCCGACAAGGCGCCGCGCATGATCAGCCACATGATGACCTCGGCGCCCTCGAGGCCGCCAAGCTCGGCGTAGTCCGCGATGGTCATGCGCGTCAGCGCATCCGGATCCTTTTCGATCAATTCCAGGAACTGGTGATCCCAGGGGACATTGTTGAAGCCGGCGCGCGCGCCATGAACCTGGTGCGACAGCCCGCCGGTGGCGACGATGGCCACGGATATGTCTTCCGGATAGCTCTCGATCGCGCGACGCAGCGCGCGTCCGAGATTGTAGCAACGGCGGGCGGATGGAATCGGAAATTGAAGCACGCCGACCGCGAGCGGCACGATCGGCGTCGACCAGCCGTTGGCGTCGTGGTCGCACAGCACCGACAACGGCGACAGGCAGCCATGGTCGAGCGGCTTGTCCTGGAAGAAGGACATATCGAATTCATCGGCCACCAGGGACGCGCCGATGTGATGCGCCAAGGCCACGTGGGCCTTCACTGGCGGCAGGTCGCGCTCGCCGCCGCCCTCGTCGGCGATGCCATAGATCTTGTCGATGCCGAGCGCGAAGACCGAATAGTGATCGAAGAAAAACGACGTTACGTGATCGTTGTAGATCATGAACAGCGCGTCGGGCTTCTTTTCCTTCAGCCATTGGCGAACGGGCTCGAACCCCTCGAAGATCGGAGCCCATGCCGGATCATCCTTCTTGTTGCCATCGAACGCGAAGCCGATGGTTGGTGTGTGCGAACAGGCGACCGCGCCAATGATGCGTGCCATACTCTCCCTCCGTCATTCCGCTGAGTTGGCCTTGATCCCGCCATGGCCGCGGTCGTGATCGAGCCGATGTTCGTGAATGTCCGCGATCGTCGATCGCGCTGAATCTTGCGTTGCGCCTCTCATGGCGGCGGCACCAGGACATGCCCCTCGAACAGCGGGCGCGCCGTGCGCAGCAGGGCAACCGCGGGGGCGTCGGACGTCCCGATGCCGCTCAGCCGGATGGTGAATTCGCCGGTCGGATGCTCGACCGAAATATCTTGCGTTTCCGCTCCTTGGCGATCTTTCTCCAGCGACGCGCAAACCGTCTCCGGATCAGCGAAGGCGGTCGCCACCGAGGCCGCGCCCAGCACGCCGATCGCGTCGTGGCACCGATGCGGAATGAAAGTGCGGGTGCAGAGGTGACCGCCCTCGCGCGCGGGTGCGACCAGGGTCATCTTCGGAATCACTTTCCGCGCGACATCGCCGAGCCCCATCAACGAGCCGGCGAGAAGCCGGATGACTTCGATCCGCGCCTTCAGCTTGATGTTGGCGTCCAACTCGTGCGGCGTCTCATATCCCGTTACGCCGACATCGGCGGCGCGCATGAGAACAACCGGCATGCCGTTGTCGATGCAGGTGACCGCGATATTGTCGATCCGGTCGCGACGATTGCCGGTGGGATAGAGCGCGCCGCAACTCGATCCCGCGACATCGCGGAATCGCAGCTCAATCGGCGCGCCCGGCGTTGGCACACCGCTGATCCGCGTATCCCCGCCATAGCGGACGCGCCGATCGGGTGTCCGCACCACCGCCGTGCATCGTCCGCCGGTATTGACCATGTGGATTTGGACGTTGGTGACGCCGTCCGTCGCTGGCACGAGGCCCTGCTCGATCGCGAACGGTCCGACGCCGGCGAGAATATTGCCGCAGGTCGGCGAGTAGTCGATGCGGTCCTCGCCGATGACGACCTGGCCGAAGAGATAGTCGATTTCTCCCGGGCGATGAGCCGACGGCGAGATGATCGCCAGCTTGGTCGTCAGCGGCGTGCCGCCCCCGATGCCGTCGATCTGGCGCGCGTCGGGGGAGCCCATCGCCGCGAGCAGGATGCGGTCGCGCGCCGCGGCGGCCGCCGGCAGCACGTCGGCGCGGAAATAGGCGGCCTTCGAGGTCCCCCCGCGCATCCACACGCAGGGAATCCTCAGGAGATCGGAATGGGCGTCGTCGGGGCGCATCGTCGGCTGGACCGTATCGACATCGATGGGCCGAACTATAGCGCGGTCCGCCGACAAGTCCGTTGCCAAAGCCTGATTGTTCGTTCTAATTTTGTGATGCCGACGGCCAGGGAGCGACGGCGGGCGCGCCGCATGAATCAATAATTTTCGCGATATTTGGCTTTCGGTTGCTTGGAGTGCCGCGCCGTGAACCTCATCAACAGCGAGAATTGTGATGTGGCGAGGGCGCGCCGAGGCGCGGCGCCGATCGGCCTGAAGGTCGACGCGACCTTCGGCGGGGCGCGCCGCCGCGATGATTTCGGCCTCTCGCGTGGGCGGTGGAGAACGTCGTGAGCGAAGTCCGTCCGGTCGATACTGAAATCGAGGATTATCTGCATCATGTCCGCGACTTTGTCGCCGTGGCGCAAGGCGGATCGATCGCGAAGGCCTCGGCCGCGATATACAAGGCGCCTTCCGCCATCGCGCGCGCGATCGGCGAGCTTGAGCGGGGACTAGGTGTCGCGCTGTTCGAGCGCAAGCCGCGCGGCCTTCTGCTCAACGCCTATGGCAAGGCCGTTCTCGTCCGCGCCTCGCGCATCAACGATGAGATCGCCGAGGCCGTTGAAGCCGGCGTGGTCACCGGCGGCCGGCGGCGCGAAGCGGAGCGGACGGCGGTCGCCAATCTGCTGCGCGGCGGGCGGAACATCCGCTTGCTGACGGCGTTGATGGAGCTGCGAAATCTATCCAGCGCCGCGGCGCGGGTCGGCCTCACGCAAGCCGGCGCGAGCATGGCGCTGTCCCGCATGGAGAAGGCGGTTGGCACGCGGCTGTTTCAGCGCATGATGCGCGGCATGGTCGCGACCGACCTCGGCGCGATTCTGGTGTCGCGTGGCAAGCGTATCGTCGCCGAATTGCGACACATGCGGTCCGATATCGCGGCGATCGCCGGAACGCTACGCGGCCACGTCGCGATCGGCGCCCTTCCGCTCAGCCGCACCCATGTTCTGCCCACCGCGATCGCCGCGACGCTCGCGCGCCATCCCAATATTCGGATCACGATCGTCGAAAGCACCTATGACGTGCTGGCCGCGGGACTGCGCGACGGGGAGATCGATTTCATCGTCGGCGCCCTTCGCGGGGGTGACAAGAAATCCGAACTCGCCACCGAATCCTTGTTCGATGATCGACTTGGCGTCATCGGCCGCGCGGGCCATCCGCTGCGGGGCCACAAGGTGGCGCTGAAGGACCTGCTGACGGCGAAGTGGATTTTGCCGCGCCCCGGCGCGCCGGGCCGGCAACTGATCGACCAGTCGTTCCGCCAGCTCAAGATCGAACCGCCGACGCCGGTCGTCGAAACGGGAGACCTGGCGCTGATCCGCGGCCTGCTGATGAAAAGCGATATGCTGACGGCCATCTCTCCGCATCAGCTCCAACACGAGCTCGCGTCGGGCGCGCTTGTCGAGTTGGCGGTGAGGCTTGACGCGAGCAGCCGGAAGATCGGCATCACGACGCGCGAACGGGCGATGCCGTCGCCGGCGGCGCGCGCGGTTCTGGCCGAGATCAGGCGCGCGTCGCGAACCACGCCGCGACCGCCGGGACGGTCGGCGGCAAGATGAATGCGAGGACTGCCGCCGAATTCGGCGCGCGATTGCCGCGTTCGGACCCGGATTGAAAAGGGGCGGGGGAGTGGCCGATCGATGTGATGGCGCGGCGGGCTTGCTGACGGGTAATGCCACGGGAAGCGAACGCGGGGATCGAAGGTATCGGAGCCGCGAAACGCCGTTGTCGCCGCCGCCGCTCCGCGCATATGTTTGTAGAAACATCGCGGGAGCCAACTGGCCTTCGTTGAGCGGCGCCCGCCGCTTGTCCCGCCCGAGCCGATGGAACGCGCGCCGTGATACGAAAGACGATCATCGTCAACGACCGCATGCAGAAGAACTATCGCTACGCGCGCGTCGCGCCGGTCGGACGCGCTTTCGATCCCGAGTTCCGCCCTGACTTGACGCCGGCGGAAATGCTGCGCCTCGGCGTATTCGGCGGCAAATACATGACCGATTGCCGGAAGGAGTTTCCCAAGAGCTGGTTTACGCGCGCGAAACTCGCCAAGGATCGCGCCGATCCTTCGCTCAATTTCTTCGGTGTCGGCGCGAGCCAGCCGCTGTCGGAATGGCGGCGGAAAGGCTGGATCCATCCCGCCGATCCGCGCGGCTGGTTCCAGTGGTATTGCCGCTACTACATGGGTCGGCGCATGCCCGACGAGGATGCGCGGCAGATCAAGCGCTGGAAGGCGATGCGCCGCCATGTGAGGCAGGTGCAACGCCATTGCGAGCGGGGCGATCAGACCTGCCGCAAGCGCCAGCGGCAGGCGCTGTTGCATTGGGCCTATGACAGCCGGAAGATTTGACGACGATTGGACGAAGGGCTCCGAAATCGCCCGACGCGGGCGGATTGGCGCGGGCGGATCGGCGGCGGGGACAAGGAGGTGCTTGCGCCGAACGGGATGGACGATCTAGAAACGCTGCCGGAGGCGCTCAACGCGCGCGAAAGCGACGTGATCAAGCTCGTCGCCCAGGGGCTCTCCAACCGCGAGATCGGCGCGCGGCTGGGCCTGACCGAAGGCTCGGTGAAGTGGTATTTGCAGTGCATCTTCGCCAAGCTTGGCGTGCGGCGCCGATCGGTGGCGCTGATCAAGGCGCGCAAGTTCGGTCTCGTGTGAGGCCGCGCGCGGGGAAGATCAATGATTGGCGTGCCGCGATGGCGGCGAGTTGGGGGACGACGCGCGCATGATCCAAGAGAGTGAATTGCTTTGGACACCCGGCGAAGCCTGGATCGAACGTACCAATATCATCGCCTTCATGCGTTGGCTGAAACGCGAACGCGGCCTCGAATTCGCCGATTACAGCGCGTTATGGCGGTGGTCGGTCGGCGACCAGGAGGCGTTTTGGGGTGCGCTGTGGGATTTCGTCGACATGCGGTCGTCGACGCCCTATGAGCGCGTGCTCGCCGACGCGTCGATGCCGGGAGCCAAATGGTTTCCCGGCGCGCGCCTCAATTACGCCGAGCATATTCTAAGGCGGGAGCGGCCGGGCACGGACGCGCTTTTGTACCTCTCCGAAGACGCGCCGCTGGCGGGCTTGCCATGGGAGCGTCTCGCGAGCGACGTTCGCACCCTGGCGACCGAGCTGCGCGCGCTCGGCGTCAAGCCTGGCGACCGCGTCGCCTCCTATATGCCGAACATCCCGGAGACGATGATCGCCATGTTCGCGGCGACGGCGATCGGCGCGATCTGGGCGAGTTGTTCGCCGGATTTCGGCTCGCGGGGCGTGCTTGACCGCCTGTCGCAATTGCGGCCGAAAGTGCTGTTCTGCGTCGACGGCTATCGTTATGGCGGAAAGGATTTCGACCGGCGCGAGGAATTGCGCCAGATCGTCGGCGCGCTCGACAGCCTCGACCACGTCATCGAGTTGCCGCGTCTCGCGCCGGACCGGCCGCTCGGGATCTCGCCGAAGAGCCGCGGCTGGCGGAGCCTGTTCGACCGCCCGCCGGTCGCCGCCGCCGACTTCGAATTCGAGCAGGTGCCGTTCGATCATCCACTATGGATTCTGTTTTCCTCCGGAACCACGGGGCTGCCCAAGCCGATCGTTCACGGCCATGGCGGCATCACCATCGAGATGCTGAAGTCGCTCAACTTCCATATGGATCTGCATCCCGGGGAGCGCGCGTTCTTCTACACCACGACCGGATGGATGATGTGGAACTTCGTCGCGTCGATGCTACTGCAGGGGGTCTGCCCGGTTCTTTACGACGGCAATCCGGCCTACCCCGAGATCGATCGCCTGTGGCGGATGGCCGATGAGAGTGGCGCTGCGTTCTTCGGCGCTAGCCCGTCCTATGTCGACATCATGCGCAAGGCCGGGATCGTGCCGCGCGAGCGCTACAAACTCGAAAAGTTGCGCGCGATCATGCCGGCGGGCTCGCCGGTGTCGGCCGAATGCACGGCCTGGTTCTATGCCAACGTCAAATCCGACCTTTGGATCGCAACCGGGAGCGGCGGAACGGATTGCTGCACGGGCTTTGTCGGCGGCGTCGCGATCCTGCCCGTTCGCGCCGGCGAAATCCAGGCGCGGCAGCTTGGCGTCGCGGTCGAGTGCTTCGACGAGGATGGCAACAGCGTGATCGACGAGGTCGGCGAGTTCGTCATCACCAAGCCGCTGCCGTCGATGCCGATCCGCTTCTGGGGCGACGAGTCCGGTCAGCGATATCGGGACACGTATTTCGACACCTATCCGGGGGTGTGGCGGCACGGCGACCTGCTGCGCATCAACGCGCGGGGCGGCTGTTTCGTGCTCGGCCGCTCGGATGCCACGTTGAACCGGCACGGCGTGCGGATCGGTACCGCGGAAATCTACCGCGCGCTCGATCAGGTCGACGGGATCGCCGACGGCCTGATCGTCAATCTCGATCTGCCCGGCGGCGGCTTTTTCATGCCGCTTTTCGTCAAGCTCAAGCCGGACAAGGCATTCGACCGCGATCTTGAGCGCGGCATCGCCGACACGCTGCGGCGGGCCTGCACCGCGCGCCACGTCCCCGACAAGATCATTGTCGTTCCCGAAATCCCCTACACGCTCACCGGTAAGAAGATGGAAGTGCCGGTTCGTCGGATTTTGATGGGCGCGGCGCCCGACAAGGTACTTAACCGCAACGCCATGGCCAATCCGCGAACGCTCGACGCCTTTGTCGAGTATGCCCGCACCCAACGGGACTACCGGATCTGAGGCGAGGACGGCGGCGACAAGGAGAGGTGGTCGATGAGCAAAGCCGCCGCAGTGGCTTCTCGCGCCCCGCTCATCGCACCAGTATCGTGCTCAGCGACGGGAAGATGATCAAGATGACCAGCACGGCCGCCATGCAGAGGACGAATGGAAAGCTGCCGGCGAAAATATCGCGAATGGTGATGTTCGGATTGTTCAAGGTCGCCTTGACGGTATAGACGGAGATTCCGAATGGCGGCGTGATCAGACCGATCTCGACCGCGACCACGGTCACGACGCCGAACCACACCAGATCCATCCCGAACTGCGTCGCGATCGGCAGGACGATGGGCAGCATGATCAGCATGATCGATACCGAGTCGATGATGCAGCCAAGCCCCAGGACGACCAGGACGTAGACGCCGAGAAATCCATAGAGCTCAAGTCCGAGCGTGGTGATGGCGGTGGCGACCGTCGCCGGCAGTCCGGTCAACGCCAACATCCGGCTGTAGAGACTGGCCGCCATGACGAGGAACAGAACCGAGACCGTGACCTGGCCGGTCTCGACCAGCACGCGCCAGAATTGCCTCGGCCCGAGCGTGCGACGAACCAGCGCGATGATGAGCGCGCCGGCGGCGCCGGCGGCTCCCGCTTCCGTCGGCGTGAACAATCCGCCATAGAGGCCGCCGAGCACGACGCCGATCAGCGCGACGATCGGGATCGCCTTGACGATGGCCGAGCCGATCGTCTCGGTGTGGTCGGCGACGTGATCGGCGTCTCTGGCGACGTAAAGCCGTTGAGGCATCAGATGCGCCATCGTCACGATCATCACCGAGAACATGATCGCCAGCACGATGCCGGGAATGATGCCGGCGATGAACATGCGGCCGATCGATTGCTCGGAAAGGACGCCGTAGATGATCATCAGGAGGCTCGGCGGGATCAGCATGCCGAGCACGGAACTGCCGGCGACGACGCCGACCGAAAAGCGCGGCGTATAGCCGTGGCGGATCATCTCGGGCACCGCGACCTTGGTGAACACCGAAGCCGAGGCGATGCTGATCCCGGTGATCGCCGCGAATACCGCGTTGGACGCGACGGTGGCGACGCCGAGCCCGCCCTTGACCCGACGCATCAGCCATTGCGCGACATCGAAGGTATCGCGTCCGACCCCGGACACGCTGACGAGAAGTCCCATCAGCACGAACAGCGGCACCACGCCGAAGAGATAGTCCTGCAAGGTATCATTGGCCGCGGCCGCCACCATTCGCGCGGCGATGACCGGGGTCTTGAGCATCGACACGCTGACGAACGAGACGAACATCAGGGCGATGCCGATATGCGCCCCGAAATAGATGAGGCTCAACATCAGGACGATGGCGATCAAGCCGACGGTGATGGGGTCCATGAACGCGGCTTTCCTATCGGCCGTTATCGCCAAACGCGCGACCAAGTGCCCGCCACGCGAGAAGCAGATATTGGATCGCGGCGGTGGCGCTGCCGATCAGCACGATGATCCGCACCGGCCAGGTCGGGAATGTGAACAGGTTCTCGACGCCGAAAAATTCGGAGTCCCGCCACGCGCGTAGAAAGACCGGGAGCGTGGCATAGAATACCAGCATGCACATGGCGGTTCCCATGACGCAGAAGACCGCTTCCAGAACGCCGCCGCCGACCGGCCATGAGGCCTTGAACGGATCGAGGAACAGATCGGCCCGCGCCATGCGTCCGTGCCGCACGGTGCTGGCGAGTTGCAGAAACAGAATGGCGACGATCGATACGCCGACCATCTCCGCGACGCCCGGCTGCGGATTGTTGAAGGCATCACGGGCGACGACATCTGCGCACATCATCAGCATGACGGCCAGGATCAGCAGCGAGCCCACGCTGTTGAGGCCGTCGACGAAAAGCCCGAATGGCGTCTGCCGTTCGGGCTCCGGTTCGCTGGTCTCGGTCAGGTCCGGCATGCGCTCGTGGGACATCGCGGCACTCCTCCATCCAGCCAAAGAAGCAAGGAGTTGATTCCCGCCGCGGCGCGGCGGGAATCATGTCGTGGCCTATTCCTTGTCCCAATTGCGGGCGGGCTTGACACCGCGCTTGCGCAGGCCGTCCATGTAGGCCGCCAGCACGTCGCGCGCGGGCAGGCCCTTCGCCTCGTTCGTCTTCACCCAATCGGCGGCGAGATTGGGCATCGTCTTGATCCACAATTCGCGCTCGCTCGCCGAGAACGGCTTGACCTGCACCGGCGGCGACAGGCTCGCGCCGGCCTCGATCATCTTCTTTTCGGCCGTTTCCGCCCGCGTCATGACTTCCTTGCCGAGCGCGACGGTGTAGCCCTTGCCGGCTTCCTTGAGCACGGCGCGCACCTCGGCGGGCAGTTTCTCCCATGTGTCCTTGTTGATGGCGATGGCGCCGACCGACAAAGCGCCGATGTTGACCGTCGTGATGTAGGGGGCGACCTCGTAGACGCGCGACGGCAGAATGCCGGTGGCGATCGAGACCGCGCCTTCGGCGACGCCGGATTGAATGTCGGTGTAGTAGGTCTGGAGCGAGCCGTCGACCGGAACCGCGCCCGAGCCGCGCAGCCAAAGACCGATGGTTCCCGGCGCGCCGAGCTTGCGTCCCTTGAGGTCGGCGTAGCTGTTGACCGGCGCCTTCGTGTACAGGTGATAGGTGTCGACGCCGGTCGAGCCGAGGAACACCAGGTTGTTCTTCTCCCACTCCTTCTTCATGCCCGCGTTGGCCTCGGCCAATTCGTTCATGACATCGAGGATGATCGGCAGGTTGTCGGTCGTGAAGGGGGCAACCGTCGTGACGTTGAACAGCGGCATCTTGGCCGCTTCAAGCTGCGTGAACACCCAGCCGATGTCGGTCACGCCCTGCTCGACGGACGTCAGCGTGGCGTTCTGCTTGTAGAGCTGGCCGCCATAGACCTCGCGCCAGGCGATCTTGTACTTGCCGCCCGCCGCTTCGAGCCGCTTGTTGACCTCCGGCACGAAATAGGAGGACATCAAACCGACCCAGGCCAATGTCGTCGGGTGGCTCGAGGCGATGGTCAGGTTGATGGTTTCTTGCGCGGTCGCCGGGACGGGGCTTGCCAGGCCAATTCCTGCTGCGACGCACAATCCGGCGGCAGCCTTCGCTAGCTTGAGCTTGATCATCGATCGGTTCCTCCCATTCTTTTGATTGGAAATCGGGCCGGCGCCGCATACGCGAACCCGCGGTCCACCCACGATCCGTTGTGATACCGGGATTTGCTGGGTAACTCGCAAGCCAGCTCCGGGGGGTGAGGGCCTTGGGATATCCGGCGCGTGGCGCGTTGATTGGATGTGAAACGGCTTCTCTGGCGGCATTCGCGGTCTTGGTCGCCTCGAATTTGGTCGTCTCGAGTTTGGCCGTCTTGAGCCAGATCGAAAGACTGACCTCGAACGCGTTCGGGCGCAATAGGCACGTGAAAAACCGACGCCGGACGCCGGCGATGCCTGACGGACATTTCCCGTCGCGCCACCATCGGCCGGTTGCATTCTGCCTTCCTCCACCTCGTACGCGGGAGGGCGGAATACCGATGCGGCGGCGAGGACGCGAGACTTACCGCGAGGCGCGCCGCCATCCGCCGCTGAATGAAGATTCAACGGCCGGTCGGCAACCGCGCGCGCGAGCGACCGCGGGCTAGATCGCGAGCTTGCTGGTGACGTAATCGAGAAAGGTCCTGACGAGGAGCGGCAGCCCCTTGTGGCTCGGGAACAGGACATGGCAGTCGATCGGCGGGGCCGACCATGCCGGCAGGATGCGCACCAATTCGCCGGTCGCCTCGGTCTGTCGGCAGAGCACATCCGAGATCATCGCGATACCGAGATCCTTGCTCACCAGCGACCGCAACATGATCGGGTCGTTGCCGGCGCTACGCGGCTCGAACTGGATGACCTTCGTCTCGTTCGGCCCGATCAAGGTCCATTGGGTCGACGAAATGCTTTCCCCGAACGCGATGCAATCATGCGCGCTGAGCTCTTCCGGCAGCACCGGCGTGCCGCGCCGCGCGAGATATTTCGGGCTCGCGAAAAGATGCTGGTGCAACGTGCCGAGGCGGCGCGCGATCATCGCCGACGGCTGAAGCGGACCGATCCTGATGACGAGATCGAAATTCTCCTCGATCAGATCGACGCGTCGATCCGATGAGAACATCAAGACGCGGACCTCGGGATAAAGCGTCATGAAGTCGACGATCAGCGGAACGATGAATATGTGTCCGAACGCGATCGGGAAGCTGATGCGCAGGATGCCGCGCGGCCGCGCCTGAATATTATGGATCGCCGCGCTCGCTTCTTCCGCGTTCCGCGCGATCGTCTTGCAGTGTTGATAGTAAAGGTCGCCCGCGCTGGTCACGCTCAGGCTGCGCGTGGTCCGCTGCAGCAGCCGCACGCCCAGACGCTCCTCGAGCCGCGTCATCCGATAGCTGACATTGGACTTCGGCATGCCAAGCGAGCGCGCCGCCGCCGAGAAGCTGCGCAGCTCGACGATCTTGGCGAATATCACGAGGTCGTTGAGGTCTTCCATCGCATTGTCCAGCGGCTTGAACAGTATGTTGTCTATTCACCAGCTAGTGGAACATCCATCCATCAGTATCATCTCCAGCGATCAACTTCTATCGCTGCATGGCAGCAAAGGCGCGCCGCGCGGCGAAGTTGTCAGATGAAATCGTAGCTCAAGGAGAATACCGATGGCTGTAGCGGAAGACCTTCTCTCCCCCGACAACGCGGCGATCTTGATGATCGACCATCAGGTCGGTCTGCTCAACTGCGTCCGCACCATGGACCCGGTCAACCTCAAGAACAACATTATTGCACTTGCGAAGCTGGGCAAGATTTTCAAGTTGCCGGTGGTGCTGACGACCAGCGGAGTGAACGCGACGCCGAACGGCGCTCTGCTGGCCGAGCTCGTCCAGATGTATCCCGAAAACGAGATCATCGACCGCACCCACGTCAATTCCTGGCACGATCCCGTCTTCGTCAAGGCGGTCGAGAAGACCGGGCGCAAGAAGCTCATCATGGCCGGGATCTCGACCGACGTCTGCTTGGCGTTCCCGGCGATTTCGGCGGTGAAGGCCGGATACGATGTCTATGCCGTGATCGATGCATCGGCGACCTGGGATCCGGTGACCGAGCAAGCCGCGATGATGCGCATGAGCGCCGCCGGCGTGAAGGTGGTGAACTGGGTCGCGGCCGCCGCCGAGCTCCAGCGCGATTGGGCGCTGCCGACCGCCGGCGAGTTCGGCATGCATCTGGGAACGGCGATCGGCAGCTACTCGCTGCTCGCGCAGTACTACTATAGCCGCCAATAGGCGCGTCACGGCAACGATTCCTTGCTCGTCGCGAGACGGGCAAGGCGCGGTGCGCACGGAACAATCCGGCCGTGGATCGACACCCGCGGGGGCGCGGCCTCTGGGTGCGATCCATCGGAGGGGGCCGCTCGGAAGACGGGCAAAAAAAACAAATCAACGATCGGCAAACGATCGCTGGAGGAAACGATGAAGAAAGTCGCCTTGAAGGTCTTGCTGACGCTTCTTCCGAAGATCATCGGAAGCGCGGCCAAGAAGAACGCGGAGGTCAAGAAGCACTTCGCGAAGGGAAGGGGCGTTCTGCAGATCGGGCTGAAGGACGGCAGCGTCTGCCGCCATTACGTCTTCGAGCGCGGAACGATTTCGGGACGCGCCGGCCGGCATCCATCGCCGGACGCCACGATCACCTTCAAGGATGCCACGCTCGCGCTCTCGGTGATGAAGCCGGGCGCGGATCGCGCCGTCGTCATCGACGCCGCGAAGAATTTCAAGGTGGTCTCCACCGGACGGGACGATCTGGCGGTCTGGTTCCTCACGCTGATGAACCGGGTCGAGGCGGCGTCCTGGAAATACGGCACGACCATGCCGGACAACACCACGCGCTACACGACCGTGACCAACGGCGGGCCGTTGTTCGTTCATGTCAAGGACGGCCGCATCGTTCGCACGCTGCCGATCGATTTCGACTCCAGCGACGCGGCTGGTTGGACCATCAAGGCGCGCGGCAAATCCTTCACGCCCGCCCGCAAGGCCGCGGTCAGCCCGCACGCCTTGTCGCTGAAGTCGATGGTCTATTCCGACAAGCGCTTGCTCTATCCCATGAAGCGCGTCGACTTCGATCCCAAGGGCGAACGCAATCCGCAGAACCGCGGCATTTCCGGATACGAGCGCATTTCCTGGGACGAAGCGCTCGACATCGTCGTCGGCGAGATTCAGCGCCAGCGGCAGGCCTACGGTCCCGGGTCGATGGCGATCTTCCATCCCGCCCATCATCAATGGGGCAACATCGGCTATTGGCTGAGCGCGCTTCTGCGCTTCGGCAATCTCGTCGGCTTCACGCGCATGGCGTTCAGTCCGGTGAGCTGGGAAGGCTGGTATTGGGGCGCGCAGCATCACTTCGGCAACAGTCTGCGGGTCGGACTTCCCGGCACCTATGGAACGGTCGAGGACTGCCTCAAGGAAGCGGAAATGGTGGTGTACTGGTCGAGCGACCCGGAATCCACCGGCGGCCTCTACGCTGGCGCGGAAGGCACGCAGCGCCGGCTCTGGGCCAAGGAGCTCGGTATCGATTTCGTTCACATCGATCCGCACTTCAACGCCACCGCCCAGTTCTATGGCGGCAAATGGATCGCGGTGCGTCCCAACACCGATCCGGCGTTGGCGCTCGCGATCATGCACGAGTGGATCGTCGAGGGCCTCTACGACAAGGATTACGTCGAGAAGCGCACGACCGGTTTTGAAACCTGGCGCGACTACGTGCTCGGCGTGAGCGACGGCACGCCGAAGACGCCCGAATGGCAGGAGGCCGAGACCGGCGTTCCGGCCAAGGACGTGCGCAGCCTTGCCCGCGCGTGGGGCAAGAAGAAGACCTATCTGGCCGCCGGCGGTCTCGGCGCCGGATTCGGCGGCGCCTGTCGGTCGGCGACCGGCTCGCAATGGGCGCGCTGCATGATCCTGATGATGGCGATGCAGGGTTGGGGCAAGCCGGGCGTCAATTTCGGCAACCTCCAGATGGGCACGCCGCTCGATTTCAATTTCTACTTCCCCGGCTATGCCGACGGCGGCATTTCGGGCGAACTGACCTGGTCGGCGAGCAGCATCCACAATTACGTCAGGATGCCGCACGCTCTGACGATGAATCCGGTCAAGCAGATCCTGCCGCGGCAGGGCTTGCCGGACGCCGTTCTCAAGGGCAAGCACACCGGTTATCTCTGGGACGTGTCCTCGCTCGAGGCGCAGTTCCCGCCGGTCGAATATCCGCTGCCGGGCTATTCACCGATCCATATGCTCTATCGCTATGGCGGCTCGTCGTTCGGCACGACCATGAACTCGGCGAGGCTGATCGACACCTATCGCCATCCCTCGCTCGAATTCGTCGTCAACCAGTCGATCTGGAACGAGGGCGAGGCGCTGTTCGCGGACGTCATTCTGCCCGTCTGCACCAGCTTCGAACGCTGGGACATCTGCGAAGTGGCCAACAGCGGCGGCTTCCTGCTGCACTGCCAGAACCAGCTCAATCACCGCATGATGGTGTTGCAGCACAAGTGCATCGAGCCGCTCGGCGAGTCGAAATCGGACTACCAGATTTTCCTCGACATCGTGACGCGGCTCGGGCTCGGCGGCATGTTCTCCGAAGGTTGCACCGAGCTCGGCTGGTGCAAACGGATCTTCGACTCCTCGGACCTGCCGAAGGTGGTGAGCTGGAAGGAGTTCCTCAAGAAGGGCTACCACGTGCTGCCGGCGGAGCCGGAGGCCACGCGCGATCCGACCAACATGCGCTGGTACGCCGAAGGCCGCATGAAGGACGAGCCCGAGATGAATCCGCTTCCCGCGCTCTATTCCGAGAAGTTCGGAAAAGGACTTCAGACGCCGTCCGGCAAGATCGAATTCGTCTCCGCCACGCTACAGCGCGTGGAGGCCGACAATCCGGATCGTCCGGCGCTCAATCGCTACGTCCCGTCCTGGGAGGGGCCGCATACCAAGGAGCTCTACCAACGCTTCCCGCTGCAGCTTATCTCGAGCCACCCGACCTATTCGTTCCATACCTATGGCGACGGCAAGGAAAGCACCATCAACGACGTCAAGGACCATCGGCTGAAGGTCGACGGCTACTACTACTGGATCGTCCGCGTGAATCCGGCGGACGCCCGGGAGCGCGGCATCAAGCAGAACGATCTCGTGCGGCTCCACAACGACCGCTACGCCGTGATCTGCGCCGCCGATGTGTCGCCCCTGGTCAGGCCCGGCGTCATCAAGACGTTCGAATCTTGCGCGGTGATCGATCTCATCCGCACGACGAAGGGCATGGCCGATCGCGGCGGCTGCGTCAATCTTCTGACCAATGATCGCACCATGGAGCGGGGCACGTCCGGCATCGCTCCCAATTCGTGTCTGATCGAGGTCGAAAAATGGGACGGACAGATGTTGGAGGCGGCGGAATGAGCAAGTGGGCCCTGATCGTCGACGTGGCGCTGTGCAACAACTGCAACAACTGCGTGCTCGCCACCAAGGATGAATATCTCGGCAACGAGTTTCCGGGATATTCCGCCTCTCACCCCAAGCTCGGCCAATCCTGGATCTCGATCGAGCGCCAGGTGCGCGGCGACGGCCAGATGGTCGACACCGCCTACATGCCGGTGATGTGCAATCACTGCGACAACGCGCCATGCGTCGCCGCGGCGAAAGGCGGCGCCGTCCGCAAACGGCCGGACGGCATCGTCGTCATCGACCCGCAAGCCGCGAAGGGCCAGCGGGATATCGTCAAGTCCTGCCCGTATCAGGCCATTTCGTGGAACGACGAGGCGCAGGTTCCGCAAATCTGGAACTTCGACGCCCATCTCATCGACGGCGGCTGGAAGGAACCGCGCTGCGCGCAGTCCTGTCCCACCGGCGCGATCAAGGCGATCTCGGTCGACGACGCCGAGCTTGAGAAGATCGTGGCGGCGCAGGGCTTGCGGGTCCGGCATCCGGAATACCGCACGCGCCCGCGCGTCTATTACCGCAACATGCAACGCGTCACGCAATGCTTCATCGGCGGGAACGTGGTCGCCAAGGCCGACGGCCGCGTGGAGAACGTCGAGAACGCGAAGGTGACCCTGCGCCAGCAGGGGCGGAGCGTGGCGGAATGCAGGTCCGACGCGTTCGGCGATTTCAAGTTCGATGGGCTCGCCGCCGACAGCGGCGGCTACGACCTCGAAGTCGAGCATCCCGTCCTCGGCAAGGCGCGGGCTTCGGCGACGGTTTCGCGAAGCGTCGTCGTCGGCTCGATCATGCTCGGCGGCGCATGAAGAACGTGGGGCACGGCTCATTTCGGGAAAGGCGGCGATGAAACACACCAAGCCATATTGGAACCACGAGCTTCCCGTCGGCGCGACCGCGACCAAGGAGCTTCTGCGCTATCGACCGCAGCTCTCGCTGAAGGAGCGCGATCGCCGGTGGGACGGCATTCGCAAGAAGATGGTGTTCGCGCAGATCGACGCGCTGCTGTTCATGACCAACGACACGTTCTGGGACATGGGCACCGTCAATCTGCGCTACGTCACGCAGGTGGGTTCCAAGATCGCCGCGCACGCGCTGTTTTTCGTCGATCGCGATCCGATCATCTGGAACGGCCTGCTGCATATGAATCGGCCGACCAACCTGCATCTGTCGACGCAGGAATGGGTGACGGATTTCCGTCCCTATGAAGGCCCGCCGACGGTGGCGGCGGCGATGCGAGAGGCCGGTCTCGAAAACGCGCGGGTCGGGCTCGTCGGATTCGGCAGCCACATCATCACCACGCCGACGTTCTTCCACGGCCATATCATGGCCTACCAGAAAGAGATGCCGAACTGCCAGTTCGTCGAGGCCAATTGGATCCTGGAGGAAATGCGCCTCATCAAGAGCGATGAGGAACTCGGGCTGCTGGCGGAAGCCGGCAAACACGCCCTGCGCACGGTCGAGACTTTGATCGAGCACGCCAAGCCGGGCGTGACCGAAGCGGCGCTGTTCGCCGAGCTCGTTCGCACGCAGATCGCGGGCGGCTGCGAGCCGCAGGTCTTCCACCTACTCACCTCCGGCCCGGTGGAGCATCCGCGAACCGAGCTGTGGCATTTGCTGCATGGCTCCGAGCAGCCATTGGTGCCGAGCATGCGTCCGCTGCAGAAGGGCGACGTGGTGCTGACGGAATTCCATACCCAATATGGCGGCTATCTCGCCGCGACCGAATTCACGGTCTACATCGGCAAGAAGGCGCCGCAAGAACTGCTCGACATTCACAAGGTGTGCGTGGAGTGCCTGGAGGCGAGCGCCGAGGCGCTGGTGCCGGGCAACACCGTGCGCGAAGCGTGGGAAGCGGTGGTGCGGCCGGCGGACAAGGCCAAGCTCGACTTCGTCGAACTCGGCTTCCACGGTCACGGCCTGGCGTCGCCGGAATTTCCCTGCGTGGTCTATCGACCGGGCTATGGACCGGGGAGCATGAACGGCGCCCGGGTCGGGAACCTCGTGCTCGAAGAGAACATGGTGCTCGGCAACAACATCGACCTGTTCAACCCGGCGTGGAAGCCCGATGTCGGCTGCGTGTTCGGCGACATGATGGTGGTGCGCAAGGGCGGCGCCAAGAAGCTCGTCAATGTGCCGTTGGAGATGCCGCAAATCGGCTGAGCTTGTGATCGCGCGCGACGCGCGACGGTCGCCGACCCCGCGCGCGCGGGTTCGGTCCGCGGTGGAACGTGGGAAGTGATGTTTGGAGGAGTCGTCATGAAGCAGCTAACGATCGATGTGGGCGGAACGTTCACGGATTGTCTGTGCCTTGATGAAGCCGGTGCGCTGCATCGCTTCAAGGCATCGACGACTCCCGACGATCCGACTCGCGGCTTTTTCGACGCCGTCGAGAAAGCGGCCGCCCACTTCAAGCAGACCGTGCCGGCGTTCCTCGCGACGGTCGAGCGCATCGTCCACGGCACGACGCTCGGCACCAACGCGTTGATCGTGCGCCGCGGCGCCAAGGTCGGCATGATCACGACCGCGGGCTTTCGCGACGTCATCGAGATGCGCCGCGGCATCAAGAGCCTGCACGGTTCGATCTTCGACCAGTTCGTCGAGCCCTACGAGCCGCTGGTGCCGCGCTATTTGCGCCTGCCGGTGGAGGAACGCATCAGCTATACCGGCGAAATTCTCACGCCGCTGAATGAAGCCCAGGTCGCCGACGCGGCGCGGAGCCTCATCAAGGAGGGATGCGACGCGATCGCCATCTGCCTCCTCAGCGCCTACGTCAATCCGGCGCACGAGCGGCGCGCCAAGGAGATCGTGCGCGAGGTGGCGCCGAAGGCCTACATCACCACGTCGCACGAGATCCTGCCGGTGTGGCGGGAGTTCGAACGGTTCTCGACCACCGTCATCTCCGCCTATATCGGGCCGATCATCTCCAATTACCTCAACAAGCTCGCCACCAGCCTGCGCAAGAACGGTTTCATCGGGAGCCTGATGATGATGCAGGCCAACGCCCTGGTGCAGACGGTGGAGCATTGCGTCGATCGCGCGGTGTATCTCCTCGATTCCGGACCGGCCGCCGCGCCTTCCGGCGCGCTTTCGGTCGTCGGCGGCAAGGACAAGGCGAACGTGCTGTCCGTCGACATGGGCGGCACCAGCTTCGACATCTGCATGCTCAAGAACGGCGTCATTCCCACCACTACCGAAAATTGGGTGGGCGAGGACCGGGTGGCGATCAAGATGGTCGATCTCGTCACCACCGGCGCCGGCGGCGGCTCGATCGCCTGGATCGACTCGCTCGGCCTCTTGCGCGTCGGCCCGCAGAGCGCCGGCGCCGATCCCGGGCCCGCCGCCTACGGCAAGTCGGACAACGCGACGGTCACCGACGCCAATCTCGTGCTCGGCTACGTGCCGTCCGACTATTTCCTCGGCGGCGAGATGACGGTCGATGTCGAGCGTTCGCGTAAGGCGGTCGGGGAGATCGGAGCCAGGCTCGGCATGAGCGTCGAGAAAGCCGCGCTCGCGATGTGGACGACCATCAACGCCAACATGGCGAACTCCATCAACGAGATGTGCACCAAGAAGGGGCACGATCTGCGCGCGTTCACCATGGTCGCGGGCGGCGGCGCGGGCGGCGCTCATGTCGTGGGCATCGCCAAGCGCTTGTCGATCCCCGAGGTCGTCATTCCGCGCGTCGCGGCGCTGATGAGCGCCTACGGCATGTACAACCTCGATCCCGGACTCGAATTCGCGCGGTCGTGGTTTCTCGATCGCAACAAGGTCAAGCTCTCGGAGCTGCAACGCCTGTTCGAGGAGATGCGGGAAGAGGCGCGCCGCGAGTTCATCCGGCTCGGAATCGACGCCTCCAACCTGTCCTATTTCCCGACGGTCGAGATGCGCTATGCCGGACAATTCACCGACATCGAGATCGATCTTCCCGACATCGAGGTCACCGAGCAGGTGCTCGATCAGTTGGTGGCGCGCTTCCACGAAAAGCACCGCCAGATGTTCACCTACAATCTGCCCTGGCTCGACGTCGAGTTCCTGACGTTCCGGCTGCGCGTCACCGCGCCGCGCAAGCAGATCGGGCGGCTCACCGTGAACACCGGCAAGCCGTCGTCGGCCGCCGGCCGCGCGACGCGAAAGGTGCTGTTCGAGGAGGGCGCGCTCGATACGCCGGTCGTCGATTGGGACAACCTGGAATCCGGCGACAAGATCTTCGGCCCCGCCGTCATCGTCGACCGGACGACCTCGGTGCTGGTGCTGCCCGGCTTCAATTGCGAGGTCGATCCCTACCATAGCCTGGTGATACGGCCGGTGGCCCGGCAATCCGCGAACAATCGCAGCGAAGCAGCCATGGAGACGGCGTGACATGTCGACCATTGATCCCATCACGCTTGCCACGATCTGGCATTCCTTCCAGAGCACCTGTCGCGAGATGCGTCACGTCGTGGAGCGCACGGCGCAGAGCTATCTCATGGCGCACCTCAACGACCTGTCGACCGGGATTTGGCTGCCGGACGGCTCGACCGTCGCGGTGCCGGTTGGCCTGCCGTGCCAATACATGGGCACGCGCTACGCCATTCAGGCCTTGACCAAGACCTATGGCGACGACATCGGCCCCGGCGACGTGTTCCTGATCAACGACCCTTACGAAGGACACAACACGCATCTGCCGGACTGGGGCTTCTTCCGTCCGATCTTCCACGAGGGCGAACTTTTGTTCTTCACGATGGTGCGCGGCCATCAGATGGACACCGGCGGAAGCTTCCCGGGCGGATACTTCCCGAACGCCTACGACATCCACGCCGAAGGGCTGCGTCTTCCGCCGATCCGCGTGATCGAGCGCGGGCGCGAATTGAAAGACATGTTCCGGCTGATCTGGTCGAACGTGCGCTGGTCGGAAGCCGTTCGCATCGACAACTATTCGATGATCGCCACGACCAAATTGGCGGAGGAACGCATTCTCGACCTCATCCGCCAGTTCGGCCGCGACACGGTGATGGGCAGCGTCGACCAGATGATCGCGCGCAGCGAGAAGGCGGTGCGCGCGGAAATCCAGGCGATCCCCGACGGCGTCTATTCGGGCGAATCGGCGACGGACGATGACGGCACCGTTCTCGACGTGCCGGTCTGGGTTCGACTGGATATCACCGTCAAGGGCGACGAACTGACGCTCGACTTCTCGCGGTCCGATCCGCAGACGAAGGGATTCATCAACAACGTCTACGCCGCGACCTACGCGACATCGGTCACCGCCGTGCTGATCCATTTCGGTCCGGCGCTGGCGGACTTCCACAACGAAGGATCGATGCGGCCGATCACGGTGGTCGCGCCCGAGGGGCTCGTCGTCAACGCGCGCTATCCGGCGACGGTCGGCGCGGCGCCGGTCGCGGTCGGAACGCAGATCCTCGAGGCGGTGATGGAGGCGATGAGCAAGGCGATGCCGGAGCGCGGCATGGCGGCTTGGGGCAAACATCGCGGTTGCTACACCTTCGCCAGCGATCATCGCAGCGGCAAGCCCTACGTCCGCACCACCTTCGACTATGACGGCAGCGTCGGCGCGGTGTGGGGGCATGATGGCCCAACCGGCCCCTGCGTGCTGCCGACGATGGCGCAGGTGACGCGCGGCAACGCCGAGGAGGCGGAGATTCGCTTCCCCTGGCGCATCGTCAAGACCGAAATCATTCCCGATCTCATGGGCGCGGGGCGCTGGCGCGGCGGCTGCGGCATTGAATGGCAGGCGATCAACGAGGGCGGCTCGGGCCGGATCGCGACCGGCAGTTCAGACGGCGACGAAATGCTGGGCAAGGGTGTGCAGAACGGATTTCCGGTGCCGCCGAGCCGCACCTTCATCAAGCGCGGCGGCAAGACCTCGCGTGTCAAGCCGCATCGCATGATCGAGCTGCAGACGGGCGACGTCTACATCAAGATCAGCTCCGGCGGCGGCGGCGTCGGCGATCCGCGCGAGCGGCCGGAAGAGGCCGTGCTCAAGGATGTCCGCAATGGCGTCGTTTCCAGGGAAGCCGCGCTCGCGATCTATGGCGTGGCGATCGATCCCAAGACGATGACGGTCGATGCCAAGGCGACGCGCGAGGCCCGCGCCCGCAAGGAACCGCCGCGCTGCGAAGTCGTCATCGACGAGGAGAAGATGACGCCCGTCTTGCGCGTCGGTTAGGGCAAGTCCCCGCGAAAGTGAGAATCACCTTCGCGGTCACGATCCGCTCAAGGATTTCAATCCGCGGCAGTTCCTTGTCACGCGCGGCAAACCCGTCGCGCGGGACAAGCGCCTGGCGGAGAGCCGTCACGGAGGACGTAAATCAAGTCATGCCCGCAAGGGTGGCGGGCCGCGACAACGCGATTGACCACCCACATCATGCAAAAGGGGAAACGCCATGCCCGCACGGGACAGGCTTGCAGCAAGCATCGTGAAGCACGCGACATTCGTATCGGCGATGATCGTCGGTACATGGCTATCGGCCGCTTCCGCCTTCGGCGTGGAGCTTTCGGTGGCCAGTTTCCTTCCGCCTCAACATCACGCCAATGCCGTCGTGTTCAAGTGGTTCGGGGACGAACTGGCGAAGCGATCCAACGGCACGTTGACACTGAAGATGTATCCGGGCGGACAGCTCGGGGCGGGGCCGGTGCAGCAATACAAGCGCGTTGTTGAAGGCGTGGCGGACGTCGTCATCGGCGTGGCGAGCTACACGCCGGAGCTCTTCCCGAATACCATGCTCACAATTCCACCCGGGAAGGCGACGAATTCCAAGGAACTGGCCGAGCGCTTCCTCGCCAATTACGACAAGCACTTCGCTCCGGAATTCGCCAAGGTGAAGTTCCTCGGGATCGGCTTCCCGGCGGGCACGAGCATCTCGGCCACCCGGGACCTTTCGACACTCGCCAGCATGAAGGGCGCCAAGATCGTGCCCTACGCGACGACAATGGCGCCGCTGATTGAATCAATGGGCGCCGTTCCCGTGCAGATGCCGGTGACCGATGTCTATACCGGGCTCTCCACCGGCACGATCGACGGCGCCGTGGCCGCGCATAACAACATGCTGGCGCCATGGAACTGGCGGGACGTCACGAAATACTACATCGACAATTTTCCTCCGCAGTTCCAGGCGGTCTATTTCGTCATGAACGTCGACCGCTACCGGTCGTTGAGCGCCGAACACCGCGCCATCATCGACGCGCTCGCGGGCAAGGAATTCACCAAGGTCGCCTCCGGCAGCTTCCACGACGCGGACGCGATCGCGCTCGCGGAGATGAAGAAGGCGGCCAGCGCGTCGTATCAGCTCATCGTGGTTTCGAGCGATGAACGCGCCAAGATGGATGCCGCGATCACCAAGGGCATGAAGGTCATCTTCGCCGACTATGCAGCCCGTGGCCGGACCAACGCCCAGGAAGTCTACGAGGCGATCAACAAATAGACGCGACGCGGCGGGGGAATTCCCCCGCCGCCCGCGATCCAATCGGCGCGCAACTTCAACCTGGTCGACAACATGCAGCCAATGCCAAGCGATCGGCAGCCGTTGGGCGCCGAGACACCGACGCCGGACCGTGTCTTGAATCGGATCGACAAGATGCTGACCTATGTCGCCCTGTTCGGCGGCGGGCTGACGCTTGTCTTCCTCACGGCACTCAGCGTCTTCAACGTGCTGGTCATGCGCAAGGCGCTCAACGCGCCGATCAAGGGCGCCGAGGATATCCTGGTGCTGGCCTTGGTGCTGCTGGTCGCGTTCGCGATTCCGTTCGGCGCGAGAACGGGCGCGCACATCGAAATCGAGGTGCTGGAGCCGGCCATGCCGAGGGCCTTCGCCCGCGTATCGTTGCTGGCGATGAAAGTGCTCGGCGTCATTACCCTCGCGATCATGAGCTGGCGGCTGTCGAACGCCGGCACGAACGCCGCCGTCTTCGGCGAGTCATCGCAGACATTGCTGATCTCGCTCGCGCCATTCTACCATCTGCTGGCCGTGGCGATCGGGGTCTACTGCGTCATTCTGATGTTGGAAATCTGGCAGATCGTTCGGACCGGCTCGGTTCGTTGGCTGAGCCTGGCGGGAGGTGGGTACTGATGCCGAGTCTCGCGGCTATCGGGGCTGTCGGCCTCATTGTCATGCTCGTCTTCATGGCGCTTCGCATGCCCGTCGCGATCGCCATGCTGTTGATCGGCTTCGTTGGCACGGTCGTGGCGAACGCCCAGAAATTCCTGACGGTCGGAATGGCGTCCGACCAGGCATGGGGCAAGGCGTGGACGGTCGCCCTGTCCAATCTCTCGGGCGAGGCGTTCGAAGCCGCTTCGAACTACAACCTCCTCGTCATTCCGATGTTCGTGCTGATGGGCAGCATCGCCGGCGTGTCCGGCATGTCGAACGATCTTTTCAAGGGCGCCTATCGCTGGTTGGGACATTTTCGGGGCGGGCTCGCGTCGGCCACGATCGCCGCCTGCGCCGTGTTCGCGGCGCTTTCGGGCTCCTCGCTCGCGTCGGCGGTCACGATGGGCCGCGTCGCGCTGCCGGCGATGCGGAGCTACAAATATGACGACGCGCTCGCCACCGGCACGGTCGCGGCGGGCGGAACGCTCGGATTTCTGATTCCACCGTCCGGCGGAATGATCATCTATGCGATCCTCACCGATCAGAGCATCGGACGGCTGTTCATGGCCGGGGTCATTCCGGGTATCGTTCTGACCTTGCTGTTCATCCTGACGATCATGATCGTCGTCTGGAGGAATCCGGCGGCGGGGCCGCCGGGCGAGCGATCTTCGTTCCGGGCGAGAGTCGATTCTCTCGTCGAGGCGCTTCCGATCATCTGCGTGATCGCGATCACGATCGGCGGGATGTATTCGGGCTATTTCACGCCGGTCGAGGCCTCGTCCGCCGGCGCCTTCTTCACGTTCGCGGTCGCCGCGTTCGAGCGCAAGCTGTCGATGGAGAAATTGAAGACAATCGCGCTTCAGACCATGAGCGCGACGGCGACCATCTTCATGATCCTGATCGGCGCGTTCGTCTTCATTCCGTTCATGTCGCTGACGGAATTGCCGGCGATGCTGATCACCTTCATGACCACCTTGCCGATCGGCGAGATCGGCGTGCTCATCGCGATCGTCGCTGCCTACATGGTGCTCGGCATGTTCCTCGAAAGCATCGCGATGCTCGTCCTGACGCTTCCGGTCGTGATCCCGATCGCCATCGCGTTCAACTGGGATCTCATCTGGTTCGGCATCATCGTGGTGATATTGCTCGAAATGGGAATGATTTCGCCGCCGGTCGGGATCAACGTCTTCGTGGTGAAGGCCATCGTTCCAGATGTGCCGATGCGGCGAATCTTCAACGGCATCTGGCCGTTCTGGTTCGCGATGCTCGCGATGATCATCCTTCTCGTGATGTTCCCGCAAATCGCGCTCTACCTGCCGCAAACCATCGTCGGCACCTGAGGGCGCGAAGAACGGAGCTATTTGGCGGGTCCGGTCGCGGACGCGGTGGATGGTTCGCCGCCGGGCGGGTGGGCCGGGCGAGCGCGGCCGCGTGTTCCGGGCCGCCCGTTTCCGACGTCGCAACTTCAGGCAGGACCGCTTGGCGCCCGAAAACGCCCGGTTTCGACAGGCGGTCGAATCGCTCCCGGCGTGCCGCGCATGGGAATACCGGGCTGGGCAGCCACCAGCCTGCGCCGCCGGCCCGCTATTCCCCGGGGACGGTGGGCCGGCGAGATCGCGCGCGGTGCCCGTGGTCGAGCGGGAAACTCCTTCAAATTGGGGTCTTGGGCCCATCCGATCGACAGCGGCGGCGTGGGGTGCCCCATGCCCGCTTTGAGGTCGATCAACAACGATCGGCGTGGTGATTTACAGTTCGGGAATAAAGACGCAAACTTGAAGATAATTGGGTCGGGACCGACCTGATCGATTGGGCGTCGTGTCGCGAGCGGGCAGGGCGTCGGGCTGGGCATCGGGCTGGGCGAAGGGCGGACGACGCGGGGAACGCGTGTCCGGTCGCTCCGTTCGGGGACGACACGATCGGATGGCGGCGGGGTCGTGCGCCCGGCCGGGGTTCGTCACCCCGGGGCAATCGCCTGCCGAGCGATTTGGCTTGGTCATCGGGGCATTGCCCGTGCGATGGAGGATGCGGTTGGTGTTCAGAGGCGAGGAGTGCCATTCGTGACCGATTCAACGATTTCGTCGCTGGGTTCGCTGCTTCGGGACCGCGGCATCTCGCGGCGGCGGCTCATTCAATATGCCGCGGCCACGGCGGCGGCGATGGGTCTTCCGCCCACAGCGGCGGAAGTGATGGCCCAGGGCCTCGCCAAGGCGCGACGCCAGTCGGTGATCTGGCTGTCATTCCAGGAATGCACGGGCTGCACCGAGTCGATCACGCGTTCGTCCGGCCCGACCTTGGAAAACCTGATCTTCAACTTCATCTCGCTCGACTACCATCACACGCTTCAGGCCGCGTCGGGCGAAGCCGCCGAACAGGCCCGCCACTCGGCGATGACGGAGAACAAGGGCAAGTATATCGTCGTCGTCGACGGTTCGGTGCCGATCAAGGACGAGGGCGTCTATTCCACCATCGCCGGAATGACCAATCTCGCGACGCTGAAGGAAACCACGAAGGATGCCTTCGCCATCGTCGCGGTGGGCTCCTGCGCCAGCTTCGGCGGCCTGCCCAAGGCCGATCCCAATCCAACCGGCGCCACGGCGATCTCCGAGATCATTCACGACAAGCCCATCATCAACATTCCGGGCTGCCCGCCGATTCCCGAAGCGATGACGGCCACGATTTCCTACCTCCTTGCGTTCGGCAAGATTCCCGATCTCGATGGCTTGGGGCGGCCGCAGGCGTTCTTCGGCGAGTCGATCCACGACCGCTGCTACCGGCGCTCATTCTATGAACGCGGCATGTTCGCGGATTCGTTCGACGACGAGGGCGCGCGTCAGGGCTGGTGCCTCTACAAGCTCGGCTGCAAGGGCCCCATCGCCTACAACGCCTGCGCGACGCTGAAATGGAACAACGGCGTGTCCTTCCCGATTCAATCCGGCCATGGTTGTCTAGGCTGCTCGGAGCCGAAATTCTGGGATAAGGGCGGCTTCTACCGGCCGCTGTCGGCTCCCGGTCATGACATGGGCGGACTGCTCGCCGCCGCTGGCGCGGCCGGCGTCGCCTTGGGCGTGGGCGCGGCGATGATCTCGCGGCGCCACCAGACGACCTATCTCAACGAGCCCGGCGCGAAGAAGGATGCCGAGTCATGAACCCGCTCGATTTCAGCCTCCTCGATTTCGCGAGAGGGCCCGCGCTGACGATCTCCATGACGGTGTTCTTGATCGGCACGCTATGGCGGCTGGTCGGCGTGCTGCTGCTGCCGTGGCGACGGATTCCTTCCCAGCCGCGCGACAACGCGCCCTCGTCGATCATGGCGGCGCTGTGGGGGATCGTCCGCTACATGTGGCCGCACAAGACCTTCGTCAAAACCGAGATGTTCACGATCGCCAACGGCTATGTCTTCCATCTCGGGCTGGCGATCGTGGTGTTCCTGTTCGCGCCGCATATTCTTTTCATCAAGAACGTGTTCGGCGTCTCCTGGCCGGGTCTGCCGAGCAACGTCATCTACGCCGTCGGCGTGATTACCGGCGCGTCGCTGATCGCCGTCTTCGTCCACCGCCTGACCAATCCGGTGCAGAAGCTGATCTCCCGTCTCGATGACTATATCAGTTGGGCGCTGACGTTCCTTCCGGTCGCCACCGGCTTGCTGGCGTCGAGCCATCTCGGCGCGCGCTACGAAACCATTTTGGCGCTGCATGTGCTCAGCATCTGCGCGTTCCTCGTCTGGTTCCCGTTCGGCAAACTGATGCACGCCTTCTTCTTCGTGTTCTCTCGCGGCGCGGCCGGCGTACGCTTCCGCCATCGGGGTGCCGAGATATGACCGCGCGCACGACGACCGCCGGCGTTCCGTTCGACGCCCAGGGCGAGCAATCCGAAGTCGAGCGGCGCACCAATGCGCTTCAGACCTTCGTCCGCGACTTCGCCATGACGGCCGCCGTCAACCTGGAATCCTGCGTGCGTTGCGGCATCTGCGCGAGCGCCTGCCACTTCTACGTTTCCACCGGCGATCCCAACTACACGCCGATCAACAAGCTCAAGCCGTTCGAGCAGGCTTATCATCGCCACATCGGGCCGTTCGCGCCGATCTATCGCCTGTTCGGCGTCGTTCCCAGCGTCAGCCTCGACATGCTGGAGGAGTGGGAGCGTCTGATTTTCGACGCCTGCTCGCTGTGCGGCCGCTGCACGCTCGCCTGTCCGATGGGCATCGATATCGCCGACCTGATCAAGCAGGCGCGGCACGGCATGTACCAAGCGGGCCTCGTTCCCGACCGTCTCGAATTGATGGACCGCACGGCGAAGGCATGGGGGAGCCCCGCCACGCCCGCCGACGATTTCGCCGATATCATTCGCGAGGCCGGCGAACAATTCGGTGTGCCGATGAACATCGACCTGCCGCAAGCCGACTATCTTTTGACGGTGGCGCCGGCCGAACTCACCGATCACACCAAGGCGCTGGCTTCGGCCGCGAAGATCCTCAACCGTCTCGGCGTGAAGTGGACCTACAGTTCGGAGGGATTCGAGGCTTCGAATATCGGCTATATCAACGGCGACATCACGCTGCAGGAAAAGATGACGCGCAAGATCATCGACGCCGCTCAGAAGCTGGGCGCGCATACGCTGATCCTGCCCGAATGCGGCCACGCCTATGGCGCGGCGCGGTGGGAGGCGGCGCGCTGGTACGGCGGCAAGGTGCCGGTGCGCGTCGTGCACATGGCCGAGTTCCTCGGCGACATCGTCGAGCGCGGTCTCGTCAAGCTCAACAAGATCAACGCCACGGCGACTTTTCACGATCCCTGCCAGCTGGTGCGACGCGGCGGGGTGGGGCGGGCGCCTCGCGTGGTGCTCGACGCGCTGGGATTTGATCTCCACGAACTCGCCGATCATGGCGCGCTCGGCTGGTGTTGCGGCGGCGGCGGCGGGGTCGTCTCCAACGTGCGGGCCGATCCGATCCGCTTCAAGGCGTTCGAGCTCAAGCGCCGGCAGGTCGAGGACACCAACACCGAACGCTTCATCACCGCCTGCGGCCAGTGCCGGATCACGCTCACGCTGGGCGCCAAGCATTTCAAATGGGACAAGAAGGTCGAGAGCCTGGTCGATCTCGTCGCCGACAATCTGGCCGACTAGACGGCGGTCGCGCGCCGGGCGCGGCGTGGTGGAACGAGTGGCGGGCGATGATGGCGGGCGCTGGGCGTGGATCGTCCTTTCACTCGCCGCGTAATCGGAATGGAGAATCCTGATGGCCAAACGAGTCGTCGTCGACCCGGTCACCCGCATCGAAGGCCATTTGCGGGTGGAGGCGGAGCTCGGCGAGAAGGGCGCCATCGTCGGCGCCTATTCGTCCGGCACCATGGTGCGTGGAATTGAGCTCATTCTTCGCGGCCGCGATCCGCGCGAGGCATGGGCCTTCGCGCAGCGGATTTGCGGCGTCTGCACGCTGGTCCACGGCCTCGCCTCGATCCGCGCGGTCGAGAACGCGCTGAAATACGATATTCCGCCGAACGCCAATCTGATCCGCAACCTGATGATCGGCGCCCAATATGTGCACGATCACGTCATGCATTTCTATCATCTGCACGCGCTCGACTGGGTCGATGTCGTCTCCGCGCTCAAGGCCGATCCGAAGGAAACCGCGCGGCTCGCGCAGAGCATCTCGTCCTACGCGAAATCGAGCCCGGGCTATTTCGCCGACGTGCAAACGCGCCTGAAGACGTTCGTCGAGGCGGGGCAGCTCGGCATTTTCGCCAACGGCTATTGGGGCCATCCGGCCTACCGGCTGCCGGCCGAAGCCAACCTCATGGCGGTCGCCCATTATCTCGACGCGCTGGAGTGGCAGCGCAACGTCGTGCAGATTCACACCATCTTCGGCGGCAAGAATCCGCATCCCAATTTTCTCGTCGGCGGATCGCCGTCGCCGATCAGCGCCTCGCCGCGCATGGCTGCGGGCGGAGCGGCCGCGACCACGGTCAACATCCTGGCGCTCGATCAGGTTCGCGCCATCATCAAGAGCATGCGCGATTTCGTCGATCAGGTTTACGTGCCGGACACCTTGGCGATCGCCGGATTCTACAAGGATTGGTTCCGGCGCGGCGAGGGTCTCGGCAATTTCATGACCTACGGCGACTTCCCCGCCGACGGCCGCGCCGACGCGAGTTCGTGGTTGATCCCCGCCGGCGTCATTCTCAACCGCGATCTTTCGCGCATCGAACCCGTCGACCTGAACGACCCGGCGCAGGTTCAGGAGTTCGCCGCGCATTCCTGGTACACTTATTCCTCCGGCAAGACCGCCGGGCTTCACCCCTATCAGGGCGAAACCAAGCTCGCTTATTCCGGCCCGAAGCCGCCCTTCGAGCAACTCAATGTCGAGGAAGCCTATTCGTGGCTGAAGTCGCCACGCTGGCGCGGCCACGCGGTGGAGGTCGGCCCGCTCGCCCGCGTCCTCATGCTCTACGCCAAGGGCCATGAGCCGACCCGCGAACTTGCGACGCACGCGCTCAAGACGCTCGATCTGCCGATCGACGCGATGTATTCGACCCTCGGGCGCACCGCCGCGCGCGCGCTGGAGACCAAGATCATTGCCGACCTCATGACCGGCTGGCTCGACAATCTCGTCGCCAACATCCGCGACGGCGACGTTCGAGTCCACAATCCGGCGAAGTGGGATCCCGCGACCTGGCCGCGCGAGGCGAGGGGCGTCGGCTGGATGGAGGCGCCGCGCGGCGCGCTGGCGCATTGGGTCGTCATCAAGGACGGCAAGATCGACAACTATCAGGCCGTGGTGCCAAGCACATGGAACGCCGGGCCGCGCGACGCGCAAGGCAAGCCGGGGGCCTATGAGGCGGCGCTACAGGACCGCCATGAGGTGAGCAATCCGGCCCAGCCGCTGGAAATCCAGCGCACCATCCATTCCTTCGATCCGTGCATCGCCTGCGCGGTCCACATCGCCGAGCCGGCGCGTCCGGCGACGCGCGATCCTGGTCCGGCCGTCGCAATCATCTGACGACGCGCCGACGATATCAGCCAGCGCAAGGTAAACCGACGGATGCCGCGTCCGCGTCGAGCGGGGCGGCTATGCGCTATAGTTGTCCGAATATGACAATGGAACCTCAATGAGACGCGGCCAACGCGGTGTCCGGTCGCCAAAGGCGCGGAACGCGCGTCGCGGGTGCATGATTTGACCGACGGAGCCGTCGTTTCCAGCCGTGCGCCAGGCCTTCGTCCTTCCCACCATGTGGTCTGCGAAGCCGTACGCATGACCTGAATGCGGGTCGAAGCGTTCTACCAGGCTCTGGCGATTATTCCAGCCAGACCGGCGCGGCGTCACCCTCCGCAGGGCGCGGGAAGTGAAACTCGTCTGGCACCGATCTTGCTTCGACATCGGACGGTCGCGCCGTGCCTGGGCAGGTTGTTGGAGTTCCGACATGCCACCCATGTCATTCGCGCCGCTTGCCGGAGCGATCCGGCTAGCGCTATATACAGACGGAATTAACGAGGCAGCCGCACGAGCGCGGTCCGCGGCGACATTGGACTTGAACGAGCGTGCGCGCGGCGAGGGGGAGTTGGTTCATGATGATGTCGGTACGCGGGCGATCCATGGCGCGAACGGGCGCATGGCTGGTCGCCGCCTGGGCCGTGCTTGCGCCAGCGCCGGGATCCGCGCTAGACGCGCGCGCGCCGGCGGCCGCGGTCGGCACGCCGGTCGTCTTCGCGGCGGCGAGCCTGAAGAACGCGCTCGACGCGGTCGCGGCGGCCTGGAAGAAGGACGCCGGAAAGTCCGTTACCATCTCCTATGCGTCGTCGTCGACGCTCGCCCGGCAGATCGAGCAGGGCGCGCCCGCCGACATTTTCATCTCCGCCGATCTCGATTGGATGGATTGGTTGCGGCAGCGCGATCTGATCAAGGCGAACACGCGGCAATTGCTGTTGGGGAACACGCTCGTTCTGATCGCGCCGGCGGATCTGGCGACATCGTTCAAGATCGTCGACGGCGCCGATCTCGCCGGCGCGCTCGGCGGGGGACGATTGTCGATCGGCGAGGCGAAGTCGGTACCGGCCGGCAAATACGCGAGGGAAGCGCTCGAAAAGCTCGGTATGTGGCGGGCGGTGGAAGGCAGGTTGGCGCAGAGCGACAACGTTCGCGCCGCGCTCGCTCTCGTCGCGCGCGGGGAGGCGCCGCTCGGGATCGTCTACGCGACCGACGCCAATGCCGAGCCCAAGGTGCGCGTTGTCGATACCTTCCCGGCGTCGACCCACGCGCCGATCGTCTACCCGATCGCGTTGACGGCGACGTCGACGAACGCCGAGGCGGTGGCGTTCATCGCCTATCTGCGCTCGCCCGGCGCGCGGCGCGAATTCGTGGCTCGGGGTTTCACGATCCAGCCGAATTAGGGACGCGCGCTTGCTTCGGGTAACGGCGAATGATCGGGATGAAGCCATGAGGAAATGTGGGGCGAGGCAGATCGGCGCGGCGGCGTTGGCGATCCTCGCCGCGACGCTGGTGATCTCGATGCTGACGATCTCGATGGCGTCGCGATCGCGGGCCAATGAGCCGCGGCCGCTCGTCATCTACGCGGCGGGCTCGCTGAAGAACGTCATCGACGAGGCGATGGCGCGGTGGAGAACGACGACGGGGCGCCCGGTCGTCGCTTCCTACTCGCACGCGCCAGCACTCGCCAAGCAGATCGAATCGGGCGCGCCGGCGGACATCTTCATTTCCGCCGATAACGACTGGATGGACTATCTCGTCGCGCGCGACCTGGTCGATGCTCGCAGTCGCGCCGACGTGGCCGGCAACAATCTGGTGCTGATCGCTGCGAGCGATGACAAGGTCCAGTTCAAGCTGACGCGCGGCGCCGATCTCGCGGGCCTTGTTGGCGAGGATCGCGTCGCGGTTTGCACCATCGCATCTTGTCCGGGCGGAAAATACGCCAAGGCCGCGCTGGAGGGGCTCGGGATCTGGCACGCCGTCAAAACCAAGCTGATCGATCAGGAGACCATTCGTGTCGCCCTTGCCGCGGTCGCGCGCAAGGAGGTACGCTTCGCCATTGTCTACGCGAGCGACGCGGCGATCGAGCCGAGAGTGCGCGTCGTCGACGTCTTCCCCGAATCGAGCCATCCGCCGATCGTCTATCCAGCCGCGATCGTCAAGGGACCCAATACCGATCCGAGAAGCGAAACCACGCGCGCGTTCTTGGACTTCTTGCTTTCGTCCGAAGGTTCGGCGATTTTCGTCAAACACGGATTTCGAAAGCCGGCACGACAGGAGCGCAAGTGATCGAGCTCTCGCCCGAGGAATGGACGGCCGTACGCCTGTCGCTCAAGATCGCGCTCACGGCGACGCTCGCGAGCCTGCCGGCGGGCATTCTCGTCGCCTATGCGCTGGCACGCTGGCGCTTTCCGGGCAAGGTCATCGTCGACGGACTTATCCATCTTCCGCTTGTGTTGCCGCCGGTGGTGACGGGATATCTGCTGCTGCTGCTGCTCGGCCGACGCGGACCGCTCGGCATGTTTCTCGCCGAGCATTTCGGCATTGTTTTTTCGTTCCGTTGGACCGGCGCGGCGCTCGCCTGCGCGGTCATGGGCTTCCCGTTGATGGTGCGCGCGATCCGCCTCTCGATCGAGGCGATCGACAATCGTCTCGAACACGCCGCCGGCACGCTCGGCGCCAATCGGGCATGGACGTTCGCGCTGGTCACGCTGCCGTTGGCGCTGCCGGGAATCGTCGTCGGCTCGATCCTCTGTTTCGCCAAGGCGCTCGGCGAGTTCGGGGCGACGATCACTTTCGTCTCCAATATTCCCGGCGAAACGCAGACGATCTCCGCGGCGATCTACACCTACACCCAGGTTCCGGGCGGCGACACCAACGCGATGCGGCTGACGATCGTGGCGATCATCATCGCCTTCGTCGCGCTGATCGCCTCGGAAGTCATCCAGCGCGGCGCCAGGCGCGGAACGGCGGCATTCGAATGATCAGCGTCGACGCGTCGGTCAGGCTCGGGGAATTCGATCTCGATATCGCGTTCCAGAACGACAAGGGCATTGTCGCGCTGTTCGGTCGTTCGGGTTCGGGCAAGACCGTGACGATCAATCTGATCGCGGGAATCCAACGGCCCGAGCGCGGGCGGATCGTGCTCGACAACCAGGTTCTGGTGGACACGGCGAAGGGCATTTTCGTGCCGCGCCATCGCCGGCGCGTCGGCCTGGTGTTCCAGGATTCCCAGCTCTTTCCGCATTTGAACGTGCGGCGGAACCTGGGCTTCGGCCAATGGTTCGCGCCGCGCGCGGACCGCGTCATTTCGTTCGATGCGGTGGTTGAAACGCTTGGCATCGCCGCGCTGCTGGCGCGCCGCCCGGCGCGGCTCTCGGGCGGCGAGAAGCAGCGCGTCGCGATCGGGCGCGCGCTTCTGTCCTCGCCGAAGATCCTGCTGCTCGACGAGCCGTTGGCCTCGCTCGACGAGGAGCGCAAGCGGGAAATCCTGCCGTTGATCGAGCGGTTGCGCGACGAATTCGGCATCCCGATGATCTTCGTGTCGCATGCGATCGAGGACGTCGCCCGGCTCGCCCATCGCGTGGTGATCATGAAGGAGGGCCGGGTGATCGCGAACGGGCCGGTGGAGGAAGTGTTCGGGCCGGACCGGTTCCCGCCCGAGGAAAGTCGTTTCGCGCGCTCGTCCTTCATCACCGGAAGGATCGCCGGCTATGACGCGAGCTATGGGTTGACCGAGGTGGTCCATCCGGCGGGAACGATCTGGCTGACCGGCAAGGCCGGCGTGACCGGAAACGAGGCGCGCATCGTCGTGCGCGCGACCGATGTCGCGCTCGCCACATCAAGGCCCGAGAACGTCAGCGTGCGAACGATCCTGACCGGCACGATCAAGCGCATCGATGCCGAACGCGGACCGCTTGCGGCCATTCTCGTCGATCTGCGCGGCCACGGCGAACTCTCCGCGCTGGCGACGCGCAAGGCCGTCGATCAGCTCGCGCTCCGAGAGGGAACCGAGGTCCATGCCCTGATCAAGACGGTCGCGCTCGACGAGAGAACCGTGGCGGTCGGTCAGTCGTGACCGCGCCCGGGACGATAATGTTTGCGGAAGTCGGCGAAGGCTTCGTTGACCTCGCCGGCGAAGCGCTTTTCGACGGCGCGATAGGTCTCGACAAGCCGGCGGCCGAAATCGGTGACCTCGGCGCCGCCGCCTTGATGTCCGCCGGTCGCCGCGATCACCACGGGTTCGGTGAACATGCGGTTCATCGCGTCGACGAGAAGCCACGCGCGGCGGTACGACATGTCGAGCCGCCGCCCGGCCGCGGAGATCGAGCCGGTTTCGATGATGCGCTCGAGCAAGGTGATCTTGCCCGGCCCCAAGCGGCGCTCGCCGGCGAAATCGAGCCTGATCGACGGCAGGATCCGGTGCGTCGGTTTCGCCGAATGCGAGGCCGATGAGGATTTCTTGCGCGTCGTCATTTTCGCCATCCTGAACTCCAACGCACGAAACAGATCATGTCCGTGTTATCGACGACCGAACTCGAAAGGCTGCTCGCGGAAGACGCGCCCTTCGGCGACCTCACGACGGAATCCCTCGGCATCGGCCGTCAGCCCGGGCGGATTTGTTTCGCCGCCCGCTCCGCGATGGTTGTCGCCGGAATCGACGAGGCGAGAAGCCTGCTCAACCTTGCCGGCGTCCAGGCGCAAGTCAATGTCCATTCCGGGCGGGAGGTCGCGCCCGGCGCGACGCTTCTCGTCGGGGAGGGCGAGGCCGGGAGCCTTCACCGTGCGTGGAAGGTCGCGCAGACCTTGATGGAAGTCTGGTCGGGGGTTGCGAGCGCGACGCGCGAATTGGTGACGGCGGCGCGCGTCGGCCGCGCCGACATCGTGATCGCGTGCACGCGCAAGAACTTGCCGGGAACCAAGGCCATGGCGGTCGCGGCCGTCAAGGCCGGCGGCGGCGTGATGCATCGGCACGGCCTTTCAGAGACCGTCCTGGTATTTCCCCAGCACCGGGCCTTCCGCCCGCGAGTCGGGTTCGCCGAGCTGGTCAGCGAGTTGCGGTCAAGCGCTCCGGAAAAGAAGCTCGTCGTCGAGGTCATGACCATCGAAGAGGGCATGGCCGCGGCCGAGGCGGGGTTTGACGTGGTCCAGGCCGAGAAATTTCAGGCTGGCGAGGTCGCGGAGTTGGTCTCGCGGGTCAGGCCCATGACGCCGCGACCGGTCGTCGTCGCGGCCGGAGGCATCAATCCCGTCAACGCCGCGGCCTACGCGCGTGCCGGCGCCGACGTGCTCGCGACGTCGTGGCCGTTCACGGCGAAGCCGGCCGACGTGGTGGTGACCATCGCGCCGCGGTGACTGTGTCGACCGCGCGCGACCGCCGGGCGCCTTTCGCGATCAGAACGGATAGTGCCGGTGGCCGGTCTGGATCGTGATCCAGCGCAGCTCCGTGAATTCGTCGATCGCCGCCTTGCCGCCGAAGCGACCATAACCGGAAGCCTTCGTTCCGCCGAACGGCATTTGCGGCTCGTCGTGCACGGTCGGCGCGTTGATATGGCAGATGCCGCTGTCGATCCGCTTGGCGACGCCGAGCGCGCGCGCGATGTCGCGGCCGAACACGGCGGCCGCCAGGCCGTATTCGGTGTCGTTGGCCACGCGCACCGCCTCCTCGACGCCGGACACGCGCACGACCGTCACGATCGGACCGAACGTTTCCTCGCCGTAGATGCGCATCGCCGGAGTCACGCGATCGACGATGGTCGCCGGCAGAATGGTGCCAGGCGCGACGCCGCCGGCGGCGATGACCGCGCCCTTGGCGATCGCGTCGCCGATCAGCGAGTTGACGCGTTGCGCCGGCAACTCGCCGACCAGCGAGCCGAGCACGACATTTCCCTTGCGCGGATCGCCGCAGGGCAACGACTTCGCCTTGGCGACGAATTTCTCGATGAACGCGTCGGCGACCTTCTCGTCGATGACGATGCGTTCGGTCGACATGCAGATCTGGCCCTGATTCATGAAGGCGCCGAACGCGGCCGCGTTCACCGCCTCGTCGAGATCGGCGTCGTCGAGGATGACGAGCGGCGCCTTGCCGCCGAGTTCGAGCAGCACGCGCTTGAGATGCTTGGCCGCCATCTGCGCGATGATGCGTCCGACGCGGGTCGAGCCGGTGAAGTTGATCCGCCGAACCGCGGTGTGGCCGATCAGCGCTTCGACGATCACCTGCGCGTCCTGCGGCGCGTTGGTGACGACGTTGACGACGCCGTCGCCGAGTCCGGCCTCGCTCAGGCACGTTCCGATCAGGTGGTGCACGCCCGGGCTCATTTCGGAGGCCTTGAGCACCACCGTGTTGCCGCAGGCGAGCGGCATCGCCACCGCGCGCACGCCGAGGATGACCGGCGCGTTCCACGGCGCGATGCCGAGCACGACGCCGACCGGCTGACGGAACGCCATCGCCAGATTGTCGGGCTTGTCGGTCGGAATGACCTCGCCGGAGATCTGCGTCGTCATCGCGGCGGCCTCGCGCAGCATGCTGGCGGCGAGCATGACGTTAAAGCCCGCCCAGCCGGCGGTGGCGCCGACTTCCGCCATCATCAGTTGGGTGAACTCATCGGCGCGGCTCGCGAGAATATCGGCGGCCTTGTTCAACCGCGCGCGCCGCTCGCTTGGGCCGAGCGCCGACCATGCCGGAAACGCCGCGGCCGCCGCGTCGGCGGCGCGAATGGCGTCCTCGACCGTCGCGGCCGAAACGGTGCTGGCGACCTCTCCGGAAATCGGGTTGCGGCATTGGTAGGCGGCGTGGCCCGTGGCGGGGCGGCTCTTGCCGCCGATCAGCAGGTTGATCGCGTTCATGGAGCTCTCCAAATTCGGCTGGGTGGTTTTCGGCGTGGTGTGAATGCTCGGCGTGGCGGTCGCGGCGCGCGCGTCGGTATCGGTCGCGGCCGGGGAGGAATGCGATGGCGGGGGCGCTGGGATCGTGTCCGTGGCTGGCGGGCGCGGCCCGGCGTCGGGCGAGGGCAGGCGGAGAATTTCCTCGCGCGGGCCGAGAACGCCGCCGAGATAGGCGCGTTGCACGGCGGCGTCGTTCTTCAGCGCCGCGCCGGTTCCTTCCCCGACATTGCGGCCGTTCTCGATGATGTAGCCGCGATCGGCGATGGCCAGGCTCTGCCGGGCGTTCTGCTCGACAAGCAACAGCCCGATGCCGGCGCGTCGCACGTCCATGAGCGCGCGAAACAGATCGCCGCACACCGCCGGCGACAGGCCGAGCGAGGGTTCGTCGAGCAACAGGATTTCCGGCGACGACATCAGCGCGCGGCCGATCGCCACCATCTGTTGCTCGCCGCCGGACATCGTCGCGACGTGCTGGGAAAAGCGTTCCTTGAGCTTGGGAAAGAGTTGAAGCACGAAGCCGAGAGTGGCGTCCTCGCTCGCGCGCGCGCGTCTGGCGTAGGCGCCGAGCAAGAGGTTCTCCCTGACGGTCAGGTCGGGAAAGATGCCGCGTCCCTCCGGCACGAGCGCGACGCCGGCTTCGACCACGTCATGGGCGTCGAGCGCGAGCAGGTCCTTGTCGCCGAGCGTGATCGCAGCGTCCGGCGCGGGTTTGACCAAGCCGGCGACGGCCTTCAGCAGCGTCGATTTGCCCGCGCCGTTGGCGCCGAGAATGACGACGATCTCGCCTTTGTCGACGCGCAGCGAAACCTCGGACAGCGCCCGATGCTTGCCGTAGGCGACGGACAGCCGCGCGATCTCAAGCATTGGAATCACCGAGATAGGCGCGCACCACCTCGGGGTCGGCGAGCACCAGTTGCGGGCGTCCCTCGGCGATCATGCGGCCGGCGTTCATCACGATGCAGCGATCGCACAGCGTGCGGATCGCGTCCATGACGTGCTCGACCATCAGGATGCTGATGCCGTCCTGCTTGAGCGAGTGAATGAGCGAAATGCCGTCGCCGAGTTCGGTCGGATTGAGGCCGGCGAGCCATTCGTCGAGAAGCAGAAGCTTCGGTTCGGCGGCGAGCGCGCGCGCGAGTTCGAGCCGCTTCTGGTCGATATAGGTCAGATCGGCGGCCGGAAGGTCGGCCTTTTGCGCGAGGCCGACGCGGGCAAGAACGCGTCCGGCCACGTCATGGGCGGCGAACCCCGTGACCGGCCGCGCGCGAAAGGCAAGGCTCGGCAGCACGTTCTCGCGCACCGTCAGCGCGGGCAGAATGCGCACGAGCTGGAACGTGCGCGCGATCCCTCGCGTCGCGATGCGATCGGGCGGGGAGTTGTCGATGCGTTGGCCGAGAAAGCGGATCAGCCCTTTGTCGGGCTTCAGCGCGCCGGAGATCATGTTGAGGACGCTGGTCTTGCCCGAACCGTTGGGACCGATCAGGCCGAGAATGTCGCCCGGCGCGATCTCGAACGAGAGGTCGTGAACCGCGCGCACGCCGCCGAATGATTTCTGCAGACCGTCGACGACGAGAACCGCGCCGTCGGTGGATGAGATCGCGGCCGGTGGTCGCGCGCGCGCGCGGCTCGGCCAGCGGTCCTGAATGAGGCCGATCACGCCGCGCGGCACGAAATAGACGATGATGATGAAGGCGAGCCCGAGCAGGACGCTGAAGGCATTGGGAAAGTTCGCGGTCAGGAAATCGAACAACAACACCATCGGGATGGCGCCGAGCATGGGCCCGAACAGCGCGCCCGCGCCGCCGAGCAGCGCCATGATGACGACCTGGAACGAGATCATCGGATTGAAGGCGATCGCCGGATCGATATAGGTCCAGCGCGGCGCCATGATCGCCCCGGTAAGCGCCATGATCGCGGCGCTGACGGCGAAGAGCTGGACCTTGGCGCGGGTGGTGTCGATGCCGGCGTGGCGCGCCACGACCTCGTCATTGCCGATCACGCGGCTGGCAAGGCCGAGGCGCGAGCGCGAGATCATCCAGGCGATCGTCAGAACCGCGACGAGGACCGCGAGAAGCTGCCAGTAGATGGCGCTCTGGGGCATGTCGAGAAAAAGGTAGCGTCCGACCGTGCCCTTGATGTTGACCTCGTACCACGTCACCAACTGGCGCACGAGTTCGGCGAGGCCGAAGGTGAAGATGATGAAATAGACCCCCGAAAGCCGCAGCGTCGATAGCCCGACGATCGCCGCGACGGCGAGGCCGATCAGCGTGGCGGCGAACAGGACCACCGGCCAGGGCAGCGTCTCGCCGAGGATCGCCGCGGCATAGGCGCCGATGCCGAAGAAGGCGGCGCTGGCGAGCGAGATGTAATGCGTCGAACCGGAAAACAGCGCCCAGGCGGTCGCCATGATCGTGTAGCTCATCATGCTGATCGCGAGCGCGAGCACGTAGCCGGAGGCGAAGGCGGGCAGGGCGGCAAGCGCGATCGCCGCGAGAAAGGCGAAGGCCGCGACGGGGGCGTGCCGTAAATTCATTTCGCCGCCCTCCCGAACAGGCCCTGCGGCCTGACGAGAAGCACGGCGAGAAAGATCGTGTAGGTCGCCGCCAGCGTCAGTCCCGGATCGAGCAGGCGGGCGACGCCGGTCTCGACCACGCCGAGGATGAGGCCGGCCAAGAGCGCGCCGGCGACGTTGCCGACGCCTCCCATGATGATGACGATCAGCGCCTTCATCGTGAAGACGACGCCCATCGCGGCGTTGAAGGTCAGGAACATGCTGATCAGCACGCCGCCGGAGGCTACCAGCGCGCCGCCGAGCGCGAAGGCGAAAGCCGACGCCGTTCGCACGTCGATGGCGACAAGGCGCGCGGTCGTCGGGTTGACGGCGATGGCGCGGATGGCGGTGCCGGTCCGCGTTCGTGTCAGCGCGAGATAGAGGCCGGCGCCGATCACGGCGGCGACCACCAGCACCAGAATGCGGTTGAGCGCCAGCGTCGTGCCGAGAATCTCGACCGGCACGGAAAGGTAGCCGTAGCTGTAATATTGTCCGCCGAACAGCAACAGGGCGGTGCCCTGCACGACGAACAGAAGTCCGAAGGTCGCCAGGATGCTGTCGACTTCAAGCTGGCCGCGGCTGCGGGCGCGGTCGACCAGCGGCACCAGCAGCCAGCGGTAGATCATCCAGTTGGCGAGAAAGGCGAGCGGCACCGCGACGATGAGCCCGACCAGCGGGCTCACCGCGCGATCCGTGAACAGCCAGAAGGTCAGGAAGGCGGCGGCGATCAGGAATTCGCCATAGGCGAGATTCATGATGCGCGCGACGCCGTACTGAAGGGTCAGGCCCATGCTGATGAGCGCGTACATCCCTCCGAGCACAAGGCCCGAAATGAGAATATCGATCAGCAGCATGGTCGCCGTCCGCTGGGCTCACTGCTTCCAGGCGGGTTTCGGGAACAGGGGCGGCTTGGCGCCCTCGTACTTCGTCGGCGCCAGGCCGACGAATTCGCCGCCCTGCCATTGTCCGACCCACCACACGATCGGCATGAGGTTATCGGCGAGTTTGATCTTGCCCATGATGGTGTCGAACGTGCCGGTCTGCAGCTCCTTGACGATCGCGGCGTGATCGACCTTGCCGGCGCGTTCGATCGCCTGTTGCAGCATCTGCAGGCTGACATAGGTCACAGGGCTCGCCCAGCGGTCGGGCTCGCGTCCGATGACCTCGGCGTGACGCTTGAAATAGGCCTTGAGCGCGGGGCTGTCGACATTCCAGCCGCCCACGCCCATCACGCCCTCGGCGTTGGCGCCGAACTTCTGCTTGTAGAGGGGAAACGCCGTGCCGACGGCCGTGTAGAACACCTTCGGATTGTAGTTGAGCACCTTCGCCGCGTCGCCGATGGCGATCGTGTCGGGTGGATAGGAGAAGGCGATGAAGGTGTCGGCGTTCGACGCCATCGCGTCCTTGAGGATGGCCTGCATGTCCTGCGTGCCGAGCGGGTAGCTCTTGTCGAGGACGAGGTTGAAGCCGGCCGCCTTGAGCGCGGGCCGCGCCGCCGACGACAATTCGATGCCGAACGCGTCCGCGACCGCGATCATCGCGACATTTGGACCGATCTTGTTTTCGGACTTGAGCTTGGCGATGACCTCGACGAGCGCTTCCGCGCCAGGCTTCGACGTGCCGAGAAACCAGAAGCTGTTCGGCCAGCGCTTCGCCATTTCCGGAGCGCGGTCGGTCGCCGCCGTCACCGCCAGATGCGGGTAGCCGAGCCGATTGAAGGTCGGGCCCACCGCCAGGTTCAGGCCCGTGCTCCAGGGCGGCAGAATGATGTCGACCTTGTCCTGGGTCGCCAGGCGCTCGATCGCCTTGACCGCTTCTTCCGAATTCGAGCGGTCGTCATACTCGATCACCTCGATCTGCAGCTTCTTGCCGCCGACGGTGATGCCGCCGGCCTCGTTCACGTCCTTCACCCAGAGCTGGTAGTTCGGGAGCGTCGTCACACCCGCGCCGCCGGCGAAGGGGCCGGTCTTGGAAATCGCGTAGCCGATCCGCAGCTTGTCCTGTGCCTGCGCGAAGGCGGTGCCGGCGAGAAGCGCGGCCGCCGCGAGCAATGCAATCCTGGAGAACGCTGTCTTAATCATATGCAGCCTCCTGATGGGCAAATGCCGGACGCGGGTCTCGCGGCCGGTCATTCGTTTCCTCACGATTATTGTCGGGGCTCGTTGGTCGACGCGGCCCCATTGACGCATTGAACATGCTTTGCTTTCATTCAAAAATGGACGAAACAGGTCAAAGACTGGATGGAAAAGGTGAAATTGGCGGGGCGAATGGTCGCACCCGCCGCGTCACTCATTCGGATCGGCCGGGAAGCGCGGCCCTGCGGCCCGACACATCGCTGACGAGCCGCCTGCGGGCGGAAGTGGTGACGAGCGGTTTCGTCGCCCGCGAATGGCGGCTGAACACCGAGGCCACGCGCGGCTTCCAGCATGGCCTGCTGCTGCAATCCGGCGAGGCGACGCTCGCGTTCTCGCCGGAGGGCCTGCGTCTTGCGGGGCCATGCTTCGTTTGGCTGCCGGCGGGTAGCGTCGACCGGCTGGAGATCGCCGCGGGCGCGCGCGGCCATCTGCTCGCCATGCAACCCGACCTTCTCGAAAACACCTTCCGCCAGATTCCGGAGGCGACCGAACTTCTGGCGCTGCTCGCGGCCGAGCAGCCGCTCGTGCTCAGGCTCGAGGCCGACGAGAGCGACCTGCTCGCGCGCGTCATGGCGGTCGTCTCGCGCGAGCTCCAGGTCCGGGGGGCCGGCTGGTCGACGTTGATTTCCTCGGCGCTGGTGATCTGCTTCGTGGAATTGTGGCGCCACATCGGCGCGGGAGCGCTCGGCGGGGGCCATGCCGCCGAGACGCCGGCGCTGCTGTCGCGCTTCCGCCAACTCGTCGAGGAGCATTTCCGCGAGCAATGGAGCGTGGCGAGTTACGCCGAGCAGCTCGGCCTGACGGTGGACCGTCTGCACGCCATCTGCACCCGGCAATTGGGGCGCTCGCCGCGCGTTCTCATTCAGCAGCGCGTCATGAACGAAGCGATCGCGCGGCTGGAGATTTCCGCGATCACCACCAAGCAGCTCGCCTTCATTCTCGGTTTCAAGGACCCCGGCTATTTCAACCGCTTCTTCGCGCGACGGATGGGTTTGCCGCCGGGGCGCTATCGCCGCGAGATCGCCAAGCGGGACGCGGCGAACCAGACGCGCCCGGAACCACTCACCTTCGCCGACTGGCCTTAAGCGCCGGACTTCGCCCCGGCGCGCGCGGACGGCGCGCGCGGCTTCCCACGACCGACAATGTTCGCCCCCGGTGGACTTCGACTTGTCGGCTTGCGATAGTTTGAATTCTTGGCCGGGCCGCCGGTGCCCCGTCAAATCACCCAACCGACGCGACGTGCGTCTCTCAAGGTGCTCCAAGGTGCTCCGTTGAAGCCCAGCAAGACCGGCCGATTGTCTTCCGCGTCACTCAAGAGCGAGCCGGTGAAGGACGCGCCGCTGATCGAGGACATCCGCCTGCTCGGGCAGATTCTCGGCGCCACGATCCGCGAGCAGGAAGGCGAGGAGATGTTCGCGCGGATCGAGAATATCCGCGTGCTCAGCGTCGCCCTCGAACGCGACGCCGATGTCGAGGCCGGGCGGCGGCTCGACGCCATCATGCGCGCGCTGACGACCGAGCAGGCGATCCTGGTCGCGCGCGCATTCACCTATTTCTCTCATCTGGCCAACATCGCGGAGGATCGCCACTATATCCGCCGCCGCGAGGCGCACGAGCAGCGCCATGATCTGATTCACGAACAGGTCGGCGGCCTGGCCGCGACCTGCCGCCTTCTCAAGGAGGCCGGCATTTCTCCCGCGGCCGCGTCGCGGGCGCTTGAGCGCGGCATGGTCTCGCCCGTGCTCACCGCGCATCCGACCGAGGCCCGGCGCAAGACGTTGCTCGATGTCGAAAGCTCGATCGCGCGCCTGCTCGCCGCGCGCGAGCATCCGCGCGGCGAGCGCGAAACGCGCGAGAACGAGGCGCTGTTGAAGACGCGCGTGGTGCAGATGTGGCAGACGAGCCTTCTGCGCGCCTCGCGCCTGACGGTCCACGACGAGATCGAGAACTCGCTGAGCTACTATCAGACCGCGTTCCTGCGCGAGATTCCGCGCCTCTACGCCGAGCTGGAGGAGCGCTTCGGCGGCGAACGCGTCGCGCCGTTCTTCCGCATGGGCTCGTGGATCGGCGGCGATCGCGACGGCAATCCCAATGTCGACGCCGACAGCCTCAAGGACGCGTTCCGCCAGCAATGCGAGGTCGCGCTGCGCCATTATCTCGCCGAGATTCACGAACTGGGCGCGGAACTGTCGACCTCGCGCAATCTGGTCGGTTGCTCGCCCGCCGTCGACACACTCGCCGACCGGTCCGGCGATCGCAATCCGCATCGCGACGATCAGCCCTATCGGCGGGCCATCATCGGGATCTACGCGCGCCTGGCGGCGACCTTGGAGCGGCTGACCGGAACGATCGCGCCGCGTCGCGCGACGCCCGCCGCCGCGCCCTACGTCCGCGCCGAGGAGCTGCTGGCCGATCTCGGCGTGATCGAGGATTCGCTCAAGGCGCACCACGGCGAGATGCTGGCGCGCGCGCGGCTCGCGCCGCTGCGTCGCGCGATCGAGGTTTTCGGTTTCCACCTCGCGGTGGTGGACATCCGCCAGAATTCGGATCGGCACGAGGAGACGCTGGCCGAGATGCTGCGCGCGGCGCGGGTGGCGCCCGATTACGCGAGCCTCGGCGAGGCGGACAAGCGCGAACTGCTGCTCGGCCTGCTGCGCGATCCGCGGCCGCTGCGAATTCCGGGCGTCGCCTATTCGCCGCGGACCGAGAGCGAACTCGCCGTGCTCAACGCGGCGCGGGAATCGCGCGCGGCGTACGGCGCCGATGGCATCCGCCACTACATCATCAGCCATACCGAGGCGGTCAGCGATCTTCTCGAAGTGCTGGTGTTGCAGAAGGAATGCGCGCTGATGCGCGGCGTGCTCGGCGACGAGGGCGCGTCGGCGGCGTTGCTGGTCGTGCCGCTGTTTGAAACCATCCGCGATCTGCGTCACGCCGCGCCGATCATGCGTGAATTCCTCGCGCTTCCCGGCATCCGCGACCTGGTGCGCGCGTCCGGCGCGTTGCAGGAGATCATGCTCGGCTATTCGGACAGCAACAAGGACGGCGGCATCTTCACCAGCAATTGGGAGCTCTACCGCGCCTCGACCGCGCTCGCCGAGTTTTTCTCGGAGTGCGACGGCATCGTGCTGCGGCTGTTCCATGGCCGGGGTGGGACGGTCGGCCGCGGCGGCGGCCCGAGCTATCAGGCGATCCTGGCGCAGCCGCCGGGAACCGTGAACGGACAAATCAGGCTGACGGAGCAGGGCGAGGTCATCGCGTCGAAATACGCCAACCCGGAAATCGCGCGGCGCAACCTCGAAGCGCTGGTCGCGGCGACGCTGGAGGCGACGCTGCTCAAGAACCATCACACCGTGCCGGATCCATTCATCGCCGCGGCGGAAAGCATCTCGCAAGCGAGCACGAAGGCCTATCGCATGCTGGTCTACGAGACGCCGGGCTTCGTCGACTACTTCTTCAGCGCCACGCCGATCGCCGAGATCGCCGAGCTCAACATCGGCTCGCGCCCCGCGTCGCGCGGCCAATCCCGCCGCATCGAGGACCTGCGCGCGATCCCGTGGAGCTTCTCATGGGGCCAGGCGCGCGTCAGTCTGCCGGGCTGGTTCGGATTCGGCTCTGGAGTCGAGGCCTTTCTCGCCGACGCGCCGCGCGAACGCATGGCGCTGTTGCAACGGATGAATCGCGATTGGCCGTTTTTCCGCGCGCTGCTCTCCAACATGGACATGGTGCTGGCCAAAACGGATCTCGCGCTCGCCAGGCGTTACGCGGAATTGTCCGGCGACCGCGACCTCGCGCGCCGCATTTTTGGAACGCTGGAAGCGGAGTGGGCGCGCACCGTCAAGGCGCTCGACGACATCACCGGCACGCGGGAGCGCCTCGCCGACAATCCGACGCTGGCGCGCTCGATCCGGCATCGCTTCCCCTATATCGCGCCGCTGAACCATCTCCAGGTCGAGCTGATCCGCCGCTGGCGAACGGGCGCGCACGACGAGCGGACCCGGCGCGGCATCATGATCTCGATCAACGGGATCGCCGCGGGCCTGCGCAACACGGGATGACGCGGGCGCCTCGGTTGGCGGCCTAGTCCGTCAGGCGCTCCCCGCCGGTGAAGACCTCGAAGCCGTCGGCGCGCGCGAGCGCCACCAGCGTGATGCCGGCTTCCTCCGCCGCGCGGATCGCAAGCGCGGTCGGCGCGGAAATCGCGATCAGCGTGGTCGCGCCGAGCGTCGCGGTTTTCTGCACCATCTCCACCGATACCCGGCTCGTCAGCAGCACGACGCCGTCCGCGCCCGCGATCTGGCGCTGGGCGAGATCACCGGCGAGCTTGTCGAGCGCGTTGTGCCGGCCGATGTCCTCGCGCAGCGAAAGCAGTCCCGTTCCCGGAACATAGAAGCCGGCCGCGTGCAGCGCGCCGGTCTCGCGGTGCATGATCTGGCCGGAGGTGAAGCTCGCCAGGGCCTCCGCGATCAGGGCCGGCGTCATCCGGGGTCCGGACGAAACGCGGGGAAGCGGCGGCAACGCGCCGGCGAGGCTCTCGACGCCGCACAGGCCGCAGCCGGTCGGCCCGACCAGGCGTCGCCGCCGGTCGGCGAACGCGGCCGCGAGCCGCGGCTTCAACCAGAGGCGCAGTTCGATCCCCGGACGATGCGCGACGACGTCGAGGCTGACGATGTCGGCAAGACCATCGATCACCCGTTCGGAAAGACTGAAGCCGATGGCGAAATCGACGAGGTCGGCGGGCGTCGCCATCATGGTGGCGTAGGAGGACCCGTCATAGGTGATCGATGTCGCCGTCTCCTCCGCGACCGCGCGGATGCCGGTCGACTGGCCGACGCCGCGATGGGAGCGGCACAACACGCGCCGCACCGTCTCGGCCGTGGCGACGGCGTCTTGCGCGAGCACGCGTCCCAGCCGTATCGCGGGAAGGATGAGCGCGGGCTCGTGTTCCGGCTCGGCCGCTTCGTTCGTTTCCGCCGTGGCGATCATCGCTTCGTCCGCCTCTTGGGTCCCGGGTGAAATCGCGCGCGCTCAATCCACCGTCACGACATGAGCCGCGTCGTGTCCGCGCGCCGGCGTATGCCGGATGACATGGCCGCGCGTGAACGCGGCGCGGTTGACCAGCATGTATTTCAGGCCCCATCCGGTCGCGACCGCGAGCAGGCCGCCCAGCGTTGCCGTCGGCCATCCGAAGAGAGCGCTGGCGAGTGCCGCAATCGCGGCGAAGCGCGCCGCCGTCAGCGCCTTTTCCTCCGGCAGCGAAAACCATCGCAATGTTCCGGCCGGCGCCTTGTCGCGGACGAGGGCACGGCGATAGATGTCGCGCGCGAATTCGCGAACGATCGCGGCGGCGAGCGCGAGGGCGATCATCGGCGTCGTCGCCGCGCCGATGACGACAAAGAGACCGGTTCCCTCCGCGAGCGCGGTCGCGAGTATCAGCGGCACCGTCTCATTCTGGCACCATGCCGGAATGCCGCGCGAGGCGTGAAGGATGCGCGCCTGGCAATAGACGAAGACGGCGGCCAGCACGGCGGCGAGGAAAATGAACCGTGTGTCGAGGAATATCGCCGCGCCGCCGGCCACGAACAATGGCGGAACGACCAGCGCCTCGCGCGTCATCCATGACGTGCGCGCGTGGAAGAACACATTGATCGAGCGCCACGGCTTGCCGATTTCGAGCCAGACGCAGAAGAGACCGAGACCGATCAGGCAGAGGCCGACCGCGAGCGCGAAGGCCGGGCGCTCGCCGAGCATGAAGGCTACGGTCGAAGCGAGGATGAGGCCGCCGCCGGTTCCGCCGAACGCGAAATTGCCGGTCGCGCGACCATCCCAGTAGCGCTGCAACTGCGCGCGAACCGATTGCTTCATGGCGCGTCCTTGTCCCAGAGATAATAGAAGCCCGGCGACGTGCCGACCTCCTCGTGCATGCGGAAGGTCTTGTTGTTGGCGAGAAGCGTGGCGACGTTGCTCGCCGGATTTTCGATGTCGCCGAAGGCGAGCGCGCCCGATACGCAGGAGTTGACGCAGACCGGCGTCGCTTCCGGGTCGACGCCCGGCACCAGCCCCTTGGCGAGGCCCGCGTCGATCCGGTCGGCGCAGAACGTGCACTTGGTGGCGACGCCGATCGTCCGGTCGTCGTGGCGCGCGCTTTCCGAAATCGAGGCGTCCTTGCCGAAGGCGAATTTCGCGACATCGACGCGGTAACGCGCCTCGTAGGGGCAGGCGACGGCGCAATAGGCGCAGCCGATGCACAGTTCATAATCGATGGTGACGATTCCGTCGGCGCGCTGGCCCGTCGCGGTCGATGGGCACACGTGCATGCAGGGCGGATCGGCGCAATGCTGGCAGCCAGTCGGCACGAACACGCGCTTGACGTTCGGATATTCGCCGACCTCGATATCGACGACGCGTCGCCATTGCACGCCGGTGGGCGTGGCGTTGGCTTCCTTGCAGGCGGCGGTGCAGGCCTGGCAACCGACGCAGCGCCTGAGATCGGCGACCATCGCGTAGCGCGTCACGGCCTGCCTCCTTGTGCCGGACCCTTCACCTTGTGCACCGAGACGCGGACGACGTCGGCGCCCGAGCCGGTCGCGTCGGTGAGCTCCATCGACATCTGCGTGACGGTGTTGAGGGAGGGGAATTTGAGGTCTTTCGCGAAGGGCGTCTTCCAATGCTCGTGCTGGCCGGGAATGACGATCGTTTCCGGATGGCAGCCTTGCACCAGCACCGCGCGCCCGCGCGTCGCGGCGATGATCGAGCGGACCTCGATCCAGTCGTCGTTCTCGATGCCGAGCCTGGCGGCGGCGGCCGCGTTCATGATGATGCCGCCATGGCCGCGAATGTTCTTGCCGACCTCGTGCATCAGCGGCACGCCGGAATTGTTGCCGGCCGAATAGAACATCGTCTTGGTGGTGATGCCCCAGAAGGGGTAATCCTCCGGCCGAGCGCCGTGCATCTCGACCGCGCGCGTCCAGCGGCCGGGCACGTCGTGCCATTCCGGCAAGGCCTGATATTCGCCGAGCTGCTCGTCCCACCAGCGGATGCCCTGGCCGTGCAGACGGCGGCCGAGCTCGACGCCGATGCGCATCAGCCGCTCCTGATAGGGAAGCTCGAAGCGCAGGTTCTGCTCGGCGAGGCTCGGATAGAGATACCAGTCGGCGCGCTTGAACGGCACCAGGAAGAAGCCGTTCTCCTTCATCCAGGCGAGATCCTTGACGTCGGCGCCGTCGGTGAGCGCGCCGGTCGAGGCCTTGCAGACCGCGTTCCAGATCGTGTCGGGTTCGTGCGCCAAGTCGGTCGGCAACGAGAAATCGAAATTCTCGCCCTTCAGCGGCGCGCTGATGGCGCCGCGATTGATCGCGGTGTTGTACGGCTCCAGAAGCCCGGTGCGCCGCGCGAGCTCGGTCGCGATCCAGGTGAAGTCGCGCGCCTCGCCCATCGGCTCGACCGCCTTCTGCCGCAGCGCCACGCCGCGATGCTCCCAGAACTGCTCGATGAATTTGGTGCCGCCGATCGGGACAAGCTGCGTGCTTTCCAGATCGCCCGCGTCGGGCAGCAGGATGTCGGCCATGTGGTTGGTTTCGTCGAGCGAATAGGCAATCGCGACGATGAAGGGCATGCGCGCGATGGCCTGGCTCAGCCGGTCGGTGTCCCAGAACGCGATCGCGGGATTTGTGCGGAACGTGATCCACAGTTCCGGCGCGGCCTGCTTCGGCCATTCCGCCGGCGACTTGTCCATGAACAGCCACGGCAGATGCGCCGGGCCGAGCGCCTGGCTCCAGGCGGAGTTGCCGACGATGGGAACGAGGGTGCGATGAGCGTTCCGCCCGGACGGCGTCGCCTTCCAATCGCCCGGGCCGGTCGGATTGAGCGAGGAGACCATGAAGCCGTCCTCGCCGGGCCTGACGCTGGTCAGTCGGTTGTCGTGGCCCTTGTTGAGCCGCACCGTGGTGCCGAGCGTGCCGCCGGGCACTTCCAGCGCGCCGACGAGCGTGGCCAGGAACGTGCGCGCCCAGCAGCATTCGAACGCGCCCCAGCCGTTGTTGACGGTCTTGCCGAGCGTCACGGCGACCGGGCGATAGGGCAGGGTCCGTCCATCGATCTGGATCGTTTCGCCGACATGGGCGTGCGCGACATATTCGCGCGCGACGTGCCTGACGGTCGCGGCGGAGACGCCGCACACTTCGGCCGCCCATTCGGGCGTGTATTGGCGCATGCCGTCGATGGTGGCGGTGAAGGCCGTGCGCGCCGGCGCATCGACGTGCTCGCGCTTCTCGTCGTCGGCGAGATGGCTGACCGCGCGCGGCACCACGAATGTTCCTTCGAGCGCGGGCTCGGCCCCGGCGGTGTCGAACGCCACCGCGCCGCCCGCGCGCGCGTCCCAGACGAGCGGCTTGCCGGATTCCGGATCGCGAAGATAGTAGCCGTCCGGCCCCACCAGATAGGGCGAGGACGTGCGATCCCGCAGGAACGGCACGTCGAGCGAGGCGCGCGGCGTTTCGTGCAGCAGGACGTGCACCATCGACAGCATGAAAGCGCCGTCGGTCTTGGGCTTGATCGGCACCCATTCGGCCGAGCAGGCGGCCGTCGCGGAGAGATGGGGCTCGATCTGGATGCGCTTGACGCCCCTGACGCGCGCGTCGGCGTGACGGCGTATCGCGCAGACGCCGCCGGTCACCTCGACATTGGCTCCGAACGAGACGATCAACTCGCAAAGACCGGTGTCGGCGCTGACGGTGAAGGCGCGATGCCAATATTCGCCGTAGAGGTGTTCGGAATGGGTGCACTTGACGCCCTGGCCCGAACCGAAGCTGAAGTCGATCGGCCCCCAGGCGGAGAGAAAGGCGGGGAACGAACCCATGTAGCTGCGCGGCGTGCCGCCATGGCCGAACGAGGCGGCGACGCGCGGCAGGCCCGATTCGTCGACCAAGCCGCGCGCCCTGATCTCCTTCATCCGCGCGGCGATGGTGTCGAGCGCCTCGTCCCACGAGATCGGCACGAAACCGGGGTCCTGATCGCGTCCCTTTTTCGGATTGGTCCGCTTCATCGGCTGGGCGATGCGGTGCGGGCTGTAAGTCTTCTGCACCAGCCCGTAGGCGCGCACGCAAGGACGGCCCGCGCCGGGATGCGTTCCGGCGGCGGCGTGGTTCGGCTCGATGCCAGTGGCGACGCCGTTCTCCACGGTGACGCGCAGGAAATCGGGACCGGCCACGCAATTGTAGCAAAGGGTGGGAACGGACTTTCGCGCGGTGGTGATGCCGCTGTCGGTCGCCTGCATGCGCGTTCCCTCCCGCCTCGCTCCTCGATGCCGCTTCTTCTTCACGCGTTCTTTGCCGCGCTTCACGGGTGTTGCCGGCCTCGGGGCCGATTGGCCGCTGGCCGGGAAATAACTCGAACAGAGCGAAGAAGGCCAAAAAGGCGTTACATAACGCAAAGTACGCCGCGCGTAGGTCGACGACGAAGCCACCGGAAATAGCGGCACGGATAGCGCGTCGGTATCAGGCCCGCAATCCGCATCTTTGTAACGTATTACAAAATATCAAGCAACAGAAAAAATTTGTATCACAATTTGGAGGCGGGTGGGGGCCGGCGCCGCATGTCGCGGCGTCTTTCCGCGCGCCGCGCTAACATGCGGCAATGATGGAGAAAAAGTCCGGCGTTCCCGCGCGCGGGCGATCGTCGACGCGCCGCAATATGCGTCGACGCGCGGATATCGGGATGGCCGGGATGAGCCCGGACACGATGAGGAAGCCGGATCAGGACGACCGGGATTCGCCGTCAGCCGCGTCGCGCGGATGATCGAGCCCGCCGAATCGCGCGAAATAGCTCGGATGGGCTTCCGGCGCGGCGCCGTCGACGGTTTCGAGCGTCGCCATCAAATGCCGCTCGGCGGGCGCCTGGACGAGTTTGTAGAGGTTGCGGCAGAGCAGCCGCGCGGAGGTTCCCGGCCAGTTCACCTCAAGCAGTTCGTCGGGAAGTTTCGGGTCGCGCAGCAGCACGCGGCGATAGGCGTGCATCAGGAGCGTGCGGACGACGAAGCAGGATTGCGGATCGAGGTCTTTCGCCGCGGAAAGCGCCTGCCACGCCGGCCGGAAGGTGGCGAGAAACGCCATATAGTCCTTCGCCAGCGTTTTCATGTCCCAGCAGCGCTGAATGACATGATGAAGCGCTTCCGAGGCGACCCACGGCTCGGCCGTCGTGCGCAGCACCAGCACTTCGTTGCTGGCATTGGCTTCGATCAGCGTCTGGCGAAGCGCGGCCTCGTCGGGATCGGGATGCAGCATCACGCCGGTCGCCAATTGTCCGAAGCCCTGCCACCGCAATTCGAAATCGAGCGCCTTGCGGCGATCCGGCTTCATGCCGGCGACATTGGTGATGACGATGGTCCAATGCCGGTCCCAAGGCCGATTGGCCTGGGCGTAGATGCGCCCATGCGCCGCCTCGACGCGCCGACGTCCCGTCTCGGTGAGGCGGTAGAAGCTGCGCCGGCCGATCTGCTCGGCCACCAGCCACTCCTCCCGCGCGAGGCGAAACACGGACGTGCGGATGACGCGGTCGTTCAGGCCCAGCGGCGCGGCGAGCTTGATCAGGCTGCCGAGCCAGGCGCCGCCGCTGTGATGGGCGATCGAGTCGCCATAGACCGTGACCAGCACCGACTTGGTTTTCGGCTTCAATCGCTTGACGATTCGCGCGGCGATGTCGCCGCCGCGTCCGGATCTAGCCATGTGCGAATCTATACATGTGCGAATCTAGCCATGTGCAATTCTAGCCATGTGAGAATCTAGAAATGTGCAATTCTAGCTATGTCCAAGTCCAGCCATGCTCGGGTCGAACCGCGTTCACGTCCGGCCATCGGGCCCGTCTGACAACGCGACCGAACGCGCCAGCCCGCGCCATGCGACCAATGATTGCTCTAAATGTTTTGGCGCGCGCGGGCAAGGAGCGCCGGCATTAACGATCGCGGCGATGGCGTACCGCTCAGCCCGCGCTGCCGCGATACATGTAAGTCATGAGGCGGGGGCCGTCGGCGTATTCGGTCTCAAGCGCGGTGAAGGCAAAACCGGCCGCGCGGACGAGGTCGTCCATCTTGCGGTTGAGATGACAGCCGCCGGCGAGATGCCGCCAGGCCGGGGTCAGGCGCTCCTGCCAGCGCGCGACGCCCGCGTCGGGCGAAAGCCCGTGTTCGACGAACCGGAACGCGCCGCCGGGACGCAGCACGCGCCTGATTTCGCCGAGCGCGGTCATCGGTTCGGGGATCGAGCACAGCGTCCAGGTCATGATCGCGGTGTCGATCGACCGGTCGGCGAGCGGGAGCATCGTGGCCGAACCCTGAACGAACAATGCCCGCACGCCGGCGCTCGCGGCGCGTCGTCGGGCCATCGCCAGCAGGCGCGCCGAAGGGTCGATGCCGAAGACGATGTCGACGCCGTCGCGGTAGTGCGAGAAGTTCAGGCCGGAACCGACGCCGATTTCGAGCACGCGTCCGCGCGCGGCGGTCGCGACCGCGCGGCGGTACTTCGCGAGCTGGCGCTGACGCATGACGAGATCGAGAATGGGCGGAAGGACCAGTCTCTCATAGAAGCGTGCGCTCATGGCGTATCGGCCTCGTCGGTCGCGCCACCGTTCCCGCGCGCGTCGGGCGGGCGAATGTAGCCGCGCGCCGCGGCCGAATCCATCGCTCAGATCGCTTCCGGCGTCATCGTGATCGCCCCGCAGGGGCATTCCGTGGCGCAGACGCCGCAGCCCTTGCAGAAGTCGTAATTGAACTTGAATCCCTTGCCGGGTCCCAGCTTGATGACGGCGTTGTCCGGACAGACGCCGTAGCAATTGTCGCATTCGAAGCAATTGCCGCAGGAAAGGCAGCGCCGCGCCTCGTACAGCGCGTTGGTTTCGTCGAGTCCCTGGACGACTTCCTCGAATGTCGAGGTGCGCCGCGCCAGCTCAAGCACCGGCCGCATCGTCTTCGGCGCCTCGCCGTAATACCAGGTGTTGAGCTTGTCGAAGGAGGCGATCTCGTGACGGGACGCCGGCCGATAGGTCTCACCGCGCAACCACGCGTCGATATTGCGCGCGGCCTTCTTGCCGTGGCCGACCGCGACCGTGACGGTTCGCTCCGACGGCACCATGTCGCCGCCCGCGAAAATGCCGGCCGCGCCGGTCATCATGTTGGCGTCGACCTTGACGACGCCGTCGGTCACTTCCAGTCCGTCGACGTTTTCGAGCAGCGAGAGATCGACATCCTGGCCGAGCGCGAGCACGACGGAATCGGCCCGCAGCGTCTCGAACTCGCCGGTCGGCTGGGGGAAGCCCTTGGCGTCGAGCGCCATCTTCTCCACGGTGATCGCGCCGGCCTCGACGTTCTTGATGGTGGAGAGCCACTTCATCATCACGCCTTCCTCGAGGGCTTCCTCGACCTCGAAATCGTGCGCCGGCATGCGGTCGCGCGTGCGGCGATAGACGATGATGGCTTCCTCGGCGCCGAGCCGCTTGGCGGTGCGGGCGACGTCGATCGCGGTGTTGCCGCCGCCATAGACGACGACCTTGCGGCCGAGCAGCGGCTTGTCCTCGCCCTCCATCGAGCGCAGCACCTGCACCGCGTCGAGGACGCGCGCGGCCTCGCCCGCCGGGATGTAGGCGCGCTTGGCGATGTGGGCGCCGACGGCGAGAAAGGCCGCGTCGAAGCCTCCCTCGGCCATCGACTTGCGGATGTCGTCGACCTTGGCGTTGTAGTCGATGACGACGCCCATGTCGGCGATGCGGCGGACCTCGCCGTCGAGCACGTCGCGCGGCAGGCGATATTTCGGGATGCCGAAGCGCATCATGCCGCCGGGCAGCGGGCCGGCTTCCTTGATCGTCACGCCATGGCCGAGGCGGCGCAAGTGATAGGCGGCCGAAAGTCCGGAGGGTCCGGCGCCGATCACCAGGACGCGCTTGCCGCTTTCATGATCCGGCGCCGCGAAGCGCCAGCCTTTGGTCAAGGCGAGGTCGCCGAGAAAGCGTTCGACCGAATTGATCCCGACCGCGCTGTCGATGTCCTTGCGGTTGCAGGCGCCCTCGCAGGGGTGATAGCAGACGCGCCCCATCACCGCCGGCAGCGGATTGTTCGCGGTCAGCGCGCGCCACGCCGCTTCGTAGTCGCCGCCTTCGGCGTGCGCGAGCCAGCCTTGAATGTCCTCGCCGGCGGGGCAGGCGTCGTTGCAGGGCGGCAGGCGGTGGACGTAATCGGGCCTGAGCGTGCGCCACGATCCGGTGCGGTTGACCAGCGAGGTGCCGACTTCGAGCGTGATGGCGAAGGGATGATCCATGGTGCTCTCCTCATGCCTCGTCGCCGGCCGCGTCGAGCAGGCCGTATTCGGCGATGTTGGCGTCGCAGATCGCCTGCAGGTGGGCGACGCGCGGGTCTTCCTTGCCGTCCTTGAAGAGGTGAGCGAAGCGGCGTTGCAGCTTGAGATATTCCTGGACCGGAACCTGCTTGCGGATCCTGCGCACGCTGGTGACCTTGCCGTGCGCGGCCTCGAAAATCGGGAACAGGCCGCATTCCACCTCCAACCGCGCCAGGCGGATGGTGTTGTGCGACGCCGCGCCCCAGCCGAGTGGGCAGGGCACGCTGATCTGGATGTAACGCGCCCCGTGGATCGACATCGCCTTCATGACCTTGCGTTCGAGATCGTGCAGGTCGGCGACGGTGGCGGTGGCGACGTAGGGGATCTGGTGGGCGACGGCGATGCGCGGCACCGACTTGCCGGTGGCGAAGACATTGCCGGGCTCCGCGCCGACCGCCGGGGTGGTGGCGGTGCGCGCGGTCGGCGGCGTCGCCGATGAACGCTGCACGCCGGTGTTCATGTAGCCTTCGTTATCGTAGCAGATGTAGAGCACGTCATCGTTGCGCTCGAACATGCCGGACAGGCATTGAAAGCCGATATCGGTGGTGCCGCCATCGCCGCCCTGGGCGATGACGCGCACTTCGGGGCGCTTCTTCACGCGCATCGCGGCGGCGACGCCGGTGGCGACCGCGGCCGCGTTGCCGAACAGCGAATGCAGCCACGGCAGTTGCCATGAGGTCTCGGGATAGGGCGTGGTGAAGACTTCCAGGCATCCGGTCGCGTTGACGGCGATGAGATTGTTGTTGGTGGCGCGCATCGCCGTGTCGATGGCATAGCGCGCGCCCAGCGCCTCGCCGCATCCCTGGCAGGCGCGGTGACCGCAGGTCAGCGCGTTGGAGCGGTCGAGCGAAGCCTGCACCGAACGCTCGTCCTCGGCGACCAGGCGATTGCCGACGGTGAGGGTTCCCTTCTGGTAGAATTTCAGTTTCTGCACGGCGTCGCCATGGGCGAGCGGGGCGTTGCTCTCGGTCATGGCGTGGTCCTCACTTGACGTTGGCGCGGCCGGCGGCCGCCAGCTGCCGCAGGATGTTTTCCGCGGTCGGGCCGGAACGGCGGCTCTTGCGCGACCGATGGATCTCGCGACCGACGACGCGCTCGTTGAGATCGAGGAAATGCGTGCCCTCCCACGGCTCGGCCACGGCCTGGCGGAACAGGCGATGCAGCGACGGCCGGGTGATCGGACGGCCGCCCAGGCCGGCGACCGCCGAATGCAGGCGCGGGCCGTGCGGCAGGTTGCGCAGCGCCACGTCGACATTGTTGGCGAGCTGGCCGCCCATGCCGACGGCGATGCTCTTTTCGATCACCACGACGTCCTTGGCGCCGGTGAGCGCCTTGCGCAGCATGTCGATCGGGAAGGGGCGGAACGAGACCAGCGTGACGAGGCCGATGCGAATTCCTTCCTCGCGCATCTCGTCGATCGTGTCCTTGATCGTGCCGCAGATCGATCCCATCGCCACGACGATCGTCTCGGCGTCCTCGGCGCGATAGGCGCGCAGCAGCCCGCCGGAATTGCGGCCGAAGGTCAGCTTGAACTCGTCGGCGATTTCCGGGATCAGGCGCAGCGCTTGCGTCTGGCGATAATGCGACAGGAAGCGCACCTCGGTGAACGCGTCGGGCCCCACCATGGCGCCGATCGACACCGGGTCGCGCGGATCGAGCACCTGCATCGGGTCGTAGGGCGGCAGGAAGCCGTCGACCGTTTCCTGGTCGGGAATGTCGATGCGCTCCATCGCGTGGGTGAGGATGAATCCGTCGACGCAGACCATCACCGGCATCGAAAGCTCTTCGCCGAGCTTGAACGCCTGGATGTGGAGGTCGACCGCCTCCTGGTTGGTCTCGGCGAAGAGCTGCAGCCAGCCGGCGTCGCGCATCGACATGGCGTCGGAATGGTCGTTCCAGATGTTGATCGGCGCGCCGATGGCGCGGTTGCCGAGCGTCATGACGATCGGCAGCCCGAGGCCGGAAGCGTTGTAGACTGCCTCGGCCATGTACAGGAGACCCTGCGAGGCGGTCGCGGTATAGGCGCGCGCGCCGGCCGCCGAGGCGCCGATCGCGACCGACAGCGCGGCGAATTCGCTTTCGACGTTGATGTATTCGCAATTGGTGAGCTTGCCTTCCTTCACCAATTCGCCGAGGCCCTCGACGATGTGCGTCTGCGGCGTGATCGGATAGGCGCAGATCACCTCGGGACGGCACAGCGCGATGGCCTCGGCCATCGCGTGCGATCCTTCGATTTGCTTAAGCATGAGCGGCTCCCACGGCGATGCCGGCGGCGCGTTCCTGCGCCATGACGATTTCGAACGCGTCCATCGCCGCGGCGATGTTGGCCTCGCCGATCCGTCCCGGAAACGCCTGCTCGATCGCCGCCTTGACGCTGTCGAGATGGACGAGCTCGGTCAGGGCGGCGAAGGCGCCGAGCAGCGCCGCATTCGGAACCGGCCGGCGCACGTGTTTCAGGGCGAGATCCGTCGCCGGCACAATCACCGCGTGGCCTTTCGGCAATCGGTCGGCGATGTCCTGGATGTGGAGATCGGCGAAGCTCTTGTTGGAGTTGACGAGAAGGTAGCCGTTCGGCTTGAGGCCGGCGAAGACGTCGATCACCTTGAACAGCGTCGGATCCTGCACGATCAGGCAGTCGGGCTCGAGAATGGGTTCGCGCAGACGGATTTCCTTTTCCGAAATGCGGCAGAAGGCGACGACCGGCGCGCCCATGCGCTCGGAGCCGAAGCTCGGGAAGGCCTGCGCGTGCCGTCCTTCGAGAAACGCGGAGATCGACAGCATCTCCGCGCCGGTGACGACGCCCTGGCCTCCACGGCCATGAATTCGGACTTGGAACATCGCGGCGCTTCCTTGGATTTCAGGCGCTTGGCGGGTTGTTTGGTTCGTCGAGGCTCGAGGTCGAGGCTAAAGGCTATTGTCGAATGTCGATCGTCGTGGTCGCGCGGACGCGCCGGCGGCATCCGTAACCATCGCCAAGGAAAATGCCGCCGCGCCGATCCGCCGAATGACTCTGGTGATGGAGCTGCCCCTTTGTCGTTATGGTTGGGACCGGCATGGCCTGGGAGGCACGCGCGGTCCCGGGCAATTTCTTCCCTGACCTCGAATTCGCGCAAGTCTGACGTGGCAAATCATTTCGCGTCAAGACAGCAATTCGCATCGAATCGCGCGCCGCGACATGGCTCGCCGATTCCTTGCTCCGCTAGCTTCCGCGCCTTTCGGCGCGCTTGCCATGCCGGAAGGCAAGGCACCTTGCCCCGTTTGGAATCACCAATCCTAACAGAGCGTTCGAGACCGCAAGGGGAGCCGGCCGTCGCCAGTCCATGGGGCGGGGCGGGGGATTGGCGCGGATCAAGTCGGCGTGATGCCGCCGCTTGGGACGGCCGCTGGAATTGCCAATCATGGGGCAGGGGCGCTAGAAGCACGACGCCGTGCATGGAGTTCCGGTTGACCCGCCACCTTGGATGCCTGCTTGCCGCGTTCGCGCTCATCCTGCTTCCCTTGGGAAGCGGAGCGCGGGCGTATTCGCACGACGGCCATCGGCATGCCCATCAGCACGTCCAGCAGCACGACGGGGTCCAGGCGAATCATGCCCGGCCACCGGCGGCGCATCACGCGCGGATGGATGCTGGGTCGGCGGATCACGCGGCGCGTGACTCTGGCGTCGCGACGCACGCCGCCGAGTCAGGCGAACAGGACGGCGCAAAGGCCGGCGGCGGCACTTTTTTCGCGGCCGGGGCCGCCGTCGATCCGCCAAGTCGGCAATGCCTGAATTGCGGCTCGGACTGCAATTGCTCCGGCGCCTGCGTCGGGGCTTGCCACATGGGATGCCTTGGCGACAATGGCGCCGCTCTGGCTTACGCGGCCGGCGTGGGAATGGTATTACCCGCACGAGCCGTGGCGTTGCGACCCTGGTCGACGCCGCCGCGGCCGCCGCCGCCGCGAGCCTAGTTCCAACTTCAAGCACTCGAACCGACCTCGCCCGATGGTAGTCGCGCCGCGCTTGCGCGCCGCTGGCTGTGCGGGCGGGCCTCGGCCGATCAACCAAACGGGAATCCAGACATGTCTCCGACCAATTCCATCACGACCGCCGTCCTCGGTCTTGCTCTTGCCGGCGCGAGCTTCGCCGCCTTCGCCGCGCCCGCCGATTATCAATTCGAACCCGTCGCCGCGGAGGTCAAGAACGCGCCCGGCGCCGAGATCAAGGTGCGGCTCACGCACAAGCCGACCGGCAAGCCCGTCGGCGGCGCGATCGTCTTCCGCAGCCGCCTCGACATGTCGCCGGAAAACATGGCCGAGCACACCGCGCCGGTGGAGCCGCTGCCTCCGACCGAGACCGGCGAATTCCGCTTCAAGGCCGATTTCGGCATGGCGGGCAAATGGGCGCTCAAACTCATGGTCAAGGTGCCGGGCGAGAACGAGACGATTCAGGGCACCGTGATCTTCAGGGCCAAGGATTAGGCCGATGAAGACTAACGCACGCGCGTGGATTGCTTGGCTGATCCTCGCCGGCGCGCTCGCGCTTGCCCCGACCGGGCACGCGGCCGCCGCCGATGCCGCCGCCGATAAGCAGGGCGCCGAACCCAAGGTGCTGTATTGGCGGCACCCGGACAACGCGGCCGACTTCTCGCCGACGGCGAAGAAGACTCCGGACGGGCGCGACTATGTTCCTGTGTTTGACGATCAGGAGGCGGACTTCAAGGAAGTCACCGCCGCCAAGCAGAAGGCCGAGCGCGCCAAGAGCCGCAAGCTTCTCTATTACCGCAACCCGATGGGCCTGCCCGACACTTCGCCGGCGCCGAAGAAGGACTGGATGGGCATGGACTACATCCCCGTCTATGAGGGCGAGGACGAGGCCGGCACGAGCGTCACGATCTCGCTCGACCGGGTCCAGCGCTCCGGCGTGCGCACCGAGAAGGCCGCGATGCGGCGGATCGAGCGCCACGTCCGCGCGCCGGGCATCGCCAAGCCCGACGAGCGGTCGCAGCGCGTGGTGTCGCTACGCTCGGACGGCTTCATCGAGAAGCTCTACATCAACGAGACCGGCAGGCATGTGAAGGCCGGCGAACCTCTGTTCCGCGTCTACAGTCCGCAAGTCGTCAGCGCCCAGGTCGATTATCGTTCCAACGCAACGGTCGGCGGCCGGGGTTCGCGCGACGAACAGGCCGCGATTCAACGGCTGAAAAATCTCGACGTGCCCGAGGCGGTGATCGACCAGCTTCGCCAGGGTTCAAGCCCGCTGCTGTCGTTCGACTGGCCGTCGCCCGCGTCCGGCTACATCATGGAGAAGAACGCCGTCGAAGGGCAGATGGCCAAGGCCGGCGAGCCGCTGTTTCGCATCGCCGGACTGGATCCGATCTGGGTCATCGCCGACGTGCCCGAGCAGGATGTCGCCTTGGTGCGGGAAGGGGCGGCCGTCAATGTCGGCTTCCGCGCCTTCCCCGACCGGCTGTTCACCGGCCGCGTCACCTTCGTGCTGCACGAGCTCGACGCGCGCACGCGCACGGCGAAGGTGCGCATCGAGGTCGCCAACGCCGATCACGCCTTGCGTCACGAGATGTTCGCCGACGTCGAAATTCTCGCCGCCGACGGCGACGCGGAGCGGCTCGTGGTGTCGACCTCGGCGCTGATCGACACCGGCGCCCGGCAGGTGGTGCTGGTCGATCGCGGCGAGGGGCGCTTCGAGCCGCGCAACGTCAAGCTCGGCATTCGCGGCGACGGCGTGATCGAGATCAAGGAAGGCATCAGTGCGGGCGAGACCGTCGTGGTGGCGGCGAATTTCCTGATCGACGCGGAAAGCAACATCCGCGCGGCGCTCAAGGCGTTCACCGCCGACGCGGCGGCGGCGCCGGCCGAAACCGGGCATGGCGGGCATTCGCACGCGGGTGACGGCAAATGATCGACTTCCTCATCCGCTGGTCGGCGCGCAACATCGTGCTGGTGCTGATCGGCGCGGTTCTCGCGGGCGCCGCCGGCATCTACGCCGTCCGCAACGTGCCGCTCGATGCGATCCCCGATCTCTCCGACACGCAGGTCATCATCTATACGGAGTATTCGGGCCAGGCGCCTCAGGTGATCGAGGATCAGGTCACCTATCCGTTGTCGACGGCGATGCTGTCGGTGCCGAAAGCCAAGGTGGTGCGCGGCTTCTCCTTTTTCGGAGCGTCGTTCGTTTACGTGATCTTCGCCGACGGCACCGACATCTATTGGGCGCGCTCGCGCGTGCTCGAATATCTCTCCGCGGCGACGCGGACGCTGCCGGCGGGCGTGGCGCCGACCCTTGGACCCGACGCGACCGGCGTCGGCTGGGTCTATCAATACGTCGTCACCGCCGCGCAACGAACGCTCGCCGAACTGCGCACCACCCAGGACTGGCAATTGCGCTTCGCCGTCGCCAAGGCCGAGGGCGTCGCCGAGGTCGCCAGCGTCGGCGGATTCGTGCGGCAATATTCGATCGTGGTCGACCCGCGGCGGCTGAAGGCTTTCGATCTGTCGCTCGACGCGGTGCGCGCCGCTGTCCGCGCGTCGAACATGGACGTCGGCGGGCGCGTCGTCGAACTGGCCGAGGCCGAGTTCATGGTGCGCGGCCGCGGCTATCTCAAGGGCATCCCCGACATCGAGCAGATCGTGCTCAAGGCGAGCGGCGGCACGCCGGTGCTGCTGCGCGATGTCGCGCGCGTCGAGCTCGGTCCCGACGAGCGGCGCGGCGTCGCCGAGCTCAACGGCGAGGGCGAGGCGGTCACCGGCATCGCCGTGCAGCGCTATGGCCAAAACGCGCTTTCGGTCATCGAAAACGTCAAGGCGCGGCTCGCCGAAATCGCCGGCGGCCTGCCGTCGGGCACCGAGATCGTGCCGGTCTACGACCGCTCCGAGTTGATCGAGCGGGCGATTCAGACGCTGAAGTCGACGTTGATCGAGGAAAGCGTCATCGTCGCCCTGGTCTGCGTCGTGTTCCTGCTGCACGTGCGCAGCGCGCTGGTGGCGATCCTGATGCTGCCGCTCGGCGTGCTGATCGCCTACATCTGCATGCACGCGCTCGGCCTTTCCTCCAACATCATGAGTCTCGGCGGCATCGCCATCGCCATCGGCGCGATGGTCGACGCCGCGATCGTGATGATCGAGAACGCGCACAAGCATCTCGAACGGGCGCCGCCCGACAAGCCCCGCGCCGAAATCCTGATCGAGGCGGCGAGCGAGGTCGGGCCGGCGCTGTTCTTCTCGTTGCTCGTCATCACCGTGTCGTTCCTGCCGATCTTCACGCTGGAAGCGCAGGAAGGGCGCCTGTTCAAGCCGCTCGCCTTCACCAAGACATTCGCCATGGCCGCGGCCGCGTTGTTGTCCGTGACGCTGGTGCCGGCGCTGATGATCGTGTTCGTCAGGGGCCGGATCGTCGCGGAGGCGCGCAATCCGGTGAACCGCGCGCTGATCTGGATGTATCGTCCGCTGATCGCCGGCGTGCTCAAGGCCAAGACGCTGACGATCGCGCTCGCGCTGGTCGTGCTCGGCGCGACGGTCTGGCCGGCGGCCAAGATCGGCTCGGAATTCATGCCGACGCTGAACGAGGGCACGCTGTTCTACATGCCGACGACGCTGCCCGGCCTTTCCATCACCAAGGCGTCCGAGCTGTTGCAGACGCAGAACAAGATCATCAAGTCGTTCCCGGAGGTCGCCTCGGTCTGGGGCAAGGCGGGACGCGCGGCGACCGCGACCGATCCGGCGCCGACCGAAATGTTCGAGACCATCATCAACCTGAAGCCGGAATCGCAATGGCGGCCGGGGATGACGACGGCGAAGCTGATCGAGGAGATGGACAAGGCGCTGCAGTTTCCCGGCGTCTCGAACGCCTGGACGATGCCGATCAAGGCGCGCATCGACATGCTGGCGACCGGCATCCGCACGCCGGTCGGCGTCAAGGTGATGGGGAGCGACCTCTCGGTGATCGAGGGGCTCGCGCGCGAGATCGAGGTCGCGGTGAAGGGCGTGCCCGGCACGGCGAGCGCCTTCGCCGAGCGCATCATGGGCGGCTACTACATGGAGATCGAGCCCGATCGGCGGCAGATGGCGCGCTACGGCCTCTTGATCGACGACGTCAACCGCATCATCGCCTCGGCGCTCGGCGCCGAGAACATCACCACCACGGTCGAGGGGCGCGAGCGCTACGGCGTCAGTCTGCGTTATCCGCGCGACGTGCGCGCCGATCCGCAGGTGATCGCGCGCGAGGTGCTGGTGCCGCTCGCCGACGGCGCGTCGGTGCCGCTCGGGCAGGTCGCCACCATCCGCCTGACGCAGGGGCCGGCGAGCATCCGCACCGAGAACGCGCAGCTCGCCGCCTACATCTTCATCGACGTGCGCGAACGCGATCTCGGCGGCTTTGTCGCCGACGCGCGCCGCGCGGTCGCCGAGAAGGTGAAATTTCCGGCCGGCTATTACGCGTTGTGGAGCGGACAGTTCGAATATTACGAGCGCGCCCAGGCGCGGCTCGCGGTCGTGGTGCCGGTGACGCTGGCGCTGATCCTGCTCTTGCTCTACCTCAATTTCCGCCGTTGGACGGAGACGTTCATCGTCATGGCCTCGCTTCCCTTCGCGCTGGTCGGCGGGCTGTGGTTCCTGTGGTGGGAGGGCTTCAATCTGTCGGTCGCGGTGGCGGTCGGCTTCATCGCGCTCGCGGGCGTGGCGGCGGAAACCGGCGTCGTGATGCTGATCTATCTCGATCACGCCTGGAAGGAATACCGCGACAAAGCGGCGGCGGAGGGCCGCGCGGCGACCCGCGCCGACCTCAATGGCGCGATCATGGAGGGCGCCGTCGAGCGCGTGCGGCCGAAGATGATGACGGTGACGGCGATCATGGCCGGCCTGCTGCCGATCCTGTGGAGCCACGGCGCGGGCTCGGAAGTGATGCAGCGCATCGCGGTGCCGATGATCGGCGGCATGGTGTCCTCGACCGTGCTGACGCTGCTCGTCATTCCGGCGATCTACGCGGTCGTCAAGGGCGCGCGGCTGGCGAAGTCCTGAGGCGGCGGGACCGGCGCGCGGTCCCTCGTCTCACGCCGCGATCGCCGGAACGCTCGCGAGGTTGCGGGCGAATTGCGCGACCGAGGCTTCCCATGTGTGCGGTCGGGCGAAGGCGACGCAGGCCTCGCGCGATCTGGTCAGCGCGCCGAGCGCGGCGGCGCGAAGATCGTCGTCGAGGACGCCGACCCGCGGCGAGGTGATGACATCGCACGGGCCGGCCACCGGAAAGGCGGCGACCGGTAGGCCGCAAGCGAGCGCCTCCAGCAGCACCAGGCCGAACGTGTCGGTCCGGCTCGGAAAGACGAAGGCGTCGGCGGAGCCGTAGATCGCCGCTAGTGCGTCGCCCGTTCGGGCGCCCATGAAATGCGCGGCGGGATAGCGCGCGCGATAATCGTCGAGCGCCGGCCCGTCGCCGACCACGACCTTGCTGCCGGGCAGATCGAGGCCGAGAAAGGCGTCGAGATTCTTTTCCACCGCGACGCGGCCGACGGTGAGGAAGATCGGCCTCGGCAGATCGAGCGCCGACGCCTCGCGCGGCCGGAAGCGATCGATGTCGACGCCGCGCGGCCAGCGCATCAGCGGCGCGAAGCCGCGCCCGCGCAATTCCGCCTCAAGGCCGGCGGTCGCGATCATGATGCCGCGCGAGGCGTTGTGAAACCGGCGCAGCCATGCGTAAGTGAGCGTGGTCGGCACCGGCAACCGCGCGCGCAGATATTCGGGAAATCGCGTGTGATAGCTCGTCGTGAACGGCAGCCGCCGCGCGATGCAGGCGCGTCGCATGGCGATGCCGACCGGTCCTTCGGTGGCGATGTGGACCGCGCGCGGGCGGACGTGGTCGAGCGCGGCGAGCGCGCGCCGGCGCGTGGCCAGCGAAAGACGGATCTCGCGATAGCCCGGCATCGGCAGCGAGGCGAAGTCGTCGGGCGACAGAAACGTCACGTCGAGGCCGTGGCGCGGACCCCACGCAGCGATCGCCTCGAGGCTGCGCACGACGCCGTTGACCTGCGGCGCGAACGCGTCCGTCGCGATCAGGACGCGCATCAGCCGGCCTTGGCCAGCGGCGCGACGAGGCGCGGCCGCTCGCGCCGCTCGGCTTCGACGAGGTCGGTGAAGCGGATCAGCTCGAACCTTCCGTCGTGATGCTCGACGATGCCGGTGCAGCTCTCCACCCAATCGCCGGCGTTGATGTAGCGGACGCCGGCGATGTCGCGGATGGCGGCGTGATGGATGTGGCCGCAGATCACGCCGTCGGCGCCCTCGCGCCGCGCCTCGTTGGCAAGGCAGGTTTCGAAATCGTTGATGAAGCTGACGGCGGTCTTGACCTTGCGCTTGGCCCAGGCCGACAGCGACCAATAGGGCAGACCGAGCCGCCGCCGCGCGTAGGCGACCAGCGTGTTGATCTTCAGCGCGGTCTCGTAGGCCCAGTCGCCGAGATAAGCGAGCCAGCGGGCGTGCACGACGACGACATCGAACAGATCGCCATGCACGACGAGGAAACGCGTGCCGTCGACCGCCTCGTGGATGAAGCGCTCGTGAATCTCCACCGCGCCGAAAGCAACGCCGGCATAGTCGCGCAGGAACTCGTCGTGATTGCCGGGAACGTAGATGATCCGGGCGCCCTTGCGCACCTTGCGCAGCAGCTTCTGCAGCACGTCGTTATGAAGCTGCGGCCAATACCAGCCCCGCTTGAGACGCCAACCGTCGATGATGTCGCCGATCAGATAGATCGTGTCGGCGTCGTGACGCCTGAGGAAATCCAACAGATGGTCGGCCTGGCAGCCGCTGGTTCCCAGATGCACATCGGACAGGAACAGGGCGCGGACGGATTTGGCGCTCGCGGTCAATGGTCAACGACACTCTTTGTTTCTCATCGCCACCACCAACAGGATTCGTGTTGCAATCATGTGACGTGGGCGTCTCCGACATCGACATTTCCGTCGGCTAACCCCGTCACGCGCCCGTCATCGACGCCGGCGATGGTCGCGGAAACAACGGAACCGTCGCCCATGCATGCCGATCTCGATCACGCCACGATGACGCGGGCCTACGCAAAATGGGCTCCCGTCTACGACGCGGTCTGCGGCCCGTTCTTCCGCGCCGGGCGAAAGGCGGCGGCGGCCGCGGCGCGCCCCAGCGGGCGCGACATTCTCGAGATCGGCGTCGGCACCGGGCTGTCGTTGGAGGATTACGGACCGGAAAACGTGGTCACCGGCATCGACGTGTCGACCGACATGATCGAGAAGGCGCGCCGGCGTCTGCGCGGCGGACGCTTTCCGCATGTGGCCGGGCTCCATGTCATGGACGCGCACGATCTTGAATTCTGCGACGCGTGCTTCGACGGCGTCGTCGGGCAATTCGTCATCACGCTGGTGTCCGATCCCGAGCGCGTGCTCGACGAATGCGCGCGCGTGCTCAGGCCGGGCGGCGTGCTGACGCTGGTCAATCATCTCTATTCCGAGGACGGCGTGCGGGCGGCGCTGGAGCGAAAGCTCGCCGGGCCGGCGCGGCGGGTCGGCCTGCGGCCGGACTTTCCGTTCGCGCGCTTCGAAGCCTGGGTGGCCGGCCGCGACGACATCACGCTGCTTGAACGCCGGGCGATCAAGCCGTTCGGCTGGTTCACGCTGGTGCGCTTCATCAAGCGCTGAGCGCGCGCAACGGCCGGTGCCTCGGAAAGCGGTGAAAACGCCGCCCCGGCGGGCGACGAATTTGCCGGCGGCACGAAAATCCCTTGTATGATGGGCGATCACTCACGCATCGGCGCGGCGCCACCGTCGCGCCGACAGCATGCGCGGCGCGCGAAGCGGCCGACGACCGACGGTGGATTTGCCGATGGTTCTTGCCTGGACCAAGTTCGCGATCTGCGCCGCGTTGATCGGCATGGCCGGCCCCATGCTCACGCGCTACGGCGACATCATCGCCCGCCGCACGGGACTGTCGCGAAGCTGGATCGGCCTGCTGCTGCTCGCGACCGCGACCTCGCTGCCGGAACTCTTCACCGGCGTCAGCGCGGTGACCATCGCCGCCGCGCCCAACATCGCCGTCGGCGACGCGTTGGGAAGTTGCGTCTTCAATCTCGCCATGCTGGTCGTTCTCGACGCCATGCATCGCGGCGAACCGATGTACGGACGCATGGACCAGGGACACGCGCTGACGGCGGGCTTCGGCGTCATCCTGATCGGCTTCGCCGGCGCCTCGCTGCTTCTCGGGCGGGACAATCCGGGACTTCGGATCTTTCACGTCGGCCTTTCCACGCCGATCATCATCGTTCTCTATCTCGTGGCGATGCGCGCGGCCTTCGTCTATGAGCGGCGGCGCCCGCGCCCGCCCGAGGATGACGACGCCCATCCACACGTCACGTTGGCGATGGCGGTGAGGCGCTACCTCGCGGCGGCGGCGGTGGTGGTTGTCGCTGGAACCTGGCTGCCGTTCGTCGGCGTGGAGATCGCCGAGGTGATGGGCTGGCGGACGACCTTCGTCGGTACGCTTCTCATCGCCGGCGCGACCTCGCTGCCGGAGCTCGTCGTGACGGTGAGCGCGCTGCGCCTCGGCGCGCTCGACATGGCCGCGGCGAACCTTCTCGGCAGCAACCTGTTCGACATTCTCGTTCTGGCCGTCGATGATCTCGCCTATGCGGGCGGCCCGCTGCTTTCGTCCGTCTCGCCGGCGCACGCGGTAACGGCGTTCGCGGCCGTGATCATGTCCGGGATCGTGATCGTCGCGCTGCTCTACCGGCCCGCGACCCGTTTCCTCGGAACCGTCGGGTGGGTCAGTCTCGCGTTGCTCGTCGTCTATCTTTTGAGCGCCTACGCCGTCTATCTGCACGGCCACTGAGATGCGCGGCGGTCACGGCATGCGCCGGACGGAGCCGACGCGGCGGTCGGTCGCGGTTTGAGATGTGGCGCGGCGAGGGGAATTGCGACATCATGACGCCGGGCGGCCGGAAGAAGTCTCGATTTGCGCGAGGTCAATGTCCGGCGCGATCGTTTGAACTCGACTGATGTTGAGAATCGACGGTCGCCGCCATCGCGCGCCACATCGCCTTTTCGTCGCGAATGGCTTTGATCGTTTCGAGTCCATTTCAGGAGAAACAACCGTGCACAAGCTCCTCATACCGATCGACGGATCGGACAACGCGCTACGCTCGCTCGATTACGCCCTCAAGCTCGCCAAGGAAACCGGACGCGTCGCGATCCATCTTCTCACCGTTCACCCGGAACCCGTCATCTATGGCGAGATTCAGATTTACGTGTCGACCCAGAAGTTCGAGGAACTGCAGGAACAGCACAGCCGCGATATTCTGGCGCCGGCCGAGGCGGCCGCGAAAGCCGCCGGCGTTCCGTGCGAGAGCGAGGTCATCACCGGCGACACCGCGCCCACGATCGTCCGCCGGGCCGAGGAGCTTCGGTGCGACGGCATCGTGATGGGAACGCGGGGGCTTTCGGCGATCGGAAATCTGGTGATGGGCTCGATCGCGACCAAGGTCATCCACCTCACCAAGCTGCCGGTCACGCTCATCAAGTAGGGCGCGGCCAATGACGTCCGTCCAATGACGCGCGGCCACGGCGCGCGGCCTGCGGCGTCGCGGGCGAGATCGCGGCCGCCCGTTCCGCCCGCCATGTCAGTCGTGGTCGCGATCCCGCCGGCCGCGCATGTCGTTCGGCGCGCGCGGTGCGCCGAAATCATAGGGCAGGCCGCGCCGGATCGATTGCCACGCGCGCTTGGCCTCGTGTTCGTCCGCGCTGCGGTGACAGGCGACGCAATTCTCGAAATCGCGGATGCCTTCCTTCAAGTGCTTGCGCTGCACCTTGTCGACGGAGTGCTCGTGGCAGCCATAGCAGGTGTAGTCCTTGAACCTTTCGGTGGTATGGCAGACCGTGCATTTCACGTCGTGATCGCGGTCGAGCAGGAACGATTTGCGATGATCGAAGGTCGCGGGCTTCCATTTGTCGGTGCCGTGGCATTGTCCGCAAGCGTCGGAGACCTGGCGATGCAGCGCGTCGGCCGGTGTCTTTGCCTGGTGACAGGCGCCGCAGCGCGCGCGCTCGGCGACGGCGAGCATGTCGTGCTTGAAGGTCGCGGGCTTCCATCGCTCGACGGCGTGACACTGAGTGCAGGTTTCCGATAGCGGCTTGTGCAGCGTGTCGGCGGGCTTGGCGTGGCAGGTGACGCATTGCCCGCGTGTCGTGGTGTCGAGCAAGGCGTGCGAGAAGCGCTGGCTGACGCGGAACTTGGCGACGCCGGCATGGTCGCTGTGGCAGGCGACGCAATCCTTGCCGAGCAGCTTCTGGTGAAACGCGACCTTCGTCTTGCCGGCGCCGATGGGTTCGCCCTTGGTGGTGCGGATGCCGATGTCGGGCACCTTGTGGCATACGGTGCATTTTTCCGACGACGCGCCGAACAGGAAGTCGTGGCAGGCCAGGCAATCCGTTTCGCTGGCGCGATGGCCGTCGATCAGCTTGCCTGGGCTGACCAACAGGTGCGGAAAGGCGAAGGTCAGTCCCGCGAGCGCCAGCAGGTTGAGCAGAAGAACGATTTTGACGGTCCGGCTCATTTCCATTCCCAGAACAGAAAGATGCTGACGACATGACCGAGCGCGAGCGCGCCGAAGGCGAACGCGATCGGGAAATGGACGGCGCGCCAGCGCGTCATCAGATCGAACGTGATGGCGTCCCAGAACAGTTCCTTCTCGGTCTCGATCTTGGACGCGCCGTGCAGGCGATATTTTTCCGCCATCGCCGCGAGGCGTCGCCGCGAGCGATCGAGCAGATAGCGGCCGACCATGCCGCTCACCACGTTCACGACCATCGCCGCCAAGGCGAGCCAGGGCAGGATCGCGTTGAAGTGAACGCCGGCGTGCACCAGCACCATCAGCGCGCCGAGCCAGGTCGCCGCCTCATGCATCCGCAGAAGCGCGCGCGGATCGCCCACCGTGATGAGCTTGCGCTTTCGCATCGAATAGACGAGCGACAACAGAATGAGCAGCGTACCGGGAATGCCCAGATAGCGGCCGACCCAGACCATTTGAAAATGGTGCAGGATGAGATCGCCGAGAATCGCCGCCGCGATCAGCACGACGAAATACGTCAGAAACGGAAGCACCTCGATCCGAAGCAGCGACTTGTTCATCGTGTCCTCAAGCCGACAGGGTCAGGTCATGTTTCGGGCGTGAAACGCACATCAGGCAGCGGCCCGCGTCGGGACTGAAATCGGGCGCGCGCGCGTACTCCACGTCGCCGGCCTCGATCGGGGTCTGGCACGATCCGCACGCGCCGGCGCGGCATCCCGAAGCGATGGCGATGCCGTGCTTCTCCGCGAAGTCGAGAAGGCTGGCGGCCTCGTCCTCCCACGCGATGGTCCTGCCGGACTTGCTGAACGTCACCGTGATCGGGGAGGGCGCGCGTTCATCTTCCGCCGCGGTCTCGCGCGGTCGCGCCGGCAGCGAGGCCGGGCCGAAGGCCTCGTAGCGAATGTCGTCCTCGGGCACGCCCCAATCCAGCAATGCCGGCACCAGCGTTTCCATCATCGCGGGCGGCCCGCAGACGTGGAACTGAAAGCGCTTCAGCGGCAGCGTCAGGCGCAGCAGCGTGATGTCGACATGGCCTTCATGGTGATAGTCGGCGCCCTTGACGTCGGTCGCGCGTGGCCGGCTGTAGGCGACATGGAGATGAAAATTGGGATGGGCTTTCGCCATCGCGCACAGATGCGCCTTGAAGGCGTGGTCGCCGCCGTCGCGCGTGCCCTGGAACAGCCAGACCTCGCGGGAGGCTTCGTTGGCCAGCGCCGCGTTGAGCATGCTCAGCAGCGGCGTCAGGCCGATGCCGCCGGCAAGAAGCACGATGGGCGCGTCGCCCGGCCGTAGAACGAAATGGCCGCTTGGCGCGCGCGCGAGAAGCTCGGCGCCTTCGAAAACTGCGTCGTGCAGATGGTTGGATGAAAGGCCGGGCGGCAGCGTCGGCGAGCCGGGCGGGGCCAACACGCGTTTCACCGAAATGCGATAGTGATCGAGCCCGGGCCTGTCGGAGAGCGAATAGCAGCGGGTGATCTCGCGGACGCCGTCGGGTCCGTGCGCCGCGACCTTGAGATGGAAGGTAAGAAATTGCCCGGGCTTGAATGGCGGCGGCGGCCCGCCATCGCTCGGAACGAGATGGAAGGAGCAGACGCTTCGCGCTTCGTCCTCGTAGACCCTGCGCGCGACCCGCAGCGCGCGAAAGTCGTTCCAGCCCGGCGCGCTGGCGGCCTCACCATCGCCCGCGACCTCGCGCATGTCGCCACGCGGCGATGCGTGGTCCGTATCGGACGCGCAGGCCAAGCGTTCCTTCATCGCCTGATAGGCTTGCCAGTGACGATAAAACGCGCGCGCCGCGAAAATGGCCGCTTGGACCAGCAGCGCCAGCACGATGTAGCCGGTCAGCTCCAATACCGTCATCGCTAAACGCTCGTCCCGGGTCGGTCGATCGCGCGCCTTCGTGGCATACGAAAGGTCGTGAGGCGGGCGATGAATGTCGCCGGCGAATTCCGCTCGCGGCAACATGCGATCGGCATTCCGCCTTCGCGACGCGCGAAATGAATTTCCGTGCGCGTGCGCTCCTTTGATAGGACGCGCGCGTGCGCCGATCACCTAAACAATTGTTTAGGATCGCGCGGCATGGACGACGAGGCCGCGCGGCTTCGCATCTTGTGAGATTTTGTTTCTTGTGACTTGGAACGCATCGGCGGCACGTTTGCGTCGCGCGATCGCGGCGCGCTTTCACAAGCGCCGCGCATCCCGGGGACGGCGAATGCCATTTGAACTGCGTCCAAGTGTCATGGGCGCCTTGTGCGGATCAAGCGCAGCCGCTTGGACTATCGCGCTTCGACGCGTCCGCCCGCGGTGACCCGGTCGCTCGGATAGACGACGACGCGATCGCCCGGATTGACGCCCGCCGAAATCGCGGCGACGCGCCCCGATCGCCGCGTCAGCGTGACTTGGCGCGGCTGGGCGCGGCCATTCTCGACGACGAACACGCTCCAGTTCTCTCCGCGCCGAAACAGCGCTCCGACGGGAACGACGATCGTCTGGTCCTCGGCGAAAACCTCGATTCGCGCGTCGAGCTGATAGCCGTCACCGAGGCCAGCCCATCGTTCGGGCGGCGAGGTGATGTCGATGACGACATTGACACGCTGCTCCTCGACGCCGAGCGTCGATATCTTGGTGAAGGCGGCGGGCTCGACATAGCGCACCGCGCCCGTCAGCACGCCTTGCCCGCCCCAGTTCTCGATCGTCACGCTCGCGCCCGGCCTGATTTCAACCGCGCCGCTGCTCAGGACGTCGACGACGATTTCGAGATCGCGCGGATCGCCGATCTCCATGATGGGCGCGCCGGGCGAAACGATCGTCTCGCTTTCCTGAGCGACCTTGAGCACGACGCCGGCGACGGGCGAGACGACGTTCCAGCCGTTGCGCGGCGTCTTGTCGCCGTCGTGATATTGCGCGAGCAGGATGCGCGCCTGCTCGAGCTCGTGGCCGCCCGCGTCGAGCTGGAATCGCGCCGCGCGCAGATCGCGATCGGCGAGCCGCTGCGCGAGCTCGGCGCGCTCCATCGCCTGCGCCGTCGACACGCCGCGATCGACGAGCGCGCGGGTGCGCGTGAGTTCGGAATTGGCCTGATCGGCTTGCGCCTGCGCGCGCTCGACACCAGCGCGGGAACGCTCCAGCGCCGCCTCGGCGATGCCGACGCGCTCCTCGGCCTCGCGGCGCGCGCGCGGATCGAGGAACGGCGCGGGCGCCGGGACGATGGTGGCGACCGCGTCGTCGGTGTTGACCCGGTCGCCGGCTTTCAACCGCACGCGCGTCAGGCGGCCGGCGAGCGGGGCGGCGACGACGTAGCGCTCGCGAATGCGCGTCTTGCCGTCCTCGTCGACGGTGGCGACGAAGCGGCCCTTGTCGACGAGCGCGGTCTCTACCGGCGTCGCCTTCGGCATCACCGACCAGATCGCGGCGGCGGCGGCCGCGACCAGGACGAGAGCGGTGAGCACGCGGCCGAGGGTCAAGCGCATCATCAATCCCTAGTCTTGAGAACGGCGACGAGATCGAGTCGGTCGATGTGGCGGCGGACTACGAATGCGCTGGCAGCCGCCGCCGCGACGACCACGATCACCGCCGCGAGATAGGTTCGCGGACCGATAACGGCCGGAATTTGAAAGCTCTCATTGGAGAAATATCTGGAGAGCAACGTCACGATCCCTTGCGACAGCATCGCGCCGATCGGCAGCCCGATCGCGATCTCGAGGAAATATTCGACGAACTGGACGCGGGCGACCTCCGGCCGGGTGAATCCCAGAACGCGGAGGCTGGCGAGTTCCCACGCTCGTTCCTGGAGGCCGATCCGCGCGTTGTTATAGACCACGCCGACCGCGATGATGACGGCGAACAGCGTCAGCACGCCGGCGCTGACGAAAACGAGCGCGGCGATCTTGTCGAAGAAGTTCGCCAGCGTATTGGCTTTCATCGCCACCGCTTCGATCACGGGAAGATCCTTGAACCGCCGCGCCAGCGCGGGCAGCGCCTGGGCGTCGACATAAAGGGTCGCCGCGGAAATCACCGCGCCGTCGCCCATCAGACGGTTGAGCGCGTCGAGGCCCATATAGGAGTTCATGCCGAGGGCTTCGTCAACGCAGGCATTGACGGGGACGTCGCGCTTGCGGCGCCGTCCTTCCATGATCTCGAGGATGATGGTATCGCCCGGCGCGACGCCGAGCCGGTCGGCCAGCCGGCAGGCGAGCGAGATGCCTTCCGCGGAAATGTCGAGGGGCCGTAGACCGGCGTCGTGCGGGCGGTAGAGCTCGCCCGCCGCCGGAAGGCCGATGATCGAGGTGAGGTAGGTCCGATGGCCCGCGCGCAGGCGCACGGGGACGGCGCGTTGGCCTTCGATCTTGAGAACGCCCGGTTCGCGCGCAAGGTCGCGCAGGATGGTGTCGTCGCGCGCCTGCGGAAACGTCACGGTGACGTTGCCGCGATCGACCAGGTGGAACTGTACGCCAATCATGTGGTCGATGGCGTCGTACCAGAACATTCCGAGCACCACCATCGGCACGGCGAAGGCGACGCCAAGCGCGGTCAACGTCGTGCGCAGCGGATGACCGGAGATGTTGCGCAGGATCATCAGCCGGCGCGCCGTCAGCAGCCGCGTGGACGCGATCCGCTCCAGCCATGAGCGGTGAAAGCGCGACGGCGCGATCGGCCGCATCGCGACCGCGGGCGCGAGCCGGACGACGTTCGCGAGCGCGGTGACCACGCCGGCAAGCGCCGCGGTGAGACTGATCGCCATGCCGACGACCGCCGACCACGGGGCGAGCTCGAAGACCAGGGCGGGAAAGCGGAAGAAGCTCCGGTAGCTCATGATCATCGCCTCGCCGAAGGCGTAGCCGCCGACAAGCCCGACGGCCGATCCGATCAGCACGATGACGGTGACGAATTTCGCGTAATGCATGACGAGCGGCGTCGTTGCGAAGCCGAGCGCCTTCAGCGCCGCGATCTGCTCGCGCTGAGCCGTGACCATGCGTCCCAGCGCGACGTTGAGGAGAAAGGCCGCGACACCGAAAAAGATGATCGGTATCGTGATCGACATGATCTTCTGCTGATTGAGCTCGTCCTCGAGAAACCGATTGGAGGCGTGATCGCGCCGCTCGACGGCGCCGACCGATCCGTAAGGTTCGAGCAGGCGGTCGAGTTCGCCGATCACCGGCCTTGGATCGGTCCCCGGCGCCAGCGAGACGACGAGATCGTTGAAGGCGCCTTTCATGTCGAAGGCCGCTTCCGCCGCGCCGCGATCGAGCCAGAGGATGGCATGCAGGCGGTCGTCGGGAATGGGCAGTCCCGGCTTGACGACGTAGACATATTCCGGCGACAGCGCGATGCCGGTGACCTGGAAGTTCTGGACCCGGGCGTTGAGAACCACGCGGACGTTTTGTCCCGGCCGAACCGAGTTCGCCGCGGCGAAGGCCTCGTTGATGGCGACGCCGGTGACGTTGCCGGGCTCGGGCGCGGTGCCGGCGCGCATATGCAGGCGCGCCAGCGTTTCATCGCCGGCCCGCGTCAGCGAGACCATGCGGGCCGAAACCGGCAATGTCGATTCCGGCCAATCGAGTATGACGTCGCGGGCGATGCGCGGCTCGACCGCGACCACGCCGGGCAGCGCGTTAAGGCGCGGAACGATGGAGAGGGGCGCGCGCTTGAGCGTGACGAAGATCCGCGGAAACCGGCCGGCTTCGTAGAAGCGTTCCTGCGCCGCGCGCAGCGACCCGTAGGTGGAGATCGCGGCGACGAACACGGACACGCCCGCGGCGACGACGCAGGCGATGGTCGCCACCTGGCCGCGCATGGCGCGAATGTCGCGCAGGAGCTTGCGATCGAGGATGCTCACCAGCGCACCTCGTCCGGCGACAGGCGGCGCGGATTCTTCTCCTCGCCGACGATACGACCGCCGCCGAGGCGAAGGACGCGGTCCGCCATGCCGGCGATCGCGGCGTTGTGCGTGATCACGACCGTCGTGGTGCGCAGTTCGATGTTGGCGCGTTGGATCGCGGAGAGAACGAACTTGCCGGTATCGTAGTCGAGCGCGCCGGTCGGCTCGTCGCACAAGAGCACGTCCGGCGATTTGGCGATCGCGCGCGCGACCGCGACGCGCTGCTGCTCGCCGCCGGAAAGTTGGGATGGAAAGTGGTCGAGCCGCGTCTCCATGCCGACGAGGGCGAGGGCGTCGCGGGCGTCCATCGGCTTGCTCGCGATCTCGCCGACCAACGCGACGTTCTCGAAGGCGGTCAGGCTTGGAATGAGATTGTAGAACTGGAAGACAAAGCCGACGTGCTCCCGCCGGTAGCGCGTCAGCTCGGCTTCGCCGGCCCCGACGAGGTCGTGATCGCGCCAGCGCGCTTCGCCCGAGGTCGGCGCGTCGAGGCCGCCCAGGATGTTGAGCAGCGTCGACTTGCCCGATCCCGACGGCCCGAGCAGAACGACGAATTCGCGCTCGTGGATGTCGAGGTTGACTTCCCGCAGGGCATGAACCTCGACCTCGCCCATGACGTAGGTTTTCGACAGATTCCTGGCGTGGAATACCGGGGCCGCCATCGTCGTCGGATCGGTTTCGCGCGCGCTCATTGGCGACCTCTCGCGCGCCACTATTTCATCCCGGGCGGAGATTGCCAATGCGCATGCGAGGATCGACATCGCGCCGAGCGACGTCTGACATCGACCCAAACGCGCCGAATTCACCGCGATCCATCAGCGGGCCAAATTCGCCGGGCTTGTCCGGATGGCGCGCCGATCCGGCCTTGCCGGCCGGGCGCGACGGTCACGTCATCAGCGGCCAGGCGATCATCGATCCGGCGTTATCGGCTAACCGCGCTTGCCGAACTGGCAAGGCCGGTACGGATCGCGCGCGATCGCCGCGTTGACCACATGCTTGCCGACCGGGCTGGCGTGCATGCCGTTCTTCACGAAGAAATCCTTGACGAAGTTCACTGTCGCCGCGTCGATGGATACGGAGGCCTTGTTTCGCTTCGCCGCGCGCGAAAAGCGATCGAGCGCGTCGTGCTTTTCGATGAGCTTCAGGACGCGGACGACGTCTTGCAGCCCCATGGAGAAGGACTTCCCTTCTTCAAGATAGGTTGGCGATACCTTCGCCGTCCTTGCCTTCGCTTTCTTGGTCATGAAAAAATCTCCGGCGCTATGGGGTAACGATGATGGTGGGCCTGAATATCTTGAGCGTCAGGGCCTGATTCAATGCCTCCGCCGCGCGCCGTTCCGCGTCGCTGGTCACGGAAGTGCTCAAGAGAGACGGCGTGAAGAGTTCGGTTCGGACGGGCTTGAGGCGCCGCGCGCCCGAGCCGGCGATCGCCAGGGCCATCGTGACCTTGTGCGTATCCTTGCGGCTGAGCGTTCCGGTCAACGCCGCGTCGGTCACCGAAAGCGCGGTGCCGACGGGTGTGAACGCGACCTTGGGCGCGGCCGTTCCCGAAATCGTCGTTTCAAACTCCAGCGCATCGACCAGCGTGGGAGGACCCTCCGGCTTGTCCTTCTTGCCGGCAAGGTTCGCGAAAAGGGTCAGGTTGATGAAGTCCTGGACCATGTGCTTCACGCCGATCTTGCCGGTGATGGGATAGATGTAATTCTCTTGCGCGATGTAATTGTAGTCCTCCCGGATCGAGCCGCCGTCGCAGTAGGTGTCGGGCAGACGCACCAGCCCGCCGAACGTATCCGTGATCGTGAAGGTGCGATTGTTCTTGCGATGCCTGTCGGCCGCGCCCTTGATTCCGAGCGTGAATTTCGAGGAAGCGAACGGCTTGAGCAGGTTCACCTCTGTGCCGAGATTGTTGGTCTCGGTCATTTCGAGCTCAAAATTGTAGGCGATGCCCGTTTCGAAGAAGAGCGCCACGATGGCGTTGACCCGCCCCTTGAAAAGTTCCGGGCGGAATTCTTGAACACGTCGTCCATTGGCGAATTCCCCACCGATGGCGCGAGAGGTCGGGTCGACCCGATCCTCGTTTCGCTCGGCCGTCAGCCAGCCGATCGCGGAATCGATGATCGCCTGCCGGGTCTCGCAGCGGATTTGCCGAACGATGGTGTAGGTGGGTACTCCGGTGATATCTTCCGGTACCGGGCGAATGGCGCAGCCGCTCGCGAGAAAAGAAACGCCGAGCACGCAAAAAAACAAACGAGAAAACATGGTCGCCCCCTGAAAAACGAAAAAGAATGCAAACTGAAATTTACCTTTAATACCACATGGCGAAAACAAGGTATATAGCCTTGGGGCTTATGCGTGGCGTGGGAATGCATTCCGGTTCCGGAGGCCGGATCGGGGGCGCGGGCGCGCCCGCATTGGCGCGGCAGACGGAGCGGTTGGCGGGCGAAGGCGGCCGAAGGTGACGGACGCGAGCGGCGTCTTTCGGCGACGACGACGATAACGGCGACGACAACGGCGACGGTGGTCGCCTCTGGTCGCGATCGCGGAAGCAATTTGGCCTGGGGTGCGCCTGTGATCGCGCGCGCCGAGGTCGTCCATCGAAATCGACGCGTGAAGCCCGTCCATTTGCCGCCGTACTCGCCGGGCAAGCCGCTCAATTCACGCCCTTCGCGGCAGAGAAGAAGCGGGAAACCGGCGGCGGCGGTTTGGCGCCAGAAGGCGGGTGGTTTGCGGGGAATCGCGGCAGTTCGCCTAATTTCTGGGCATATCGGCCGCTCGAAGTCGCGAAAATCGCCGCGAGGGGGTGCAATTCGGTCTGGCCCGGCGCTTGCTAGCCTAAACGCAACAACAAACCTTGCAATTCGCCGGACCGGCCTCCGGCGGGGGGCGGCGGAATGGCGATTGCGTTCGACGAAATGAACGGCCATGACGGAAAGGTCCGTCCGGCCTATGCGGAGCTCGCCCGGTGGCTTGACGAGACGCCTTCGGCGACGCTCGACCTGCGACGTGGCGAAGCCGAGCATTTGTTCCGCCGCATCGGCATCACCTTCGCCGTCTATGGCGAGGTCGACGCGCAGGAGCGCCTCATTCCCTTCGACGTCATTCCGCGCATCATCGCGGCCAAGGAATGGCGTACTCTCGAGCGCGGCCTCAAGCAGCGCGTGCGCGTGCTCAATCTCTTTCTCAAGGACATCTACAACGAGCGCGAGGCGCTGCGCGCCGGCATCGTTCCAGAGGATCTGATCTTTCAAAATCCCGTCTTCCGTCCGGAGATGAACGGGCTGGCGGTACCGCACGACGTCTATGTCCACATCGCCGGGATCGACGTCGTGCGCGTCGACGCCGACGATTTCTACGTTCTCGAGGACAATGCCCGCACGCCGTCGGGCGTCTCCTACATGCTCGAAAACCGCGAGATCATGATGCGGTTGTTTCCCGACCTTTACGCGCGCCATCGCGTCGCGCCGGTCGAGAATTACGCCGAGGCGCTGCTCGCGACGCTGCGTTCGATCGCCCCGTCCGGCGCCAACGCCGAGCCGACGGTGGCGCTGCTCACGCCCGGAATCTACAACTCCGCCTATTTCGAGCATTCGTTCCTCGCCGACATGCTGGGGGTCGAGCTCGTCGAGGGGCGCGATCTCCTGGTCAAGGACGACCGCGTGTTCATGCGCACGACCGAGGGGCTCAAGCGGGTCGACGTCATCTATCGCCGCGTCGACGACGATTTCCTCGATCCGCTCGTGTTCCGCCCGGATTCGATGCTCGGCGTGCCGAGCCTGTTTTCGGCCTATCAGGCCGGCAACGTCACGCTGGCCAACGCCGTCGGCGGCGGCATCGCCGACGACAAGGCGGTCTATACCTACATGCCCGAACTGGTCCGCTTCTATCTCGGCGAGGAACCGATCCTGAAGAACGTTCCGACGTGGCGTTGCCGCGAGCCGGACGGATTGGCCTACGTGCTCGATCACCTTCACGAACTCGTCGTCAAGGAGGTGCACGGCTCGGGCGGTTACGGCATGCTGATCGGTCCGGCGGCGACGCGCGAGCAACTCGACGCGTTCCGCGCCAAGTTGCGCCACGACCCCGACACCTTCATCGCCCAGCCGACACTGGCGCTGTCGACGTGTCCGACCTGCACGGCGTCGGGACTGGCGCCGCGTCACGTCGACCTGCGTCCGTTCGTCCTCACCGGGCGCGACCAAATCACGGTGGTGCCCGGCGGCCTGACACGGGTGGCGATGAAGGAGGGGTCGCTGGTCGTCAATTCAAGTCAGGGTGGCGGCACCAAGGACACCTGGGTTCTGGATGATCAAGAGTAGACCTCGCAATGCTGTCGCGCACCGCCGATAATCTGTTCTGGCTCGCCCGCTATGTCGAACGCGCGGAATATATCTCACGCGCGATCGAGGCGACGCTGCGCGCGACCGCGCTGCCGACGGCCTATGCCGGCGCCACCAACGAGTGGGACTCCGCGCTGCTGACCTCCGGCGTGCGCGACCTCTTCATGCGCCACCACGGCGAGGCCAACGAACGCAGCGTCGTCGAGTTCCTCGCCTTCTCGCCGGATAATCCCTCCTCGATTCGCAATTGCATCGAGCATGCCCGCACCAACGCCCGCGGCGTACGCACGGCGCTCACGGTGGAGATGTGGGACACCATCAACGCCGGCTGGATCGAGCTACGGCAATGGACGCGCGGGGCGAGCAGCCGCGCCGAGCTCTCCCGCTTCCTGCGTTTCGTGCAGGAATTGTCGTTGCGCTTCGACGGCTCGGCCTATCGCACCATGCTGCGCAACGACGCCTATTGGTTCTCGCGTCTCGGCCTGCATCTCGAGCGCGCCGACAACACCGCCCGCATCGTCGACGTGAAGTATCATGTGCTGCTGCCCGACAAGGAGCATGTCGGCGGGCCGCTCGACTATTATCAATGGACCTCGATCCTGCGCTCGGTCTCGGCGTTGACCGCCTATCATTGGGTCTATCACGAGACCGTCAAACCATGGCTCGTCGCCGACCTTCTCATTCTCAACGATACGCTGCCGCGTTCGCTGGCGTCGAGCTACGGCAATCTGGTGCGCAATCTCGACCAGATCGGCGTCGCCTACGGCCGCCAGGGACTGGCGCAGCGCCACGCGCGCGCGATCCGCGGCCGGCTCGAACGCAGTCGCATCGACGATATCTTCCAGACCGGCCTGCACGAATTCATCGTCGAGTTCATCGCTGACAACAATCGTCTCGGCGAGATCATCGCCAAGCAATATCTGATCTGAGCGCGGCGCGAGGGAGCGGCGTTGGTCCATGCGTATTCGAATTCATCACGACACGATCTACCGCTACGAACCGGCGGCGAGCGGCGTCAGCCAGATCCTGCGACTGACGCCCGGCAATCATGACGGCCAATATGTCGCCGAGTGGCGCATCGAGATGTCGGCCGACGCGCGGCTGCGGACGTTCGAGGACGCGTTCGGCAACATCGCGCACCAGTTCACGATTGATGGGCCGCTTTCCGAACTCACCATCGGCGTCGAGGGCTGCATCGAGACCTTCGACACCGCGGGGGTGCTGCGCGGCACGATCGAGCATTTTCCGCCGAGTCTCTTCCTGCGGATGACGGACCTGACCAGTCCGAGCGACGAGATGCTGGCGTTCGCGAGCGCGCTGCGGGAGGCCGCGGGCGGCGACAATCTGCTCTTCCTGCACGGCTTGATGAAAGCCCTGCACGGACGGGTGGCGTTCGACACCGATCCGACGCACACGGGCACCTCGGCGGCGGAGGCCTTCGCGCTCGGCCGCGGCGTCTGCCAGGACTACGCGCATATCTTCATCGCCTGCGCGCGGGCGGCGGGGATACCGGCGCGCTTCGTCGCGGGCCATTTCCTGCGCGCGGACGGCATCGTGCATCAGGAGGCGGGGCACGCCTGGGTGGAGGCGTTCGTCGCCGATCTCGGCTGGGTGGGGTTCGATCCGGCCAACGGCTTCTGTGTCACCGACGCCCACGCGCGCGTCGCGGTCGGGCTCGACTATCTCGGCGCGGCGCCGGTGCGCGGCGTGCGATTCGGCGGCGGCACGGAGGTGCTCGCGGTCGCGGTCAAGGTCGATCAGGCCGGTCGGCAGAGCCAGTCCTGAAGGGCGTCGCGCTCTTGCCCGCCGGCCGCTGTCGGCGTACGAAGAGGCGAGATTTCCTCGGGGCCGGGACATGACCTATTGCTGCGGAATCCTGGTGCGCGACGGGCTGGTGATGATCGCGGACACGCGCACCAACGCCGGCCTCGACAACATTTCCACCTTTCGCAAGCTCAAGACGTTCGTTCAACCCGGCGAGCGCATCTTGGGTCTGGCCAGCTCCGGCAATCTCGCCATCAGCCAGTCGGTGGTGTCGATCCTGACCGAGGGCTACGAGGATCCCGAGACCGGGGAGGTCGAGACGCTGCTCAACGCGCCGTCGATGTTCAAGGCGGCGCAGCGAATCGGCCGGGTGATCCGCGAGGTGCACAAGACCGAGGCGCGGGCGTTGCAGGCCGCCGACGTGACCTTCGACGTCGCCTTCCTGTTCGGCGGGCAGATCAAGGGCTCGCGGATGCGCCTGTTCATGATCTATCCGGCGGGCAATTTCATCGAGTGCACGGTGGACACGCCCTATCTTCAGATCGGGGAGCACAAATATGGCAAGCCCGTGCTCGACCGCGCCATCAACCACAATGTCGACATCAACGACGCGCTGAAGATCGGCCTGATCTCGATGGATTCGACGATGCGGTCCAATCTCGGCGTCGGCATGCCGATCGATATTCTCGTCGTGCGCAACGACGCCTGCGCCGCCGACCTGGTCTTTCGTATCGAGGCGGGCGATCCGTATTTCCAGGACTTGCGGGAGCGCTGGTCCGGGGCGTTGCGCGCGGCGCATCAGGCGATTCCGCCGCCGAATTACAAATCGCAGAGTTGAGGCGCGGCGCGGGCGCTTGCGGGCCGCCGCCAATTTCTCCAATGTGGCCGCATGCAAGCGGATTCGTCGACATCTTCCCCGTTCAACGCTGAAATTCTCGGCGGGCTGGCGTTGCTCGCGGCCGCGTTCGGCGCGCTGGCGTTCGTCAATCTCGGCGGGGCCGGCCTCTATCACGACCTGTTCGAATTTCCGCTCACCGCCGGCATCGCGCCGCTGGCGCTGACCAAGACCGCCCATCATTGGATCAACGACGGCCTGATGGTGCTGTTCTTCGTACTCGTCGGGATCGAGATCCAGCGCGAGGCGCGCACCGGCGCGTTGCGCAATGCGCGCCAGGCGATGGTGCCGGTGGCGGCGGCGGTCGGCGGCTTCGTCCTGCCCGCGCTCGTCTACGGCTTTGTCGCCGGCGGCAACCCGGCGATCTCGCGCGGCTGGAGCATTCCCACGGCGACCGACATCGCCTTCGCCGTCGCGCTTCTGACGATGCTGAAGGACCACGTGCCGACGAGCCTGCGGATATTCCTGCTGGCGCTCGCGGTCGCCGACGATCTTCTGGCGATCCTGGTGATCGCGATCTTCTACACCGCCGACGTGGTGTGGATGAATCTCTTCCTCGCCGGCATGGCGGTGGTGATCCTGCTCGCCAAGAATCGACTCGGCCTGCGATCGTTGACGGTCTATGTGGCGGTCGGGCTTTTCATGTGGCTCGCCGTGCTCAAGAGCGGCGTGCACGCGACCGTCGCCGGGGTGCTGATCGGCGCGCTGCTGCCGCTCGAGGGAAAGGCGGGCAGGGCGGCGCCGGCCGACGCGGTCGAGCATGCCTTGCAGCCATGGGTGCGCTGGCTGGTGCTGCCGCTATTCGCCTTCGCCAATGTGGGCGTTGATGTGCGCGCGCTGACGATGGAATCGGTCTTGAGCGCGCTGACCTGGGGCATCGCGCTCGGGCTGTTCGTCGGCAAACAGATCGGCGTCCTGGGCACGGTGTGGATCCTGGAGAATGTCGGATTTCCGCGCCCCGCCGGTTCGACATGGTGGCAGGTCTACGGCGTGGCGAGCCTTTGCGGCATCGGCTTCACCATGAGTCTGTTCGTCGGCGCGCTGGCGCTGCCGGCCGAAATGCAGCCCGAGATCCGGTTGGGGGTGTTGCTGGGCAGCATCCTCTCGGCGTTGCTGGCCTTCGTGGTATTGCGGCGGGCGAAAGCCTGATCGGGCGCGCGAACCGCGCGGCAACCCACCAGATCCCCGCGCCAACCGGTCGCCGCGCGATCCGCCCGATCGCTATTCGGCGCCGACCTTGGATATCGCGCGGCCCTGGCTGATGAACGAATAGCTAGCATTGCCCATCGTGCCGAGCATCAGTGCTTCGACGATCGGCTCGGCGATGCGCCCCTCGGCCGCCCAGTCGACGACGAAATTCGCGCCCGTCCCGCCGCGAAGGTCGGTCGCCGGGATGTACACGTGCACGGTCGCGAAGGGCTTGAGCGCGACCGGGGTGGTCATGAAGTTCTGCACCAGCAATCCCGCCGTGTCGAAATAGGCGACGCGATTGAGCACCAACGGTCGGTCCGCCGAGACATTGTGGATGCTCAGCGTAACCGAGAAATAGGCGCGCACCCGGCCGTGGCTGAGCGAGACGCTCGAATAGGCGGGAACATAGATCGAGCCATTGACCGAAAGGCTTCCCTTTGGAACATCCGTCAGCGAGGATGGAAAGCGTTTGGCGATGTCCTGCGGCGTCTGCGCCGCGGCGGCGGCGGGCAGGATTCCCACCGCGCAGGCGAGCAAGGCGGCGCGCCATAACCGGATTGGAATGCGTGACATGAGCATGCTGTCCGTCATGAGCCGGGAAGTCTAGCACCATGGAAATACACGGCTCGGGCCTTCTGTCCACCCTTGTCGTCAGCCTTGCCTTCGCGTTCGCGGGCGGCATGGCGGCGCGCATGGCGCGGCTGCCGCCGCTGGTGGGCTATCTGCTCGCCGGCGTCATGGTCGGGCCGTTCACGCCGGGCTTCGTCGCCGACCAGAAAATCGCCAATGAACTCGCCGATATCGGCGTCGCGCTCCTCCTGTTCGGCGTCGGTCTGCATTTCTCGCCCAACGATCTGTGGCGCGCGCGCCGGATCGCAATTCCCGGCGCGCTCATGCAGATCGCGCTGACGACGGCGATCGGATTTCTCGTCGCGCGCTACCTTGTCGGTCAGCCGGCGCCGGGTGCGCTGATCATCGGTCTCTGTCTGGCGATCGCGAGCACGGCGGTGGCGACCCGCGCGTTGGCCGAGCGGGGCCGGCTGGATACGCCCGCCGGCCGCATCGCGCTCGGCTGGCTGGTGGTGCAAGACATCGTGGTGGTCCTGGCGCTGGTGCTTGTGCCGCTGGTGTTCCAGACGGAGGCGGGCCAGCCGGCCGAATGGTTCGCCGGCGTCGGGCAGGTGGTTCTGCAGGTGACGGGCTTCATCGTCGCGATGAGCCTGGTTGGCCGGCGCTTCATTCCCTGGCTGCTCGGCCAAGTGGCGCGGCTGGGATCGCGCGAGCTGTTCACGCTCGCGGTCATCGTCATCGCGCTCGGCATCGCCTCGGCGTCGACGCTGTTGTTCGGCGTGTCGATGGCGCTCGGCGCGTTCGTCGCCGGCGTGGTGCTCGGCGAGAGCGATCTCAGCCATCAATCCGCCGCCGAGACCTTGCCGGTCCAACAGGTCTTCACGGTGCTGTTCTTCGTGTCGATCGGCATGCTGTTCGATCCCATGAGCGTCTTGCGCATGCCGCTGGAGATCGCGGCGATGCTGGTTGCCATCGTCATCGGGGCGGGGTTCGCGACGCTGGTCATCCTGCTGGCGCTGCGCTGCCCGACCGAGACGGCCGCGCTCGTGGGCGCGGCCTTCGCGCAGATCGGCGAGTTCTCGTTCATCCTTACCGAACTCGCGGTCGACCAGAAGCTGATCGACGCGGCCGGACGCGACCTGGTGCTTGCCGCCGCGCTCATGTCGATCATCATCAACGCGCTGATGTTTCGCCTCGCCAGCGACCTGGCGCCGCGCGTCGCCGGCATGCCGCTGCTTCGGCGCTGGCGGGAGGGCGCGGAAAGCGATCACGCGTTGGAGCCGATCCGTCTGGCCGGTCACGCCATCCTCGTCGGACACGGCCGCGTCGGCTCGCTGGTCGCCGGGGCGCTGACGAGCCATGGACTTCCCTTCGTCGTCATCGAGAGCGACCGGATGCGGGCGGAAAAACTCAGGGCGTCGGGCTCGACCGTCATCTACGGCGACGCGACGCGCGAGGAAGTGCTGCGCGCCGCCTCGCCGGGGGCGGCTCACCTCCTGGTCGTCGCGCTGCCGGATGCGTTTCACGCCCGCCACGTCATCGCGCTCGCCCGCAAGATGAACCCCGCGATCGAGACGGTGGTGCGCACCCACTCGAACCAGGAGGCGCTCTATCTTGAGGAGGAAGCTGGCGTCGGCCTCGTCGTCATGGGCGAGAGGGAAGTGGCCTTGAGCATGTCCGACTTCGCGCTGCAGCGCCTCGGCGTTTCGAGCGCGGACGCGCAGGTAACCGTCAATCGGTTGAGGCAAAAGGGAGAGCGGCAGTAGGGCATTTGCCGGCGAGAGGGGATCCTCTCGCCGAACGCCACCCTTCGGTCGAACGAAAGGGCCGCCTTGCGGGCGGCCCAAGGGATGGTCAAACGAAAGGGCCGCCTTGCGGGCGGCCCAAGGGATGGTTAAACGAAAGGGCCGCCTTGCGGGCGGCCCTTGGGATCACACAGCGTGATCGAGGATCGTCTTACTTCGCGGGCGCGGCCGGAGCGGGCGTGGCCGGAGCGGACGCCGGGGCCGGCGTCGCCGCGGAGGCGAAGCCCGTGAACATCTTGAAGATCGGCTCGAAGCTCGCGGAGTTGCTCATCCAGGCCAGACGCGGCTTGTACCAGTTCTCGTCGGTCATCGAGGTCATCGGCTTGTAGAATTCCGGGTTGGCCGGAGCCTGCGACCAGCGCACATACTTCTCGGCGTTCATGTGGCCCATCGCCGCCGACCAGACCTTCGGATTCATCGGCGCCATCATCCAGGCCATCATCGTGGCCGGGTTCATCATGGTGGTGGCGGCGCGCATCATCTTCGGATAGTCGGCCGCGCCCTTCATCCAGGTGTCCCACATCACCGGCTCGGTCGCGCAGTTCATCATGACGTGCATGGTGCGCGGATCGTTGACGGTTTCGGCGAGCTGCATGAAGCGCTCCGGATCGGCCATCGTCTGCGCCATGATCTCGACGTCGGTGAACGCCTTGACACGCTCGCGGATCGCGTCGAAATCGGCGCTGGATGCGCCGCTGCACTGGGCGTAATAGGCCGCCGCCTTCTCAAACTTGTGCTCGCCGGCCGGCTGCTGTTCGCCGAACGCGGTTCCCGCAGTGAAAAGCGCCGTGATCGCCAGCGCCGCCATCATGCCCTTGCCCAACGCCCCCATGGTTCGTCTCCCTTTGCTCCGTTTGGGTCCCTAGATTCCTATATTACCATATGCGAATTTGCGAATATATGCATCTCTTTTTTGCCCGTTTCCTTGATTTTTGATAAGCTATTGTAATTCTTCGTATAAAACTCACGGCGATTGGGTTTGGCGGCCGGGACCGCATATCTTGTGGGGTCCATGCTCGAGAACTGCGCGGCGCGGATACCCGCATTTGGTGCCGCCGAACTCGCCGGGATTGCGGCGTTCTGGTCTTGCTGAAAAGACGATGGCACTCACCAAAAATGGTGTGAAAGCAGAGCTGCAACCGCGTACAGATTAAATCTTTTGCACTGCACAAAAAAGTAGCAATGCCGCCCCCAAATTGGGTGCATGGCCTTCGCGGGCGATCACGGCTGCGCGCTTTCTCGATTGAAAATAAATCGAAATTTCGGCTCCGCGCCGGTGGCATGGCTCTTGAATTGGTGGGTTTGCCGAGGCGGGCATCCGCCATGGTGCTTCGATCAACGATCGAGGCCGACAGGTGGGACCAATCGGGCAGCCCGAGCGGGCAAAGCGCGAGCCGTCCAACCGGCGTCGTCCTCGACCGCGCGATCAAACAAACCACAGAGGCCGCCGGGGCCCGGAACATTCGAGGCGATCAGGAACCGACATGAGCAAGAAAGCAAAAGCCCCCCGTGAAACCGCGTCCATCAGCCGCCGCGCGCTTCTCAAGCGAGGCGCCGGGACGCTGGCGCTTCTGGGCGCGGTGCGGATGCATTTCCCCGCGGGCGCTTTCGCGCAGGGCGCTGGCCCCGAAGTGAAGGGCACCAAGCTCGGCTACATCGCGCTCACCGACGCCTCGCCGCTCATCATCGCGAAGGAAAAGGGAATTTTCGACAAATACGGCCTGCCCGAAATGGAGATTCTCAAGCAGGCCTCCTGGGGCGCGACCCGCGACAACATGGCGCTCGGCACCAAGGCCAACGGCATCGACGGCGCGCACCTGCTCAGCCCCAAGGTGCATCTCTACACCACCGGCAAGGTGATGCAGAACAATCAGCCGCTGCCGATGTACACGCTGCTGCGCCTGAACGAAGACTGCCAGGGTCTTTCGGTCTCCAACGAATACAAGGACCTTCCCGTCGGCGTCGACTGTTCCGCGCTGAAGGAAGCCTTCGCCAAGAAGAAGGCGTCGGGCAAGGAAGTGAAGGTCGCGATGACCTTCCCCGGCGGTACCCACGACGTGTGGATCCGCTACTGGCTCGCCGCCGGCGGCATCGATCCCGACAAGGATGTTTCCACCATCGTGGTGCCGCCGCCGCAAATGGTCGCCAACATGAAGGTCGGCAACATGGACGCCTTCTGCGTCGGCGAGCCATGGAACGAGCAGCTCGTCAACCAGGACATCGGTTTCACCGCCGCCACCACCGGCGAGCTGTGGTTCAAGCATCCGGAAAAAGTGCTGGGCATGCGCGCCGACTGGGTCGACGCCAATCCCAAGGCCGCGCTCGCGATCATGATGGCGACCATGGAAGCGCAGATGTGGTGCGAGAAGATGGAAAACAAGGAAGAGATGGCCACCATCATCGGCAAGCGTCAGTGGTTCAACGTGCCCGTGCCCGACATCATCGGCCGCATCAAGGGCGACATCAATTACGGCCGTGGCAAGTCGGCCAAGGGCACCAACCTGCTGATGAAGTTCTGGGGCGAGGGCGGAGCGGTCTCCTATCCGTGGAAGAGCCTCGACGCATGGTTCGTCACCGAGAACATCCGCTGGGGCAAGTTCGACCCCTCGCTCGACATCAAGGCGCTGGTGGACAAGACCAACCGCTCCGATCTCTGGCGCGAGGCGGCCAAGACGCTCGGCGTCGCCAACGCGGCCTCCGGCGATTCGCGCGGGATCGAGAAATTCTTCGACGGCAAGACGTTCGATCCGGCCGACCCGAAGGCCTACCTCAAGAGCCTGGCGATCAAGCGCGCCGAGGTGTGAGGCGAAACCGAGTTCGTCCATCGCGTCAAGAGTCTGTCTCCCATCCGAAGAGGACGTCAACGATATGTCGCAGCCACTTCCGAAAGTCTCCGTCGCATCCGAGCCGTCGACCGGCGCGAGGCCGGTCGCGGCGGGCGCGGCCTCGGCCGTGATTGAACTGCCGTCGACGCCGAAGGTGTCGTGGACGAGCCGGATCGGGCCGCGCCTGCGCGCGATGGCCGCGTCCATCCTGCCGCCTCTGGTCGTGGTTCTCGTCATGCTCGGCGTCTGGCAGATCTTGTGTATGCGGCCGACGTCGTCGCTGCCGTCGCCCGCGCGCATCTGGACCGACGCGCGCGATCTCATCATCGATCCGTTCTTCGTCGCCGGACCGCAGGATATCGGCCTCGGCCTCCGCGTTCTCACCTCGCTGCAACGGGTGGCCGTCGGCTTCGGCCTCGCCGCCGTCGTCGGCGTCCTGCTCGGCGCGCTGGTCGGACAATCGATCTGGGCGCTTCGCGGGCTCGATCCGATCTTCCAGGTTCTGCGCACGGTGCCGCCGCTGGCGTGGCTGCCGATCTCGCTGGCCGCGTTCCGCGACGCCAATCCGAGCGCGATCTTCGTGATCTTCATCACCGCGATCTGGCCGGTCATCATCAACACCGCGGTCGGCATCCGCAACATTCCGCAGGACTACCGCAACGTCGCCGCGGTGGTGCGGCTCAATCCGCTGGAGTTCTTCTGGAAGATCATGATCCCGTCGGCCGCGCCCTACATCTTCACCGGCCTGCGCATCGGCATCGGCCTGTCGTGGCTGGCCATCGTCGCCGCGGAAATGCTGACCGGCGGCGTCGGCATCGGCTTCTTCATCTGGGACGCGTGGAACTCCTCGCGCCTGCCGGACATCTTCGTGGCGCTGGTCTACATCGGGCTCGTCGGTTTCGTGCTCGACCGGATCGTCGCCATGGTCGCCAACTTCGCCACTCGTGGCGCGCAGGCAAGCTGAGGAGACGCGCATGCCGGCCTATCTCAAGCTCGATCACATCGACAAGGTCTTCAGCCGCGGCGCCACCGAGACGGAAGTTCTCCGCGACGTGACGCTCGTCGTCGAGAAGGGCGAGTACATCTCGATCATCGGCCATTCCGGTTGCGGCAAGTCGACCCTGCTCAACATCGTCGCCGGATTGATCACGGTGACGCGCGGGGCGGTGCTGCTGGAGGATCGCGAGGTCAACTCGCCGGGGCCCGATCGCGCGGTGGTGTTCCAGAACCACTCGCTGCTGCCGTGGCTGTCGACCTACGACAATGTCCGTCTCGCCGTCGACAAGGTGTTCGGCGCCACCAAGTCGCGGGCCGAGCGCCACGACTGGATCATGCACAATCTCGACCTGGTGCAGATGGCGCACGCCAAGGACAAGCGTCCCTCCGAAATCTCCGGCGGCATGAAGCAGCGCGTCGGCATCGCCCGGGCGCTGGCGATGGAGCCGAAGGTGCTGCTGCTCGACGAGCCGTTCGGCGCGCTCGACGCGTTGACCCGCGCCCATCTCCAGGACTCGGTGATGGCGATCCACCAGAAGCTCGGCAACACGGTGATCATGATCACCCACGACGTCGACGAGGCGGTGCTGCTGTCCGATCGCATCGTGATGATGACGAACGGGCCGAGCGCGCAAATCGGCGAGGTGCTCGATGTGCCGCTGCCGCGTCCGCGCAAGCGTCTGGAGCTGGCGACCAATCCGATCTACCTCAAATGCCGCCAGCGCGTCCTTGAGTTCCTCTATGAGCGCCATCGCTACATCGAAGCGGCCTAAGCGGGGAGTTGCGGGTGAGCGAGCCGCTGGTCATCATCGGCAACGGCATGGCGGCGGTGCGGCTGGTCGACGAATTGTCGAAGCGCTCGCTCGGCCGGCACGCCATCGCGGTCATCGGCGATGAATCGCGGCTGGCCTATAATCGCGTGCTGTTGTCGTCGGTGCTCGCCGGCGAGATCGCGCCGGACGAGATCGAGCTCAAGACGGCGGCGTGGTGGCGCGATCGCGGGGTGACGCTGCTTTACGGCCGCCGCGCGACATCCGTCGACGCGCGCGCGCGCGTGGTCGGGCTCGCCGACGGCGCTTCGCTTTCCTTCGCCAAGCTGGTGTTCGCGACCGGCTCGCGATCGATCCGGCCGCCGCTGCCGGGAATGGACCTTGACGGCGTGCTGACCTTCCGCAACGCCGACGACGCGGCGATGATCGCGGGCGCGGCGGGCGGCGGCGCGCGCGCGGTGGTGATCGGCGGCGGCCTGCTCGGGATCGAGGCGGCCTATGGGCTCGCCAAGAGCGGGACGCGGGTGACGCTGGTTCATCTGATGGACCGGCTGATGGAGCGCCAGCTCGACGAGGTGGCGGCGCGCGTGCTCGAAACCAAGCTCGCGACCCACGGCGTCGACATCCTCCTTGGCGCCGAGACCGAACGCGTCGAGGGCGAGGGACGCGTGAAGGCCGTCATGCTCAAGGACGGCCGTCGCTTGCCCGCCGATCTCGTCGTCGTCGCCATCGGCATCCGCCCGAACGCGGAACTGGCGCGGGCGGCCGGCTTGAAGGTCGAGCGCGGCATTGTCGTCGACGATCTGCTGCGAACGAGCGAGCCCGGCATCTACGCGATCGGCGAATGCGCCGAACATCGCGGGGTCTGCTACGGGCTGGTGGAGCCCGGTTACGAGCAGGCGCGGGTGCTTGCCGACCATCTGTGCGGCGGGGAAGCGAGCTACGCCGGCAGCGTCATCTCGACCAACCTCAAGGTCTCCGGCGTCAACGTGTTTTCGGTCGGCGATTTTATCGGCGGCAAGGGAAGCGAAATCCTCGCCTTCGAGGATCTGCGCCGGGGGGTCTACAAGAAGCTCGTCGTCGTTCGCGATCGGCTGCGCGGCGCGGTGTTGATCGGCGATACGCTCGACGCGCGGTGGTATCTCGAACTCGTGCGCGGCCAGACCGACATCGGCGCTCTGCGCGACGGGTTGATGTTCGGCCGCGCCGTGGCCGAAAGAAAGGCCGCGTGACATGTCCGGCGATTTTTCTCCCGAGCAGAAGCGCTATCTCGAGGGATTCGTATCGGGGCTGAGCGCCTCGCGCCTCGCGCGCGCGAGCGCGCCGGTGACAACCGGGCCGGCGGGGCCGGACGCGATCCACATCGCGGCGCAGGACAAGGTGATCGCGGGCGGCGGCAAGCTCTCCGAGCAGGAGACGATCAAGCGCGAGCTGCATCCGTTCGACGCCTATCACCGCCTGGTCGAACAGGCCGCGCGCGACGAGGCGCCCAAGCCCGCCGACAATTTCCGCTGGCGCTACTTCGGTCTGTTCTACGTGGCGCCGACGCAGACGTCGTACATGTGCCGCCTGCGCATCCCCAACGGCATCCTCGATCATCGGCAATTCGAGGGGCTCGCGGGCCTGTCCGAGCGCTTCGGCGGCGGCTATCTGCACGTGACGACGCGCGCCAACATCCAGATCCGCGAGATCGCGCCGTCGAACGCGGTCGCGATGCTCGAGGCCATTCAGGACCTCGGTCTGTGCTCGCGCGGTTCCGGGGCCGACAATATCCGCAACGTCACCGGCACGCCGACGGCCGGCATCGACCCGCGCGAAATTCTCGACACGCGGCCTTATGCGCGGGCGTGGCACTTCCATGTGCTCAACGACCGCTCGCTCAACGGCCTGCCGCGCAAGTTCAACGTCGCCTTCGACGGCGGCGGCAGCGTCGCGGTGCTGGAGGAAACCAACGACATCGCGTTCCAGGCGGTGGAGGTGCGCGACGGCTACGGCCTCACGCCGGGCGTCTATTTCCGCCTCGCGCTCGGCGGCATCACCGGCCACAAGGATTTCGCGCGCGACACCGGCGTCGTGCTGCCGCCCGCCGAGGCGACCGAAATCGCCGACCGCGTCGTCCGCGTCTTCAGCGAGCACGGCGACCGCACCAATCGGAACCGCGCGCGGCTGAAATATGTTCTCGACGCGCGCGGGCTCGACTGGTTCCTCGCCGCCGTGGAGGACCGACTCGGCCGAAAGCTCACGCGCGTGAGCGCCGACGCGATCTCGCCGCGCCCGGTCTACGATCGGCTGGCCCATATCGGCGCGCATCCGCAGAAGCAGGACGGGCTCAACTGGATCGGCGTGGCGATGAAGCTCGGCCGGCTGACGCCCGATCAGGTACGCGGTCTCGCGGCGATATCGCGCGCGCATGGTGACGGCGACATTCGTCTGACGGTCTGGCAAAACCTGATCCTGTCCGGCGTGCCGACCGGCCGCGTCGCGGCGGCGCTCGCCGAGATCAAGGCGCTCGGGCTCGACACCGAAGTCTCCCCCATTCGCGCCGGTCTCGTCGCCTGCACCGGCGGCATGGGATGCCGCTTCGCCGCCGCTTCGACCAAGCAGGACGCCGACGCGATCGCGGATCATTGCGAGAGCCGCATCGCCATGGACACGCCGGTCAATATCCATCTGACCGGATGCCACAATTCCTGCGCCCAGCACTATATCGGCGACATCGGTCTCATCGGCGCGCGCGTGCCGCTCAACGACGAGGGCGATTCCGTCGACGGCTATCATCTCTTCGCCGGCGGCGGCTACGGCGTCGACGCGGCGATCGCGCGAGAGGTGATGCAAAACATCAAGGCGGAGAACGCGCCCGCGATCGTCTCGCGTCTCTTGGACGCGTATATGGCGCGGCGCGCGAGCGCGGAGGAGACGTTCGTCGCCTTCACGCGTCGCCACGACGCCGAGGCGCTGCGCCGCATGGCGGAAGGCGCGCCGGAATGAACCAGATCAGTCCTCCGCCGCGCCTCGATCTGGTTCCCGAGACCGCGCCGTTCTCGGTCGAGCAGCGCTCGTGGCTCAACGGCTTCTTCGCCGGCATGATCGCGCCGGACGCGGCCGCGGTGACGCCGCTCTCGGCGGCGCAGGGCGCGAGCGTGATGGCCGGGGTCGGCGACGGCGACGATGGCGCGGCGCCCTGGCACGATCCGGCCACTCCGATCGCCGAGCGCATGAAGCTCGCCGAGGGCAGGCCGCTGCGCCGGCGCATGATGGCGGCGATGGCGCAACAGGATTGCGGGCAATGCGGTTCGTCCTGCGAGGCTTACGCGGACGCGCTTTTCGGCCGCAAGGAGGCGCGGCTCAATCTCTGCGCCCCGGGCGGCAAGGATACCGCGCGCATGCTCAAGGCGCTGATGGAGGAGCCGCGCGAAGCGCCGGCGGCTCCGCCCGCGGACGACGCGCCGGCATCGGCGACGGCAGAGCCGTCCGGCGCGGACGCCGCGTCCGGGACCTTGCCCGCAATCTTGCCCGGAACCTCGCGCGAGGCGCCCTGCGAAGTGACATTCCTGTCGCGGCGGCGATTGAACAAGCCGGGATCGGAAAAAGAGACCTGGCATATCGAGCTCGATCTCGCCGATTCCGGGCTTGAATATCGCGTCGGCGATTCGCTCGGCGTCTTTCCGCGCAACGACCTTGGGTTGGTCGACCAGATCATCGCCATGCTCGGCGCCTCGCATCAGACCATGATCGGCGGCAAGTCGCTGCGCGAGGTGCTGCGCGACGATCGTTCGCTGTCGCCGGCTCCGGACTCGCTGTTCGAGCTGCTGTCGTTTCTCACCGGCGGGCCGACGCGGGAAAAGGCGCGCGCGCTCGCCCAGGGCGCCGATCCCGATGGCGACGCGGCCAATCTCGACGTGCTCGCGGCGCTGACGAAATTTCCCGGCGTGCGGCCGCATCCGGAAGCCTTCGTCGAGGCGCTGGAGCCGTTGCAGCCGCGGCTCTATTCGATTTCGTCCTCGCCCGCCGCCGCGCCCGGGCGTGTGACACTGACCGTCGACGCGGTCCGCTACGTCATCGGCAAGCGCAAGCGCGTCGGCGTCGCCTCGACCTTCCTCGGCGAACGCGTCGCGCCCGGCGAGGGATTGCGCGTCTATGTGCAGAAGGCGCACGGCTTCGCCCCGCCGAACGATCCGCTGACGCCGATCATCATGGTCGGACCGGGCACGGGCATCGCGCCGTTCCGCGCCTTCCTGCAGGAGCGCGCGGCCACGGGCGGGACGGGGCGCAACTGGCTGTTCTTCGGCCACCAGCGCAGCGAATTCGATTTCTTCTACGCCGACGAATTGCGCGACATGAAGGAGGCCGGCGTGCTGACGCGTCTGTCGCTGGCCTGGTCGCGCGATGGCGACGAGAAGTTCTATGTCCAGGATCGCATGCGCGAGGTCGGCGCCGACCTGTGGGCATGGCTCGCCGACGGCGCCCACCTTTACGTCTGCGGCGACGCCAAGCGCATGGCCAAGGATGTCGAGCGCGCCCTGGTCGATGTCGTGGTAAAATACGGTGCCCGGTCGCCGGATGAAGCGATCGCCTTCGTCGCCGCGCTCAAGAAAGCTGGACGTTATCAGCAGGATGTATACTAGAATTGTGCGTGGGTGGTCGCGGGGGAACTGCCGGATGAAATCAGGCGCATGGCGGCGGTAATGGCGCGCGCGGGTCAATCGGTTCGCACGACATGCCCTTATTGCGGGGTGGGCTGCGGCGTCGTTGCGACCGTGGACGAAAATGGCGGCGTGACGGTCGCCGGCGATCCGAAGCATCCGGCCAATGGCGGGCGGCTATGTTCGAAGGGCAACGCGCTCGCCGACACGCTGGGGTTGGCGGGGCGTCTTCTGCATCCGCTGATGCGCGGCCGGGGCGGGACGATGGTCCGCGCCTCGTGGGACAAGGCGCTCGACCGCGTCGCCGGTGAATTCTCGCGCGCGGCGCGCAAGCACGGTCCCGACGCGGTCGCGTTCTATCTGTCCGGGCAATTGCTCACCGAGGACTATTACGTAGCCAACAAGCTGATGAAGGGCTTCATCGGCTCGGCCAATGTCGACACCAATTCGCGCCTGTGCATGGCCTCGACGGTCGCCGGCCATCGCCGCGCCTTCGGCTCCGACACGGTGCCCGGATGCTACGACGATCTCGACGAGGCCGAGTTGATCGTGCTGGTCGGCTCGAACGCGGCGTGGTGCCACCCGATCATGTTCCAGCGCGTTCGGCGCGCGCGGCAGACGCGCGGGGCGCGCGTGGTCGTCGTCGATACGCGCGCGACGGCGACGACGGAGGAAGCCGACCTGCTGCTGCGCGTCGAGCCGGGAAAGGACAGCGTCCTGTTTTGCGGGCTGCTGGTCGATCTGGTCGCGCGCGGGGCGATCGACCCCGCCTACATCGACGCGCATACGACCGGGTTCGACGCGGCGCTCGCCATGGCGCGCGAGATCGCGCCGACGGTCGCGGCGACGGCGGCCGGCAGCGGCATCGAGCCGGAGCGGGTCGCGGCTTTCTTCGAGATGTTCGCGACGACGGCGCGCGCGGTCACGCTATTCTCGCAGGGCGTCAACCAGTCGGCGCAGGGGACCGACAAGGTCAACGCCATCATCAATTGTCATCTGGCCACCGGCCGCATCGGCAAGCCGGGCATGGGACCGCTGTCGCTGACCGGCCAGCCCAATGCGATGGGCGGGCGCGAGGTCGGCGGGCTAGCCAACCAGCTCGCCGCGCATATGACCTTCGCGCCCGAGGACGTCGATCGCGTCGGCCGGTTCTGGAACGCGCCGCGCATGGCGACGCGCGAGGGGCTCAAGACGGTCGATCTGTTCGACGCGATCGGCAAGGGATCGGTCAAGGCGCTGTGGGTGATGGGCACCAACCCGGCGGTGTCGGTGCCGAACGCCGACGGCGCGCGCCAGGCGCTCGACCGTCTGGACTTCCTCGTCGTCTCTGAAAACGTGCGCTTCAATGACACGGTCAATTCGGGCGCCGCCGTGATTCTGCCCGCCGCGGCCTGGGGCGAGCGCGGCGGCACCGTCACCAATTCGGAGCGCCGCATCTCGCGCCAGCGCGCCTTTCTCGACCCGCCGGGCGAGGCCAGGCCGGACTGGTGGATCATCACCGAGGTTGCCCGCCGGATGGGCTTCGCGGCGGCCTTCCCCTACCTGTCGCCCGACGACATCTTCCGCGAACACGCCGCGCTCTCGGCGTTCGAGAACAATGGTTCGCGCGATTTCGACATCGGCGCCTTCGCGAACCTGACCGCCCGCGATTACGAGAAGCTCGCGCCGGTGCAATGGCCCGCGCCCGCCGGCGCGCCGGAGGGACGCGCGCGGATCTTCGGCGATGGGCAGTTCTTCCTGCCCGGCGGCAAGGCGCGCTTCGTGCCGGTGGCGCGACCGGCGCTAAAGACGGAGACCTCGTCCGATTATCCGTTCCGGCTCGACACCGGCCGCATCCGCGACCAGTGGCACACGATGACGCGGTCGGGCCGCAGCCCGCGGCTCGGCCAGCATCTGCCCGAGCCGTTCGTCGAAATCCATCCGATCGACGCGGCCGCGAACAAGCTCGCGCCGGGCGGCTTCGCGCGCGTCGAATCCGCGCTCGGTCACTGCGAGCTCAAGGTCGTGACCAGCGAGAGCCAACCGCGCGGCCTCGTCTTCGCGCCGATCCACTGGAGCGGCGAAACCGCCTCGCGCGCGCGGGTCGGTGCGCTGATCGCGCCGCATGTTGATCCGCATTCGGGCCAGCCGGAGGCGAAGGCGATGCCCGTGGCGGTGACGCCGCTGCGCTACAAGCTGCGCGGCTTCGTGCTGTCGCGCGAACCGCTGAAGATGCCGCGACGGTCGTGGTGGGCGCGCGTCGGCGTCAGCGAAGGCTACGGCTATCTGTTCGCCGCCAACGGCGTGGTATCGGGCTGGCGCGAATTCTTCGCCAAGACCGCCACGAGCGAGGATATCGCCGAATATCGCGACGACGCGCGGCGCATTTACCGCGCGGCATCGTTCGTCGACCGCCGGCTCGAACTCTGCGTCTTTGTCGGCCGCGACGATCCGCAGCGGAGCTGGAACGCGTTGCGGGGAAGCCTCGCGGTCGGCGCGCTGAGCGACGACCAGCGACGCATTCTGCTCGCCGGCGTGTCGCTCGATGGCGCCGCCGACGACAGCGAGATCGTCTGCGCCTGTTACGGCGTGACCACCAAGTCGATCCAGAACGTGATCGACCGCCATCCCGAGGTCACGGTCGCCGAGATCGGCGAGCGCGTGCGCGCCGGAACCGGATGCGGTTCCTGCGTGCCGGAGATCAAGCGCATGATCGCGGCCGCGCGCGCGGTCGGCGCCGCCAAGCGCGAGGCGGCCGAGTAGCCGGACGCGGCGTGGCTAAGAAGTCCGGGCATGAAAGAATCGCTGGCAAAGCGGTATTTTTGCACCGTTTGAGTGGTCCGTTATCCGGTGCCTGTTGCGCGTCGGCAACCATTGCCGCGGATATCCAGCCGGGACAGGTACCCGGCGGGCTAGGGCCCATGTAATCTGCGCCGCATTCACCATCGTCCGCACCCGAATGCGCGGGTATCAGGCGCGTGGTGAATGATTTGGCGGGCGGCGTTCGTGGGGCCATCGGGATCGTGCCCGGCCAGATTGGAAACGCGTTTCGCGCCGTTTGGCTTCATGGCCTCTCGGCGCCGTCGCGATCACGAATCGGGAGAAATGTCTGATGCGAACGCAGGTCGCGATCATCGGTTCCGGTCCCTCGGGCCTTCTGCTCGGGCAATTGCTGCACAATGCCGGAATCGACACGATCATCCTCGAACAGAAATCGAAGCCCTATGTCCTCGGCCGCATTCGCGCCGGCGTGCTGGAGCAGGGCGCGGTCGAACTGATCGAGGCGGCCGGCGCCGGCGCGCGCATGCGCGCGGAGGGGCTCGTTCACGACGGCACCGAGATCGCCTTTCGCGGAAACCGCCAACGCATCGATTTCAAGAGCCTGACCGGCAAGTCGGTCATGGTCTACGGCCAGACCGAGGTAACGCTCGATCTGATGGACGCGCGCGACGCCAGCGGCGCGCCGACGATCTACGAGGCGCTCGATGTCAGCATTCACGGCATCGAAGGCGACCGGCCGCAGGTGGAGTGGACCAAGGGCGGCAAGACGGAATCGATCGAATGCGATTTCGTCGCCGGCTGCGACGGCTTTCACGGCGTCAGCCGCAAGGTGATCCCGGCGAGCGCCTTGCGAACATTTGAGCGGGTCTATCCGTTCGGCTGGCTCGGCGTGCTGGTCGAGAAGCCGCCGGTGTCGGATGAACTCATCTACGTCAATCACGAAAGCGGATTCGCGCTGTGCTCGATGCGCTCGCCGACGCGCAGCCGCTACTACCTGCAATGCCGCCTCGACGATCATGTCGACGAATGGCCGGACGACAAGTTCTGGGAGGAATTGTCGCGCCGGCTCGATCCGGCGACCGCGCGCAAGCTCCAGACCGGCCCGTCGATCGAGAAGAGCGTCGCGCCGCTACGCAGCTTCGTCGCCGAGCCGATGCGCTTCGGCCGTCTGCTGCTGGCTGGCGACGCCGCCCATATCGTGCCGCCGACGGGCGCCAAGGGCCTCAATCTCGCGGCGAGCGACATCGCCTATCTCTCGCGCGCGCTGATCGACCACTACAAGACCAGGACGAATGATGGGCTCGACAATTATTCGGCCCGCGCGCTCGCGCGGGTGTGGAAGGCGCAGCGCTTCTCCTGGTGGATGACGCAGGTGCTCCACACCTTTCCCGAATCGAGCGGCTTCGATCGCAAGGTGCAGGCGGCCGAGCTCGAATATCTGTTCGGCTCCCGCGCCGCCCAGACGGCGCTTGCCGAGAACTACGTCGGCCTGCCGTATTGAGAGACTCGCTCCGACATGGGATGGTCGCCTTCGCGCGCGGGCGCGATGAACCTTGTCGGGACGGGCGGACATGCGTGAAGAAGGTGGGAGATCGGACGGCGCTTCGGCCTTCAGCGTCCTGACCCTGAACATCTGGAATATCAATCCGCCGCTCGAACCGCGTTTGTCCGCGCTCGCCGACGGGCTCGCCCGGCTGTGCCCGGACATCGTGTGCCTGCAGGAAGCCTCGATCGAGCCGCGCGAGACGCGCAGCCAGGCCGAACTGATCGCCGCGCGCGCCGGCTACGCCCATCACCTGGAGCTCAGGGACCTCGCGATCCTGTCGCGCCATCCGATCATCCAGTCGCGCATCGCGCCGCTGCCGGAGTTTCCGGGCGACGGGCCGCGCCAAGTGCTGATGGCCGAAATGGGCGTCGGCGACGGCGGGCTGATCGTCGCCAACACGCATCTTGCCTATCCGCCGGGGATGACGCGGGAGCGTTTGACGCAGGTCGAGGCGTTGCTCGACGCGATCGGCCGCTATCGTTCCGCGATCGGCATTGAATCGGTCGTCCTGTGCGGCGATTTCAACGACGTTCCGGATTCGCCCGCGATACGCCGCATGGTGGAACCCGCCACCGGGTTTCACGACGCATTCGCCGATTGCCATCCGGGCGCTTCGGGCTTTACCTATGCGCGCGCCAACCGCTACGTCGACCCGGCGACGACACTCGACCAGCGCATCGACTATGTTTTCGTGAGCGCTAATCTGGTGTCGAATAGGTGCGCCGTCGTCTTCGACGGCGGCGAGGGTATTGAGATCGCGTCGGACCATTACGGTGTATGCTGCGATCTATCGCGCCGCCGGCACGAAGCCTGACCGATCCGACCGGCACGGCGATGCGGAACGATAGCGGCCGCGACGGCGGCGGGGATCTTGAACAATGGCCGGCATCTGGCCGCGTGATTTCATCTGGGGCGCTTCGACCTCGGCCTATCAGATCGAGGGCGCGGCGCATGAGGATGGGCGCGGCGAAAGCGTTTGGGACCTGACTTGCCGCCAGCCGGGAGCGGTCGCGAACGGCGACAGCGGCGAGGTCGCGTGCGATCATTATCATCGCTACGCCGACGACGTGCGGTTGATGCGCGAGCTCAACCTCGGCGGCTATCGTTTCTCGGTCGCGTGGCCGCGCGTGCTGCCTCGGGGGACGGGTGCGGTCAACGAAGCGGGGCTCGCCTTCTACGACCGGCTGATCGACGCGCTGCTCGCGGCCCGGATCGAGCCGTGGCTCTGCCTTTATCATTGGGATTTTCCGCTGGCGCTCGAGGAGCGGGGCGGGTGGAAAAGCCGCGATAGCGTGGCGTGGTTCGCCGACTATGCCGCGCTCGTCGGTCGGCGCTATGGCGACCGGGTCAAGCGCTTCGCCACGATCAACGAACCCTCGATCTTCGCGCTGTTCGGCCACGGCTTCGGCGCGCCGACGACCGGATTCCCGCCGGACTACGCCGCGGTGGTGCACCATGTGAATCTCGCCCATGGCGCGGCGGTCGATGCGTTGCGCGCGGCGGTGCCGGAGGCGTCGATCGGCTGCATCCACAATTGCCAGCCGTGTCTGCCGCAGCGGGATACGGCGGAAGATCGCGCCGCGGCCGAATTGCTGAACGATCTATGGAACCGCGTCTTTCCCGATCCGCAATGCCTCGGCCGCTATCCGGCCGCGCTCATTCCGAGCCTCGCGCGGGTTCAGCGGCCGGGCGATCTGGAACTCATCCACCGCTCGCTCGACTGGTTCGGCCTCAATTACTATTCGGCCGTCTATGCGCGCGCCGACAAGGCCGCGCCGTTCGGGCTGGTGCAGGGCGATCCGCCCGCCGATCTGCCGCGCACGGCAATGGACTGGCCGATCCAGCCCGACGGCCTGCGCGCGCAATTGCTCGAAACGCATCGGCGCTACCGGCTGCCGATCTACGTCACCGAAAACGGCATCGCGACCGACGACGCGCCGGACGCGGCCGGCGAAGTGCGCGACCAGCAACGCGTCGATTTTCTCGCCGCCCATATCGACGCGGTGCGCGCGGCGATCGGGGAGGGCGCGGACGTGCGCGGATATTTCGTCTGGTCGCTTCTGGACAATTTCGAGTGGACCTGGGGCTACGGCAAGCGCTTCGGCATCGTCTACGTCGATTATCCGACGCAGCGGCGTATTCCGAAGGCGTCGGCGTTCTGGTATTCACACTTGATCGGTTCGGCGCGCAGTTGACGGGGCGAGGACATCGGCCGCGCCGGAGCGACAACCGCGACGCGCTTTCGCGGACATAATCCGAGGCACGGCCGCATGCGGCGATCCGACACGACCTTTCTTCTTGGCGACATCGGCGGCACCAACGCGCGCTTCGCGCTTGTCCGCGACGGCTTGCTCGGCCCGATCGAGACGCTGCCGGTCGATGAGTTCGCCGGCATCGCGGAGGCGATCGAGGCCTTTCTCGCGCGGTATCACGGCGGCGCGCGGGCAAGCCGAGCCATCCTCGCGATCGCTAGTCCGATCGTCGGCGAGCACTGCCTCATCATCAACAGCGGCTGGATCGTCGATGCGCGGCGATTGCGCGAGACATTCGGCTTCGCCGCGGTGCGCCTGGTCAACGATTTCGAGGCGATCGGCTGGTCGATTCCCTTGCTGAAGACAGAGGACGTCGTCCAGCTCGGGGCGGGGCGGCGCGAGGCGAGCGCGCCCGCCGTGGTATTCGGGCCGGGGACGGGTCTCGGCTTGGCGTGCTTCGTGCCGGGGCCGGGCGATCCGGTCGTGATCGGCTCGGAGGGCGGGCACGCGACAATCGCGAGTTCATCGCTCCGCGAGGATGTCATCATTGCGCGGTTGCGGGAAAAATTCACGCATGTGTCGATCGAGCGCGTGCTGTCGGGCGCCGGTATCGAAAATCTTTACGACACGCTCGCCGAAATCGACCAGGCGTGCGTGCCGACGCGGAGCGCGGCCGAAATCACGCGGGCGGCGGTGGAGGGGAACTGCGCCGTCTGCCGCGGCGCGGTCGACCTGTTCTGCGCCTTCCTCGGCGGGGTCGGCGGCAATCTGGCGCTGACCTTCGCCGCGCGCGGAGGCGTCTATATCGCCGGCGGGATCGTTCCGCGGATCGCGGACATCGTCGCGCGTTCGGCGTTTCGGGAACGCTTCGTGGCCAAGGGCCGGTTCCACGACTATCTCGAATCGATCGCGACCTTCATGATCGTTCATCCCAATCCGGCTTTTGTCGGATTGAGCTTTCTCGCCGCGCGCGAGCGAGGTTGACGCGCGACCGCGATCGGCGCGGCGGGCGCCTCACCATCGCGCTGCCGTTTGCTTTCGGCCTCAAGCCTGAACGCGACCATCGTCGGCGCGCGGCGCCTTCTCGTCCGCGTGTTCCAGCGGCGCGCGCGGCATGTGTTCGAGGTCATCGAGCGCGAGCAGCAGCGTCGCCACCCGGTTCGCCGACGATGTCCAGTCGGCCAGACGCTGGTAGTTGTCGAACAGATAGTTGAACGCTCCCTGGACGACGGTGAAGGCGGCGGCGGCCTGCGTCATTTCGCCGAGCGAAATCGAGCCGGCGAGATATTTCGGCGCGCACAGCATCAGCGCGACGATGGGTCCGACCAGGGTGTTGCCGTGGGAGATGAACGTCATGCGCATGAGCTGCCAGCACAGGTCGCGCCAGCGCAGCATGACGAGCCTGAGCCCGCTCCACAGCGCGCGCCGCTCCTGCGCGTCGCTGCCGGCGACGAGACCCTCGCCGGTTTCGCGGATGAGATTGGCGGCCGCCCTGAACTCGGCCTCCGCCTGCATCTGGCGTTGCGCGACGCCGATCAGCGGGTAGCCCACGACCATCATCGTCGCGGTGATGAACATCGAATAGAGCACCGCGCCGACCACGAGATAGCCGGGTATCCAGACGGTCCAGCCGAAAAGGGAAAAGCTGATCTCGCCGCCGACCTTCCACAGGATCTCGACGAAGGCGACGGCGGTCAGCGCGGAGGAGAACAGGCCGAGCGCGAGGTCGATCGGCGCGTCGGTGGCCACGCGCGCGTCCTCGGTGATGCGGAATTCGGGATTCTGATGCCCGTCGCCGACATGGTCGAGATGGCGAAAATGATTCCTGGCGAGCCACGCATTGATGAGGTGGGCCGTCAGCCATTCGCGCCATTTGCGCTGGGTGGTCATGCGTCCCCACACCGAGGCGATCGCCAGCGCGATCGAGGCGGCGACCAAGGGAACGAAAAGATACGCCTCCCGCGTCAACGCCTCGCCGTCCTTGCGCTCGACGGCGTTGAAAAAATCGCGGTTCCAGTAATTCAATCGATACTGCACGAGCAGTTGAACGATGACGATGATGACCAGCGAGCCGCAGAGCGACCAGCTTCGCCAGCCCCGCGGCCCGCGCCAGAATCCGGAAGCGCTTCGCCAGAAGCGCGCGTAGAGCGTGCGCTGGTCGGGTGGGAGCTTCGCGTCGTCTGGCATGTGGAAAGGAGCCTCGGAGGCGGTTCTCGAATTCGCAATTTCGTAAGACAAGGCCGGCGACCGCGTTGATCTAGGTCACCGGCCGCTCGCAATACCATATTGTATTTTCAACGCTTTCCATCAAGACTAAACGATCATGGCGGCGGGCGCAAAAATCGTCTTCCTGGGCGCGGCAAGCGCCTCCTTCGGCTTGAGCATGCTCCGGGATGTGTTCGCGTCCCCGGGCCTGAAGGGAACGACCCTGACGCTGGTCGGCCGCGACGCGGCGCGGCTCGCGCGCGTGGCCGAGTTCGCGCGCCTTCTCAACCGGAAATCCGGCTCGAGCATCGTCATCGAGCATACGGTCGACCGGCGGGCGGCGCTTGCCGGCGCCGATTTCGTCATCAACGCGACCGCGATTGACCGCGCCCGGCTGTGGAAGCTCGATTTTGAGGTGCCGCGCAAATACGGCATCCGCCATACGCTGGGCGAGAATGGCGGGCCGGGCGGATTGTTCTTCACGCTGCGCACGCTGCCGATGATCTTCGATTTCGCGCGCGACATGGAAGAGCTGTGCCCGCGCGCCTTGTTCATCAACTTTTCCAATCCGGAAAGCCGTATCATCCGCGCGCTCGGCGCCTACAGCGGCCTGCGCGCCGTCGGCCTGTGCCACGGCATATTCATGAGCAGGGCGGATGTCGCCTGGATCATCGGCCTGCCGGTGGATGAGGTCGAGGTCCTGGGCGCTGGCCTCAACCATTTCCAATGGCTGTTGCGGATCAGGGAGCGCAAGACGGGTGACGATCTCTATCCACTCCTGCGCGAAAGGGAAGCGCGTCACGATCCGTCCGCGCTGCCCTTGACGCGGCGACTGTTCCGCGCCTTCGGCTATTGGCCGACATGCGGCGACAGTCATCTCGGCGAATATCTCGCCTATGGTTGGGAGGCGGGCGAAGAGGGCTACGATTTCGACGGCGACGAACGTTGGCGCAAGGAGCGCGAAGGTCTGATCGACCGCGTGCTGACGGGGAGCGAGACCATGCCGGAGGACTGGCTTACGCCCTCCGGTGAGCGCGGCGGGGACGTGATCTCCGCCGTGCTGCGCGACGAAAAGCGTGTCCTCGAATCCGGCGTGATTTTTAACAATGACGCCATCCCCAATCTGCCGGCGGATATCGCGGTCGAGGTGCCGGTGATGGTGGACGCCGCCGGCGTTCACGCGGTTTCGCCGGGCCCGCTGCCGGATGTGCTGGCACGAATGCTCCAGAGCGAGGCGAACGTGCAGCGGCTGGCGGTCGACGCGGCGATGCACGGCTCGAAGGAACTCGCCTTGCAGGCGCTGCTGATCGATCCCGTGATCAATTCCGCCGACGCGGCGGTGAAGCTGCTCGACGAATTATGGGACATCAATCGCGGCTATATTCGCCGGTGCCTGCCTTGAATTGGAAAGCACCCGTCCGAGACTTGGTGTTCGGCGTGCCCGATGGGCGCGTCGCTCCATGAGCGCCGGCGACAGGACACGTTGGGGCGGCGTGCGCGACGGTACGCGGCGCGGCGCCGGCTTCTTTCGCGTCGAGCGGGACGGCGGCATCTGGTGGCTGGTCGACCCTGACGGCGGGCGGTTCCTGTCCAAGGGCGTGAACACGGTTCGATTCGACCAGGACTACATCCGCGGCGGCGATCGCAGTCCCTATGCGGAGGCCTGTCGGCGCGAATATGGCGGCGAGGAAGCCTGGCGGATCGCGGTCGCGCGGCGTCTGCGCGGGTGGGGCTTCAACACGCTGGGCTGTTGGTCCGACAGCGCGGCGAACGACGCGGGCGGCGCGTGTCTGGCCACCGCGCGGCTCGTCGATCTCGGCGCGATGTTCATTACCCGGCAATGTGAGCGATCGGGCGCGCCGGGTCATGACGCGTTTCCCGACGTGTTCGATCCCGAATTCGCGAATTTCGTGGCGGACACCGCGCGGCGGTCGATCGCGCCGGCGCGCGAGGCGCGCGACGTCATCGGTTGGTTCACCGACAACGAACTGCGCTGGGGGCCGGACTGGCGCGGTGGCGAGGAACTCCTGGAAATGTTCCTGAACTTTCCGGCGGGCAGTTCCGGCCGCGAGGCGGCGCTCGCGCTGCTCTCGCGCCGGCATCCGAATTTCGCCGCGTTTCGCGACGCGTGGCCGACGCGGGCGCGATCCTGGGACGAATTTCGCGGGCTCGGCCTTCACGCGCGGCCCCTCGCCGAAGAGCGCGGCGCGCGCCGCGACGCGGCCGAGGCCGATTGCGAGGCCTTCGCCGGCGACGTTGCCGAGCGCTATTTCGCCGCCATGCGCGCGGCGGTGAAGGCGGCCGATCCCAATCATCTGCTGCTCGGATGTCGCTTCGCGCTCGTTCCCCGGCGCGCGGTCGTCGCGGCGGCGGGCCGGCATCTCGATGTGCTCACCTTCAATTGCTACGACGACGATCCCACCCGCGCGCTCGGCGCCTACGCGGACGCGGCGAGGCCGCTGCTGGTCGGCGAGTTTTCCTTCCGCGGCGAGGATTCCGGCCTGCCGAACACGGTCGGCGCGGGCCCGCGCCGACCCACGCAGAAGGAGCGCGCGCGTGCCTTCGTCGAATACGCCACCGCCGCGCTGAAGTTCCCGCAAGTCGTCGGCTATCATTGGTTCGAGCATGCCGACCAGCCCGCCGAAGGCCGCTTCGACGGCGAGAACTCGAACTTCGGCACCGTGACGATCGGCGATGTTCCCTACGAGGAACTGACGCGGGCGATGACGGAATTCAACGCGCGGGCGGAGGCCATCCACGCGCAAGCCGGCCCGCTTGTCGCGTAACCCCCGGGGCGAAGCCTCCAATTGGACGGCTTTCAAACAATGTGCTAGGCGGGAATGGAAGTTCGGTTGGAATTCCGGGTGGATGCGCGGGGCTCGATGGGCGCGCCCGCGCGACTCCGCGTCGTATTTGGTCGCGCCGTCGACGGCTTCACCGGACGGCAAGGCGCCGATGGACATGGTTCCTGTCTCCCGCATGGATGAATGGCTCGGCCGGCTTTATCGCGCCGCGATTATCCTGCTCGTCGCGGCCATGGTGCTGCTTGTCCTGTCGGTCAACGACCTCGTCGGCGCGCGGATCGCCATCGTCCTGTTCGCCTGTTTGACGGCCGCGGCCCTCATTCCCTGGGGCGTTCGCGATCGCGCCGCGACGAACGCGATCGGCGGCGTGATCGACGCGACCGAATCCGGCGCGGTCGCGGCCGTGATCGACGGCATGGCCGATCCCGCGATCCTGACCGATCGCGCGGGCCGCGTTGTCTGCTTCAATCAATCGGCGGCCGCGCTGGTGCCGGCGCTGCGTCGTGGCGACCTCGTTCAATTCGCGCTGCGCACGCCCGAATTCATCGCCGCGTTGCGCCGCGCGACGACCGAGGTCAGCCAGCAACGCGTGTCCCACACCGATCGCGGGCAGGTCGAGCGCTGGATGGAAATCATCATCGGCCCGGTGCGGGTGCCGACCGCGTTCGATGGCTCGGAATATCTGCTCCTCGTCACGTTCCACGACATGACGCCGCTGCGCCACGCCGAAACCATGCGCGCCGATTTCGTCGCCAATGTCAGCCACGAACTGCGCACGCCGCTCGCCGCGCTGTCCGGCTTCATCGACACGCTGCGCGGGACGGCGCGGGACGACCCCAAGGCGCGCGAGCGCTTCCTCGACATCATGCACGCGCAGGCCGGCCGCATGGCGCGCCTGATCGACGATCTGCTGTGCCTGTCGCGCATCGAGCAGAAGGCCCATCTCGATCCCCGGACCGTCGTCGACCTCGTGCCGATCGTTCGCCAGGTCGTCGACGGGCTCGAGCCGCTTGCGCGGGAGCGGGAGACGACCATCAATGTCGAGTTGCCGGGCTCCGCGCTCCCGGTACGGGGCGACCGCGACGAGCTGTTGCGGATGGTCGAAAACCTTCTGGAAAACGCGCTCAAATACGGCTCCGCCGGCAAGCGCGTGGACATTTTGGCGGCGCGGGTCGAGCCCGCCGAGGGGGCGACGGACGGCCCGAAAGAGGTGCGGCTCAGCGTCCGCGACTACGGTCCCGGGATCGCGCCGGAACATCTGCCGCGCCTGACCGAACGCTTCTACAGGGTCGACGCCGGCGAAAGCCGGTCGCAGGGCGGGACCGGGCTCGGCCTGTCGCTCGTCAAGCATATCCTCAACCGCCATCGCGGCCGGCTCTCGATCGAGAGCAAGCTGGGAGCGGGGGCGACGTTTTCCGCCTTCCTGCCGGCGGCTTCCGAGGCCTGACGCGCTCGCGAGGGGCCCGAATCCGCTCCGGTTAACCGCGCAACGGTGGACGGGTCGGTTCAGGCGGGGGACTGTCACATAAGTGTCATCCCGGTGTCATAGGACGAATGCCAATCGAGCCTAGGAGACGCCGTGCCGGCGCGAATGACGCTCGGCGTCGATAACATGGAGAACGTCCCGTGAATGTTTTCAAAACAGTCATCGGTGCAGGACTTATCGCGATTTCGGCGACGGTCGCCGGCGCGGCGGATATCTCGGGGGCGGGCGCGACCTTCCCCTATCCGATCTATGCGAAATGGGCGGACAGCTACAAGAAGGCCACCGGCGTCGGCCTGAACTACCAGTCGATCGGTTCCGGTGGCGGCATCAAGCAGATCAAGGCCAAGACCGTGATCTTCGGCGCGACCGACGCGCCGTTGAAGGGCGACGATCTCGAAAAGTCGGGACTGGTTCAGTTCCCCATGGTCATGGGCGGCATCGTGCCGGTGATCAACATCGAGGGGGTCAAGGCCAACGAACTCGTGCTCGACGGCGCCACGCTGGCGAAAATCTTCCTCGGCGAGGTCAAGACCTGGAACGACGCGGCGATCGTCAAGCTCAATCCCTCGTTGAAGTTGCCCGCGGCCGCGATCGTCGTCGTGCATCGCTCCGACGGATCGGGAACGACGTTCAACTTCACCGACTATCTGTCCAAGGTGAGCGCCGACTGGAAGTCGAAGGTCGGCTCGAACACGGCGGTCGAATGGCCCGTCGGCATCGGCGCCAAGGGCAACGAGGGCGTGGCCAATAATGTCGGCCAGACCAAGGGCGCGATCGGCTATGTCGAATACGCTTACGCCAAGCAGAACAGCCTTTCCCACACGCGCATGGTCAACAAGGACGGCAAGATCGTCGCGCCGGAAATCAAGAGCTTCCAGGCGGCCGCCGCAAGCGCCGACTGGAACGCGGTTCCCGGGTTCGGCGTGATCCTGTCCGACCAGGCCGGTCCTGAGTCCTGGCCGATGACCGCGGCGACGTGGATCCTGATCTACAAGCAGCCGAGCGACGCGACCGCCACGGCCGAGGCGTTGAAATTCTTCGCCTGGGCCTACGACAACGGCGACAAGGAGGCCGAGACGCTCGACTACATCCCGATGCCGAACGCCGTCGTCGGCAACGTGAAGAAGACCTGGGCCGCCGAGATCAAGGACGCGGCCGGCAAGCCGCTTTACGTGGTGAGCCACTGAGTAGGCGTTCGATGTGTCGCCTGAACGGTTTCCCCGCGCGCGGACGTTCCGCGCGCCGGGTGGCCGTGCGTTCGGCACGAATGCTCGTCCATGATGGGTGAGGGCCATGAGTGAAGCGCGCGCGATCGACGCGACCGAGGCGAACGCGATCGCCGGCGGTGATGACGGCACGGCGATCCTCGCGCGCTCGCGCCTGTTGCGCCGGCTGCAGCGGAATGACCGGTTCTTTCACGGCCTGACGCGCGGCGCGGCGTTCGCGGTCCTTCTGATCCTCGGCGGGGTTATCGTCTCGCTCGCCTGGGGCGCGATGCCGGCGCTACGGGAATTCGGCTTCGAGTTTCTCACCACCCAGCGCTGGAATCCGGTCACCGAGAAATTCGGCGCGCTCGCGCCGATCTACGGAACGCTGGTGACCTCGATCATCGCCATGGTCATCGCGGTGCCGTTCGGACTCCTGATCGCGATGTTCCTGACCGAGCTCTGCCCGCTGTGGCTGCGCCGGCCGATCGGCATCACCATCGAGCTGCTGGCGGGTATTCCGAGCATCATTTACGGCATCTGGGGCCTGTTCGTACTCGCCCCGTTCCTGCAGGAGCATGTTCAGCCGGCGCTGATCGCGCTGTTCGGCCCGATCCCGGTGCTGTCGACGCTGTTCGCCGGCCCGCCTTACGGCATCGGCGTGCTGACCGCGGGGCTGATCCTCGCCATCATGGTTCTGCCGTTCATCACCTCGATTTCGCGCGATGTGTTCGACGCGGTGCCGCCGGTCCTGAAGGAGGCGGCCTACGGCGTCGGCTGCACGACTTGGGAAGTCATGCGCCACGTCGTGCTGCCTTACGCGCGCGCCGGCGTCATCGGCGGCGTCATGCTCGGCCTCGGCCGCGCGCTCGGCGAGACCATGGCGGTCACCTTCGTGATCGGCAACGCGCATAAGATTTCCGGCTCGCTGTTGGCGCCCGGCACGACCATATCGGCGACTATCGCCAACGAGTTCACCGAGGCGGTCGGCGATCTCTACTCCTCGGCGCTGATCGCGCTTGGCCTTATTCTGTTCCTTATCACCTTCATCGTGCTGGCGATCGCGCGCTATCTGCTGATGCGGATCGAAAAGAGGGTCGGATGAAGGACGCGTCGCTCTACGCCGCCCGCAAGCGCGCCAACACGGCGGCCCGCGTCGCCTCGCTGGCGGCGACGGTCATCGGGCTCGGCTGGCTCGCGCTCATCCTCGGCGTGCTGTTCTGGGAGGGCTTCGGCGGATTGTCGCCGCGGATCTTCACCGAGATGACGCCGCCGCCGGGCTCGGACGGCGGGCTCGCCAACGCCATCGTCGGCAGCCTGATGATGACGACCATCGCGGTGGCGTTGGGGACGCCGGTCGGCGTTCTTGCCGGCACCTACATGGCCGAATACGGGCGGTACGAAAAGATCACCTCGGTCGTACGGCTGATCAATGACGTTCTCCTCAGCGCGCCCTCGATCGTCGTCGGCCTGTTCATCTACGCCGTTATGGTGCGGCCGATGGGGCATTTTTCCGGCATCGCCGGCGCGGTGGCGCTGGCCGTGATCGTCATTCCCGTCGTCGTGCGCACGACCGAGGACATGCTGCTGCTGGTGCCGATCTCGCTGCGCGAGGCGGCCGCCGCGCTCGGGCTGCCGCGATCGCTGGTCATCATGCGCGTCGCCTACCGCGCGGCGCGGGCCGGCATCGTCACCGGCATTCTGCTCGCGGTCGCGCGCATTTCCGGCGAGACCGCGCCGCTGCTCTTCACCGCGCTCAACAACCAGTTCGGCAGCACCAATCTCAACGCGCCGATGGCGAGCCTGCCGACGGTGATTTTCCAATTCGCGCTCAGCCCCTACAAGGATTGGCAGAAACTGGCCTGGACCGGCGCGCTGATCGTCACGCTCGCCGTGCTTGCGCTCAGCATCGCCGCCCGTATTCTCGCCGCATCAAGGAAGCAATCATGACCATTGCGACGGTGGCCGTACCCTTCCGCAAAGTCGATCACGTGGAGACGGCGACGCTGCGGCCGAAGGTGACGATCGAGGAGCTCGATTTTCATTACGGCGAGACGAAGGCGTTGGACGCCATCACCTTGCCGCTCTACGAGAACAGGGTGACGGCCTTCATCGGGCCGTCCGGCTGCGGCAAGTCGACGTTGCTGCGCGTGCTCAACCGGATGTACGATCTCTACCCGCATCAGCGCGCGCAAGGGCGCGTGTTGTTCGACGGCGAGGACATTCTCGCGCCCGGCATCGACGCCAATCTGCTGCGCGCGCGCATCGGCATGGTGTTCCAGAAGCCGACGCCGTTTCCGATGTCGATCTACGAAAACATCGCCTTCGGCGTCCGTCTTTACGGGCGGATGTCGAAGAGCAGGCTGGACGAGCAGGTCGAGCAGGCGCTGCGGCGCGCGGCGCTGTGGGACGAGGTCAAGGACAAGCTGTCGAGCAACGGTCTCAGTCTCTCCGGCGGACAGCAACAGCGTCTCTGCATCGCCCGCACCATCGCGATCAAACCGGAAGTCATCCTGTTCGACGAGCCGTGCTCGGCGCTCGATCCGATCTCGACGGCGAAGATCGAGGAACTGATCGACGAGCTGAAAAACGACTACACCATCGTCATCGTGACCCATAACATGCAGCAGGCCGCGCGCGTTTCCGACTACACCGCGTTCATGTATCTCGGCAGGCTCGTCGAGTTCGACCTGACATCGAAAATCTTCACCTCGCCACGCGACCAGCGGACGCAGGATTACATCACCGGCCGGTTCGGCTAGACAGCGAACCGTTGGAGGCGGGAATGACGGCGGAACATACCACCAAGGCGTTCGATACCGATCTGCAGGAATTGGCCCGCATGATCGCGGAAATGGGCGGCCTGGTCGAGCGCATGATCGTCGATTCGGTCGACGCGCTGGTGCGGCGCGACACGGTGCTGGCCAAGCAGGTCATCGCCATCGACGCCGATATCGACAATCTCCAGCGCGAGATCGAGGAGCGGGCGGTTCTCACCATCGCGCGGCGACAGCCGATGGCGGTGGACCTGCGCGAAATCGTCGGCGCGCTGCGCGTCGCCACCGATCTGGAGCGCATCGGCGATCTCGCCAAGAACACCGCCAAGCGCGTTCCGGCGCTGACCGAGGACTTCCATCCGCTCAAGTTCATTCGCGGGCTCGATCACATGGCCGGTCTGGTGCAGGCGCGCATCAAGATGGTGCTCGACGCCTACGCCGCGCACGATCTGGGCTCGGCGATGGTGGTGTGGAAGGGCGACGAGGAAATCGACGCCATCTGCACGTCGTTGTTCCGCGAATTGCTGACCTACATGATGGAGGACCCGCGTAACATCAGCGTCTGCATTCACCTGATGTTCGTGGCCAAGAATATCGAGCGGATGGGCGACCACGCCACCAATATCGCCGAGACGGTGTTCTACATGATCGAGGGAAAGGCGCTGGCCGAGCCGCGGCCGCGCGGCGACACCACCCATTTCACCGACATCCTGGTGAACCGCTGACGAGGGAGACGATCGTGACGGCGCGGATTCTTGTGGTCGAGGACGAAAGCGCGCTTTCGACGCTGCTGCGTTACAACCTCGAAGCGCAGGGTTACGAGGTCGAGGCCGTGGCGCGCGGCGACGAGGCGGACATTCGTCTCAAGGAAGACACCCCCGATCTCGTTATTCTGGATTGGATGCTGCCTGGAATTTCCGGAATCGAGCTGTGCCGGCGGCTGCGCGCGCGGCCGGAGACGAGCGAGGTGCCGATCATCATGCTCACCGCGCGCGGCGAGGAAAGCGAGCGGGTGAGGGGGCTGGCGACCGGGGCCGACGACTACATCGTCAAGCCGTTCTCGGTGCCGGAACTATTGGCGCGGGTGCGCGGCCTGCTGCGGCGGGCCCGGCCGGAGCGGATGGCGGCGCGGCTGAGTTACGGCGACATCACGATCGACCGGGAGACGCATCGCGTCGTCCGCGGCGATCGACCGATCGATCTTGGTCCGACCGAATATCGGCTGCTCGAATTCCTGATGGAGAATCCCGGGCGCGTCTATTCGCGCGAGCAGTTGCTCAATGGCGTCTGGGGCCGCGACATCTATATCGACGAGCGCACCGTTGACGTGCATATCGGCCGTTTGCGCAAGCAGTTGAATCAGCCGGGCATGCCGGATCCGATCCGCACCGTGCGCGGCGCGGGTTACGGGCTGGACGACGCGCTGGCATCGGCCGCGCGCGACTGACGCGGCTGGTGCGCGAACGATGCGCGACTTGCGCCCGGAATGTCCGCGCCACAAGCGGGCCGGCGCGCCGTTGGCGCGGTGAAGTCGGTCAAGGCAGATCGACGATATCTCCCGGCGGCCCCTCGTGATGCGGGTTCGGGCTGTGCGCGGGCCAGACCGGTTCGCCGCCCACCGGCACCTTGCGCGACAGGAACTCGATCACCGCCGTTCCGAAAACATCGTTCCTGTCGCCGGCCACCATATGGCCGGCGTCGGTGACGTTGACGTATTCGCTATGCGGGCAGACCTCGAGGAAGCTTTGGGCGCCTTCCGCGCTCAGCACGTCGGAAAGGCCACCGCGCACGAGCAGCGTCGGCAGGCGCAGGCGACGGGCGCAGGCTTCGAGGCGCTCCTGCCGCTTGTCGAGCCTACGCGCTTGCGTGTGAAACGCCGGGTCCCAATGCCAGCGATATTTGCCGTCGGGATAGAGGCGGACGTTCTTGGCAAGTCCGGCGAGATTGCTCGGCCGACTGCGATGCGGCTGGAAGCGGGCGATCGCGTCGGCGACCTGATCGAGCGTGTCGAAGCCTTCCGGTCGCTCGCCCATGAAGGTGAGGATTCTGTCGGCGCCGTCCATCTCGATCCGCGGCGCGATATCGACGAGAACCAAGGCGGTCGCGTCGAGATGATCCTCGCCGACGGCGAGGAGGCTGACGCCGCCGCCCATCGACGCGCCGACCAGCACCGGCCGCCTGCCGCCCAAGGCCGCGACGACGCGTTGCAGATCCTCGACCATGACGTCGAGACTGTAGCGACCATCCGGCGCCCATTCCGAATCGCCGTGGCCGCGCGTGTCGAGCGCGACCGCGTGATAGCCGGCCGCGCCGAGCTTCTGGCCGACGCCTTTCCACGCGTGACGCGTCTGTCCGCCGCCGTGTTGCAGGAGCACGAGCGGACCGTTGGGATCGCCCCAGGCGTCGCCGGCGATCCGCACGCCGGCGCCTTGCCAGTATTGCATCGGTTCCGGCGTGCCGGGAAGGCGGATCACGACATTCATTCGCGGGGGTCCAGTTCCAAGTTTGGTCGGCGGGCGCGGAAGGCGGGTCGTCAATTCCAGTGAAAGCGAGCGAACTCTTCAAGCGGGGCGCGCTCGGTGACAAGCCCGTTCTCGGGCGCGTCGGGGTCGGCTTGTCCGATCGCCATGCCGCAGACGACGATGTCATCGTCCGGCAATTCAAGTTCCGCGCGGATCAGCCGGTGATAGTAGGCGAAGGCCTGCTGCGGGCAGGAATGAAGACCGAAGCCGCGCGCGGCGAGCATGATCGATTGCAGGAACACGCCCAAATCGAGCCACGCGCTCAAGCCCAGTCGGCGGTCGAGCGTGAAGATCAATCCCACCGGCGCGTCGAAGAAAAGAAAGTTGCGTCTAAGCTGGGCCTTCATCCGCGCGCGATCGCCCCGGGCGATGCCGAGGTGGGTATAGAGGTCGTATCCGACCTTGCGTCGCCGCGACAGATAAGGCTCGAACCATTCGATCGGATAATATTGATAGCCGTCCTCGTGGCCGGGCTCGTCGTTGTCGTAGGCTTGCATCAGACGCTCGCACAGTTTCGCGCGCGCCGCGCCGGCGAGAACCCGGACCTTCCATGGCTGGATGTTGGCGCCGCTCGGCGCGCGGGAAGCGGCGCGCAGAATGTCCTCGATCACCGCGCGCGGCACCGGCGTCGAAAGGAAGGCGCGTGTACTCTTGCGTGTCGCCAGCGCGTCCAGCACGGAGCATTCGGTCGGCCGCGTATCGGTCATCTCTCTCCCCGTCGCTGACGCGGTGTAAGCGGGTGGTGAAATGCTTTCGTCCGAGCCGATATATTCAATAAACGCGGGGGGTTCGGCTTCACGTCCGACGCGTCGACGTCCCGAGAAATTTGTGGACCGGCTGGTCGGGATTTTATATATCTGCGCTTAACCCATGCCAAGGACGAATTCCCTTGGAGATGATCCGTTGGATATCCATCTAATTGGACTTCGTCGACTTGGATCAGGTCGCGGTTGTTGGTGCGTTCCCCGTGTGAGTGCGTTGCGAATGCGATCGCGAACCCAAAGAGACCGAAGGCCGGCGCGCGCCGCGACAAGTCCGGCGAATTCCAGTTCGTTCAAGTCGGGAGCATGGCGGCCGGCGCGCCGTGATCGCCGAGAGACGGATCGGTCGCGAGGCTCCGCCGAGCAAACAAAAACAAGCCTTAGCGAATAGGGAAATCGAGGAACTTCAAGGATGACGCGCGTGTTCGCGGCCAATGCCGGGCGGTAAGACGCGCGCGAGGAAACGGGGGCAATGTAAATGCTGTATCTGCGTCAGCTCATCAAACGATGCGCCAGCAACTATCCGAACAAGACGGCCTATTATTGCGGCGATCGCGCCGCCACCTGGAAGCAGATGGACGAGCGCTCCGATCGCTTCGCGATCGCGCTGACCGGGCTCGGCTGCGTCAAGGGGTCGACCGTCTCGATCCTGACGACCGAGACCATCACGGTCTACGAGCATTTCTTCGCCTGCATGAAGATCGGCGCCGTTCGCGTCGGCCTGAACACGCAATATGCGTGGCCGGAACTTCGCCACGTTCTCAAGGACAGCGGCACCAAGGTGTTGCTGGTCGACGCGAACATGAAGCATATGGTCGATCCGCACCGCGCCGAGATCGAGGGCTTCGGCGTCACGCTGATCGGCTATAATGGAGCGCACGATTTTCCGCACGATTACGAGACGCTTTTGAGCGCGGCGACCGGCGAGCCGGTCTGGCCGGAGCTCGCGCCCGACGACGCGCTGTTCTACAGCTACACTTCCGGCACGACCGGCGTGCCCAAGGGCGTCATTTTGACGCAACAGGGCGGCACCGATTGCGTCCTGCATTCGCTGATCTCGTTCGGCTTCAGTCCCGACGACGTGTGGTACATGCCGGCCGCCTCGGCCTGGGTCGTCGTCATCATGAATTGCTTTGGGCTCGGCAACGCGATGAGTTCGGTGGTGCCGGATGGCGTGTTCAAGATCGACGGCTATCTGCGCGACGTCGAGCGGTTCCGCGTCGGCGTGACGCTGCTGGTGCCGACGATGATCCTGCGCGCGATGGCCGAATACAAGAACGGGACGTACGACCTGAGCTCGCTGCGCCTGATCACCTACGGCTCCTCGCCGGCGACGCCGAAGCTTATTCGCGACGCCAGGGAAACGTTCAAGGTCGACATGCTCCAGACCTACGCGCTGACGGAATCGACCGGCGGGTGGGTGACGTTCCTGACCGAGGCCGACCACAAGCACGCGCTCGCCAACGAGCCGGACTTGCTCAAATCGGTCGGGCGCGTGGCGGTTCATTTCGACTGCTCGATCCGGGACGAGGACGGCAATCCGCTGCCGCCGAACAGCAAGGGCGAGATCTGGCTGCGCGGCAGCACGGTGATGAAGGGCTACCTCAATTTGCCGAAGGAGACCGCGGAGGTGTTGCGCGACGGCTGGATGCGGACGAACGACATCGGCCGCATGGACGAGCGCGGCTATGTCTACCTGCTGGACCGGCAGAAGTTCATGATCATTACCGGCGCCGTCAACGTGTTCCCGACCACGGTCGAGGCCATTCTGGTCGAGCACCCGGCGGTGTTGGAAGTCGCGGTCGTCGGCGTGCCGCATCCGGAATGGGGCGAGGCGGTGGTCGCGGTGATCACGCGCCGGCCGGCGCATATGAATGCGACGGTCGCCGAGATTCTCAACTTCTGCGAGGGCAAGCTGAGCAAGCCCGAAACGCCCAAGCACGTGGTCTTCGTCGACGAATTGCCGAAGACCTCGAACGCGAAGGTGAAGAAGACCGATATCAAGAAGTGGCTGATCGCGAACGCGGACCTCGTGCCGTGGGATACGCGCGTCGAATAGCCGACGGCGGTCGAAGCTCGCGGGCTCCCGCGCGGAGCCGGGAGCATCGGCGTGCGTGGTTCCGGTTCGTCGACCGTCGTTGAGCGAAGCATCGGGCGCGGCGGGCCGCCGGCTTCGCGCTTCGGTGTTGAACTGGCGCTTCGTATTTCGGGGTCTCGGGCGGCCGGTATTCGACGCCGGCCGGCCGATTTCAGGACGACGACACATGGCAAGACCGCGATCCCAGGATTATGATCTGGTCAAGCGCTCGATCATCAACAGCGCGGCCGTGCTCTTCGCCAAGAAGGGCTTCGTCGGCACGTCGATCCAGGAAATCGCCGCGGCGGCGGGGCTGACCAAGGCCGGCGTCTACCACTATTTCGAAACCAAGCACGAAATCCTGCGCGTCATGCTCGGCGATCACCTCCGGACCGTGCATGGGCTCGTCGAAACCGCGCTGAACGAGAAGGGCTCGCCGCATGCCCGCTTCAAGACCGTCACGCGGCTGCTGATCGAGTGCTACACGGAGCCCGGCTCGAAGGACAAGCACGTCGTGCTGATGAGCGACCTCGATCAGCTCTCGGCCAAGGATCGCCAGAAAATCGTCGCGACCCAGCGCAGGATCGTCGGCGCGATCGGCAAGCTTCTGCCGAGTCTGCATCCGCCGCTGAAGCGGCGCGAGAGCTTCAATCGGCCTATCACCATGCTCTATTTCGGCATGATCAACTGGATCGATAGCTGGTATTCGGGCAGGGGCCGCCTGCCGCCGGCGGAACTCGCGACATTGGCCGCGACGCTGTTCGTCAACGGCCTGACGCATACGGATTTTTCCGTCATTTCCGTTCGCGCGAGGCGCGGGCGGCGCAAGGCGTAAAGGCGGCGCAAGATCGGCGCAAGATCAGCTCAGGACTGGCGCAGGACTGGCGCAAGACCGGCGCAAGACCGGCGCATGGCCGGCGCATGGCCGGCAGGTGGCGTCGACCGGGTAAGGGCCGCGTTTGTCGGCCGCGGCCAAGCGGTCACGCGTTTATTCGCCCAGCGCGTTCCCGTGCTCCCCACGTTTATGCTCCCCGCCCACTTGCGCTCCCGCCGCATTTCGTCCCGCGCGCGGACGCCGACCGCCGGATGGTCGAGCGAGGCTCCGCGAAAAAGGGCTGCGGTATAAGGCCCGATGAGTTGACCGGCTGGCCGGTGTATTCTAGAATTCATCCTGGATTTCGCGGCGAATGACACGCGTGCCATGCCGCGCGTGAGGTGGGGAGCGGGAATTTCGGCGAGGCGTCGGGCGTGGCCCCGTGCAAAGAGCATCCCAAGGTTCATCCGGAGGATCGTCCAACAGCCGTCGGGGATCGTTCAAGGATCGATCAAGGATCATTCAAGGCTTCGGTCGCGGCTTGTGTGGCGACTTGTGGCATCAGGTGAAGGGCGATGACGCCGCGCGCGAGTTTGGTGTCCCCAGGTGGGGGCTCGATATGCGCGCGGCCTGACGACAATCAAATCGAATTGGGGGCGAAGCGATGAACCGGCGCACCGATTACGGCTATGAGGTCAAGGCGGTCTATTCGCCGGAGGACATCGTCGGCCTCGAATATCAGAAGGACCTCGGCGATCCCGGCTCGTTCCCCTACACGCGGGGCTATCACTATCAAGGCTATCGCGGCCGCATGTGGACGCAGCGCATGACCGCGGGGCTCGGCACCTCGCGCGAGGCCAACGCCGTTTTGAAGAAATATCGCGAGATGGGCCAGCGCGGCGGCATGTGCGTCATCAGCGACCGCGTCTTCTCCGACTGCATCGATCCCGATCATCCGCTCGGGCGGCGGGAAGCCGGCGTGCTCGGCTGGCCCGGCTGTTCGCTGCTCGAATTCGAGGAGCTGATGGAGGACATCCCGCTGACTGGGCAATCGATCACGCTGCTCGGCTCGTCGGCGCCGACGGTGATGCGGCTCGCTTATGTGGTGGCGTTGGCGGAAAAGCGCGGCATCAATCCGAGCGAGGTCCACGGCAGCGTGCTGGAATGCCCGTTCGAGAACTATTTCGGCCAGACCGACGTCCAACCGTTCGACCTCAACCTCAAGCTGTTCCTCGACGCGTCCGAATACGTGGTGCGCAACAAGATCAGGATGCGGGCCTCCGTCATCAGCCAGCATTTCCAGGAATCGGGCGGCAACAACGCGCAGGCGATCGCGATCGAGCTGGCGATGATGAAGGAGCTGTGCTCGCTGATGGTCAACGAGCGCGGGCTCGCCTTCGAGGACGCGGTGCAGGTGCCCTACGAATTGGTCAGCATCGGCACGCGGTTCTTCGAGGAGATCGCGAAGGTGCGGGCGCTACGGCGGATGTGGGCGCGGATCGCGCGCGACGTGTTCCACGCCAAGACCGAGAAGGCCTGCCAGTTGCTGATCGCGGTGCACACCTCCGGGCGGACGATGACCTATCAGCAGCCGCTCAACAACATCGTGCGCTGCGCGATCCAGACGCTGGCGGGCGCGATCGTCGGGGCGACCGCGCTCGACAACGCGACGCTCGACAACGCCTACGCCGAACCGTCGGCCCTGGCCGCGCGCATGTCGCTCAACACGCAGCACATCGTCGCGCACGAAACCGGCGTCGCCGACGTGGTCGATCCGCTGGCGGGGTCGTATTTCGTCGAATGCCTCACCAACAAGGTCGAGGAGGAGGCTGGCAAGATCCTCGACAAGATCGACGAGTTGGGCGGCATGATCGCCGCGCTCAAGGCGGGCTTCATCCAGGAGATGCTGAGCGAGGAGGCCAATCGCAAGTTCCGCGAGATCGACTCCAAGGAGCGGCTGGTGGTCGGCGTCAACCACCTTGTCATTCCCGAGGAGGAAGAACTCGAGATCCCCATTCAGGAAGTCCACTCGGATTGCTCGGAGGCGATCGCGACGCGCATGGCGAATTGGAAGAAGACGCGCGACATGCCGCTGCTGACCAAGCGCATCGGGCAACTCTACGCCGACGCAAAAAAGGACGATCGCTTCAATCTCATGCCGTCGATCATCGACGCGGTGAAGGCGTACGGCACCGCGGGCGAGGTCATCGGCGTCATCCGCAAGGCGCGCGGATTGAGCTACGATCCGTTCAACATGATCGAATGTCCATTCGCGCTGGCGTGACGGGATGGGCGTGTCGCGACGCGGCGGGCGGGACGTCCCGTGAACGCCGGGCGCGGCGTCAGGGTGATCGTGGCGGCGGTCGGTGGCGGCCGCGCCGCGGAAAGCGAGATGGTTGCGCTGCTGTTACGCGACGCGAGCTTCGACGTGGTGTGGCTCGGCGGTGGCGGCTCGGTTGACGCGATCGTTGATGCCGCCATTCAGGAAGACGTCGCCGCCGTGGTGCTCACGTGCCACGTGGCCGATGGCGACGCGATCGAGGCGTTGACACGGCGGATGGCGGCGAAAGGGGCGGACGACGTCGCCATCGTTTGCCGGGGTGAGCTTGGCCGCGCGGAAGCGGAGCGTCTCGGTAGGCTCGGCGCGGTGAAGCTATTCGGCGCCGAAACAAGCGGGGGGGAGCTCGTCGCGTTTCTCGCCGCGCGCGCGAGATAGCGGAAGTCGCTTTGCCCGGCGCGCCGAACGCGCCGCGGGCGTGCGTCTCATTGTGGATCGAGCAGCCGCGCGGCGACCGCGTAGGGGTCGCTCTGGCGAGACAGCACCGGTTCGATCAGGCGATCGAGCCAGCCGTCGGCTTCGGAATGGACGCGCTTGCTCAGCATGTCCTGAAGAATTTCGTTGACGCGATGGCGAAGCCGCGCGCGACCGAGTTGGTCGGCCACTCGCGGATGTTCGGCGAGATGGTCGAACCACCTCGCGATGTGATCGGCGAGATCGGCGAGGCCGTCGCCGTCGATCGCCTTGGTCTTGACCACGGGCGGAACCCACGGTCGCTCCGGATGCAGCCGCGCGCCCAGCGCGATCATTTCGGTTAGCTGACGAACGGTGTGGTCGGCGCGCGGATGGTCGGCCTTGTTGACGACGAAGATGTCGGCGATCTCGGTGACGCCGGCCTTCGCCGCCTGAATGTCGTCGCCGCCCATCGGCGTTTGCAACACGATGACAAGCTCGGCGTGGCGGACGATGTCCGTCTCGTTCTGGCCGACGCCGACGGTCTCGACCAGGACGATGTCCCACGGCATCGCGCAAAGAACGGTGAGCGCGTCGCCGGCGGCCTTGGCGAGGCCACCGAGTTGGCCGCGCGCCGCCATCGAACGGATGAAGACGCCGTCGTCGCAACCATGCTCGACCATGCGCAGGCGATCGCCGAGCACGGCGCCGCCGGAAAAGGGGCTCGACGGATCGACGGCGAGCACGGCGACGCGCAGGCCGCGCTTGCGCCAAAGGCCGATCAGCCCGCTAACGAGGGTGCTCTTGCCCGCGCCGGGAGGACCCGTCACGCCGACCGTGCGCGCGCGTCCGCCGATCCGGTAAAGCCGCTGCAACAGCGGCACGAGATCGGGCTCGCCGCGCTCGATCCGCGTGATCAGGCGCGCGCCGTCGCGCACCGAGCCGGCGACGAGCGAGGTGGCGATCGCGTCCGGCTCGGCCGACGCGGCGGGCGTCATCGGTTGTCCGGACGGCACCTTCGGTGCTCAGGCCAGGCCGGCCGACGAGCCATGCGCCGCCTTCGCGCCGCCGCGCGCGTTGGCGACGACGAAGCCGACGATGGTTTCGCTCGACGTGCCGGGTGGAAAGACTTCGGCCACGCCCTTGGCCTTCAGCTTTTCGGCCTGCGCGCGCGGAATGTTGCCGCCGCAGACGACCGGAATGTCGGCCGCTTCCTCGCGGCGCAGCAGGGTGACCAGTTCCTCGATCTGCGAATAGTTGGAGGCGTGCGAGCTGACGCCGACGATATCGACGTCTTCCTGGATGGCCGCGGCCGCGATCATTTCCGGCGTCTGATTGACGCCGAGATAAACGACCTCGATGCCCGCGTCGCGCAGAATTCTGGCGACGACCTCGCCGCCGGTCGTGTGCCCGTCAAGACCGATCATGGTGATGATCGCCTTGATCTTGCTCGCACCGCTCATTTGCCCGCTCTCCGTCAATTCAATGGAATGCCCGCGTGGGACGAGCAGCGTCCAGGAACGGCCAACGCGCTCCGCGCCGCCCCACGATCGCGGCATCGACGATCGATTTTATTGCCTATTTGCGCGCGTGCGTAAAGGTGGGCGGCCGCCGCCGCCGCGGCACCGACCGAGAGACGGTCGCGGCAGCGTCGCGGAATTCTCGCGCGAGCGATCGCGGTCCCGTGCCAGCCTCGACCGGTCATGCCAGGGGAGAATTTTGCGCCGCACGCGGGCCGCCGGCCGATGGCAACGCGACCGCTTGGAAAGGAGCGCCGTGCCCCTGTCCCGGCAAATGCTTTGACACCGGCGAACGAGGCCGCCGAAGATAGGCCCGGCGGGTGGGTCACGATGCCCGCCCGGGGGAGAGAGCGATGGCATCCTATCAGGGCGACGCGGTGATCATCGGCGGAGGGCTCGCTGGAATCGTCGCCGCGCTCGAACTTCTCTCCGCCGGCCGGCGCGTCGTCCTGCTCGATCGCGACGACGAGGACAATTTCGGCGGTCTGGCCAAGGAGAGCTTCGGCGGCATCCTCATCGTCGGCACGCCCGAACAGAAGCGCTCCGGCATCACCGACACGCCGGCGCTCGCGCTCGGCGACTGGCTGTCCTACGGCGAGTTCGGGCGCGACGCGGCGAGCGAGCATTGGCCGCGCCTGTGGGCCGAGGCCTATGTCAACGACAGCCGCGCCGACATCTACGAATGGCTCAAGCGTCATGGCATAGGCTTTCTGCCGATGCCGCAATGGGTCGAGCGCGGCATGTTCGGCAACGGCAATTCGGTGCCGCGCTGGCATATCACCTGGGGCACGGGGCAAAGGCTCGCCGGCGCGCTGATCGTCGCGCTGCAAGCTCATCCCCGCCGCGCCGCGCTCACGCTCCGCTTCGGTCATCGCGCCGACGCGTTGATCGACCATGGCGGACGCATCACCGGTTGCCGCGGCGTGATCGAGGAAACCGGCGAGGAGTTCACCGCGACCGGCGATCACGTCATTGTCGCGACCGGCGGCATCAACGGCGATCTCGCCCGCGTGCGCGAGAACTGGCATGCCGACTGGCGCGCGCCGCCGGCGATCATTCTCAACGGCTCGCACAAATTCGCCGACGGCCGTCTACACGACGCGGTGCTGAAGCAGGGCGGCGCGGTGACGCATCTCGACCGGATGTGGAACTATGCCGGCGGCGTGCGCCACTGGCGGCCGCGCAAACCCGATCACGGCTTGTCGCTGGTGCCGCCACGCTCGGCGCTGTGGCTGAACTGGCGCGGCGAGCGCATCGGCCCCATTCCGCTGGTCTCCGGCTTCGACACCCGCGACCTCGTCACCCGCGTCTGCGCCCAGGAGCGGCAATATTCATGGCAACTTCTCAACCGCAAGATCGCGCTCAAGGAGCTCGCGGTCTCGGGCGCGGAATTCAATCCCAGCATTCGCGAGCGCAGCGCGATCGGATTTCTGCGCGACACGTTGTTCGGCAACCAATGGGTGGTCGACCAACTGATCGCCAATTGCGCCGATATCGTCGTCGCCCCGACGTTGCCCGAGCTGGTGGCCAAGATGAACGCGCTGCAGGGCGACGACGCGGTCGATTACGAAACCGTGCGCGCGACGGCGGAACGCTACGACGCCGAAATCGCGCGCGGCCCGGCGTTACATAATGACGAGCAGTTGCGCCGCGTCGCGCATCTACGTCGCTGGCGCGGCGACCGGCTGCGCACCTGCAAATTCCAACCGATCCTGGCCGCCGACGCCGGTCCGCTGATCGCGATCCGCGAATTCATCGTCAGCCGCAAGAGCCTCGGCGGCATCCAGACCGATCTCGGCAGCCGCGTGCTCGACCGCGCCGGGGCGCCGATTCCGGGACTCCATGCCGCCGGCGAGGCGGCGGGTTTCGGTGGCGGCGGCATGAACGGATTGCGCGCGCTCGAAGGCACGTTCCTGGGCGGGTGCGTCTATTCGGCGAGGCGCGCGGTGAAGAATATTCTGGGCTAGAGTCTTTCGGCGAAGTTTGCGGGGGCATGTGATGAAGAAGACCGCGGCATGGCTCGCCGTCCACGCGATGGAAGAGCTCGGCATCAGGTTCACGTTCGGAATTCCCGGCGTTCACAACACGGAACTCTATGACGAGATCAACAAGTCGAACGCGATCACGCCGGTGCTGGTCACGCATGAAGGCGGGGCCGCGTTCATGGCCGACGCGGTGAGCCGCGTTGGCGCCGGCACGGTCGGCGCGCTCGCGATCGTCCCGGCGGCCGGTTTCACCCATGCCGCCAGCGGCATCGGCGAGGCGCTGCTTGACGGCATCCCGATGCTGATCATCTCCGGCGGCGTGCGCACCGATACCGGGCGGCGCTTCCAGCTTCACGACATCGATCAACTCAAGCTCGCCGCGCCGCTGACCAAGGCCGCGTTCCGCGTCGGCCGCCATGACGAAGTGGTGCCGACGATCTTCGAGGCCTATCGAATCGCCACGACCGGCGAGCCAGGGCCCGTGCTCGTCGAAATTCCGGTCAATTTGCAACTCTTCGCCGGCGAGGTGGGAGAGTTGCCGAAATGGTCGCCGCCCGCGCCGCCGCCATTGCCCGACGCCGCGGCGATCCGGCGCGCCGCCGACATTCTCGCGCAATCGAAAAAGCCCGGGCTGTTCATCGGCTGGGGCGCGCGCGCGGCGAGCGAGGAGATCGCGGCGATCGCGGAATGGCTGGGGGCGCCGGTCAGCACCACCTTGCAGGGGCTCGCGAGCTTTCCCGGCGATCATCCCTTGCACGCGGGCTTCGGCTTCAGTCCGTCGGCGGTGCCGGCCGCGCGCAATGCGTTTCAAGGATGCGACGCGCTGCTCGCTGTCGGCGTTCGCTTCGGTGAAATCCCGACGGGGAGCTTCAGCGCGCCGGTTCCGCCGAACCTCGTTCATATCGACATCAATCCGGCGTCGATCGGGGCGAACTATCCGGCGGCCGTGGGGCTCGTCGGCGAGGCGCGCTTGATCGCTTCGGCGCTGCGCGACGAATTGCTCGCGCGCGGCGGGCCGCGCGACAGCGCCGCCCTGCGCGAGGCGATCGCGCGCGATAAGCGCGGCTATCGCGCCGAATGGTACGCTCATGCCGGCAAGGGCCGCGTCAATCCCGCGCGCGTGTTCGACGGGCTGCGGGCGGCCATGCCGGCCGACGCGATCGTTGTGCTCGACGACGGCAATCATACCTATCTCACCGCCGAGCTGCTCGCGATCCATCGCGGCGGGCAATTGCTGACGCCGACGGATTTCAACGCGATGGGCTACGCGGTGCCCGCTTCGATCGGCGCCAAGCTCGCGCGGCCGGAGAAGGACGTCGTCGCGATCGTCGGCGACGGCTGCTTCATGATGACCTGCATGGAAATCGCGACGGCGAGCGCGCGGGGGCTCGGCATCGTCTATTTCGTCTTTCGCGACGGGGAATTGTCGCAGATCGCGCAGGCCCAGGAGCTCGCTTACAACCGCAAACCCTGCACCGCGCTCGCCACGCTCGACGTGGCGGGCGTGGCGGCCGCGACGGGCGCCGCCTATTTCAGCATGCCGACCGACGACAGCATCGGCGCCGTCATCGCCGCGGCGCGCGAAGCCGCGGCGGAGGGAAGGCCGGCGATCGTCGATGTCGCGATCGACTATTCCAAGCGCACCGCGTTCACGAGCGGGACGGCCGCCTCCACCTTCAAGCGCTTTCCGCTGTCGGCTCGACTGCGTTTCGCCGGCCGCGCCTTGGTGCGGAAGGTGACGGGATGATCCGCCGCGATTACCCGCTCGGGGCGCGCGGCGCGGTCGCGGTCTCGCGGTCGAGCACCTCCACCGTCCGGCGATAGAGCGCGTCGGCGCGCTCCGGGGTTTGGCCGATACAGACGACGCCGAGCTTGCCGAATTCGCGAAGCGCGCCGATGAGGTGAAAGGCGACGCCCTCGCCGGCGGCGGCGTGAAAGTGCAGCCCGTTGACGACGGCGATGTCGACAAGGTCGTAGGGCGTCAGGCCGCGATAGCGTTCCGATTCGAGATTGTCCGAGGCGCGATAGCATCGCGGCTGGCCCGCCGGCGTTAGGAACTCACCCGTATCGGCGTTGTAATGGCCGTCAGTGAGGAACTGGAGCATCAGAAAGGGATGGGTCGTGCCGCCCTTTCGCAGATTGATCTCGATGGCGTAATGACGCCACGTCGCGCCCTCCCTGACGGAGATGAAATCGACGCCGAAGCGGCCGAGCACGCCCTTATCGGCGAGTGCGCGCGCGACGCGCATGCCATGCGCCTGAACCTCGAGCCGATAGGTCTCGTCGGCGGGAAAGCGGCAACCGAGAAAAATCTGTCCGTTGGCGCCGCCGAGCATCTGGTCGTGCGTGGACAAGGATTCAACCCGGCCCAGCGGATCGACACGGAACTGCGCCGAGGGCGATTGCTTGTCCGCGCCGACGATGAGTTCCTCGACGATGCCGCCCATCGTGCGCAGCTTGTCCCGGTAGAACTCCCAGGTCATGCCGCGCGCTTCGAAGGCAAGGCGCGGCAGGCGCTCCCGCGTCCAGGCCGTTAGCGCGGGCCCGGAAGGCGCGCCGGCGAAATCGAAAATCGCGTTGCCTTCGCCCGAGAAGCCCTCGTTGAGCTTGACGACGGCCTTGGCGAGACCCGGCCGGCTCGCCTTGAGTTCGGCGAGCGCGGTCGCGAGATCGCCCGCCTCGCTCAAGCCCTCGAAGCCGAAGGGCATGTCGATGCCGGCCTCGCGAAAGATCGCGCGCGATCCGCTCTTCGAGCCGTGATGGAGTAGGGAGGGATCGCATCCGTAGATCGGAATGCCCAGGATCAAAGCGAGCTTGCGCTCGAGTTCGGTGACCGCGAAGCAGGTCATGTGCGCCGAGGCGGCGTCGGGGATGGCGTCGCGGATGCGCTCGATCACGCGCGGCCGGCCGAGCAGCTTGCGCGTCAGAGCGGCGGGGGAGGGGTCGTCGCACGAGATGAGCGTGAGCCGGCGCCGCGCGTGCAGGCTCGGCACGCCCGGCAGCAGATGGAGATAATAGTCGATGACGGCTTCGGAGATCGGCGTGCTGGTGACGTAGATCACATGCGTGCGCGGCATGCGCAGAAGCAGCAGGAGGCAGAGCATGCGCTCTTCATAGTGATGCACGCCGGAGATGCTGGCCATCACCTGCTGGTCGACGCTCAGGCTCGGCACGATGACGATCGCGCGCGGGGCGGCGGGATTATCGAAGATGTCCTGATAGAGGCGCGCGAAATGGTGTTGCAGGCGCGCGAAGCGATCGATCTCGTCCGCCGTCACCGGGGCGTCGATGTCGCTGGCGAAAGAACGGTCGGACGCGGACACGCGATACACTTCCCCCTGGGCCGACGGCTTGGCGTGGTGTCGCCGGGAACGAACGGACCGACCATCGCCTGGCGACGCGTTTCACTCCTCGATCCTTCGCCCGTCCCGCCCGATCCGGTGCATCAGATAGCCGAGACAATCGAGGCGGACGGCCTGGGGATCGCGCGTCAGCATGGCCGGAATCGCCGTTTGCGACAACAGGATCTCGCCGCCGGAATATTCAAAATAGCGTTCCACCGTCGAGAAGTCGCGGCCGGGGATGACATCGAGGCGGCTTTCGCCGTTGCCGCCGAGCGATCCAAAAACCGCGCCACGTTCGAGCTGCGAAAAATTGAGCCGGTCGATGTCGGGGCGGAAGCGAAAATCGGCCGCCGTGCCATCGAACGACATGCTCGCCTCGGACGGAACCTTGATGATGGCGAAGGTCTGCAGCAAATCGAGGTCGCCATGCGCGACCGGATGATCCGGAAAGCGGCGCAGCGCCAGCGCCGACTCGATAAACTCGACCGCGTGGGCGACGTCGGCGTCGGCGCCGGGACGACCGCATTCGACCGTCACCGCAGGGCAGATGGGCGCGAGCGCCGCCGACTGCACGCCGACCGGTTTGGTGAAATAGACGACGGTTCGGGAAAACAACCGCGCCAGATGAAAATGCGGCTCGCCCAAGGCGCTGACGCAAGCGTAATGCGGGTTCTGGCCGGTGTTGTTGTGGATGTCGATGCTGGCGAACGGCGCGCTTCGCCGCGCGATGTCGACCACTTCGCGCATCAGCGCGGCCGTCGGCGTGTCGGGCCGCGCCGTGCCGGGCCAGACGCGGTTGTAGTCCTCTTGATCGGGAAGCGTGCGGACATTGGCGCGCGCGGCCTCGATGTTGCCGACGAATAGAAGCATCGCGCGCGGCAACGCGGACTTGTGGTGACGCTTGAGCACGGTCTGGATGGCGCGCCATCCGGTGTCCTCATTGCCGTGCAACAGCACGCTGACGAAAAGCGGCGGCTCGCTTCGTCCGGGAATGAAGAAAAGCGAGGGGCCCGGCAGATGTTGCCACAGCGCGCCGGTCGGAGCCTCAAGCAGCGCTTCGGGAAAGGCGTCGAAACGGGTCAGCCGCGGCGGCGCGGCGACGTCCTTGCTCGGAGGGATGTGCGAGTTCATCAGCGATAACGTCTCGGCGGCGCGCCCGGAGCCTGCTCGTCGGAGCCGACGGAAGGGAGATTGCCCGCCGTATCGGCCGGGCGGGCGGTCGCGGCGGGTTTAGCGCAGTCGCCCAGATCGCACAAGCTCTTGGCCCGCAATCAGATTTCGATTTTCCGGCGAGGGCGTCCTTGCCGGCTCGCGGCCGGCTTGACTCGGGCAAGCCATAAAGTTTAAGCATGAACTAATTCGGGCATCGCCAGCGCGCCGCGGCCGCGCGGCGGGGCTTGGCGAATGCGGGCGTCATTCGGGGGAACGATTGTTGCCGATGTCATCGGATCGCGACACTGGCGAGAGCGAACCCGGCGCCGGCGCCGTCGGCGTCTGGATGCGGATGCTCGCCTGCGGCAACATCGTGCAGGCGCATCTGCGCGAGCGATTGCGCGAGGAATACGAAACGACGCTCGCCCGCTTCGACGTGCTCGCCCAGATCGATCGGCCGCCGCGCGGCCCGACCATGGGCGAACTCTCCGCGCGGCTGATGGTCACCAAGGGCAACATCACCGATCTGATCGGACGGCTGGAGGCCGACGGTCTCGTCACGCGCAAACGCTGCGATCGCGACCAGCGCATTCAATACGTGCATCTGACCGCGAAAGGCAAACGGCTGATCGACGCCATGACCGCGTCGCACGCCAAATGGCTCGCCATGCTGATGGCCGAGCTCAAGCCCGACGAGATCGAGCAACTCTACGCGATGTTCGGTCGGTTGAAGAAGGCTTTGCGACCGGCGCCGCGCCAGGCGACGGCGGCAAGAGGTGAATTGAGGGGGGCGCGATGAGACTACTCGACCCGATCAGCATCAACGGCATGAAGGTGCCGAACCGGATCATGGTGCCGGCGATGGTCACGCGGCTGTCCGGCGAGGACGGCCTGGTGAGCAAGGATATCTTCGATCGCTACGTGCGCTACGCCGAGGGCGAGGTCGGCCTGATCGTGGTCGAGGCGATGGCGATCCACGGCGGCAAGGCCGGACCGCTGCTGCGCATCAGCGGCGATGAGTTCATTCCGGGCCTCGCCGCGATGGTGGCGAAAATCCACGACACCTCGGATTCGAAGGTCGTGCCGCAGATCATCCACTTCCTCAAGATCTCGAAATCCGGCTGGCGTCAGACCGTCGACATGCTGTCGCACGATGACGTCGAGACCATTATCAAGCAATTCGGCGAGGCGGCGGCGCGCGCGCGCGAGGCCGGCTTCGACGGCATCGAGCTGCACAACGCGCATGCCTATACGCTTGCGTCGTTCGTGTCCCGCGTCAATCCGCGCAAGGACGAGTACGGCGGCGAGACGCTGGAAAATCGCCTGCGCATGATCGGGCGGGTGATGGCGAGCGTGCGCGCGCATGTCGGCGACGACTTTCCGGTCGGCATCCGTTTCCTGTCGGAGGAGTTCATCCGCGGCGGCTATACCGTGAACGAGGCGAAGCTGATCGGGCTGCGCATGGCGCAGCTCGGCGCGGATTATCTCTCGCTCTCCGTCGGCGGCAAGTTCGAGGACGCGGTGCATTCGCCGGGCCATGTGCTGCACGGCTATTCCGGTTATTCCGGCGAGCGCTGCATGCCGGGCGCGAATTATCCGAACGCGCTGCATGTCGGGCTCGCCGCCGAGATCAAGCAATTCATCAATGCCAAGGGCTACCACGTCCCCGTCATTGCCGCGGGAAAGATATCCGAGCCCGAGCTCGCCGAATCCGTGCTCGCCGACGGCAAGCTCGACATGATCGCGATCGCGCGCGGGCTGCTCGCCGATCCGGACTGGGTCAAGAAGGTTCGACTGAACCAGGCCGATCGCATCGTCAAATGTGACTACTGCAACGTCTGCAAGCAGCTCGATGGCGCGCACAAGCCGGTCATCTGCATCCTGTGGCCGCGCGGGGCGAGCCAGGCGCCGTCCTACGCGCCCGACGCGCCGGCGCCGTCGTGGAAAGACGGCCACGCGGGTCTCGCCGTCGTGCCCCATAATGGCGGGGCGACGCTGACCTGGTCGAAGGCCGAAGGCGCGCCAGCCTATTACGACATCCATCGCGTCGACGACGGCAACAATGTCAAGATCATCGACGCGGTCAAGGTCACGCGCTGTGTCGATTCGACGGTGGTGGCGGGTGTAAGCTATCGCTATTTTCTGCGGGCGTGCGACGCCTCCGGCGCGGCAAGCCCGCCTTCCGAATCCGTTCGGCTCGACCTGCCGCTCGCCGGATTGGCGACGCCGGTCCGCCAGCCCGACACGGTCTGATCGCGCGAAGCTGCGACGGGCGGAGTTGGCGACGGCGAAACGGAAAACGGCGCTTCGGCCAACGGAATCGAGGCGCCAGCATTGGGGGAGGCAGGAATGTCCGCGCTCTATCAGAGCTTCAACCTTTACGACGGCTTCAACATCCTGCGGATCATCTGCGGCGCGTTCTTCATCCCGCATATTGTCGGCAAGTTCGTGGAACCGGCGGCGCTCAACTTTTTCGTCGCGGCGAAGTTCAAGCCGCCGGCGACTTGGATGTACGTCGCCGGCGTCATCGAGATCGCGTTGGCGGCCGGCCTGATTTTCGGGATCTACACGACCTATGTCGCCGCGCTCGCCGCGATCCATCTCGCGGTCGCGGCGGTGGCGATCCACCGCGTCAGCGGCGGCAAATGGCTGTGGAACATCGGCGGAAGCGAATACGCGGTATTCTGGGCCATCTGCTGCGTCGTGGTGGCGATGCATGGCTGATCGGCCTCGCGATCCGCCGCTGTGGCGGTCGGCGCGCGATTGCACTATTCTTGAAAAACCCGAGGTCGGCGGCATCGTCCGTGATCCGCCGACCGAACCCCGCCAATTGAAACCGCGCACGCCATGTCAGGGCGCCGCGTCAATCCAACGAGACAGGAAAGCTTCCCGATGAGCAGCGCTCTCTTTTCACCGATCACGATGCGCGGACTGACCCTGCCCAACCGGATCGTGGTCTCGCCGATGTGCCAATACGCGTCGGTCGACGGATCGGCGACCGACTGGCAGCTCATGCATCTGGGTAGCTTCTCGCTCGGGTCCGCCGGCCTCCTGATGACGGAAATGACCAACGTCAATCCGGCCGGCCGCATCACCCACAAATGCGCGGGCATGTGGTCGGACGGGAACGAGGCCGCGCTCAAGCGCGTGCATGACTTCTGCCGAACCTTCGGCGTGGCCAAGCTCGGGGTCCAGCTCGGTCATGCCGGCCGCAAGGGATCGGCGACGCCGCCGGCCGCCGGCGGCAAGGCGCTGACGCCAGAGGAAAACGCCTGGGTAACCGAGGCGCCGTCGGCCTTGCCCTACGACCAGGGCTGGCCGGCGCCGCGCGCGATGACCACGGGCGACATCGCGCGCCTGATCGAAGAATTCGTCGCCGCCGCGCGCCGGATCGATCGCATCGGCTTCGACGTGATCGAACTGCATGGCGGCCACGGCTATCTGCTGCATCAATTCATGTCGCCGCTGTCGAACCAGCGCGACGATGAGTTCGGCGGAAGCTTCGAGAACCGGATTCGCCTGACGCTGGAAGTGTTCAAGGCGGTGCGCGCCGCCGTTACCGACGACAAGCCGATCGGCATCCGCGTTTCCGCGACCGACTGGGTCGATGGCGGCTGGACGCCGGAGGAGACGGTCAAGCTCGCCAGCGCGCTCAAGGCGCTCGGCTGCGATTACATGGACGTGTCGAGCGGCGGCCTCGATCCGCGGCAGCGGATTCCGCTCGCGCCGGCCTATCAGGTGCCGTTCGGCGAGACGGTGCGCAAGGAAACCGGCATCAAGACGATGTCGGTCGGGCTGATCACCGAGGCGCGCCTTGCCGAGGACATCATCGCGTCCGGCAAGGCCGACTTCGTCGCGCTCGGACGCGGCGTCATGTACGATCCGCGCTGGGCCTGGCACGCTGCCGAGGAGCTCGGCGCCGAGACGCCCTACGCGCCGAAGATGATGGCGTGCCATCCGAAGATGCGCCCGCAGGTGTTCCCGAAGCGCGGTTGACCACGCCGCGTGACCGCGCACGCATCCCGATCGACGCATCAGGCCGGCGGGCGACCTTGCCGGGGCGCCTATGGCTTCTTGATCGCGAGCAGCAGGTTGGATTCGTTCGGCCGCCAGCGATAGCCGATGCCGAAATCCATCGGCCGGCTCGCCTTGAAGAGCTCGGCGTAGTCCTTCTGATAGGTGCCGGGGAAGATGCCGAGCGGCGCGTGGTAACGGCCGAACGGCGAGAATTGCCACTTGTCCTTGCCGAAATGACGCAGCGGAATTCCTGAATCATCCTGCACGACGACGGCGCTGTTGGCGGCGATGAAATCGCGAACCTTGCTAAAGCCGCCCGAATGCAGAAGATAGGACGCGCTCTTGATCAGGCTGTCGCCGGGAGCGAGCTTCTCGCAGAATTTCGGAAAGCCGGTGAGGGAGAAGCCGTCGTCGGCGAGATTGGTGCTGAAGTAATAGAGAGTCTTGGCCGCGCCGCTGTCGTCGGTGAAGGCGATCTTGACGCCCTGAGCGGCGTTGCGTCCGAGCGCGGCATCGCTCGCGACGTGTTCGACGCCTTGCTCGTCGAGCTTGACCGGCGTGACCTCGCGGATCGTCTTGCCGGAGCGGGCCAGGAACACGTAGAGCAGCGGCATGGCGCCATTGATCTGGCCGGCGCGCAAGTCGGACTTCATGTGCTTGGTGATGAAGAAGCTGAACGACAGGATCGAGCCGAGCGAGTACTCGACATTGCGCAGCGCCGCGGCGACGGTTCCGCGCGGCAGCTTGGTCAGATCGGGCACCGCGCCGACCGGTTCGAGCGCGCTCAGCACATAGGTCGTGGCCTTCGGATAGAAGGCGTCGGCGTAAAGAAAATCCGGACCGCTGAACATGTAGAACATCGTCGGCCGCGGCGTCGGCAGGTTGGCCTGGGTCCAGGTCCTGATCCTCGAAATCTGACGCTGCTCGAGCTTGCCGAAGGCGGTGTCGAAAAACTTGGCGTGTTGGCGCCAGGCCGGATCGTTCGTCAGCGCGGCGAGCGGCGAGTCCGTCGACACCGGCATGCCGGCGAGAAAGCGCGCGGTGTCGTTGGCCGTCGACGCGTCGGCGGCGCGCGCGGCGAGGCTCGCCGAGCAAACCATGACGCCGGCGATTATCGCGAGTTTGAGGTGCTGAAGCATCTAGTCACGACTCCGGATTGTTGCGGCGGAAGTTGCGGCGGCGTGCCAGCGCGATAGCCAGTAGAGTCCGACACCGGACGCCATGATCACCGCGCCGGCGAGCGACTGCCAGGGGCGCTCGGTCGCGAGGTAGTACATCATGAAGGCGGTCACCGCGAGGAATATCGCGGGCGTCACCGGATATCCCCACGCGCGATAGGGCCTGGGCAGGTCGGGCCGCTGGATACGCAATTTGATCACGCCGAGAACGGTGAAGAACGAGCAGGTCAGCAGGCTGAACTGGATGAAGTCGAGCACCGATTCGAAACTCTGCGTCAGCAGCAGCAGGCTGGCGACGACAAGCTGGAACAGGATCGCGGCCACCGGCGCGCCGCCGGCCGTGGTGCGCGCGAACACGCGCATCACCGGAACGTCCTCGCCCATGGTCATCGTCACGCGCGGGCCGATCCACATCATCGCGGCGACCGAGGAGACGAGGCCGATGCAGATCAGCGCGCCGACGAGCAGGCCGCCGGTCGGCCCGAAGATGTGGGTGCCGGCGACCTGCGCCACGTCGAGCTGCCCGGCCAGCTTGTCGATCGGCGTCGCGCGGAGGAAAACGGCGTTGAGGAGAACGTAGAGCAGGAGAACGATCGCGGTTCCGCCGAGCAGCGCGCGCGGCAGGTCGCGCGGCGGGTCCTTCATCTCGCCGATGATATAGGTCGCCGCGTTCCAGCCGGAATAGGAATACATCACGAAGACGAGACCGATCGCGAACGGGGCGGTGAAGACCGCGCGGGCGGCCTCGGTCGACGGCGCGAAGGAGATCGGCTGGGCCGGCACCATCGTGAACCCGGCGATGATGAAAACGACGATGAGCGCGATCTTGATCGCGGTCGAGATTACCTGAAACCGGCTGCTCAGCCCGATGCCGCCGATGCCGATCAGCGAGACGAACCACACCAGAGCGAGCCCGAGAACGAGGGGCGAGGCGCCCGGGATGAACGGCTTGGCGTATTCACCGAAGGCCATGGCCGCGAGCGCGACCGGCGCGGCGAAGCCGACCGTCGCCGACAGAAAGCCGGCCATGAAACCGAAGGCGGGATGATAGGAGCGATTGAGCAGATTGTATTCGCCGCTCGATCGCGGGAACATGGCCGCGAGCTCGGCATAGGACAGCGCCCCGCACAGCGCGACGCCGCCGCCGACGATCCACAGCAGGATCAGCGTGAAGCCCGCGTGGATGTCCTTCACCTGGAAGCCGAGGCTGGTGAAGACGCCGATGCCGATCATGTCGGCGACGACGATCGCCGTCGCGGTCACCAGCGTGACGCGGGAGCCGCCGTGCACGGAATGCGTGGAGGTCGCCGCGCGTTCGGGTTCCATGCTGACCATTTGGGTCGGCGCCGTGGCGTCGCGGGCTCTGCGGCCGCGCCTTTGCCGCATGTCGACAGGGTTAATAAGGAATGAATTTCTTGTCCAGCGCGGATCAGTCGCGCGCCCCGCGCCCGCTCCAAATCGTGGCCACGCCCACCTTCAGGGGTGTTTCAGCCGCGTCATTTCGATGCTTAAGGGGTTGAAATTGCTAATATTTACCAGAGCGAACGAAACTGGTCGCGCGGCGCGCCGGGACGCGAAACACATATTGCCGCCAGAATCCAATGCTTAATAAAATGCTTGCATATTCGTGGGGGTAGTGTGTCGCGCGGTAACTCGCGCAAGATCGGACGGAGACTCGGTGCTGAGAAGATTTGGCGCGGAAGCGTGCGTGACCATGGCTCGGCATTGGGGATAGTGGGCGGTTTCGGGGAATGGTGAAAGCCGAAGAGCACATGCGGTTCGCCGTGCAGGCGCGCGATCGTTGGTCCGCGGGACCGGCGCCGCGAACTTACGCGCCGCAATCTTACGCGCCACAGTCCCAAGCGCCACGGTCCCAAGCGCCAAGGTCCCACGCGCCTCAATCTCACGCCCCGCACATCTACGCGCCGCGCGGGTTCGCGCCGACGCCGGTCGCGGCGGAATCCTTCGCGCCGAAACCGCGCGCGGCCAAGCGTGCCCGGCGCGCCGACGGTGGCAAGGGCCTGCCATGGGTCATCGCCTCGTGCCTCGGCTTTGTCGCCGCCGGCATCGTCGCGCAGGGCGTCTTCTTCGCCGACACCGAGGCGCTCGCCAAGGGCGACGCGCTAGTTCGCCGTTCGGACCTTCGCGTGGGGACGGCTCCCGTGAAAGGCGATCGTCTTGTCGCAATTCCCGGCCAGGACGCGGTCGGCGCGATCGAACCCGTGCTTTCCTTCAACGAGCGGTTCTCGGCGCTGAGCGACGATCCCTCCCGCCGGGCGGTGGACGCGGCGCCCGCGACCAGAAACGTCGCGTCCGGGGCCAAGACAAAGACCGAGGCCAAATCCGAGGCCCTGCCGCCGCCCTACAAGGTCGCCTCGCTGACGATGCGGCCGCCGGTCGAGACAAAACCGCGGATCGACCTGCCGCTCGCGCGCGAATCCGAGACGCGCCTGATCCCGTTCGAGAACTCCGCCTTTCCTTATTACGGCAAGAACCCGCGAACCAACGCGCCATTTCTCAATGTCTCCGACGACGGCCGTCGCGGACGGCGCGGCGCCGGCGGGCGCGTCTATTGGCACGACGAAACCTACGCCGACAACCGCGTCCTCGTTCACGTGCCCAAGACGTTCGACGCGCGCAAGCCGGGCGTGATCGTCCTGTTCTTCCACGGCAACGGCGCGACGCTGGAGCGCGACGTGCGCGACCGCCAGCGCGTGCCGCAGCAGATCTCCGAATCCGGCGCGAACGCGGTGCTGCTCGCTCCGCAACTCGCGGTCGACGCGGCCGACTCCAGCGCCGGCAAGTTCTGGCAGCCGGGCGCGCTCAAGCGTTTCCTTCTGGAATCCTCCGCGCACCTTGCTCGCCTCTACGGCGATCCGGCCGCGGCCAAGACCTTCGCGTCGATGCCGGTGGTGATCGTGGCCTATAGCGGCGGCTACGTGCCGGCGGCGTGGGCGTTGCACGTCGGCGGACTCGACGGCCGCGTGCGCGGCGTCGTGCTGCTCGACGCGCTCTATGGCGAGCTCGACAAGTTCGCCTCGTGGATCGAGAAGAACCCGTCTGGCGTCTTCGTCAGCGCCTACACGCGCTACACGCGCCGGCGCGACGACCAGCTCGTCAATATTCTGAGCGAGAAGGGCATCGAGGTCGGCCGGGGAATGAGCCGCTCGCTTCGCCCGGGAACGGTCGCGTTCGTCGCCACGCGCGACGGCATCACCCATCGCGACTACGTCACGAATGCGTGGACCGGAAACCCGATCAAGGACGTGCTCGCCCGGATGAGCGAATTCCGTAGCTGAGGCGGCGCGCGCCCGCGCGGGGGAGCTTGCCCGCGCGGCCCCGGATTTCGCGTTGGCTTTCGCCTCAGGTTTCCTTGAAGCCGTAATCGGGAATGCCCTGTTCGTTGCCGTAATATTTGTACGGCAGGAACTTGCCCGACATCGTGATGTGGACGCGGTCGCCCTTGGGGTTGGGCTCGCGCTCGAATTGCATGTTGAAGTCGATCGCCGACATGATGCCGTCGCCGAACTCCTCCTCGATCAGGGCTTTCCAAGCCGGTCCGTTGACCATCACCAGCTCGTAGAAGCGGTATATCAGCGGGTCGGTCGGCGGCATCGGCACGCCGGCGCCGCGATACGGCACCTCGTTGAGCATGCGCGCTTCCGTCTCGCTCAGGCCGAACAGCGCGGCGGCCTTGGCCGCCAGCGGCTTGACCAGCTTCATCTGGCCGAGCAGCGCGCCGACCACGAGCACCGGCGACATGCCGCCGATCTCGTCGCAGATGTACTTCCAGGTCCAGCCCTTCTCGCGCTTGATGTCGAGAATCTTTTCGGTGAGGTCGGCGCGTGTCATGAAATGATCTCCCAGGCTCGAAATGAATGGGTCAGGCCACCTTGCGGTCGTCGCGCGTCGGCGGAACCGGTTGCGGCTGGATTTGCGGGCAGATGACCGGCGGCCGGCGCCGGTCGTATTCGCTAGGTATCGCTGACTTGAACGTCTTTGAGCGCACGACGAGGAAGTCGATGAGGTGATTGCGGATGGCGTAATAGGCGGGGTGGCGGTGAAGCTGGTCGCGTACCCGGCCCTTGGGCAGCGGGTTCTCGACGATCTCGGCCACCATCGCGTCCGGCCCGTTGGTCATCAGGACGATCTTGTCGGCGAGATAGATCGCCTCGTCGACGTCGTGAGTGATCATGAACACGGTTTGGCCGGTCTCCAGGCAAATCCGCCGCACTTCGTCCTGCAAGGTGCCGCGGGTCAGCGCGTCGAGCGCGGAGAACGGCTCGTCCATCAGCATGATCTTCGGCTCGATCGAGAGCGCGCGGGCGATGCCGACGCGCTGCTTCATGCCGCCCGACAGTTGCGCGGGCTTCTTGGTCTCGGCGCCCTTCAGCCCGACCTTCTCGATGAAACGCTGGGCGTGCTCCTCGATCCGGCTTCGCGGCCAGTCGCGCCAGCGCGAGGACACGGCGTAGGCGACGTTGCCCATCACCGTGCGCCACGGCAGCAGCGCGTGGCTTTGGAAGATCACGGCGCGGTCGAGCGAGGGGCCGACGATTTCCTGGCCGTCGACGATGGCCACGCCGCCGTCGGGAAGATCGAGCCCGGACAGGATGTTCAGCACGGTGGTCTTACCGCACCCCGAATGGCCGATCATGCAGATGAATTCGCCCTTGGCGATCGAGAACCAGATGTCGTCGAATACGGTGGTGAACTGACCGTCGGCGCCCTTGAAGCGGCGCGTGATGCCCTCGATGGAAATGAACCTGTCGCTCATGCCGCTCACTCCGGAAAGCTTACGGCGCGCGCGAGCCGCGCCAATCCCTGATCGAGCAGCATGCCGACCAGGCCGATCACCAGGATCGAGGTGATGACGTTGGTGATCGAAAGGTTGTTCCACTCGTTCCAGACGAAGTAGCCAATGCCGGTTCCGCCGACCAGCATCTCGGCGGCGACGATGACGAGCCAGGCGATGCCGATGGAAATGCGCATGCCGGTGACGATGGTCGGCGCCGCCGCCGGCAGAATCACGGTGAAGGCGCGGCGGATGCTGCCGACCTCGAGCGTGCGCGCGACATTGAGCCATTCGGCGCGGACGCTAGCGACGCCGAACGCGGTGTTGATCAACATCGGCCATAGCGAGCAGATGAAAATGACGAAGATCGAGGAGATCGACGAATCCTTGATGGTGTAGAGCGCGAGCGGCATCCACGCCAGCGGCGAGACCGGCTTCATCACCTGAATGAACGGGTCGAGCGCGCGCGACATCAACGGCGACATGCCGATCAGGAAGCCGAGCGGCAAGGCGACGGCGATGGCGATGAAATAGCCGATCGCGACGCGGCCGATCGAATAGGCGAGCTGAATGCCGATGCCCTTGTCGTTGGGGCCGCGATCGTAAAACGGCTCCTTGAGATGTTTCCAGATCGTCGCCGCCACGTCGAGGGGGCCAGGCATCGCGGACTTGCCTTGCGTCGCGGTCGCGCCCATCAGCTTGGCATATTCCGGATCGAGCGCGCGGGTCGCGCCCGATCCCGACACGGCGATATGCCAAGCCAACGCCAATGTCGCGAGAATGGCGAGGGAAAGGATGGCGGCGCGGAAGTTGAGGTTGCTTGCCCGCATGGTCTTAAGCGCGCTTGATCTTGAACGAGGCGATGTAGTCCTCCGGCTTGGCGGGGTCGAATGTCTTGCCCATCACCACGAATGGCTTGCTCGTGGCGGCGGGCGCCGTCAGGCCCATTTCCTTCATCAGCTTGGCCGCGTCGGTGGCGAGATAGACCTGGCGCGCGACCCCGGCGTAATCGATGTCGCCCTTGATCTGGCCCCAGCGCTTCATCTGCGACAGGATCCAGATGGCGAAGCTCTCCCAGGGGAACGGATCGAAGTCGATGCGGTCGGGCACGTTGCGCACGTTGCCGAGGCCGTCGGCGAAGGTTCCCGTCAGCACCTGCTCGACCACGGTGACGGGCTGGTTGAGATAGTTCGCCGGCGCGATCGCCTCGGCGATCTGCTTGCGATTGGTGGGCTTTGAGGCGAAGGCGGTCGCATCGATGATCGCCTTGAGCAGCGCGGCGTAGGTGTTGGGCGAGGTGGTGATGAATTCCTTCGACGCGGCGAAGGCGCAGCAGGGATGCCGATCCCAGATTTCCTTGGAGAGAATGTGAATGAAGCCGACGCCGTCATAGACCGCGCGCTGATTGACCGGGTCGGGCGCGAGGAAGCCGTCGATATTGTCGGCGCGCAGATTGGCGACCATTTCCGGCGGCGGCACCGCGCGGATCTGCACGTCGGTGTCCGGATCGACGCCGTGCTCGGCGAGATAATAGCGCAACAGATAGTTGTGCATCGAATAGTCGAACGGAACGGCGAATTTGAATCCCTTCCAGCTCGCCGGGTCGCGCTTGTCCTTGTGCTTGATCGACAGCGTGATCGCCTGGCCGTTGATGTTTTCGACCGCCGGCATGGTGTAGGGGATCGGATTGGAGCCCGCGCCGAGCGAGATCGCGAGCGGCATCGGCGACAGCATGTGGGCGGCGTCGTATTCCTTGTTGATGGTCTTGTCGCGGATGACGGCCCAGCCGGCGGTCTTGATGACATCGACGTTGAGGCCCTGCTTCTCGTAGAAGCCCATCGGCTTGGCCATGATGATGGGCGTGGCGCAGGTGATGGGAATGAAGCCGACCTTGAGATCCTTCTTCTCGATCGGGCCGCCGCTGGCGAACACCTCGGTCGCCGCGGCGATCGGGAAGATGGTCGAGACCGCCGCGACGGCCGTCGAGGCGCCGACCGCCTTGATGAAGGCGCGGCGGTGCTGGTCGACGGGGAAGAGCGCGCGCATCACCGCGTTCTCGACCGCGCGCCTCAGGCGAAAGTCTTCGTCGCCGACCGCTTTCGCGTTATCCGCGACGATCGCGTCGTGCTCGTCCTGCGTGCGATGCTGTCCGCAGGCGCAGCCGTTGGTGGACAGACGAAAGCGGCGGTCGAACGGATTGTTGAAGATGGCCATGTAGCGCTCCATTCCATGCGCGACGCGCGTCGGCGTCGATTGCGCCGAAAAGAGCAAGGGGCATGCCATCCCTCGCGGCGGCGCGACATGGGCGCGCGGGGCGCGAAATGAATGTGTGATTTCACAGTCACTTGAGCGTGCGACGCGCCAAATGGTCGCGGCGGTCGATCGCGCCGTGGTCGCCGGAAGAGTCTGCTTGCGACAATGCATTGCTCAATCGGCGAACAGATTTGCACCTGAAATGATCAGCGGTGCTCACCGAATGGCGGAAACCTGCTCGGTTCCGCGTCAGCACGCCCAAGGAAGAGCGGCGGAAATCGACGCCGTCCGCGCGCGCGAGATTGCCGGTCGCGAGATTCAATGATGCGCGGACGCCGGCGAATTTTCTCGACGTGGAAAGCGTCGGCGTCGCGCGCGCGGCACTAGCCACGTCTGTCCGCGCCTTGAAACACGCCCACGCCTTACGAAAACGGACGAGAGAGGGAAGGCGGCATAAGGGAGCTCAAAAATTATGCAATTGGCAATATATTGAACTGACTGCCTATGAATTAATCACGTGCCTGCCTTGTTAATCGCGGTAACTGGTGCTTCCGCACGAAATTATATCAATATAGCAATGCCTTATATCAATTTCCGCTGTTTGGCACAGGTCTTGCGAAACCGTTAAGCGCGAGGCCAGGACCCAACCTGGTCGCGCCCGCTCAAACAGAGGACCGTTCAATGCTCCATTCACTTCGCGCGGCTGCGCTGCGGCCGATTTCCCGGGGATGGCTGCTCGCCACCGCCGGACTGGCGCTGGGCCTTGCCTCGGTGTTGCCGGCGAAAGCCCAGGACACCATCAAGGTTGGCATTCTCCATTCGCTTTCCGGAACGATGGCCATCAGCGAGACCACGCTGAAGGACACCATGCTCTTCCTCATCGACGAGCAGAACAAGAAGGGCGGCCTGCTCGGCAAGAAGCTCGAGGCGGTGGTCGTCGATCCGGCGTCCAACTGGCCGCTGTTCGCGGAAAAGGCGCGCGAGCTGATCACCAAGGAGAAGGTGGCGGCGGTGTTCGGCTGCTGGACCTCGGTGTCGCGCAAGTCCGTGCTGCCGGTGTTCAAGGAACTCAATTCGATCCTGTTCTATCCGGTGCAATACGAAGGCGAGGAGAGCGAGCGCAACGTCTTCTACACCGGCGCGGCGCCGAACCAGCAGGCGATCCCCGCGGTCGACTACCTGATGAAGGAAGAGAAGGTGCAGCGCTGGGTGCTGGCCGGCACCGACTACGTCTATCCGCGCACCACCAACAAGATTCTCGAGGCCTACCTCAAGTCCAAGGGCGTCGCCGAGAGCGACATCATGATCAACTACACGCCGTTCGGCCATTCCGATTGGCAGACGATCGTGGCCGACATCAAGAAGTTCGGTTCCGCGGGTAAGAAGACGGCGGTGGTCTCCACCATCAACGGTGACGCCAACGTTCCGTTCTACAAGGAACTCGGCAACCAGGGCATCAAGGCGACCGACATTCCGGTCGTGGCGTTCTCGGTGGGCGAGGAAGAACTCGCCGGCATCGACACCAAGCCGCTGCTCGGGCATCTGGCCGCCTGGAACTACTTCCAGTCGATCAAGAATTCCGGCAACGACGAATTCATCGCCAAGTGGAAGGCGTTCACCAAGAATCCGAAGCGCGTGACCAACGACCCGATGGAAGCCCACGTCATCGGCTTCGCCATGTGGGTCAAGGCGGTCGAGAAGGTCGGCTCCACCGATCCGGACAAGGTCATCGCCGCGCTGCCCGGCATCGAGGCGCCGAACCTGACCGGCGGCGTGTCGAAGATGCTGCCGAACCATCACATCACCAAGCCCGTCTTCATCGGCGAGATCAAGGCCGATGGGCAGTTCGACGTGGTGTGGAAGACCGACGGCCTGGTGCCGGGCGCGGCCTGGTCGCCTTATCTTGAAGGCTCCAAGGATCTTGAAGCCGACTGGGTGACGCTCAATTGCGGCAACTACAACAAGGTCACCAAGAAGTGCGGCGGCTGATCGGATCGACGCATCGTCATGCCGTAAGACCATCAACTTGAACCTTGGAAAGGCGGCGCGAACCGCCGCCTTTCCCACCACCTGCCGGGGGTGTCTCGTGTTCGCTCAATTCGTTCGCTTATGGCGCGTCGTCGTTCGCGCGTCGCTGCTGGTCGTGCTCTCGTCGATGCCGCTGATGGCGGGTCCGTTCGAGGACGCGGTCGAGAAGTTCGCCAATGATTCCTTCGCCGATACCGAGGCCGCCATCGGCGCGATTTCGGCGAGTTCCGATCCGCGCGCGCCGGCGATCATCGCCGCGCTGCAGGAGGGCCGTCTGCTCGCCGATCAGGCGGGGCGTCGCGTCTTCATCAAGGCCCGCGACGGCCAACTGACCGACGCGGCCTCCGGCGCGGCGGTCGCCGGCCAGGTCAATGCGAGCGCGGTACGCCTCAACAATCGCCTGCGTCGCGTGGTCGAGGCCTCGCTCGGCGCGGTGAGCTTGCAGGCTCCGGAGACGTCCAAGCGCCTGGACGCGGCGCACGCGCTGTTCAAGAGCCGCGACGAGGCGATGTTGGGCGCGCTGGAAACGGCTCTCGGGGTCGAAAAGGACGCCTCCGTCAAGGCCGCCTTCGAACAAGCGCGCGCCGTCATCCTCTTGGGGAAGGCCGACGCCACCGATCCGGAAAAGATCGACGCGGTCGCCCTCATCCGCGCGCGCGGGGATCAGGAAGCGCTGGCGGTGCTAACCAACCTGCCGGCCGGCACGTCGGTCGCGGTCGCGCGCACGGCGGCCTCCGCGGCCAAGGCGGTCGAAAATCGTCTGGCGGCCTGGGGCGCGGTGCAGAACGCCTGGTACGGCCTCTCGCTCGGGTCGGTCCTGCTGCTCGCCGCGATCGGCCTTGCCATCACCTTCGGCGTGATGGGCGTCATCAACATGGCGCATGGCGAGATGGTGATGCTCGGCGCTTACACGACATTCGTCGTCCAGGACGTGATCCGCGCCTCGTATCCGGCGTTGTTCGACTATTCGCTGCTGATCGCGGTGCCGCTCGCCTTTCTCGTCGCCGGCTTCATCGGCGTGCTGATCGAACGCGGCGTCATCCGCTTTCTCTACGGCCGGCCGCTGGAGACGCTGCTGGCGACGTTCGGCCTGTCGCTGATTCTGCAGCAGGCGGTGCGCACGATCTTCGGACCGACGAACCGCGAGGTCGGCGCGCCGTCCTGGATGAGCGGAGCCTTCGACGTCGGGCAGATGACGATCACCTACAACCGCCTCTGGATCATCCTGTTCACGCTGGCGGTCTTCGTCGTCCTGCTGTTGATGCTGCGCTTCACGCGCCTGGGGCTGGAAATGCGCGCGGTGACGCAGAACCGCGCCATGGCCGCCTCGATGGGGATCGCCACTTCGCGCATCGACGCGCTGACATTCGGCCTCGGTTCCGGCATCGCCGGCATCGCCGGCGTGGCGCTGTCGCAGATCGACAATGTCAGCCCGAATCTCGGCCAAGGCTACATCATCGACAGTTTCATGGTGGTGGTGTTCGGCGGCGTGGGCAATCTGTGGGGCACGCTGGTCGGCGCGCTGACGCTCGGCGTCGCTAACAAATTCCTCGAACCGGTCGCCGGCGCCGTGCTCGGCAAGATCGCGATCCTGGTGCTCATCATCCTCTTCATCCAGAAGCGCCCGCGCGGACTGTTCGCGCTCAAGGGCCGGGCGGTGGAATCATGAGGCCGTTCGCCGTCATTCGCGCGCTCGATCGCGGCTCGACGATCTTTCTCGCCGTGGTCGCGGCGGTGGGCGTGCTGGTTCCACTGCTCAATCTGCTGACGCCGGAATCCTCGCCGCTGCACGTGCCGACCTATCTGGTCGCGCTGTTCGGCAAATATGTGTGCTACGCGCTGCTCGCGCTGTCGATCGACCTGATCTGGGGCTATTGCGGCATTCTCTCGCTCGGCCACGGCGCGTTCTTCGCGCTCGGCGGCTATGCCATGGGCATGTATCTGATGCGCCAGATCGGCAATCGCGGCGTGTACGCCAATCCGACCCTGCCGGACTTCATGGTGTTCCTGAACTGGAAGGAACTGCCGTGGTATTGGCACGGCTTCGACATGTTCTGGTTCGCGATGCTGATGGTGGTCGCGGTGCCGGGGCTTCTCGCCTTCGCCTTCGGCTGGCTCGCGTTCCGCAGCCGCGTCACCGGCGTCTACTTCTCGATCATCAGTCAGGCGATGACCTTCGCGCTGATGCTTGGCTTCTTCCGCAATAATTTCGGGTTCGGCGGCAACAACGGCCTGACCGATTTCAAGGACATTCTCGGCTTCAGCGTGCAGGCGCCGGGAACGCGGGCGGCGCTGTTCGCGCTGTCGTGCCTGGCGCTGATCGGCGGCTTCCTCGTCTGCCTCGCGATCGTGCGCTCGAAATTCGGCAAGGTACTGATCGCGGTGCGCGACGCGGAGACGCGCACGCGCTTCCTCGGCTACCGCGTCGAGCACTACAAGCTGCTCGTCTTCACCCTGTCGGCGTGCATGGCGGGCATCGCCGGCGCGCTCTACGTGCCGCAGGTCGGCATCATCAATCCGAGCGAGTTCGCCCCGGCCAACTCGATCGAGGCGGTGATCTGGGTCGCGGTCGGGGGGCGGGGCACGCTGACCGGCGCCGCGCTCGGAGCGGTGGTGGTCAATTACGCCAAGACCTACTTCACCTCCGGCGTGCTGGCGCCGTATTGGCTGTTCATGCTCGGCGGCCTGTTCGTCGGCGTCACCTTGCTGATGCCGCGCGGCATCGTCGGCTCGCTGCGGCATTGGCGCGAGAAATATCGGGAACGCCGCGCCGCCGGCAACGCGGCCGGCGACGCGGTCGCGGCGGAGTGACGATGATGGAGACGCGCGAAACCTCGGCCATGCTCTATCTCGACGGCGTCAGCGTGTCGTTCGACGGCTTTCGCGCGTTGAACGCCCTTTCGCTCACCATCGAGCCCGGCGAGATGCGGGCGATCATCGGCCCCAACGGAGCCGGCAAGACGACGATGATGGACGTCATCACCGGCAAGACCCGTCCCGACGAAGGCGAGGTCGTGTTCGACGGCGGCACCGACCTGATCCGGCTGGACGAGGCGGAAATCGCCAAGCTCGGCATCGGCCGCAAGTTCCAGAAGCCGACCGTGTTCGAGGGGCAGACGGTGGAAGACAACCTCCTGCTGGCGCTGAAAGCCGACCGGCGCGTGCGCGGAACGCTGTTCTGGACGCAGGGCAAGGAGGAGGCCGCGCGCATCGACCAGGTGCTCTCGATCATCCGTCTCGGCGAGGCGCGCGACCGCCTCGCCGGAAGCCTGTCGCACGGCCAGAAGCAATGGCTTGAAATCGGCATGCTGCTGGCCCAGGACCCCAAGCTTCTCCTGGTCGACGAGCCGGTCGCGGGCATGACCGACGTGGAGACGCACCAGACCGCGGAACTGCTCAAGGAGATCAACCGCGACAAGACCGTCATCGTGGTCGAGCACGACATGGCGTTCGTGCGCGAGCTCGGCGTGCGCGTCACGGTGCTGCACGAAGGCTCCGTGCTGGCGGAAGGATCGATCGATCAGGTCTCCGCCAACGCCCGCGTTATCGAAGTCTATCTGGGACGCTGAGCCATGCTCGAAGTCAACGCGATCGACCTCCATTACGGCGCGGCGCAGGCGCTGCGCGGAGTTTCGCTGGTGGCGGAGACGGGGAAGGTGACCTGCGTGCTCGGCCGCAACGGTGTCGGCAAGACCAGCCTGCTGCGCGCGCTGGTCGGCCAGCAGCCGATCTCGAAGGGTGCCGTGGTGCTCGGCGGCGAGGACATCTCCCGTCTCAAGCCGTTCGAACGGGCGCGCCGCGGCGTCGGCTACGTGCCGCAGGGGCGCGAAATCTTTCCCCTGCTGACCGTCGCGGAAAACCTCAAGACCGGCTTCGCGCCGCTCCGGCGCAAGGACCGCGACATTCCCGACGACGTGTTCTCGCTGTTTCCGGTGCTGGAAACGATGCTCAATCGCAGGGGCGGCGACCTTTCCGGCGGCCAGCAACAACAGCTCGCCATCGGCCGCGCGCTGGTGATGCGCCCGCGCGTGCTGCTGCTCGACGAGCCGACCGAGGGCATCCAGCCGTCGATCATCAAGGACATCGGCCGGTCGATTTCCTATTTGCGAAGTCTCGGCAATATGGCGATTATCCTGGTCGAGCAATATCTCGATTTCGCCTGCGAGCTCGGCGACCAATTCGCCGTGATGGACCGGGGCGCGATCACCTACACCTGTGATCGGGAGTCACTCGACGTTGCGGCGCTGGGACGGGCAATGGCACTCTAGGGCATTTCCCGGCGGCGCGGCGGCGTTCACGCCGATGTTGAAATCCGCATGAGCCAAATTCCGCGAAACGAACAGGCCGCGATCTTCGCCGCCAATCGCGCCAGGGGCACGGCGCGGGTGGAAGTCGCGCGCGTGGGCGGGGTGTCGCGCCGCGCGCGGGTTCACGAGGCGGGCTCCCTGCGCGTGAGGTTTCCGACGCCCGAGGCGGACGAATTGTCGGCGATCTTCATCAACACCGCGGGCGGCATCGCGGGCGGCGATTGCTTCGACATCGCCGTAGCGGTCGAGCGCGGGGCGGCGGTGACGGTGACGACCGCGGCGGCGGAAAAGATCTACCGCTCCGAGGGCGACGACGCGGTGCTCAACGTCGCCTTGCGGGTGGACGCGGACGCGCGACTGCGCTGGATGCCGCAGGAAACGATCCTGTTCGACGGCGCGCGCGTGCGCCGGCGCTTCGATGTCGACCTCGCCGAGGAGGCGAGCCTGGTGATGTGCGAGATCGTCGTGTTCGGGCGCGGCGCGCATGGTGAGCGGATGACCGCCGGCCGCTTTATCGATCACTGGCGGGTGCGCCGCGGCGGCCGGCTGATCTTCGCCGACTCGACGCGGCTCGAGGACGACATCGCCGGCCTGCTCGCCCATCCGGCGGGCGGGGGAGGGCGCGTCGCGTTCGGCACCATGCTGGTCGCGCCGGCCGACGAGGAATTCGCCCGGCGCATGCGCGGCGACGGCGATCGCCACGCCGGAGAATTCGGCGTGTCGTCATGGAACGGAATGGCGCTCGCCCGCTTTTGCGCAAGCGAGGCGATGACGTTGCGCGCGGACATGGCGGCGGCGCTGTCGCTCGCCGGCATCGGCGCGCCGCGCCTGTGGCTCAACTGATCGGGAATCGTCTCATGCATCTTACGCCGAGGGAAAAGGACAAACTCTTGATCGCGATGGCCGCGATCGTGGCGCGGAAGCGGCTGGAGCGCGGCGTCAAGCTCAACCACCCCGAGGCTGTGGCGTTGATCACCGACTTCATTCTCGAAGGCGCGCGCGACGGCCGCACCGTCGCCGAACTGATGGAGGCCGGCGCCCGCGTCGTCACCCGCGCGCAGGTGATGGACGGCATCGCCGAGATGATCCACGACGTGCAGGTCGAGGCGACCTTCCCGGACGGCACCAAGCTTGTCACAGTTCACGAGCCGATCAGGTGAACGTTCTATCTCTCCCCTGCGCGGCGAAGGTGGCTTTTGGAGAACGAGACATGATCCCCGGCGAAATGTTCATCATGGATGGCGAGATCGAGCTCAATAAGGGCCGCAAGACCGTGACGCTCGCTGTCGCCAACACCGGCGACCGGCCGATCCAGGTCGGCTCGCACTATCATTTCTTCGAGACCAATCCGGCGCTCAAATTCGACCGCAAGAAGGCGCGCGGCATGCGCCTGAACATCGCGGCGGGCACGGCGGTGCGCTTCGAGCCGGGCCAGACACGCGAGGTGCAGCTCGTCGCGCTTGCCGGCAAGCGCGTCGTTTACGGCTTTCGCGGCGATCTGATGGGCAAATTGTAAGGGAGCGCGATCATGGCAACGCTGCCGCGACGAACCTACGCCGATATGTACGGCCCCACGACCGGCGATCGCGTTCGGCTCGCCGACACCGATCTCATCATCGAGGTCGAAAAGGATTTCACGACCTACGGCGAGGAGGTGAAATTCGGCGGCGGCAAGGTGATCCGCGACGGCATGGGCCAGAGCCAGGTCACCAATCGTCGGGGCGCGGTCGACACCGTGATCACCAACGCGCTGATCGTCGACCATTGGGGTATCGTCAAGGCCGATGTCGGCCTCAAGGAAGGCCGCGTCCACGCCATCGGCAAGGCCGGCAATCCCGACATCCAGCCGGGCGTGACCATCATTATCGGTCCCGGCACCGAGGTGATCGCGGGCGAGGGCAAGATACTCACCGCCGGCGGCTTCGACACGCACATCCATTTCATCTGCCCGCAACAGGTCGAGGAAGCGCTGATGTCGGGCGTCACCTCGCTGCTCGGCGGCGGCACCGGGCCTGCCGCCGGCACCAACGCCACCACCTGCACGCCGGGGCCGTGGCACATCGCGCGCATGATCCAGGCCGCCGACGCCTTTCCCGTCAATCTCGGCTTTGCCGGCAAGGGCAACGCGGCCAAACCGGCGGCGCTGGAGGAAATGGTCAAGGCCGGCGCCTGCGCGCTCAAGCTGCACGAGGATTGGGGTACGACGCCCGCGGCGATCGACAATTGCCTCTCCGTCGCCGACGATCACGACATCCAGGTGATGATCCATACCGACACGCTCAACGAATCGGGTTTCGTCGAGGACACCATCAAGGCGTTCAAGGGCCGCACCATTCACGCCTTCCACACCGAAGGGGCCGGCGGTGGCCACGCACCCGACATCATCAAGGTCGCCGGCATGAAGAACGTGCTGCCGTCCTCGACCAATCCGACGCGCCCGTTCACGCGCAACACCATCGACGAGCATCTCGACATGCTGATGGTGTGCCACCATCTCGATCCGTCGATCGCGGAAGACCTGGCTTTCGCCGAAAGCCGCATCCGCAAGGAGACGATCGCGGCGGAGGATATTCTTCACGACATCGGCGCGCTGTCGATGATGAGTTCCGACAGTCAGGCGATGGGCCGCCTCGGCGAGGTCATCATCCGCACCTGGCAGACCGCGGACAAGATGAAGAAGCAACTCGGCCGGTTCGCCGGCGAGAAGGGCGACAACGACAACGCGCGGGTGAAGCGCTACATCGCCAAATACACGATCAACCCGGCGATCGCGCACGGCGTATCGAAGCACATCGGCTCGATCGAGAAGGGCAAGCTCGCCGATCTGGTGCTGTGGTCGCCGGCCTTCTTCGGCGTCAAACCCGACATCATCATCAAGGGCGGCTCGATCGTCGCCGCCGCGATGGGCGATCCCAACGCCTCGATCCCGACGCCGCAGCCGGTGCATTACCGGCCGATGTTCGCCGCCTTCGGGCGCTCGCTCACGGCCTCGTCCGTGGTGTTCGCCTCGAAGGCCGCGGTGACGGCCGGTTTGGGCCGCAAGCTCGGCGTCCAGAAAACGCTGGTCGCGGTCGAAAACACGCGCGGCGGCATCTCCAAGAAAAGCATGATCCACAACGGCGCGACACCGAAGATCGACGTCGATCCGGAAACCTACGAGGTGCGCGCCGACGGCGAGTTGCTCACCTGCGCGCCGGCGGACGTGCTGCCGATGGCGCAACGCTATTTCCTGTTCTAGCCGGCGCGTTGGAATCGATGACCATGATACGCGCGATCGCGGTGCGGCCGGCCGGCGACTGGCACCAGGAGCCCGCCGACACGATCGTGCTCGGCCATGACGACCGCCATCGCCGGCGCATGGCGATGGTCGCGACGCGGGGCCTGAGCTTCCTGCTCGATCTCGCGGCGGCGACGGTGCTGCACGGCGGCGACGCGCTGGTGCTGGAGGACGGCCGCCTGATCGAAGTCATCGCCGCGCCCGAGCCGCTTCTGGAAGTTCGCGGCGTGGCCGCGCGCGAGCTCACGCGGCTGGCATGGCATATCGGCAACCGCCATCTGCCCGCGCAGATCGGTGAGAAATGGATCCGCATCCGCCGCGACCACGTGATCGCCGACATGGTGAAGGGGCTCGGCGGCCGCGTCATCGAGATCGAGGCACCGTTCGATCCGGAGAGCGGCGCTTACGCGGGAGCGGGCGCGGCGGCGACGCATGGCCACGGCCATCACGACCATGGTCACCACGATCACGATCACGATCACGATCATGATCACGGTCATCACGAACACGGCCGCCATGATCATCGCCATCACGGGCACGGTCACGCGCGTGACGAGATTGCCGGCCCCGGCCGAGAGCCGCCGCATGACGCGAACAATTAGCCACTCATCGCGGCGCGTTGGTCCGGCTCGGCGTTCGCGACCGGAGACGGACGCGGCGGCCGCCGCGACCGCGCCGCCGCGACACGCGCACGCCGATCTGCTTCGCCTCATGACATGGCTGTCGCCGTCGTTCCCGGTCGGGTCGTTTTCCTATTCGAGCGGCATCGAATGGGCGGTCGAGGCCGGCGACATCGGCGACGCGGGCTCGCTCGAAGCGTGGCTTGCGCTGATGCTCGCGAAAGGTCCGGGGCTTGGCGACGGCATTCTGCTTGGACATGCCTATCGCGCCGCGCGAGCGCGAGACCGCGCGCGCCTCGCCGAAATCGCCGAGCTTGCCGCGGCGCTCGCGCCCTCGCGCGAACGGCATATGGAAACGACGATGCAGGGACGCGCCTTTCTCGATGCGATCGGCGCGGCGTGGAGATGCGCGGCGCTTGATTTGCTGAGCGGGGCGTGGGACGGCCCGGTCGCCTATCCGGTCGCGGTCGGCGTCGCCGGCGCGGGCCATGGCGTTGACGGCGACGCGCTGATCCATGCCTATCTGCACGCGCTGACGGCGAACTGGATTTCGGCGGGCGCGCGGCTCATTCCGCTGGGGCAGAGCGCGAGCCTGCGGGTGCTCGCCTCGCTCGGGCCGAGGATCGCCTCGACGGCCGCGCGCGCGGGCGGGGCTACCCTCGACGACATCGGCGGCGCGACGCTTCGCGCCGACCTTTCCACCATGCGGCACGAGACCCAATACACCAGGCTGTTTCGCACCTGATTGCAATCGCGGCTTGAACGAGGGCCGCGTCGAGGAGGCGTTCATTGACGACATATCATGGTCCATTGCGGGTCGGCATCGGCGGCCCGGTCGGTTCGGGCAAGACCGCGCTGATGGACGCGCTGTGCAAGGCGTTGCGGGAGCGTTACGACATCGCCGCGATCACCAACGACATCTACACCAAATGGGACGCCGAGTTTCTCGTGCGCGCTGGCTCGCTCACCGCCGATCGCATCGCCGGCGTGGAGACGGGCGGTTGCCCGCACACGGCCATCCGCGAGGACGCCTCGATCAACCTCGCCGCCGTCGCGGAGATGCGGCGGAAGTTTCCCCGCCTCGATCTCATTCTCATCGAATCCGGCGGCGACAATCTCGCCGCGACGTTCTCGCCGGAACTCGCCGACATCACGATCTACGTCATCGACGTGGCGGCCGGCGACAAGATACCGTCCAAGGGCGGCCCGGGGATCACGCGCTCCGACCTTCTGGTCATCAACAAGATCGATCTGGCGCCCCATGTCGGCGCCTCGCTCGACAAGATGCGGGTCGACGCCAAGCGCATGCGCGGGGAACGGCCTTTCGTGATGGCGAACCTCAAGACGGGCGAGGGGCTTGCCACGATTGTCGATTTCGTGCGCGCCAAAGGCGGGCTCGTCGAATAGGGCGTGACTGACGGCCAGGCGGGCGGGCGTTCGCCCGAACCGATCACCTCGCGCCGGAATTGCATCACTGGCCGCGCGTTGTATTCGCTAGGATTTACATGGCGCGGCCGCTTTGGCCGGCGGCGGTCGGCGTCGTGCTGGAGCGGCGCGGTCGAAATGGGGGTTGCGATGTCGGTGAGCGCGATCAAGGTATCGGTGCTGCTGTTTGGCCTGGCGCAGGCGCTGCGCATCCAGGCGCGGCGGTTTCCCGAATTCGCACGCCGGCTGGCGGAGAAGAATTTCGTAGCCCAGATCAAGATCGCCGACGACAGTCTCGGGCGCTGGTACGTGTTCGAAAACGGCAAAGTCCGCACCCGCAAGGGCATTCATCCCAAGCCCGACATCACGCTCAAGTTTCTCGACGCCGGAACGGCGGCCTCGCTGCTGACGCCGCCGTTCGACTGGCTCGAACAGATCGAGGCGATCAAGAATTTCCGTCTGATGATGGAAGGGCCGGACGAGCTGACGCTGTGGTTCACCCAAACCATCATGATCATGCGTCAGCAGGGCCTCGAATTCGGCCTCAAGATGGCCGACGGCACCACGCGTCTGGTCAGCCACACCAATGGCGGACCGATGTTCGTCTATGTCAAGGACGGCAAGGTGGTGCGCGTCACGCCGATCGAACTGACCGACGACGACGCGCCGTCCTGGACGATCGAGGCGCGCGGCAAGACCTTCACGCCGCCGCGCAAGACGACGCTCGCGCCGCACTCGATGGCGCACAAGTCAACGCTGTATTCGCCGGACCGCCTGCTTTATCCGATGAAGCGTGTCGACTTCGACCCCAACGGCGAGCGCAATTGCGCCAATCGCGGCGTTTCCGGCTACGAGCGGATTTCGTGGGAGGAGGCGCTCGACATCGTCGCCGGCGAGATCAAGCGCGTGAAACGCGAGCACGGGCACGGCGCCATCATGGCGAACCACGGCTCGCACCACACCTGGGGCAATATCGGCTACTACATCTCCGCCGCGTTCCGCTTCTTCAACATGATCGGCCACACCAAGGTCGTGCACAATCCGGATTCATGGGAAGGCTGGTACTGGGGCGCGATGCATCACTACGGCTACAGCATGCGGCTCGGCCAAACCGAGACCTATAGCTGCGTCGAGGACCTGATGCGGGAAGCCGAGCTGGTCGTGTTCTGGTCGGCCGATCCGGAGACGACGTCGGGCTCCTACGCCGCCCATGAGGGGACCATCCGCCGGCTGTGGCTGAACGAGCTCGGCATCGAGGTCGTCCATATCGATCCCTATTACAACAACTCGGCCGCGCTGCTCGGCGGCAAGTGGCTCGCGCCGAAGCCGGGTACCGACACGGCGATGGCGCTCGCGATCGCCTATGTGTGGATCAAGGAAGGCCTCTACGACAAGAAGTTCTGCGCCGATCGCTCCGTCGGTTTCGACAAATGGGCGGACTATGTGCTCGGCAAGGAAGACGGCGTGGCGAAGACGCCGGAATGGCAAGAGGGCGAGACCGGCGTTCCGGCGCGCGAGGTGCGGGCGCTGGCGCGGCGCTGGGGCACGCGCAAGACCTATCTCGGCGCCGGCGGCTGGGGCAACGGCCATGGCGGCGCCTGCCGTTCGGCGACCGGCATTCAGTGGGCGCGCGCGCTCGCCTGTCTCAACGCCATGCAGGGCATGGGCCGGCCCGGCGTCAATTACGGCCACATGCAATGGGGCACGCCGATCGATCTGCACTTCTATTTCCCCGGCTACTCCGACGGCGGCCTGTCCGGCGACCTCGAAGGCACCGGGCTTTCGATCAGCCTGTATCAGCGCATGCCGCATTTGTTGACGGTCAATCCGGTGGCGCAGCGCGTGCCGCGGCTGCAAATCCCGGAAGCCATTCTGGAGGGCAGGGCGGAAGGCTATCCCTGGGACGGCAAGACGATCGAGGGGCAGTTCCGCAAGTTCACCTATCCCGCGCCCGGCCATTCGCCGGTGAAGTTCTGGTACAAGATCGGCGGCGCGTCGATCGGCACGATGAACGACTCCAATCGTTACGTGAAGGCCTATCGCACCGACAAGCTCGAATTCGTCGTCAACCAGTCGATCTGGTTCGAGGGCGAGGCGAAATTCGCCGACATCATCCTGCCGGCCTGCACGCAGATGGAGCGCTGGGACATCTCCGAATTCGGCGGCACCGGCGGCTACGCCCTGCACGGCCAGACCCAGATGAATCACCGCGTCATCCTGATGCAGCACAAATGCATCGAGCCGCTCGGGGAATCGAAGTCCGATTTTCAGATCTTCACCGAGATTTCGAAGCGGCTCGGGCTTTCCGCCTATTTCTCCGAAGGCATGACGGAGCTCGACTGGGTCAAGCGCATGTTCGACGCTTCCGACCTGCCCAAGCATATTTCGTGGAAGCAATTCCTCAAGCGCGGCTATTTCGTCGTGCCGCCGCTCGACGAGAAGCATCGCGATCCGGTGGCGCTGCGCTGGTTCTACGAGGGACGCAAGAAGGACGTGCCCGAGCCGCATCCGCTGCCGGGCGACTACACCGAGAATTTCCTCGAAGGGTTGCAGACGCGGTCCGGCAAGTTCGAATTCGAGTGCTCGAGCCTCAAGCGTTTCGACGCCGACGATCCCGAGCGTCCGCCGATCGTCAAATATGCCCGCTCATGGGAAGGGCCGGGGACGGAGTTCGCGGAGCGCTATCCGCTGCAGTTGATCTCGCCGCACAACCGTTTCAGCTATCACACGCTCACCGACGGCAAGGAAAGCGCGGTCAACGACATCAAGGAGCATCGCGTTCTGGTCGGCGGCTATTACTATTGGGTCGCGCGCGTCAACAGCGAGGACGCGGCCGCGCGCGGCATTAAGGCGGGCGATCTCATCGCCCTCTACAACGATCGCGGCACGGTGATCTGCGCGGCGCAACTGACCGAGCGCCTGCCGCGCGGCGTCGTGCACTCCTATGAATCCTCTGCCGTTTACGATCCGGTCGGCGAGCCCGGCAATTCGCCCGATCGGGGCGGCTGCGTCAACCAGCTCACGCCGAAGCGTTCGATCGCGGCCAAGGTGACGGGCACGGCGGCCAATTCCTGCATGATCGAGATCAGAAAATGGACGGGCGCCGACGGCGCGTCCGCGAACACCGCGGCGACGCGGCGCGCGAGCGCCGAGCCGGCGCTGGCGAAGTGAGGGCGGATCATGAAAAAGTGGAACCTCCTCATCGACGTGGCCAAGTGCTTCAATTGCAACAATTGCGCGCTCGCCGCGCATGACGAGTATCACGGCAACAGCTTTCCCGGTTACGCCGAGGAGATGCCGCGTCTCGGCCATCGCTGGATCGATATCGTTCAATACGAGCGCGGCGTGTTTCCGATGGTCGACGTCTCCTATCTGCCGGTGACCTGCAACCATTGCGATGACGCGCCCTGCGCGAAGGCGGCGCGGAACGGCGCGGTGACCAAGCGTGCCGACGGCATCGTCATCATCGATCCGGTGAAGGCGAAGGGCCAGCGCCAGATCGTCGACGCCTGTCCCTACAAGGCGGCGTGGTGGAACGAGGAAAAGAGCCTGCCGCAGGCCTGGCCGTTCGACGCCCACCTGCTCGACAAGGGGTGGACGAAGACGCGCGGCGCGCAGTCCTGTCCGACCGAGGCGATGCGCTCGATCCTGGTCGAGGACGAGGAGATGGCGCGGCTGGCGCGCGAAGAAGGCTATCAGGTGCTCAATCCCGAATTCGGCACCCGGCCGCGCGTCTATTACAAGAACCTGCACCGCGTTCATACCGCGTTCGTCGGCGGCACCGTCGCCGGCGCGATCGATGGCGTGTCCGAATGCATCGCCGGGGCGCGCGTCACCTTGCGCAAGGGCTCGGCGGCGTTGCGTCACGCCGTCACCGACACGTTCGGCGATTTCCGCTTCGATGGTCTGGCGCGCGAAAGCGGCGCCTATGAAATCGAGGTCGAGGCGGACACGTTCAAGCCGGCGCGGCGTCCGTGCGCCGTCGCGGCCAGCATTCATGTCGGCGTGATCGAACTCGAGCGCGCCACCGCCTGAATTCCGCGTCGATCTTCATCGCCTCAAGGGGAGGAACTGCCAATGGCCTATATCTTCCACCAGGACGACCTGCCAAGGCTGGTCTCGGTCGTGCCGGGACGAGAGCGGATTTTCTTCGTCAACAAGGAGCTGACGAACATCGACGCGATGCTCGCGGGCGTGATGCATTACAAGCAGGGCGCGGCATCGCCCTATCACCTGCATGAGAACTGCGAGCACTTCTATTTCATCATCGACGGCGTTGGCACGGTCGAGACTCCGGACGGCGTCGAGGAAGTCAAATCCGGCGATCTGGTCTTCATTCCGGCCGAGGACAAGCATCGCCTGCGCGGCATCACGCCGCTCTTCTACTTCGAATTTCAGGCGCCGAACCGTTTCAAGACGACGATCCTCGACGGCACCAAGGAAGACCTGCTTTGGAACCGCATCGACGGCCGCGTCTGGACGCAGACTTGAAATGGCGGCGGGGCATCGCGCCCCATGACACGCCACACGAGGAGGAACACGCATGACGACGACTTTCATCGACACCAACACGCTGGCGCGCCAGGCGGGCGGCGCCGGCGGCGGATCGTTCACCGAGATCATCAACCGCGATCTGTGCGGGGCCGAGAATGTCGTCGGCATGCTGCGCTGGCTCGACGCGGGCGATGCGTTGCGCACCAGCGCCGATAGCGCCGATCACCAGCTTATCTACCTCATGGAGGGCGAAGGCGTGATCACGCTCAACTCCCAGGATGTCGCGGTTTCGAAGGGCGGCGGCATCTATCTCGGCCCCGCCGAATGGGCGACCATTCGCCAGAGCGGAGCGGCGCCGCTCAAGCTGCTCCATCTTGTGGTGCCCCCGCCGAAGTCGTAGGACGGCGATCCCGACGATCGCTGTCGCGGTCGGGCGGAGCCCCGGGAGGAATGTTTGAAACGCAAGAACGACGACATTGGCGCGGAGAAGCGCCTGGAGATGTACCGGTTGCAGGTCGAGATTCGCGACTGCGAGAAGCGGGCGCATGATTTGTTCCTGCAGAACCTTGTGAAGGGCACGGTGCATTTGTCGCTGGGGCAGGAGGCGGTCGCGGCGGGGGCGGCGGCGGCGATGCGACCGGGCGACCTGTCGTTCTGCACCTATCGCGGACACGCCCACACGCTGGCGCGCGGGGCGGCGATGGAAAAGGTGCTCGGCGAGTTGATGCAGCGCGACAACGGGCTGATGCGCGGCAAGGGCGGCTCGATGCATCTGACCTCGGTCGAGCACGGCGTGATGGGGTCCTACGCCATCATCGGGGCGCATCTGCCGATCGCCTGCGGCGCGGCGTGGCGGGCGCAATATCTCGGGCAGAAGGATGTCTCGGTCTGCTTCTTCGGCGACGGCACGACCAATATCGGCGCGTTCCACGAGGCGCTCAACTTCGCGGTGATCTGGAAGCTGCCGGTGATCTTCGTGTGCGAGAACAATCTCTATATGGAATACACGCCGATCAGCGAGGTGACGGCGGTGCCGCATCCGGCGGCCGACCGCGCCGCCGCCTATGGGCTTGATCGCATCGTCATCGACGGCAACGACGCCGACGTCGTCTATCGCACGATGCGGGCGGCGGTCACCAAGGCGCGCGCGGGCGAGGGGCCTTCGCTGATCGAATGTCTGACCTATCGCCACTCCGGGCATTCGCGCGCCGATCCGGCGAAGTATCGTCCGCCGGGCGAGCTCGAGGAATGGCTCAAGCGCGACCCGCTCACGATCTATCGCGCGCGGCTGAAGGAATTCGACATCGGCGAGGAGGCGATCGCGGCGATCGAGAAGGAATCGCGGCGCAAGACCGAGGAGGCGACGGCCGTCTGCAAGGCCGCGCCGTCGGCGCCCGCCGAGATACTGACGAGCGACGTCTACGCCGATGGGAGCTGGGCATGGCGGAACTGACCTATCGCGACGCCGTCGCGCGCGGCATCGCCCAGGAGATGCGGCGCGACGACACCGTCGTGTTTCTCGGCGAGGACGTGGCCAAGGCCGGCGGCGTGTTCAAGGCGACGGTGGGGCTGTACGAGGAGTTCGGCCCCTTGCGCGTGCGCGACACGCCGATTTCCGAGCAGGCCATTCTCGGCGCGGCGATGGGCGCGGCGATGACGGGGCTGCGGCCGATCGCGGAGCTGATGTTTTCCGACTTCGCCGCGGTGTGCTTCGATTTCATCGCCAACGAGTTTCCCAAGCTGCGCTACATGACCAACGGCCAGCTCGGCTGCCCCTTGGTGGTGCGCACCGGCAACGGCGGCGGCGCGCGTTTCGGGGCGCAGCATTCCCAATCGATCGAAAACTGGACGATGATGATCCCCGGCCTGAAGGTGGTCGCGCCGTCGACGCCGGTCGACGTGATCGGGCTGATGGCGGCCGCGGTGCGCGACGACAATCCGGTGATCTTTCACGAGCACAAGTCGCTTTACGCGATGAAGGGCGAGGTTCCGGACGGCGAGATCGTCGATACGCTCGGCACCGCGAAGGTGCGCCGCGCCGGCAAGGACGCCACCATCGTCGCGCTGGCGATGATGGTGCCGCGCGCGCTCGAGGCGGCGGAGAGGTTGAAGGCCGAGCACGGCATCGATTGCGAGGTGGTCGACGTGCGCTCGCTGGTGCCGCTCGACACCCAGACGATCCTGAATTCGATCGTCAAGACCGGGCGCCTGTTCACGGTGGAGGAAAATCCGAGGCTGTGCGGCTGGGGCGCGGAAATCGCCTCGATCGCGGCCGATGAAATCTTCTGGGACCTCGATGGGCCGATCGTGCGCATCACCACGCCGCATATTCCGCTGCCCGCCGCCGATCACCTCGAGGACCTCGCCATTCCGAGCGTGGCGCGCGTCGTCGAGCGCATCGCGCGCGTGATGAACGGGGCGACGCGATGAGGGGACCGGGGGCGGCGCGATGCCTTGGGCGAGGGAGGCGGCGATGGACGTGCTGATGCCGCAACTCGGCGAGACGGTGGCCGAGGGCAAGATCCTGGCGTGGTTCAAGAGCGTCGGCGATCACGTCAACGAAGGCGACAATATATTCGAGGTCGAAACCGACAAGGTGACGGTCGAGGTTCAGGCGATCGCCTCGGGCAAGCTCGCGGAAATTCGCGTCGACGCCGGCACCGTCGTCAAGGTTGGCGCCGTCGTCGCGGTGATCGGGGAGCCAAACGCCGCGGCTTCGCCCGCGCCGCGGCCGGCGGACAAGCCGGCGGCGAGCCCGCCGCCGACGCGGGCGTCGTCGGCCGCGCCGGTCGTGACGCCGCCGCCGCGCCCCGCCCCGGCGCTCGATCCGTTCAACGAGGTGCGCACCGCCGCCGGCGCTCATGGGCGATCGCGCGGGCCGGGCGATATCCGTATTTCGCCGCTGGCCCGGCGGATGATCGCGCAAGACGGCGTCGATCTCGACGCGCTCGTCGCGCAAGTCAAACAAAACGGCGAGAAGCGCGTCCTCGGGCGCCACGTGCGCGCCGCCGCGCGCACGCTCGCGCGGGCTCAGGCGCGGCACGCGCCGGCGCCGCTCGCGCTCGGCGCGGCCGACGACATCGTCACCCTCAACGCCGTTCGCCAGAGAACGGGCGAACGCCTGCGGGAGTCATGGCGCACCGCGCCCCATGTGTTCCAGGCGATCGACGTCGATTTCGGCGCGGTCGACGCCACGCGCGCCGCGCGGAAGGAACGCTTCAAGAAGCAGTTCGGCTTCTCGCTGACCTATCTGCCGTTCATCGCGCGCGCGGTGTGCATGGCGATTCGCGACTTCCCGAACATCAACGCGCGCTTCGACGGCGACCGGCTGCTGGTCTCGCGCGATGTCAATCTCGGCATCGCGGTCGACCTTTCCTTCAACGGCTTGGTCGTGCCGGTGGTGCGTCACGCCGATGATCTGACGCTGGAGGGCCTCGCCAAGGCGATGCAGCGTCAGGCCGAGAAGGCGCGCGCGGGAAAAATGACGCCCGACGACATGACCGGCGCGACCTATACGATCTCCAACAACGGCGCGTTCGGAACGATGTTCACCGCTCCGATCATCAACGCGCCGCAGGTGGCGATCCTTTCAACCGACGCGGTGCGCAAGCGGCCGGTGGTCGTCGAGACGCCGCAAGGCGAGACCATCGCCGCGCGCCCGGTCGGCGTCGTGGCGCAAAGCTTCGATCACCGCGCCTTCGACGGGGCCTATTCCGCCGCGTTCCTGTCCCGCCTCAAGGAAATCCTCGAAACGCGTGACTGGGCCGCCGAATTCAATTAGGCAGGAAGTGGCGGGCGCGCCGACCCGGGCGCCGATCGCGGCGCGGCCGGCGCCGGGACCGATTCGGCGCCGAAACCGATCCGGCGCGCCGCCTTGCGAAGGCGGGACGGGAAAGCCATGGAAGCTCCACTCAATCCATTCAAGCAGGCGCTGCGCGAGCGCCGGCAGATCATCGGCATGTGGCTTGCGATGGGCAGCCCCTACACCGCGGAGATGTGCGCGGACGCGGGGTTCGACTGGCTGCTGATCGACGCCGAGCACGGCCCAAACGATTTGCGCTCCGTTCTCGCCCAGCTCCAGGCGATCGCCGGCTATCGCGCCATGCCCGTGGTGCGCCCGCCGATGGGGGAGCCATGGTTCATCAAGCAGCTTCTCGACATCGGCGCCCAGACATTGCTGGTGCCGTTGGTGGAGACGCGGGAACAGGCCGAGGCGCTGGTGGCGGCGACGCGTTACCCGCCGCGCGGCATTCGCGGCGTCGGCGCGTCGATGGCGCGCGCTTCCGCGTTCAGCCGGCGCAACCGCTATCTCGCGACCGCCGACGAGCAGATTTGCCTGCTCGTTCAGGTCGAGACGGCGACCGGCCTGAAGAACCTCGAAGCCATCGCGACGGTCGAGGGCATCGACGGCGTGTTCATCGGCCCGTCCGATCTGTCGGCGGGGCTCGGGCATCTTGGCAATCCGACGCATCCGGACGCGCAACGGGCGATCGAGGAGGCGATCGGCCGCATCCTGGCGGTCGGCAAGCCGCCCGGCATTCTGTTCGGCGACGAGACCTATGCGCGGCGCTATCTCGAACTTGGCGCGGTTTTCGTGGGCGTCGGCACGGATGTCACCTTGTTCGTCCGGACGGTGCAGGGGTTGAGCGGGCGCTTCGGGCTTTCGCCGGCGCCCGATGTCGCCAAGCCCGCGGGTCCCTCCGTCTATTGATTGCCGGACCGACGCCGACGAGGCGAGGCGTGATCGCGCGCCGTGCCGGTTCCGGCGCTGACGCGAAGTAAAATTCCTCGCCTCGCGCCCCGCTTGTGCCGCGCGACGGAACGGGAGTTCGGCGTCGACGCGCGAATATCGCGATGCGCGAATATCGGCGCGGCGCGGGTCCCGTGCAAAAATGGTTTTATCTTCAACTATTCATGGATTTACGACCGGCGAATTCCCGATTTTTCGGAAAGTTTGCCTGGAATCGCGCGCCGCAAGCCTCCGGCCGCCGCGCCATGCCGCCCGGGATGCCGGCCGAATCGGTGTCCGCGACGTTATCCCGGACGGCGTCCGAAAAGTGCTTCACTCCCTTCGGCGTCTTGCTTTAGTGTTAGCGCGGAGGAGGGCGTCACGCGGAAGTTCGGGGCGTGCGCTCGCGACATGGCAACGCGATCGCCGCGATGCCGACGCCGTGATTTCAACGCGGCGGTATCAACGCGGCGAAATCAACGCGCCAAGACGACGCCAATAGAATGCGGCAAGGAGGAATGCGAAATGAAGTCCAGCCTCGCGGTCGGGGTGAGCCATACGCACCGGGTCTCGGTCGACCGGGCGCGGACCATCAGTTTCATGGGCGAGGAGGGGCGCGTCTACGGCACGCCCTTCATGGTTCTCGACATGGAGCACACGTGCCGCGACCTGATCATGCAGCACGCCGACGCCGGCGAGGACTCCGTCGGCATCGAGATCGCGACGACGCATGTCGCCGCCACGCCGTTGGGATGGAACGTCGAGATCACGGCCAAGGTCGTGGCGGTCGAGGGTCGCAAGATCACTTTCGAGCTGACCGCCAAGGATGACGTGGAGCCGATCGGCAAGGGTACGCACACGCGCGTGGTCGTCGACGTGGCCAAGACTCAGGAACGCGTCAAGGCGAAGCAGGCCAAGCGCCCCGCCTAGGCTCGATCGGCGAGGATAATCGAAGCGGGCCTACCAATCATCGGGTGACCAAGGCCATGGCCGCGCAAGCTTCCACCGACGAACGTTACGTCTCGACCTATTGCTACCAGTGCGTGGCGGGGCCGGACCTTCTCAAGGTCCGCATCCAGGACGGCGTGGCGACCGAGGTGCAGCCCAATTTCGACGCCGCCGATGTGCATCCGGCCGGCGGCAAGGCCTGCGTGCGCGCGTTCGGCCTCATTCAGAAGGCCTATACGCCTTACCGCGTTCTGTATCCGATGAAGCGGACGAATCCGCGGAAGGGTCGCGACGAGGATCCGGGTTTCGTTCGCGTGTCGTGGGACGAGGCGCTCGATCTCGTCGCCGCCAAGCTCAAGGAGGCGCGCGCGGCCGGGCTGCTCGACGAGACGGGCTATCCGCGCGTGGCGGCGAGCTTCGGCGGCGGCGGCACGCCGACGGCCTATATGGGAACGCTGCCGGCGTTCCTGGCGGCCTGGGGTCCGGTCGACATGAGCTTCGGCTCCGGTCAGGGCGTCAAGTGCACGCATTCGGAACATCTCTACGGCGAATTCTGGCATCGCGCCTTCACCGTCGCGCCGGATACGCCGCTCAGCGAATATGTCGTTTCGTTCGGCGGCAACGTCGAGGCCTCCGGCGGTGTCTGCGGCGTCAAGCGTCACGCCGACGCGCGCAAGCGCGGCATGAAGCGCGTGCAGGTCGAGCCGCATCTGTCCATCACCGGCGCGTGTTCGGCAGAGTGGATCCCGATCAAGCCCAAGACCGACGTCGCCTTCATGTACGCCATGATCCACGTGGCGCTGCGGGAGGCCGCGCGCGCCAAGCTCGACATCCCGTTCCTGAAGGGCCACACCTCGTCGCCCTATCTCGTGGGTCCGGGCGGCTATTATCTGCGCGACGAGGCCACCCGCAAGCCGATGATCTGGGACACGGCGGCCAAGCGCGCGGTCGCCTTCGACACGCCGGGCATCGATCCGGCGCTCGAGGGAAGCTTCGTCGTCTCCGGCGTCGAGGTCGGACCCGACAACGAGATCGCGCGCCACGCGGAGGCGCGGGTCGAGCCCGCCTTCGCGCGTCTGGTGGCGCATATGGCGCCCTATTCGCCGGAATGGGCGAGCGCGATCTGCGATGTCGAGGCGGCCTCGATCCGCCGGATCGCCAACGAATATCTCGATCACGCGCGCGTCGGCGAGACGATCGAAATCGAGGGCGTGACGTTGCCGTTCCGACCGGTGGCGATCACGCTCGGCAAGACGGTCAACAACGGTTGGGGCGGCTTCGAATGTTGCTGGGCGCGTACGCTGCTCGCCTGCCTCGTCGGCGCGCTGGAGGTGCCGGGCGGCACGCTCGGCACGACCGTGCGGCTCAATCGTCCCGCCGACAATCGCTGGTCGAGCGTCGTGCCCGGGCCGGATGGCTTCATGCAATATCCGATGAATCCGACGAGCCGCGAGGAATGGGTCTCGCGCCCGCCGGTGCGTTCGGGTCACCGCACGCTGGTGCCGCTGGTGGCGAATTCGGCATGGAGCCAGGCGCTGGGGCCGACCCATCTGGCCTGGATGCAGCAGACCGAGACATTCGAGAACTTCCCCAAGGCCGCGCCGCCCGACGTCTGGTTCGTTTATCGGACCAACCCGGCGATCTCGTTCTGGGATACCGAGCGCGTCAGCCGGACGATGGCGAAGTTTCCCTTCATCGTCTGCTTCGCCTTCACGCGCGACGAGACCAATCACAACGCCGACGTGCTGCTGCCCGATTGCACCGATCTCGAGGGGCTGCAACTCCTGCGCATCGGCGGGACGAAATACAACGAGCAATTCTGGGATCACCAGGGCTTCGCGCTGCGCAACCCCGCGGTTCCGCCGCAGGGCGAGGCGCGCGACTTCACTTGGATCGCGACGGAAATCTGCCGGCGCGTCGGCCTGCTGCGTGAATATAACGAGGCGATCAATCGCGGCGCCGCCGGCGTGGCGCTGCGGGGCGGCAACTACGATTTCTCGCTCGATCTCGACAAGGCCCACGGCGTCGAGGCGATCTGGGACGCGAGCTGCCGCGCGGCCAGCGCGGAAATCACCGACGGGGCCGAAAGTCAGGGGCTCGACTGGTTCCGCGAGCACGGCTTCCGCGTCAAGCCGTTCTCGCGTCTGCGCTGGTATCTCTACCCGTCGCTGATCGAGAAGAAGCTGCGTTTCGAAATGCCATATCAGGAACAGCTCATGCGCATCGGGCGCGAGCTCGAGCGCCGGCTGCACGAGAACGATATCCATTGGTGGGACACGCAGCTCACCGAATACGAGCCGATGCCGCATTGGCGCGACCTGGAGAAGACCTGGGAGAGCGCGCTCGCCAAGCACTTCCAGGTCAAGATCGACGACTATCCGTTCTGGCTGGTGACCACGCGGAGCATGCAATATTCCTGGGGCAACAATGTCGGCGTGCAGCTCATGCGCGAGCTGTCCGGCAATGTCGCCGGCCACGGCAGCGTGGTGATGAATTACGCCGCCGCCGAACGGCTCGGGCTTTCCGACGGCGACGAGGTCGAGGTCGCCTCGCCGCTCAACAAGACGCGGGGCAAGGTGATGCTGACCGAGGGCATCCGTCCCGACACGATCCTGATGATCGGCCAATTCGACCATTGGGTCACGCCTTTCGCCAAGGACTTCCACGCGCCCAGCATGAACAAGCTGGTGCCGATGCTGATCGAGTTGACCGACTCGACCGGATCGAGCGCCGATCTGGTCAAGGTCAGGGTGGACAAGATTGGGGGAACGGCGTGACGCGCTGGGTCATGCTCGCCGATCTGGAACGGTGCGTCGGCTGCCAGACCTGCGCGGCCGCCTGCCGCCATACCAACGCGACATCGCCCGCGGTGCAGTGGCGCAAGGTGCTCGACATCGAGGCGGGCAAGTTCCCGAACGTGTCGCGCACTTTCGTTCCGGTCGGCTGCCAGCATTGCGCCGATCCGCCCTGCATGCATGTGTGCCCGTCGACGGCCACGCGCAAACGCGCCGACGGCATCGTCACCATCGACTACAACATCTGCATCGGCTGCGCCTATTGCGACGTGGCGTGCCCCTATCAGGCGCGCTTCAAGGTCGGCGCCATCGAACACGCCTATGGCGCGACAGCGATCCAGAACGAGATGGAGCGCGAGAACCCGGCCATGATCGGCGTGGTGCAGAAATGCACCTTCTGCGCCGACCGGATCGATTTCGGCCTCGCCAACGGTCTCGTGCCCGGCGTCGATCCGCGCGCGACGCCGGCCTGCGTCAACGCCTGCATCGCCGACGCGCTCAAATTCGGCGATCTCGACGACCCCGACGGCAATGTCGCGCGGCTGCTCGAGACCAATCGCCATTTCCGCATGCATGAGGAACTTGGCACCGAGCCGGGCTTCTATTATCTCTACGATCACGCGGGTGACGGCGGCGCGGCCGCGGCCGAGGTCACGCGCGCCTCGCCGCACGATCCGGAAGCCAACCGCGTGCGCACGCGCGGCGTCGAGCCGTGGCATCAGCAGCATTGGGATTGGAAGGCGGCCGGCAATTTCTTGACCGGCGGAGTGGGGTCGGGATTGTTCGCCGCCGCCACGCTCGCCGCGCTGATGGGTTTTCCGGTCGTGCCGCTCGGCCTGTTGGCGGCCCTGCTAATCGCGATCGGCCTGTTTCTCGTCTTCCTCAAGATCGGCCGCCGGCTGCGATCGATATTCGTGCTGCGCCAGCCGGGCCGCTCCTGGATGTCGCGCGAGGCATGGGTGGCGGGCGGATTCTTTCCGCTCGCGATGCTCGCGATCCTGACCGACGAGGCGATCTGGTGGACGCTTGCCGGCGTCCTCGCGCTGGCGTTTCTCTATTGCCAGGCGCGAATTCTGGAGCAGGCCAAGGCGATCCCGACCTGGCGCGCGAGCACCATCGTGCCCGTGATCGTGCTGAGCGGATTGGCGGAAGGCGCGGGCGCGTTTCTCATCGCGACCGCGACGCTTTTCGAACTTGGTTCGCTTTCGACCGTCACGGCGGTCGTCACCGGCGGCCTCGTCGTCGCGCGCGACGTCGCCTGGCGCACGCATCGTCGCGGCCTCGACATCGACGGCGCGCCGACGCTGGCGCTGGAAGCGCTCGACGGGCTTCGTCCGGTGTCGCTGGCGCTCGGCCTGATCGTGCCGGTCGTCGGCATTGTCATCGGATTGATCGCGCCGCCCGCCGCGCCGATCCTGTACGTGATCGCCGGCGTCGCCGCGATGGTGTCGGGTCTGTGGTACAAGTTTGTCCTCGTCACCCGCGCGGGCTACAATCAGGGCTACGCGCTCAGGCACACGCCGACGCGCGGCGAAGGTGCCATCGGCCCCGCGGTCAAGCCGGGATGGAAAACTCAGGAAGTGTGATCCGCGCCGCGCCGGGCCGGACGGCGGGGACGCCCGGCCGCGACCGGCGTGCCCACGCTGTCGCCGATTGAGTTCGCCGATCAAATTCGCCACTCGAATTCGCCATTCGAATTCGCCAATCGAGATTGTCTTCCCGGAGATCCATGATGACCGAGGCCGTTCCGCAACTCGCGACCGAATATGTGTTCAGCCTGACGATCGCGGTCGGCCCGCCGATCGAGGTCGGCGAGACGGTTGGCGGGGCGCGGCGCGTCATTCCGATTCTTGGCGGATCGCTGCACGGTAAGACGATGAGCGGACATATTTTCGAGACCGGCGGCGCGGATTATCAGATCGTCCGCGCGGACGGATTGACCGAGCTTCACGCGCGCTATGCCATCGAGATGGCCGATGGAGCGCGCATCTATGTCGAGAATTCCGGCATTCGCTCCGGCCCGCGCGAGGCGCTCGAAAAAATCCGGCGCGGCGAGGCGGTCGATCCATCGCTCGTGTATTTTCGTTCAGCGCCGCGCTTCGAAACCGAAAGCCCGACCTATCGCTGGCTGACGCAATCGATTTTCGTCGCCAGGGGCGCGCGCCATCCCGACCGGGTCGAGATCGACGTATTCCGCGTACTCTGAAGATATCGCCGCGACCGGCATTGGCGCGCGACGGGACGCTCGCGCGCCCGCGCTCAGGGCAGGCGTCGCGCCAGGTCCTTGAGGATGCCGAGGAAGGCCGCGCGCTCCTTCTTGCCGATGACCCGGTCGAGATTGCGCTCGTGACGCCGCGCGCAGGCGAGCAGCGCGCGCATGGCGCGTTGTCCCGACGGCGTCAACGTCAGATGGTAATTGCGCCGGTCATGGCGGGCCTGGACCCGGCGCACGAGCCCGCGCTGTGACAGCATCGCCAGCACCGGCGTCAGCGTCGACTTGTCGCAGCCGCTGGCCTGGCTCAAGAGCGTCTGGGTGATGCCGGGATTTTCGCCGATCAGCACGATCGTCGCGAACCATCCCGGTCGCGGCAGATCATAATTGCGCGCCTCGCGGCTGAAGGACTGGAACGAGGCCGCTTGCGCCAGCCGCAGATTGAATCCGATCCATTCGCCGAGCGGGCCAAGCTTGACCCGGCTTTCACCGGACGATGCCGCGGCGCGAGACCGCGTTGCAGCATCGCGTTTCGCGGAGGACGTTTTTCTCGCGGATGTGACCATCGGCGCCCCAGTTCCGCGAGCATTCCCCGCGGATCGTTTGTTCCCCAACCAATCGCCTTTACAAGCAATAACATTTCAGGCTGAATAGTCGACAACAATAGCAAGATAGCGATCATAGGGGAGGATGTCATGCAATCAGTCGAAATGCGATCGCGGCGCGCGCGTCGTCTCGGCGTCATGCTGCTCGGGCTGGGCGCGGCGCTCGCCGGTCCCGCTGGGACCGCGGCGGCGCAGGACAAGACATTCGAACTCAAGCTGTCGCATTGGGTTCCGCCGAGCCACCCGTTGCAGAAGGCGCTCGAGGAGTGGGGCGCGTCGGTCGAGCAGGCGTCCGGCGGCACCATCAAGTCCAAGGTTTTTCCGGCGCAGCAACTCGGCAAGGCGTTCGACCACTACGACATGGCGCGCGACGGCATCGCCGATCTGACTTACATCAACCCCGGCTACCAGCCCGGCCGTTTCCCGATCATCGGCGCGGGCGAACTGCCATTTCTGATCAGCAACGGCAAGGGCGGTTCGCAGGCGATCGACGCATGGTACCGCAAATACGCCGACAAGGAGATGAAGGACGTCAAGTTCTGCCTGGCGTTCGTGCACGATCCCGGCAGTCTCCATTCCAAGACGAAGAAGATCAGCGTGCCCGGCGACATCAAGGGCATGAAGATTCGCCCGGCGCACGCCACCATGGCGACTTTCGTCACGCAACTCGGCGGAACCAACGTGCAGTCGAGCGCGCCGGAAGTGCGCGACATCCTGGAGAAGGGCGTCGCCGACGCGGTCACCTTCCCCTGGGGATCGGTGTCGCTGTTCGGGATCGACAAGGTGACCAAGTATCACATGGACGTTCCGCTCTACGCGACGACTTTCGTCTTCGTCTTCAACAAGGACAAGTACGGCCAGATGTCCGCGGCGCAGAAAAAGGTCATCGACGACCACTGCACCAACGAATGGGCGTTGAAGGTGGCCGGTCCATGGGCGGACTACGAGCACAATGGCATCGCCAAGCTCAAGGCGGACGCCGCGCACGAGGTCGACGCGTTGACGCCGGCTCAGCTCGCGGAATGGCGGGCCGCCGCGGCGCCGCTCGAGAAGAGCTGGGCCGATAACGTGAAAAAGGCCGGCGGCGATCCCGATGCGATCATGAAGGAATTCAAGGAACAATTGGCGAAGTTCAAGTCGGCCCTCTGACGTTCGTGGCGCGAGGTGACCGGCTCCAGCCGTCGCTTCATCAACGCGATCGGGGTGACGCGGCGGCGGCGAGCGCGCCGTCGTGGCCCCGATCGTCTCCGGGGAAATCTCGGGGCGACATCATCGGCGAATGTGTGTCGACCGGATCAAGATCATGCCTAGCAATTCGATGGACCGCTTCATCGACCTGATCGAGTGGATCGCCGCGTTGTTCATCGGCATCGTCACCGTCGACGTGTTCGTGACGGTGATGCTGCGCTATTTCTTCAACATCGCGATTCCGGACGCTTACGATTTCGGCCAGCTTCTGCTTGGCATCCTGATCTTCTGGGGCATCGCCGCGACCTCGTATCGGGGCACGCATATCACCGTCGACCTGATCTGGGCCAATGTCGGCCCGCGCTATCAGCGCTGGATCGATATTTTCGCCACGCTGGTCCTCCTGTTCGTGGTGGTGGTGCAGACCTACACGCTTCTCGACAAGGTCACGAGCACGCGCGCGGCCAACGTTCTGACCTACGATCTGCGGCTTTCGGTATGGCCGTTCTTTCTGGTCGCCTGGATCGGCGACGTCGCCGCCGTTCTGCTTATCATCGTGCGCGCGTACCGGCTGATCTTCCGGCCGGATCTGCTCGCCGCCAACCAAGCCCTTATCAAACCGGTTGAATGAGAATTCGCGCATGAGCGGCGACGCGGTGGCGGTTATCGGTTTCATCACACTGTTCGTGTTGATGCTCCTGCGCGTGCCGATCGGCATGGCGATGGGATTGGTCGGCGTCGGCGGCTTCGCCTATCTCTCGGGGAGCGGGCCGGCATTGAAAATCGTCGGTCATACCACCATGCGCACGGTGACCGATTTCAACTTCGCGGTAATTCCGCTGTTTCTGCTGATGGGCTCGCTCGCCAGCACGTCCGGCATGAGCCGCGAGTTGTTTCGCGGCGCCAATGCGTTTGTCGGGCATCTGCGCGGGGGCCTCGGCATCGCCACGATCGCGGCCTGCGGCGGCTTCGCGGCGATCTGCGGTTCGTCGGTGGCGACGGCGGCTACGTTCTCGCGCGTCGCCTATCCGGAAATGCGCCGCTACGGCTATCCGCAAGGTTTCGCCACCGGCGTGATCGCGGCGGGCGGCACGCTCGGGATCATGATCCCGCCGTCGACGGTCTTCGCGGTCTACGGCCTGATCACCGAACAGGACGTGGGCAAGCTGTTCGTCGCCGGCATCATTCCCGGCGTGCTCGCCATTGTCATGTACATGGCGACCATTTCGGTCATCGGAATATTGCGGCCCGGCGTCCTGCCCGCCGGCCAGCGCCACACCTGGCGCGAGCGGCTGGATGGAATCAAGGAAATCTGGGCGACTACCCTGCTGTTCGCGTTCGTCATCGGCGGCATCTATGGCGGCATGTTTACGGCGACGGAGGCGGCCGCGATGGGCGCGGGCGGCGCGTTTCTGATCGGGCTGGCGCGGCGCCGACTATCCAGGGAGGACGTGCTGCGCTCCCTCCTGGAAGCGACGCGCACCACGGCGGCGGTGTTCACCGTGCTGATCGGGGCGCTGCTGTTCGGCTATTTTTTGACCATCACCCAGACGCCGCAAAAGATCACCGAGTTTCTCGGAGCGCTCGGTCTTGGCCGCTACGGCATCCTCGCCATCATCATGTTGATGTATCTCGTTCTTGGCTGCCTGATGGACGCCCTGGCGATGATCATCCTGACTATCCCGATCATCTTTCCCCTCATCAAATCGCTCGGATTCGATCCGATCTGGTTTGGCGTGCTCGTGGTGATGACGGTCGAGCTCGGCCTCATTCACCCACCGGTCGGCATGAATATCTTCGTCATCAAGAGCGTGATCGACGACGTCAAGATATCGACGATCTTCTACGGCGTGCTGCCCTTCATCATCACCGACATCATCCGGCTGATCATCCTGATCATGTTCCCGGTGATCGCTCTTTGGCTGCCATCGCGCATGTGAGGCCGGCGCGGAGAGACAATGGAAAGATCGTTCAAGAAGGAAACGCGAGCGTTACGGCTCGGCGCGGGCGAGGTGTTTCGCGGCGAGGGCATTCTCGCCGTCACCAAGGCGCTGCTGCAGTCCGGCGTGAGTTATGTCGGCGGCTATCAGGGCGCGCCGGTGTCGCATCTGCTCGACGTCATGGTCGAGGCCGAGGATCTGCTCGCCGAATTGGGCGTGCATGTGGAGACGTGCACCAACGAGGCGTCGGCCGCCGCGATGCTGGGCGCGTCGATCAACTATCCGGTGCGTGGCGCGGTGACGTGGAAATCGATCGTCGGCACCAATGTCGCCGCCGACGCGCTGTCCAACCTCGCTTCGCCCGGCGTCATCGGCGGCGCGTTGATCGTGCTGGGCGAGGATTACGGCGAGGGCGCGAGCGTCATCCAGGAGCGCTCCTACGCCTTCGCGATGAAGTCGGGAATCTGGCTGCTCGACCCGCGGCCCGAATTGTCGGTCATCGTCGACGCGGTCGAAAAGGGGTTCGAGCTTTCGGAGGCCTCGCACGCGCCGGTGATGCTCGATCTGCGTATCCGCGCCTGCCATGTCACCGGCGAATTCGTCGCCAAGGACAACAGGCCGGGGCGATGGTCGATGCTCAATCGCTTCGAGCGGCCGGCGGCGTTCGATTACGGGCGGCTGTCGCATCCGCCGGTCACGTTCGTCCAGGAGCGGTTGAAAATCGAGCAACGCCTGCCGGCGGCGCGTGACTTCATTCGCGCCAACGCGCTCAACGAAACGCTCGCGGGCGATCTGGGCGATATCGGCATCGTCACGCTGGGCGGACTGTTCAACTCGACCATGCGCGCGCTCGAACGGCTGGGTCTCGCCGACATTCATGGCGCCAGCCGTGTGCCGATCTATTGCATGAATGTCGCCTATCCGTTGGTGCCGGACGAAGTCAAGGCGTTCTGCGCGGGCAAGCGCGCGGTGCTGGTGGTCGAGGAGGGCAGCCCGGAGTTCGTCGAGCAGCAGATCAATGTCGAGCTGCGCCGCGCCGACTTGCGAACGCGCGTGTTCGGCAAGGACGTGCTTCCGGCGGCGGGCGAATACACCGCCGAGGCGCTGTTGAAGGGACTGTCGCAATTCATCGCCGCGACCACGCCGGCCGGGCTCGACGCGGACGAGATCGTCGCGCGGGCGGACGCCATTCTCGGCGAGCGGCGACGGATCGCGGCGAGCGTCGGCGACGTGCCGCCGCGTCCGCCGACCTTTTGCACCGGCTGTCCCGAGCGGCCCGTCTTCGCCGCGCTCAAGCTCGCGCAGGCCGAAGTGGGGCCGGCCCATATCGCGGCCGATATCGGCTGCCATGCGTTCGCGACCTTCGCGCCGTTTCATTCCGGTCACTCGATCCTCGGTTATGGCATGAGCCTGGCGAGCGCCGCGGCCGTGGCGCCGCACATGCGCCGGCGACCGATCGCGGTGATGGGCGACGGCGGCTTCTGGCACAATGGCGTGATCACCGGCGTGACGTCGACCCTGTTCAACAAGGGCGACGGCGTGCTGATCGTCCTGCAGAACGGCTACACCTCGGCGACGGGCTTGCAATTCATGCCGTCGAGCCTTCAGGCGCGCGTGGGCGGCGGCGGCGGCATCAGCATCGAGCGGACGCTGCGGGCGCTCGGCGTCGGCTGGCTGAGGCGCGTCCGCAGCTACAGCGTCGCGCGCATGTCGGGCGCGATCAAGAAGGCGCTGCGAAGTCCGACGCCCGGCCTCAAGGTGGTCATCGCCGACGGCGAGTGCCAGCTCGCCCGTCAGCGGCGCGTGCGCGGCGAGGAAGCCGACCGCCTCGCGCGCGGCAAGCGCGTCTCGCAGGTCCGCTTCGGCGTCGATGACGCGATTTGCACGGGCGACCATTCCTGCATCCGGCATTCGGGATGCCCGTCGCTGACGCTGAAGGAAAATCCCGATCCGTTGAAGACGGACCCGGTGGCGACGGTCACGGAAAGCTGCGTCGGCTGCGGCCTGTGCGGCGAGGTCGCGCATGCCGCGGTGCTGTGCCCGTCGTTCTATCGCACCGAGATCATCCGCAATCCGAACGCATGGGACCGCTTCGTCTTCGCGCTGCGCGCGCGCTTGCTCGCATGGATCGCCGGCAAGGCCAAGGGAGCGACGGCGTGAGCGCGTCGGTTCGCCCGGTCACGCTTCTCATTTCCGCGCTTGGCGGCGAGGGCGGCGGCGTGCTGACCAACTGGATCGTCGCGGCCGCGGAAAGCCTCGGTCTGCCGGTGCAGAGCACGTCGATCCCGGGCGTCGCCCAGCGCACGGGATCGACGACCTACTATGTCGAGATGATGCGCGCGCCGCCGGTCGGCGGCCGCCGCGCGATCTTCGCGCTGACGCCCGGTATCGGCGACATCGACCTGTTCGTCGCGAGCGAACTGCTGGAGGCAAGCCGCGCGGTCGCGGCGGGCTATGTGACGCCGGAGCGCACGACCGTGATCGCTTCGCGCCATCGTCACTACGTCATCAACGAAAAGGTTGCGATGGGCGACGGACGGCTTTCGGCCGAGCGCCTCGCGGTCACGGTCGGCGCCCATGCGCGGTCGTGCGGGCTCGTCGACATGGACGCGCTGGCGCGGCGGAGCGGCGCGATGATCAACGCCGTCATGCTCGGCCTGATCGCGGGTTCGGGGTTGCTGCCGATCCCCGCCGAAGCGTTCGAACGCGCGATCGAGGAAGAAGGCAAGGGAGTCGATGCCAATCTGCGCGGCTTTCGCGCGGGGCTCGCCGCGAGCCGCGACGAGGCGCCGGCGGACAAGAACGGACCGTCGCCCGCGCCGCCATCTTGGCCGGTCGCGGCCGAGATTCCGCCCGAGGTCGCGGCCGAGATTTCGGCCGAAATCGCCGAGCCCGCGCGCGCGATCGCCATGGAGGCCATGCGGCGGCTCGCCGCCTATCAGGACGAAGCCTACGCGCGCTCCTATCTCGACCGGCTCAAGCAGGTTTGCGCGGCCGAACGCGCGGCGGGCGGCGATGGCGCGGTGGCGCGGGAGACGGCGCGTCATCTCGCGCTGCGCATGGCCTATGACGATGTCGCGCGCGTCGCCGCGCTCAAGCTCGATCGGGCGCGCCTTGCCGCGATCCGCGCGGCGCGTGGGGCGGGCGACGACACGCCGCTTGCCATCCACGAATTTCTCAAGCCCGGCATCGAGGAACTCTGTGCGCTGCTTCCCCCGCGCCTCGGCCGGGGCATCATCGGATTTGTCGAGCGGCGAGGCTGGCGCGACCGGCTTTCCTTCGGCATGAAGATCCAGAGCCGGTCGGTGAGCGGTCACCTGATGCTGCTGGCGTTGTCGCGGCTCAAGCGCCTCCGTCGCGCCGGCATGCGCTTCGCCGACGAGCAGGCCTTCATCGAGGCGTGGCTCGCCGACATTCGCGCCGCATGCGCCAAGTCACCTTCGCTCGCGCGGGAGATCGCCGCCTGCGCCGGCCTGATCAAGGGCTATGGCGAGACGCATCGACGTGGAAAGGCAAGCTACGGGACGATCGCCGCGCGGGTCATCCGTCCCGCGCTCGAGGGCGCGCTGGCGCCGGACACGGCCGCCGACGCCGTCATGAACGCACGCGTCGCCGCGCTTGCCGACCCCGAGGGCAAGGCGCTCGCCGCCTGCGTCGCCGCGATCGGTGAGGCGTCGCGGTCATGAAGCCCGGCCGCGCGACCGGCGGGCGGAGAGCCCGTGCGTCAGCCGTCGAGGCCCGACGCCAGCGCCTGCACGCGCGCGATGACGGACCAGTCGCGTTCGCCGTCGCCGTCGTTGATCGCGGCCAGCAGGTGATCGCGATAGACGCCGAGGCTCGGCAGCGGAACGCGCGCCGCGTCGGCGGCCGCCAGCGTCAGGTCGGCGTCCTTGAGCGCGAGCAAGGTGGTGAAGCCGACATTGTCGAAGGCGCGCTCGGCGATGAGGCGGCCGTAATTCTTATAGGCCGGCGCGGAGAACAGGCCCTCGGTCAGCACCTCGTAGAAGACCTGGGGGCTCACGTCATATTTGCGGGTGAGGGCGAAGGTCTCCGCCATCGCTTCGATGGCGCAGGCGATCGCCATGTTGTTGGCGAGCTTGACGACGGAGGCGCTTTCCGGCCGCTTGCCGGCGTCGAAGACGCGCCGGCCGATCCGGTCGAACAGCGGCTGGCAGAGCGCGACCGCCTCGGCCGCGCCGGCCGCCACGATCCCCAATTGCCCGGCGGCCGCGGCATCCGGCCGGCCGAGGACAGGCGCGGCGACGAAGCCCTGGCCGGCGTCGCGATGGCTTTCGGCGACCTCGGTGATCGTCGTGGCGCCATGGGTGCCCATGCAGAGATGGACGGCGCCGGGGGCGAGGCAGGCGAGCAGTCTGTCGGTCCCGTAGACGACCTCGCTCAGCGCGTCGTCATCGGCCAGCATGGTGACGACCAGGTCGCGGTCCTTGCAGACCTCGGCGATCGTGGTGCGGTGCACCGCTCCCGCCTGGACGAGATCGGCGGCCTTTTCCGGGCTGCGGTTGAAGACGGCGAGGTGATGGTCCCCGTTCAGGAGACGCGACGCCATTGCCCGCCCCATGCGTCCGAGGCCGATGAAACCGATCTTCATGCGATTGATCCTCCATTCACCCGCGCGTCCCGGATCTCGCGCCTCGAGCCTACGGGTGGTAGGACCCGAACCCAGGACGCCGCTCCCGACATGCGTCTCGCCAAAGCCGGCGCGCCTGTCTAACCTAGCAAACACTCCGTGCCGCGACAGGCACGCAACCGGGGAACACGTCGCATGAAATACAACCGTCCGCAATCGACCGCCGCGTGGGGGATGATGGCGAAGGATTGGGAGCAGGGGGTTGACTATCACCGCCTGTCGAAGGAACGGCTGAAGCGGGCGCAGGATGCGATCCGGCACGCGGGGCTGGGTGGGGTGCTGTGCTTCAACTTCGACAACATCCGCTATGTGACGGCGACGCATATTGGGGAATGGGCGCGCGACAAGTTCATGCGCTACGCGCTGTGCCCGGCGCAGGGCTCGCCCTATTTGTGGGACCCGGCGCCGCCGGCCAAGCGGATTTCCTCGCCCTGGATCGCGGACAACGTCGCCGCGCCGATCACGACGATGCAGGGCGCGATCCCGCCCTGGATGAACGTGCAGGGGGAGTTCGCCCGCCAGATCAAGAAGGCGCTGGTGCATTACGGCATCGACAAGGAGCCGCTCGGCATCGACATCATGGAGCTCGGCATGCTGCGGGCGCTGGAGGCGGAGGGCATCGAGGTGGTCGACGGCCAGCAGGCGCTCTTGGACGCGCGCGAGATCAAGACCGCCGACGAGATCGAGCTCTTGAAGGTCGCCGCCGCGATGGTCGACGCGACCTATGTCGACATCGCCCGGGCGATCCGCCCCGGCACGCGCGAGAACGAGCTCGTCGCGATCGCCCATGACCGGCTGTTCCGGATGGGCTCGGAGCGGGTCGAGTGCATCAATTCGGTTTCGGGCCAGCGCGGCCGGCCGCATTCGCACACCTTCTCCGACCGCATGATCCAGCCGGGCGACATGATTTTTCTCGACATCATGCATTCGTTCAACGGCTACCGGACCTGCTACTACCGCACCTTCATCTGCGGCGAGCCGAACAAGCATCAGGTCGACGCCTACGAGACCGCCTCGAAATGGATCAGCGCCTCGATTGACATGATCCGCCCGGGGGTGACGCCGGACGAGGTGGCGCAGGTGTGGCCCGACGCGCAGGAGTTCGGCTATCGCGACGAGGCGGAAGCCTTCCTGCTGCAATACGGTCACGGCGTCGGGCTGTCGCTGTGGGAGCGTCCGATCTTCTCCAAGCGTTTCCGCGGCCAGAACAAGCCGCTGCGCGAGGGCATGGTGTTCGCGCTGGAGACCTGGAAGGGGGCGGAGGACGGTTCCGGCGCGGCGCGCATCGAGGAGGAGGTGGTGGTGACCAAGGACGGCTGCGAGATCATCACCAATTTCCCGTCCGACCGGCTGATCTCCTGCGGCCTGCCGGGCTGCGAGGTCTTCTGAGGGCGAGTGGCGAAGACGGTGCGCGCGAACACGAGCAAGACGGGCGAGGCGCGCGACGCATCTCCGCGCGCGCCGGTGACCATCATCACCGGCTTTCTCGGCAGCGGCAAGACGACGCTGCTCAACCGGGCGCTGCGGGCGCCGGAGATGAAGGACACGGTCGTCGTCATCAACGAGTTCGGCGAGATCGGCCTCGATCACGCGCTGGCGGCGGCGAGCGACGACGCCGTGATCGTGTTGGAGAACGGCTGCCTGTGCTGCACCGTGCGCTCCGACCTGGTCGGCACGATGAACGCGCTCTATCACGACCGCGAACAGGGCCGCATCCCGCGCTTCGACAACGTCGTGATCGAGACCTCGGGGCTGGCCGAGCCCGGTCCGGTGCTGCAGGCGTTCCTGTCCGAGCCGACGCTGGACGGGCTCTACCGCGTGGCGAACGTCATCGCGCTGGTCGACGCGGTGAACGCCGAAACCACCTTCGCGCGGCATGACGAGGCGGCGCGGCAGGTCGCGCTCGCCGACAAGGTTCTGATCACCAAGCTCGACCTCGTCGCGCCCGCCGACGCGCCCGCGCGCGAGGCCGAGCTTCGTCGCCTCGTGACGCGGATCAATCCGGCGGCCGCGATCGCGCGGATCGACGATCCGGCGCTGTCGATCGCGGCGCTGCTGAAGTCGCCCGGGTTCGATCCCGCCGATCCCAAGGCCGATCCTCGGCCATGGCTCGACCTGAAGGCCTATGGCGCGCCGGCCGATGACCACGCCGGCCATGATCACACTCACGCTCACGCTCACGATCACGATCACGCTCACGACAACACTCACGATCACTTTCCCCCGCGCGATTCCACGCCGCACGTTCATCACCGGCCGGGACCCGTGATCGAGACCTTCTGCCTCATTCGCGAGGAGCCGCTGACGCGCGAGGCGCTGCGGTTCCTGCTCGACGGCATCGGCCAGAATCTCGGGCCGGGCCTGTTGCGCGTGAAGGGCCTCGTCAACGTCGCCGAGGAGCCGGGGCGTCCGGCGGTGATCCAGGGCGCCCAGCATCTCCTTCACACCATGACCTGGCTCGAGCGCTGGCCCGACGGCGACACAAGCACGCGCATCGTCTTCATCACCCAGGGCGTCACGCGCGCCGCGCTGCGCGAGATGATCGAATTGATCGACCGCATCGCCGCGCGAACCTCCCGCGCCAAAGCACGCGCCGCGGGCCAACGCGGCGAGAGCGGCTAGCCGGACTGGACAGGTCGACGAAGGGGCGTTATCGAACGCCAACATCAATCAACGGCAGCGAATAGTTTTCAAGCGAGAGGCGGACAATGGCGAGTGGCGCGGCGGCATCGAAGACGACGGGATCTGGAACCGGTCTGGCGTTGAAGGACGGAACGCTCCTTCGCGACCGTTGTTTTGTCGGCGGCGAATGGGTCGGCACGCCGGCGCGCGCGGTCACCAATCCGGCGACTGATCGGGAGATCGCGCGCGTTCCTTATTTCGGCGCCGAGGAAACCACGGCCGCGGTCGAGGCGGCGGAACGCGCGTTCAAGACCTGGTCGCGGACGACGGCCAAGGAGCGCGCGGTGATCCTGCGCAAATGGTTCGATCTCATCATCGCAAACAAGGAAGACCTCGCGCTGATTCTGACCTCGGAGCAGGGCAAGCCGCTCGCCGAGGCGCGCGGCGAGATTGAAATCGGCGGCGCCTATGTCGAATTCTACGCCGAGGAGGCGCGACGCGTTTATGGCGAGACCATTCCGTCGCCGCGCGGCGACGCGCGCATTCTCGCGATCAAGCAGCCGATCGGCGTGGCCGGCGCGATCACGCCGTGGAACTTTCCCTGCTCGATGATCACGCGCAAGGTCGCTCCCGCGCTCGCGGCGGGCTGCACGGTGGTGCTCAAGCCGGCGACCGAGACGCCGCTGTCGGCGCTCGCGCTCGCGGTCCTGGCCGAGCGCGCCGGTATTCCGGCGGGCGTCTTCAACGTGCTCACCGGCAAGGCCTCCGACATCGGCCGCGTGCTGTGCGAGCATCCGGCGGTGCGCGTCATCGGCTTCACCGGCTCGACCGAGATCGGCAAGATTCTCTATCGACAGGCCGCGGTCGGCATCAAGAAGCTCGGGCTCGAACTCGGCGGCAACGCGCCCTTTATCGTGTTCGACGACGCCGATGTCGACGCCGCCGTCGAGGGCGCGATGATCTCCAAGTTCCGCAACATGGGGCAGACCTGCGTCTGCGCCAATCGCATCTACGCGCAGGACGGCATCTACGACGCCTTCGTCGACAAGCTGTCCAAGCGCGTCGCGGCGATGAAGGTCGGTGACGGCACCGAAGCCGGCGTCGCGCAGGGACCGCTCATCAACATGGCCGCGGTCGAGAAGGTGGAGGAGCATATCGCCGACGCCGTCAAGCTCGGCGCCAAGGTGGTGGTCGGCGGCCATCGCCACGCGCTCGGGCGAACGTTCTTCGAGCCGACCGTGCTCGCCAACGTCAAGGTCGACGCGCTGGTCACGCGCGAGGAAACTTTCGGACCGATCGCGCCGGTCTATCGCTTCAAGGACGAGACCGAGGCGGTGGCGCTCGCCAACGCATCGCCGTTCGGCCTGGCGTCATATTTCTACGCGCGTGATCTCGGCCGCGTCTGGCGCGTCGCCGAGGCGCTCGAAGCCGGCATGGTCGGCGTCAACACCGGGCTAATCACCACGGAAGTCGCCCCGTTCGGCGGCGTCAAGGAGTCCGGCCTCGGCCGCGAGGGCTCGCGCCATGGCATCGAGGAGTTCGTCGAGATCAAATACATCATGATGGCCGGGATCTGATCCCGGCCCCGCGGGCGCGACGACCTCGCCCGGACTATTGCGATTCGGTGTAGCGGGCCACCAATTGCGAGTCGGAATCGGCGTCGAGCGCGTCCTCGAGGATCGGCAGCAGCGCCATTTCCTCTTTCTGCACGTGCGACATCATGCGCTCGACCCATTCGGCCGAGAGGCGGCGGAATTCCATCCATGATTTGGCGTCGAACCCGTTCGCCGACGCGCCGCCGGCGGCGGCGATGATCTCGGCCGCGACGTCGCGCATCAGATTGTGCTCTTCCTCGAGAAAGACGCCGATATCGACGTCGCCGCGCTCGGCCAGGAACGGAAACAGCGTCTCTTCCTCGAAGCCAAAATGATTCGGCACGTTCGCGGACATCGATGAGGTCATGTGGCGGATGGTCTTGTCCACGTCCGGATCGCCGGCCGGCGGGGCGTCGCGGCGGGAGAGGATGACGCGGTCGATGCGATCGAGCAGCGCGATCGTCTCCAGATGTTCGTCGTGAAGCAGCCGCGGAACGGATCGTCGATAGCTCATGATGGTTGTTCTCCTTGGCTGGTTGCGATGCGGTCTTTGGTGTCCGCTGTCAAGAGGCGGCGGGCTCGCTCCGCGCCGAAATGTGACGGATCACGATCACGGCGAACCAGAGGAACGCGAGCGCGCCGGCAAGGCCGACGGCCGCGCCGAGCTGAACCATGATGGCGCGATCGGCGAGGATGCCGGCGCCGACAAGAACGACGGCGGTGATGTGGCAGGCGGCGTGAATCGCGAGCGGCCGCGGCGGGCCGATTTCGGAGAGCAGCGGCGGGCGGCCGCGCGATTTGCCGACATGCATCGAGGCTAGAAAGGGAAGAATTCGCTGCAGCACGCCGAACAGGAAGGTCAGGAGCCAGCCTGCGACGACGATCCAGCCGAACAGCGTACCCGCGTTCGCGATCGTCGCGTCGAGCGCGACGGCGACTCCGATGGCAAGTCCGACGACGAGCAGCGCGTGCGCCGTCCGCATCATGACGAAGGACAGGCCGAGCTTGCGGCGCATGCGCGCGGCGAGGCCGCGCTCGATCATGGCGACATGCGCCAGCGCGACGATCAAGCCGCCGGCGGCGGCGAGCGCGAGCGGGTATCGCGCGTCGAACGCGGCGGCCGCCGCCGCGATCAGGATGACGCCGGCCGCGACCGCGAATAGCACGCGGCTCCGCCGCTCCGGCGGCGCGGGCGACAGCGCGAACATCGGCAGCAGAATGCCGCTGAAGCCGAAGGTGAGCAGGCCGAAAAAGCCGAACACCGCGAGCACGAAATGAACCAGCGCGACGCGGCCGTGGTCGGCGAGAAAGCCGTGGGCGAAATCGAAGGCAAGGACCGCCCCAAGCACGAGGGTCGCGGCGAGCGCGGCGACCGCGCCCCAGGTGTAGGAAGCGGCCACGCTCGGTTGCGGCGCTGAGCGGAGATTGCGCGCGGTGATGAACGCGAACAGCGCGAGCGCCGCCGCGCTCAGGAGCGCGCCCGCGTCCAGGATCGTTTGCGAGGCGGTCGCCATGCCGAGCGCGAGGGCGTGCGTGCCGACGAAGAGCAGCCAGAAGGCGAGGTGTGGCTGCCACAGCGCCCGGATCGGCGCGCGCGTCGCCACCGGCAGTAGCTGGAAGCTCGCCCCCATCGCGGTCATCATCAGCACGCCGAGCGTGACGAGATGCAGCGCCGCCAGCGGAAAGCCGAGGCCGCCGATGAAAGAGGCGGCGTCGCGCGCGGAAAGCCCGAGCGCGATCCAGGCAAGGCAGTGAAAATGGGCGGCCGATAGGAAGAAGCGAAAAGGTATGGAAGCCGGCAGCAGCCGGCTCGTCGCGCCCGACAGAAACGAACCGCCGAGCATCCGTGCTAATTCCTTGTCAGTCTCACGAGGACGCCCTGCCTCGCGTCGGGCTCGGAAGCGCAGCGCCATCCGCGCGCGGCGAGTTCGCCGATCAGCGCGCCGGGGTCGCCGTCGAGGTGAAGGCCGAGCCGGGGAACGTTGGCGCAGGAATCGACGAGGCGCAGCACGTCATTCCTCGCGCGAACCGGATCAAGCCCTCGCGCGTCGACGCGCACGCCATCCTCGGCCATGCCGATGCGCGCGCCGTCGCCGCTCGTCGCATCCGCCGCGCCGCGTTCGAAGGTGACGCGCCAGTGCCCGCGCGCGATTTCGGCGGCGCGGTCGCCAAATCCCATCTGGTTGAGCATCGCGCGCAAGGGAAGGGGATCGAACGGGGCATCGACCGTGAAGCTCGCGCCCTCGGGGGTGGTCCTGGCGATTTCGAGAATCTCGTCAATCGGCTCGCCGCCGGCGGCGATGATCTGGCGAACGTCGATCGCGCGCGGGCTGGTTTGGGTTTGCGCCGCCGCGTCGTCGCCGCGCGCCGTCGCCGGTCGCGCGTCATGATCGGCGCTGGCCGCGTCCGTTCGAGCGCTTTCCGGCCCCGGTACCAGCAAACGCAACACGTCGAACAGCCGCCGCACCCGCGTCTCCCGCCTGTTGTCACTCCGTCGCCGTCAGGTCCGGCGCGTCGCGGCGCATCGTGACGATCGGAACAGAATAATTGCCGCGCGCGCGGGCACCTTGACCACGGATAATCACGGCGCCGCGCCGCGCGGCGGGCGCGGGGCGGCTCCGTCTCATGCCATTCGCGCGGCCCTAGAGGGCCTTGACGAACGCGATGCGCTGGGTGGGCCGGAAGCCGAGCCGCTTGAGGAAGCCGAGCAGGGCGAAATCGTCCCATTCGACTTCCGTGCGCACGCGGTCGACGCGCAGGCCCTCGAGATTGGCGAGAAGCTGCGCGGTCAGCGCGGTGCCGACCTGCTTGCCGGCGAATTCGGAGTTGACGCCGATGGTGTCCATCACCGCGACGGTTCCGGTCTGGCCGAATTCGCCGTAGTCGACGCGCGCCATGATGAAGCCGGCCGGCGTGTCGTCGACACTCGCCAGCATCGAAAGGCGGATGCCGCTTTCGTTGACCGCTTCCTCGATCTTGCGTCGGTAATAGCTCGTCCGGTCGCGGCCGGTGATGGCGCGGTCGATATGGGTGATGGCGGCGAGGTCATCGAGCTTGAGCGAGCGCACCGGAATGCGATCGCGCGAAAGGTCCTCGCTGTCGTCGCGCGCGGATTCGCCGGGCGCGACCTCGCCGGCCATCTTCGAGCACGGCCGTTCGAGCACGAGGCGGTGGGCGAGCTTCATGTCGGTGGAGGCGAAGAAATGCGTCATCTGCTGGTCGGCCCAGTTCGACTGCGAGCGCAATTCGCGGGCGCCGCGCTTGCGCGCCGCCGATTCCAGTTCCGCGATCAGCCCGTGGCCGCCGCCATGGCCGCGCGCGCTGGAGGCCATGCCGATGGCGTCGAGCACGGCGACGGGGTGGGACACGCCGAATTCGCCTTCAAGCAAGTGGACGAGCGCGAAGCCTTCAAGGCGGCCCGCCTCGACATAGCCGAGCGAGATAAAGGCCTGCGGGTCGCGGGCGCGCGCGGCGAGGCGCTTTTCGAAAAAGCCCCGGCGCGATTGGCCGGCCACCGCGCGGTCGATTTCGACGACGCGATCGAGATCGGCGGGCGTCAGCTCGCGCATCGTGGCATTGGCTGGCAATCCCGGCTGCGTCGTCGCGCCTCCGGAAGCGGCTTTGGTGGTTCCGCTCGCCCGATCGGTCATTTTCATTTCCTCCGCCTCAAATCGACAATTGAAGGTCCAGGTCCGTAGCGATCCTGGCAAGTGAAGTTTCGGACCGGAATGGCGGCGGCGCCGGCGGAGCCGAACCCTCGCTGTCGTCGCGCCAAACCACCTCCGCCAGATGCCCATACGCCCAGCGGGTGCCGGCCGAAAGCATGCCGAAAGCTGAAATCGTCCGCGCCGGTCGCCTGGTGGGCGCGCGGGGCGGGTCATCGATCTCGGCGGTCTCTAATACGCAAATTGGTACTTGAATGCAAGTATTATTCGTCGCGATCCGCGCGTTCGAGGGTCGGGTTGGCGCGACGAAAAAGCCCGCCGGACGAGCGGCTTCGCCGGCCGGCTGAACGCTGTTTGATTGCAACCAGAGGGGGCTTTCTCTCAACGTCGAGTCGGCCGATCCAGTCGGCGGATTCCGAGCCCCGAATTGCACTTTCCAGCGATCTTCCCGGCGGTCTTCGGCGCGTCGCGGGAGCCGGAAAACGGCGCCATCCGCGCGAGGGAATGGGTGCGGCGCGGCGCGGGGCCTAGCCAAACGTCTGATAAAGCGTTCATTTCCATGACGCCGGCCTGTACAAAATCAGCAAATCGGCAGATAATTACCAAATTGCGTCGGGCGGCCCCCGTGGCGGCTTGCGGGCGATCGGCCGGGACGGCGGCGGAGTTCGACGCCGGGACGAGGCGGCGGATTCAGGCGACGAAATTCGGGGTCGGGATTTCATGGGGACGGCCAAGTGGGCGCGGTGAGCCAGACCGGAAGCAAGGGATCGGCGCGGACGGTCATCATCCGCCGGGCCTCGGCCACGGATCTGCCCGCGATCACCAAGCTCGACGAGAAGGCGACGGGCCGGTCGAAGCCGGATTATTGGAAGCGGCTGTACGAGCATTTTTCCCAGGCGACCAGCGAAACGCGGGCGTTCCTTGTCGCCTCGGTCGACGATCGCGTGGTCGGTTTCATGACCGGAGAGGTGAGGGCGTTCGAGTTCGGCTCCGATCCTTGCGGCTGGGTGTTCGCGCTGACGGTCGATTCGCATTTGCGCGTCCAGAATATCGGCACGCTGCTGTTCGAGGCGATTTGCGAGATCTTCAAGCAGGCCGGCGTCGACAAGGTGCGCACGATGATCGGACGCGACAACCATCTCGTCCTCGCCTTCTTCCGGAGCCTGGGGATGATGGCCGGGCCGTTCATTCAGCTCGAACGCGACCTGGAATAGACTTGGAATAGACGTGGATGCGTGACTGAAGGCTTGTTCAATTCGGTTTTTGGCGAGACGGCGGCGCGCGCGCCGTTGGCATGGAAAAGATGAAGCTGCAAAAAGCCACCATGTGCGGACTCTACGCGGTCCTTGAGCTAGCCGCTCATCCCGACCGGCAGATTTCGGCCGCCGAGATCGCGAGCAAATATGCCGTCTCGATCAACCATCTGGCCAAGGTGCTGCGCACGCTGGTGCGCGCGCGCCTGGTCGAATCCATTCGCGGGGCCGGCGGTGGCTATCGCTTCTGCGGCAATCCAAAGCGCGTCACGTTGCTCGACGTGATCGGCCTGTTCGAGGAAGTCGCCCGCGAAAACGCGAGCGAACCGGAGGTCGACGAGGACGAAAGCCGGGCGCTGCACACGGTGCTGCGCGAGATCGACGAAAATTCCGTCACCACGCTGCGGTCGATTTCGATCACGACGCTTCTGAAGATCATGGAAAAGCAGCGCCGGCGGCCGACGCAGGACAGTTCGACCGGCGCGCGGGCGGCCGTTCCCGTGGGCGATTGATCGGCGAGGTTCCTGGGGCTTCCCGCGCGTTCGAATTTGGCGCCGCCGCGGCTTGGATCGCGCCCTAACATCTTGAATCGGCGGATGGTCCCGTCAGCGAGGCGACCGGGCCTTGGCGGTTCATTTCATTTGATTATGGGCTGGTGCGCGGGCGCTTGGCATTGTAGTAATTTAGTACTAATTTACGAGTAATCGCAACCGGGGTCCATCCGCATGTCCGCTAACGCGCCGCACACGAGCTCCCACACCGCCATCGCGCAATTTTCCTGGGAGGATCCGTTCCTTCTCGACGACCAGCTCGGCGAGGACGAGCGGCTGATCCGCGACACCGCGCGCGCCTACGCGCAGGAGAAGCTCGCGCCCCGCGTGATCGACGCCTATCTGGAAGAAAAGACCGACCGGTCGATCTTCAGCGAAATGGGCGAACTCGGCCTGCTCGGTGTGACGCTTCCCGAGGAATACGGCTGCGCCAACGCCAACTACGTCTCCTACGGACTCGTCGCGCGCGAGATCGAGCGGGTCGACGCCGGCTTTCGCTCGATGATGAGCGTGCAGTCGTCGCTGGTGATGTATCCGATCTACGCCTATGGCGACGAGACGCAGCGCAAGAAGTATCTGCCCAAGCTCGCGAGCGGCGAGTGGGTCGGCTGCTTCGGCCTGACCGAGCCGGACGCCGGCTCCGATCCCGGCGGCATGAAGACGCGCGCCGAGAAGGTTTCCGACGGCTATCGCTTGACGGGCTCGAAGATTTGGATTTCCAACGCGCCGATCGCCGACGTCTTCGTCGTCTGGGCGAAATCGGCCGCGCATGGCGGGCAGATCCGCGGCTTCATTCTCGAAAAGGGGATGAAGGGACTGTCGGCGCCGAAGATCGGCGGCAAGCTGTCGCTGCGCGCCTCGATCACCGGCGAGGTGGTGATGGACGGCGTGGTTGTTCCGGAAAGCGCGTTGCTGCCCAACGTGTCCGGCCTCAAGGGTCCGTTCGGCTGTCTCAATCGCGCGCGCTTCGGCATTTCATGGGGCGTGATGGGCGCGGCCGAGGATTGCTTTCATCGCGCGCGCCAATACACGCTCGACCGCAAGCAGTTCAACCGGCCGCTCGCCGCGACCCAGCTCGTGCAGAAGAAGCTCGCCGACATGGAAACCGAGATCACGCTCGGACTGCAGGCATCGCTGCGCGTCGGGCGCCTGCTCGACGCCGGCAAGATGGCGCCGGAGATGATCTCGCTCGTCAAGCGCAACAATTGCGGCAAGGCGCTCGAGATCGCGCGGACCGCGCGCGACATGCATGGCGGCAACGGCATCCAGATCGAGTATCACGTGATGCGTCACGCGGCGAACCTGGAGACCGTCAACACCTATGAGGGCACGCACGACGTTCACGCGTTGATCCTCGGCCGCGCGATCACGGGGATTTCGGCGTTCTGACGAATTCGCGTTCCGACGAAACATGGCGGCGACGGTCCGGTCGGTCGCCCTGAATGACGAAAGCCCCGCGTGTTCGCGGGGCTTTTTTGTTGGGCGGAAAGAAGTTTGTTCGGACCTCCCGCGGGCTCCTGATTTTCTCATTCGGAATAGATTGGGGGGTCTGGGTCGTCGTTTTGGTTATTGGTTTCGGGGAATTTTTTGAGCCATTCGTCGACCCAATGGATGTGCTGGCGCTCGTCGCTGGCCATTTCGAGGGCGAGTTCCTTGACGCCGGGGTCGGGGGTTGTGGCGGCGATGTGCTCGAAGAATTGGGCGGCGCGGATTTCGTTGTGGCGCGCGAGCAGGAGGGCCTGGTGATCGGACATGAGGTAGTGGACGGCGT